>Ga0074195_1000340_pt1 | contig 100279 bp, 85 predicted proteins | sample EPASupsiteHSE623_FD_64525 | JGI IMG/M metagenome (GOLD analysis project Ga0074195, IMG submission 64525) | Bioremediated contaminated groundwater from EPA Superfund site, New Mexico - Sample HSE6-23 | ecosystem: Environmental > Aquatic > Deep subsurface > Groundwater > Contaminated ... | reverse complement strand
TTACCTACGCGTTACTCACCCGTGCGCCACTCTACTCAGGACCGAAGTCCCTTTCTCGTTCGACTTGCATGTGTTAAGCACGCCGCCAGCGTTCAATCTGAGCCAGGATCAAACTCTCCAGTTTAATATCTGAACAGGTCCGAAAACCCACTCGTCTTTATACTGAGATCTTGATCTCTTTAATGCAATAAAACTCCCCGAAGCTTTTAGCTCCGGTTTCTTGGGGCCCATCTTCTACTTCTTCACTATTCAGTTTTCAATGATCGCTGCGCCCCGGAAACCGGGGCCGCCCAATTATTGGACGAAAAGAAAAGATAACCGAAACACCGAAGCCCGTCAAGATATTTTATGACGTTTTACTGAGGCTCTCGTCATGGTGTCAGGTTATCGTTCGGGGGCCAAAATAGCCGAAGCGCCCCCCCTTGTCAACAGCAATATTGCGGAAATCTCAAAAAATACATCCCCCTTACACCCCGGAGATGTAACTCGTTGTTTTTCTGCGACGGCCAGTTGCATATGCTCCATGCCACAGCCGAAAATTCCGGCTTTTCAAGTCTTGCTCCTGCAAAAATCACCCGGCCACACACAACATTCTCTATATTTTCATCTGCCCGGCGATCTGCCTGCTGATTCTTGCCGCCATGCAGGCAGCGCCGAAGCCATTGTCGATATTAACAACTGCAATCCCGGGAGCACAGCTGTTGAGCATGCCCAGAAGCGCGGCAATGCCTCCGAGACCTGTGCCGTATCCGACACTGGTTGGAACCCCAATAATTGGTTTGTCCACCAGGCCCCCGACCACACTGGGAAGTGCGCCCTCCATCCCGGCGACAACAACCAAAATACCCGCTTTCTCAAGAAGATCGCGCCGCGAAAGCAGCCGATGGATTCCAGCCACACCCACATCATAAAACCTTTCAACCGCACTTCCCATACATCGCAACGTGACAAAAGCTTCTTCCGCCACGGGGATGTCCGATGTCCCGGCCGCGAGAACCAAAACCAGCCCCGCCCCGCCGTCAGCATCCCGGTCATCTTCTTCCAGCTCCGCAGTCACCATCCGAGCGGCCTCATGATAGATGAGCCCAGGAATCTCCATACATACTGCATCCCCTTTCTCCCGACTCACCCGCGTGGCCATTACCATCGGAGAAAACCGAAGCAGCTTCCTCAGAATATCCGCAATCTGCCCGGCAGTCTTATTCTCTCCGTACACCACCTCCGGGACTCCGGTGCGCAGACGCCGATGATGATCCAGGTGGGCACAGGAAAGCATCTCTGCGGGGAAATTCTTCAGTTCAGCCAAAGCATCGGCAACAGTACACCCGCCGCAACTCACTTTTTCAAGGAGTTCCTGGATCTTTTTTTCATCCATCGCGCAACCCATATCATATATAGTGAAAAAACAACCACACTCGGAATCCTGCCCGCAACTCAACTCACTCTTGCCGGAGAATACCGCATCCGGTACAGTACTGTACTCTGATACACTTTCCAGCTTATTTCTTTCAAAACAAATCTCCCCACAGGGAATCCGATGCCAGCAAAAAGCCACGCACATCCACCAGCCAAATCATGGCTCCGCATTACGATCACGGCCAGCGAAACCATCTCCGACCCCATTGCCGACTTTATCTGTGAACAGACAGGCGGGGTCGAACAAATTCCGGTCTCAGCAGCCGGCGCCGCCCAGGAACAGATTATAGGCTACCTGGAAAATGGCCCGCACGCTCCGGAAAACCTGAAAAAAATTACAGATTACCTTGCCGAACTCGCCTGCCTCACCGAGGAAGGAAAGGAAGCACGGATCGAAACAGCAATCATTGCCGATGAAGATTGGAACAAGACCTGGAAAGAACGCTTCAAACCATTCCCAATCACACCCCACCTTGTCATCAAGCCCACCTGGGAAGCATACCACCCGGGCACCGGCGAGAAAGTCATCGAAATGGATCCGGGAATGGCCTTTGGCACAGGGCACCACGCCAGCACCAAACTGGCCCTTGAATTTGTTGAAGCGCTTTTTCATGAAACCCAAAAAACGCCGGAAACCGTTCTTGATGTGGGCACAGGTACAGGCATCCTGGCAATGGCCGCAGCACTTTTTGGCGCCCGGGAAGTGCTGGCAATTGACAATGACCCTGAAGCCGTGGCCGTGGCCGAAGAGAACATCCTCCGCAATGGTCTTGCTCCGACAATCAAGGCAGACGGCGTTGACCTGAAAGACATCCCGCAACAGTTCGATCTTGTCATCGCCAACATCATCCACGACACGCTCATCGAACTCGCCGCCAGCCTTGCCGCACATTTGACACAAAACGGCAAACTCATCATGGCAGGCATCCTGACCGGCCCCCAGACCGATAATATCCGCGCAGCCTATAACGCTCTTGGCTTGAAGCATCTGGAAACCAGAAGCGAAGGGGAATGGAGCGCACTTCTCTTTAAACAGCCATGAGCCTCCGCCGCTTTTTCATAAATCCGACAGATATCACGGGCGAAACCGTACAGATGACCGGTCCGGAGGCACATCATCTCCGGACCGTTCTCCGGCTTGCCTCCGGCGACCCCGTTACTTTTTTTGACGGCACCGGCGCACGATACCAGGCACGCATAGAACAGATATTCAAAGACCGGGTTTCCGCAACCATAATCGAACATACCCGGGACCTCCCGCCCAGAGTCCGTCTCCACCTGGGACAGGCCCTGCTCAAGGGTCAGAAGATGGATCTCATTCTGCAAAAAGCAACCGAATTGGGCGTTGATGCAATCTGGCCTTTTTACTCGGAACACGGAATCCACAAAACACCGAAAGAAACGCAGATGGAACGCTGGCAGCGCATCGTCCTCGAGGCTTGCAAGCAATGCGACCGGGCCAAGCCGCCGGAGATACACGCCCCCCAGGAAATAAGCGATCTCATCGCCTCTTCCCCGCCTTGCGACGCAAGACTGATTTTCTGGGAACACGAGGGTCGGCAAACGCTGAATGAAGCTCTTGCCGCCCAGGAAAAAAATCGCCAATCCGTCTTTTTCCTTTTGGGTCCGGAGGGAGGCTTCAGCGAATCAGAGGTTTCTTCCGCCCAAGGGAAAGGCTTTATTCCGGTTTCACTTGGGCCGCGCATCCTGCGTGCCGAAACAGCAACCCTGGCGGCAACCGCCATCCTGCAATTTACTCTTGGCAATCTCAATCCGGCTGACCCGGAAAATCAGGAGCAGGCCCCATGCGCGCCGTTGTCCAAAGGGTAAGCCAAGCCTCTGTCTGCGTAGATGAACAGATTTGCGGCTCCATCGGGCCCGGACTTCTTGTTCTTCTCGGCGTAGGCAAAAATGATTCCGAACAGGAGGCCAGGCTCCTGGCCGATAAAATTGTCAATCTGCGAATCTTCGACGACGCGCAGGGGCTCATGAATCTTTCCCTGATCGAAACGCAAGGAGAGATGCTGGTGGTTTCCCAGTTCACCCTGTTTGGTGACTGCCGCAAGGGCAGACGCCCATCATACTCCACGGCCGCGCCACCGGCAGAAGCGCTGCGCCTCTACGAGGAGTTCATCCGCGAAGTCCGCGCAAAAAAAATCACCGTGGCCACCGGAAAATTTCAGGCCATGATGGACGTCACTCTGGTAAACAATGGGCCGGTCACGCTGCTGCTTGATACGGAAAAGCAATTCTAACCCTTTGTGCAACAGTCGGCTTCTCTCTATATTTTTTTAAGCCTTGCTTTACAAGCGCCACAAATATAGCTATATATTGCTGCACTTTTTTCAGTACCTGGGTGACTTATTTTACGCCCGATGACCATCGTTTGCTTTACCCAGAGGGCTTTACATGCATGAACTTTGGTCCAACGACCCGAAGGTCGTTGGAGAAGAAATAATCAGGATTGTTGGGCAACGAACCCCGGTGACCCTCTTCCAGAAGGGGCTGAATCCGCAGAAGCTCACGCCTTCCGAGATTTTCGCCAAGGAAGCGGAACCTCTTCTTCTTTTTTCCAAGGACGCCCCTTTCCAGGCTCCCAAAGAGCCATGCCTGTTCCTTTACCAGCACAACAAGCAGCCCATGCGAGGCTTCCACACAACTCCCGTGCTTGAAACCAACGGGGAACTGGGAGTGCTCTTCCCAGGATCAATTATTACCATCCAGAGAAGAAGATATCCTCGCTATGCGATAAGCCCACGCTCCGTTGCAACCTTCACGCGCAAGGCAAGCCAGTATCTCAACCATGGCATAATAAAAAATATCTCCATCGAGGGAGCGCGATTGGTTGGGAAATTTTCCGAACACATCCAGAAAGGAGACAAGCTCAGCCCGCTCAGTTTGACTCTCCGCCTACGATTCGGTGACTTCGAGGAAAAAGTTACCGCGCCGGAAGCCCTTGTCCGCAGGGTTATCGAGCTTGACCAGAAAACCAGGGAATTCGGCATTCAGTTCACGCTGAAGGGGGTCGATCTGGAAAACCTGGAACGTTACCTTGCCATTTGCTCCATCGAAAATTCCCCGCCAAACGCCACCTGACCCATCCAAAGCTGCGCCGCCTTCACAAAGAAGGAAGGGTCACCGGTGAGCTTTTTGCCACAGAGCAAACAGCCGCGCTCGCAACTCCGCATCGCCGATGACAGCGATCAGCCGCTCAAATTCCTTTTGCTTCTCAGGATCAATCGGCTGCAGAGAAACGATCGGCTGCGGGGAGTCCACAACCATTTTTTCCTCGCCAAGAACAGCTTCCACCTGAAACCGGATATCGCTTATCTTCTCGGAACCCCGCACATTCGCGTTGACACGCTCAAGCAACGCCTGCTTTTGCAGGTGAAGCTGCTGCATCCAGACCGAATCGGAAACCGCTATCCAGAGGACAGTACCCCGGATCACCTGCGGTTCGGTACGTTCCGCAATCTCCGAACCGACAACCTCGGGCCAGTTGCGGAAAACAGCGTGCAAGGCCAGACGCTTGTCCCATTGCCTTTTTTTAAAAAGCTCGGCAAACAGGGAATCTATGCGGGTGATTTTTTCAGGAGCGACCATGGTATTTGTGCCCGATTGAGTTGGTTTTAGTCCCTGAATTGTAAACAACCCTTGCCGCATTGCAAAGAAATCATTATATACTGCTCACAATTTCCGGTCATTTCCTGGCCATTTTATTATTGCATCGCACAACAAGGACTTTTCCCATGGGCTTTCGCTGTGGCATCGTCGGCCTGCCCAATGTCGGCAAATCTACCATCTTTAACGCCCTCACCTCGGCAGGCATCGAGTCGGCGAACTATCCGTTCTGCACCATCGAACCCAATGTCGGCATGGTGCCGGTTCCGGACGGACGCCTCGATATTCTTGCCGAGATGGCCAAAACCAAGGTCAAGGTCAACGCCCAGATGGAGTTCGTCGATATCGCCGGCCTGGTGAGCGGAGCCAGCAAAGGCGAAGGATTGGGCAATCAATTCCTGGGCCACATCCGTCAGGTGGACGCCATCGCCCACGTGATCCGCTGCTTTGAAGACGACAACATCGTACATGTGGACGGCAGCATTGATCCCCTGCGCGACCGGGATGTAATCAATACCGAATTGATCCTCTCCGATCTGGACACCGTGGCCAGGCGCATGAGCAAAACCGCGTCCCAGGCTAAGTCCGGAGACGCGGTCTTCAAGGCGCAGCTGGTCGTCCTTGAAGGGTTGCACGCTCTGCTCAATGAGGGCAAACTTGCTCGGGTCGCAGAGCTTGACGATACCGGCCAGAAGCTGATGAAAGAGCTGTGCCTGCTCACCGCCAAACCCGTGCTCTATGTGGCCAATGTCAGCGAAGCGGAAATCAATACCGGCAACCGTTGGGTGGACGCACTTCGCAAAGCGGCGGATGAGGAAAACGCCTCCGTGGTCATGATCTCCGGAGCGATTGAAGAAGAGCTCAGCGCCTTAAGCGCGGCCGAACGTCAGGATTTTCTGGCCGATCTCGGCCTTGAGGAGCCGGGGCTCAACCGGTTGATCAAGGCCGGGTACGAACTGCTTGGGCTGATCAATTATTTCACTGTGGGCGAAAAGGAAACCCGAGCCTGGACCATCAAGCGCGGCACCAAGGCCCCACAGGCGGCCGCGGTTATCCACACCGATTTCGAACGCGGTTTTATTCGGGCAGAAGTCATCTCCTACACGGATTTCGTGGCCTGCGGCGGCGAGGCCAAGGCCAGGGAAAAAGGTTTGCTGCGCCTGGAAGGAAAGGAATATGTGGTGCAGGACGGCGACTGCATGAATTTCCGCTTCAACGTATAGCATCAAAGGGCCCAATGCTATGATCAAAATCAACACGGAACAACTGGTCTGCCAGTCGGTGATCGGGGAGATCACTTCTCCCCAGAGTGGGATCAATCCCTACCGGATAAATCCGGACGGGCACTCGGACGTGTACCCCGGCGTGGGCGGCATAACCTACAACCTGCGCATCGGGGATCTTGCCGGAGAAAAATTCGGCGACCATGTGGAGCCCGCTGTTTCCATCAGCAATTTCACCCAGATCCAGGGGCAGCCCGGACCCAACCGGGCCCTGAACCAGTTTTCCTGCGCGGGCAACATTGCCAAGGTGGTTTCCGGCGACGCCAAAGGCGAAATTGGCAGAGTAACCGGCAAACACGGCGGCATCGAACATGTCCTGGTTGATTTTGCTCCGGAGGTGCTGGAGCGCCTTACCATCGGCGACAAAATCCAGATCAAGGCCTGCGGCTGCGGGCTTAAGCTCCCGGATTTCCCTGGAATCAAAGTGATAAATCTGGATCCGGCCCTGCTTGCCGTGATCCCCTTAAAAAAACTCGGCAATGGCAAGCTGGAAGTTCCGGTAACCCACACCATACCCGCCAAGATCATGGGGTCTGGGATAGGCGCTTCCCACAGCCACAGCGGAGACTACGACATCCAGATGTTCGACGAAGCCATTGTCAAAGAACACGGCCTCGAAGACCTCAGACTCGGTGATTTCGTCGCCATCCTGGATGCGGACGCCACCTATGGCCGAATCTACAAGACCGGCGGCGTGGTCATCGGCATTGTTGTCCACGCCAGTTGCGTGTTGGCCGGACACGGCCCCGGGGTGATGATCGCCATGACCTCAAAAGACGGACTGCTGGTGCCGAAAATCAGCGCCAAGGCAAACCTTGCCACGTATTTTGCCAAGATGAAATAACCCACAAAATTAGACAATACCGTATTAAAATGTTGCGCGTGACGCAGCTGCTACAATAAAAGAGGATACTCCGTGAACAACACAGAACGACTCAAGAAACTGCTGCTGGAAAAATCCTACCGCCATGGGAAGTTCAAACTCTCCTCAGGCAGGGAGTCTGATTTCTACATCGACGGAAAACAGACCACCCTCTCCGCGGAAGGCGCGTATCTCTGCGGCAAGCTGATCTTCGAGATCATCCGAAACAACCCGAAAAAAATCGATGCGGTTGGCGGCATGACTCTGGGCGCCGACCCGCTGGTCACTGCTGTTTCAGTGGTAAGCCATCTGGAAGAAGCCCCCATCCCCGCTTTCATCGTCCGCAAGGAATCCAAGGGCCATGGGACAGGGCAATACATCGAGGGCTTAAGCAATCTGACTCCGGGCTGCACCGTTGCCCTGCTGGAAGATGTGGTCACCACCGGCGGCACTCTGCTCACGGTAATCGAACGGGTTGAAGCGGCGGGCTTTAAAGTTGGGCTGGTGGTTACCGTGGTTGACCGGCTGGAAGGCGGCGCCGAAGCGCTGGCCGAGAAAGGCTACCACTTGGAAGCTATCTTCACCCGGCACACTCTGTTGCAGTAAAATCAGGATAAGGTAACGGAATGCAGTGCAAGAAATGCAAAGGCAGGCTGGAAGTCGCCCGCTCCTGCCGCAGGGTACGCATGAAATGCCAAAAATGCGGCCACGAATACCAGATCCATGAAGTTGCCGATCAGATGGACGCGGAAACCGAAGAGATCCTCTCCCGCTGGACCTGCATCATCTACGACTGAAAGGCAGAGTATCCCTTCTGCCTTTCTCTTCTCTCCTCAGGCTACCACTCCAGCCGCAGAACATTATCCAGTGCGTCGACCTTGGCCAGCCGCACGGACACGATATCCCCCGGCTTTGCCGATAGCGCCTGACTCGGCGGCATATCCGCATCCATCAGACAATCAAGCAGAACCAGATTGATCCGCTTCGGTCCTTTATTGACCAGCAGCGCCTGGACCCTTGCCCCTGCTTTCTGCTCCAAATACCGAAGCAGCCAATAGCGATGCCGGGTGCGGCGCACCTGATTGACCCTGGCCAGCACCGTGTTGATATCCCCGGCTATTCCTGCGAATTCGTCAACGGAAAACATCGGCCCCTTGCCGGAAAGCAGATGTTTCACCTGATGCTGCATGACCAGATCGAGAAATCTCCGGATGGGAGAAGTAATCGTCGTATACTGCATGACTCCAACCCCGCTGTGGGGCTTGGGATAAACCAGAAGTTCCCCGGGCTTTAACTGCTTGCGCTGACGAAAAACGGAAAACAGATCCTTTTCACCGCCGGCGACCAGCCGCTGATGAGGTTCGTCCTGAGCCCGGAACAGGCCGGGCGCCTGACGATCCGCAACAAACTGGGCAGAAAGGGTGTTTGCCAGCACCATGAACTCCGCAACCAGACTGCGGGAAACAGTGTCCACCGGCGACAAGGCCACCGCCACTTTTCCTTCCGGATCGATACTGATATTCACATCCGGAACCGGCAGAAGCAATGCCCCTTTTTCAATGCGCCGATGTTTGAGCTGCTCGCTGAGCCGGGCAAGCGTCTGCAATTCCCAATCTCCGCTTTCCGCAAGCTTTTCCGCCTCCGGATAGCTCAACTGCCGTTTCACTTCAACCAGGCTCGGAATGAGATCAAACTCCAGCACCTCGCCCTTGGGGGAGAGAAGGACCATGACACTCACGGCCGCCCTCGCTTTTCCGACAACCAGACTGCATACTCCCTCAGAAAGCGCTGGAGGCAGCATGGGAACCTGGGTCTCGGGAAAATACAGAGAGGTCATCCGCCGGGCAGCTTCTGTGTAAATAGGCGTGCCAGGCATAACATAATGGGCCACATCGGAGATATGGATGCCCACCAGGAAATTATCATCCCTCTGTTCCACATGCAGGGCGTCATCATAATCACGGGTTGACTCGCCATCAATGGTGAGCAGGGGCAGTTCCCGGAAATCACGCCTGTTTCTGCCGACAAGTTCCTCGGCCACGGGCTCGGGGGCCTGATCTGCTGCTGCAGCAATCTCATCGGAAAATGCCACCGGAATTTGATACCGCAACAAGGATACATTTTCGTGTTCCTGCCAGACCCCGGCCTTGATCAGGAGATGATAGACATCGTGGGGACCGGTGAGCGCCGCTTTTTTCAAAAGCTCTCTGGCAAGCTCACTCTCCTCGGAATCGCTGCCAAAAAGATAATAGTCGGCCAACAGGCTGAGGCAGCGATCGCGCTCCGGCCAGTCTACCGTGGCGTCCCCCTCCCAGAGCCGCTTAAGGGCCATGGCTCCGGTGCTCATCAGGGCCTGCTGCTCTTTTTCCCTTTCCTGTTTCAGGCGCAAGCTGTCAACCGCTTCCGGACTGTGGGCCAGCACCATGCCTTCCTTGTATTTGAAATAGAGGCGATCCACAAAAATGGAGCGTAAAAAAGCAGCGACATGATTATCCGTGGCGTCTTCCCCAAAGGCCAACTCGGCAAGAAAATTCGGGCTGAAACTTTCCCCCGCCTCTTCGCTTGCCAATTGCCAGATTTCAGCCAGGTCGATTTGTTGCATCATGGCTTGGCGTGTTTGGTCCGCCTCCTTGAGCAAACGGAGTTGCTCATCCCGGCCGAGAGTAAGGGAATGGTGTTTTGAAGATTGGTGCAGCAGACGAGACAGGGGGAGATTCACCTCCCTGCCGTTTTGATTAATAAGGCGCAGCCGCTTGCTGTCCTCGTCAAGAACCATGGCGCAAATAAACCTGCCCTGTTCCATGTATTCAATGATTGCGCCCTGCAAAGCCATACGATATGTCCTTGTTATGAAAAAAGCGCGCCGGAAATTCTGCTGGATAATAATTAAGGGGGATTCCGGCGGCACTGTCGGTGGTATCGAGAAAAAAAGTAACTGTTCGGCAGCACCGCAGATTCGCGTGTCAACTGTCGGCAGAAGCGCCGATAAAGAGGCCTGCGAAGAGTGCTGCGCACATGAGCCGGCCGATGGCAGCAGCCTGGCGACGAAGCAGATGTGATGTTGCCGGACGGTTAAGGGAAACTGGCCAATGTGTACCAGCTATTCCAGTGCTTGTCATCTTTTTCCGTGACCGCAAAAAAGAGAGAGGATGCGAAAAAACAGAAATGCTGGTAAGTAACGTGTTGTTTTCTCCCCATCAACACACACGAGCGCAACGTCCCCATGAACAGCACCCAGGAACAGGTCAAATCCGGCATTGTCGCCCTTATCGGGCCGCCCAACGTCGGGAAATCGACATTACTGAACAGCCTGCTCGGCCAGAAAATCTCCATCGTCTCGCCAAAGCCGCAAACCACTCGTAACCGCATTCTCGGCATCGTCAACGGGCCGGATTATCAGATTGTCATGCTGGACACTCCCGGCATCCATAAAGCAAGAACCCCCCTGAATCTGGAGATGGTAAAAATCGCCCTCGGCAGTCTTGCCGAAGTGGACGCCATTGTTTTCATGGCTGACGTCACCATGCCCCTGCCGAACACGACCAATACCCCGACCCGATGGCTTGACGGCATCGACAAGCCTGTGCTCCTGCTGTTGAACAAGATGGATCTCATCGAAAAGGAAAAATTGCTGCCCATCATTGCTGCCTACCAGGAACTCTACCCGTTTCAGACGATCCTGCCCCTCTCGGCTAAAGCGAACGACGGCACCGATCTGGTCATCCGGGAGCTTTGCTCCCTGCTCCCCTCCGGGCCCCGCCTGTACCCGGAGGATATCCCCACCGATGCCAGCGAACGCTTCATTGTCGCAGAGATTATCCGGGAAAAAATCTTTCTGCAGACCGGTCAGGAGATCCCCTATTCAACTGCGGTGACGATTGAAAGTTTCAAGGAAAACGCAGCCAAGCAGCTGATAACCATACACGCCACCATCTATGTGGAAAAGGACTCCCAAAAAGGCATTATCATCGGCAAGAACGGCAGCAAGCTCAAGCAACTGGGACAAGCCGCCCGCAAAGACATCGAGGAACTCCTCGACCAGCATGTGCTTCTCAAGCTCTGGGTAAAGGTACAAAAAGATTGGACCAGCGATCCCCGTTTCCTCAGAGAACTTGGTTTTTAAAAAAAAAGGAGCCGACTCCTGAGAATCGACCCCGTCTGTAACCTTGCTGTTGTATTACTGATCAGACAACCACATTCACTCCGCGTGACCGTTGCTGTGACTGAGTCCTTTGTTCCTGGGGCTGGCTTGGCGGTGGCTCGCGCCTTTCGGACGCACGCACCGATTCTTCCGGGGCATTCTGGTCTGCGGCTTGTCCTGCCTGGGTGAGTGCTCTGGAAGCCTCCAGGGCGGCGGCGGATATCCTGGCCACGACATCAGGAGATGCCTGGCTGGTTTGGCCGGACTCCGACCGGTTGCTCTTGGCCCTTTTTTCCCCCTCTGAACCGGCATACGGAGAAACAGGCCGCTCTGTCCTGACATTGGTTTGAACTGAAGTAGAGCTGGGATCTAAAGGCATTGTTCCACCTCCCTTGTGCGTAAACTATCCTTCCTGCTTAATCCCGCCGACAGGCGGCAAGCAGATTGTTACGTTATTATCATACTATAGTTTTCATTAAAGATAAAGCAATCCCTTGCGGGAAATAATAGTACGGACACCAGGCCTGCCTCGCCTCCCCTTGCTTTTTCCCAAGCATCCTCTTGAATAACCCGGTAAAACGATATATAAAACACTGCTTGAATGCGAGCTATACGCAACGCGCAGCCTGCTCCGCGTTGCTCATTTTTTTTTGCAAGGAGAAGACCATGACCGAAGTACGAGTACGCTTCCCGCCAAGTCCGACCGGCTATCTTCACATCGGCGGGGCCAGAACTGCCATCTACAACTGGCTGTTTGCCCGCAAGCACGGGGGAAAGCTGGTGCTGCGCATTGAAGACACGGACGCGGAACGCTCCACCCAGGAATCCATCCAGGGTATTCTCGACGGGTTGCAATGGCTCGGGGTTGATTGGGACGAAGGCCCTTATTTTCAATCGGAATATGCCAAGGAGCATGTCGCCGCAGCCCAAAAACTGTTGGCTGACGGCAACGCCTACAAGTGCTTTTGCAGCAAGGAAGAACTTGAGGCCAAACGGGAAGCGGCCGCTGCAGCCAAAGGCGACTACCGGTACGATGGCGTATGCCGCAAACTCAGCCCGGATCAGATTCATGAAAACGAGGCGAAAAACCTCCCGTATGTCATCCGCTTCAAGGTGCCGCAGGAAGCAGGAAAGGTCGGGTTTGACGATGAGGTCTACGGACGGGTTGAACGCGCCTACGAGGACATCGAGGATTTCGTCATCGTCCGCTCAAACGGCATGCCCCTCTATCTGCTCTGCAACGTGGTGGACGATATCCGCGACCGCATTACCCATGTAATCCGTGGGCAGGACGGCTTGAGCAATACCCCGCGGCAAATTCTGCTTTATCGGGCTCTGGGTGCAGAATTGCCGACCTTCGCCCACATGCCGCTGACCCTTGATTTGAACAAGGCCAAAATTTCCAAGCGCAGCCACGGCGAGATCGTCTCGGTCCAGTTTTACCGGGAACAGGGGTTTCTCCCCTGGGCGCTGGCAAATTTCCTCGTCCTGCTCGGCTGGTCGACCTCGGACGACCGCGAGATATTCTCCCGGGAAGAACTCATTGAAGCCTTCGATCTTTCCGGCATCACCCGCTCCAACTCCATCTTCAACTACCGCAAGGACGACCCGAAATTTTTCACAGATCCCAAGGCAATCAATATCAATGCCCATTACCTGCGCACGCTGCCCATCGAGGAAATCGGAGCCCTGGTGAAAGGAGAGCTCGAAAAAGAGGGGTTGTGGGATCCGTCATACGATGGAGAGAAGAAACAGTGGTTCCTCAAAACCCTGGACATGACCAGAGAACGCTTCCATACCTTGAAAGATTTCACTTCTCTGGGCCGGGCCTGGTTTGCCGATGATTTCGTCATGGACGAAGCAGCCCTTGCCAAGAACGTGCTGAAACACCCGGACCTCAAGGACTGGCTGCCCAAATTGGCCGCTCACTTCGAGTCCCTGCCGGAACTCGACCACGATGAGACGGAACGGATCTGTCGTGAGTTTGCCGAAGAACTCGGTGTAAAGGTTGGGGTTCTGGTTAACGGCGCCAGAGCGGTTATCACCGGCCAGGTCAAGGGTCCGAGCATGTTCGAAGTTTTTGCCCAGATGGGGAGGCAGCGGGTTGTGTCCCGACTGCGAGATGCGGCAAAATATTTTTCCTGAAACGCCACTGCGGAAATAGTAAAATATCAAAGTGCCATGGAGAAGGTATTCCAGGCAACACTGGGGATGACATATGAATACCAACGACCTTCAGGCCTCATCCGACTTCATTCGCACCATTATTGCCGACGACCTTGCCGGCGGAAAGCACGATCAGATCGTCACCCGCTTTCCGCCTGAGCCCAACGGTTATCTCCACATCGGCCACGCCAAATCCATCTGCCTCAACTTCGGCATCGCCAAGGAAAACACAGGGGCCCGCTGCCATCTTCGCTTCGACGACACCAATCCCACCAAGGAAGAGCAGGAGTATGTCGAATCCATCAAAGACAATGTCCGTTGGCTCGGCTTTGACTGGGGGGAGCATCTCTATTTTGCCTCGGATTATTTCGATCAGCTCTACGAATACGCCGAGCATCTGATCACCACCGGCAAGGCTTACGTCTGCGATCTTTCCGCCGAGGATACCAGGGCCTACCGGGGCACCCTCACGGAACCAGGCAGAAACAGCCCTTTTCGCGACCGGTCAGTCGAAGAGAATCTGGATCTGTTCCGACGCATGCGGGGTGGAGAATATCCCGATGGAACCAGGGTCCTGCGGGCAAAAATAGACATGGCCTCCGGCAACATAAACATGCGCGATCCGGTGCTCTACCGAATCCTGCATGCCAGCCACCACCGAACCGGAGATACCTGGTGCATCTATCCGATGTACGATTACACCCATCCCATTTCCGATGCTCTTGAGGGAATCACCCACTCGCTCTGCACTCTGGAATTTGCCGATCATCGCCCCCTCTATGACTGGACCCTCGACAATCTGCCGGTCCCTTGTCACCCGCGCCAGATCGAATTCGCCCGCTTGAACCTCAGCTACACCGTGGTCAGCAAGCGCAAACTCCTGCAGCTGGTCAACGAAAAGTATGTCTCAGGCTGGGATGATCCCCGGATGCCGACGCTTTCCGGCATCCGCCGCCGCGGGTATACCCCGGCGGCGTTGCGCCGCTTTTGCGACAAAATCGGCGTTGCCAAAAAGGACAGCGTGGTGGATGTGGCCCTGCTGGAACACTGCGTGCGTGAGGATCTCAACGAAACCGCCGTCCGAGTCATGGGCATACTCGCTCCGCTCAAGGTGGTGATCACCAATTATCCTGAAAACCGCACGGAAAACCTCACTGCCCAGAACCATCCGCAGAAACCGGAAATGGGCGAGCGCCAGATTCCCTTTGGCCGGGAGATATATATCGAACAGGAAGACTTCATGGAGGAACCGGCGAAAAAATTCTTCCGCCTGGCGCCAGGTCGTGAGGTCCGGCTCCGCTACGCCTATTTCATCAAGTGCGAGAAAGTGATCAAGGACGATAGTAGCGGCAAAATCATCGAGTTGCATTGCACCTATGACCCGGAGACCCTGGGAGGCTCCGCCCCGGATGGCCGCAAGGTCAAAGGCACCATCCACTGGGTGTCCGCCGTCCATGGCATTCCTGCGGAGGTGCGTCTTTACGACCGGCTCTTTACCGAAGAAAGCCCGGACGCAGGCGCGGCTGACTTCAAAGCTTTTGTCAATCCGGAATCGCTGGTCGTTCTTGAAGATTGCCTTGTCGAAGCGAGCTTGGCCAATGCCGAGCCCGGCAGCCGGTACCAGTTTGAGCGCCAGGGATATTTCTGCGTGGACACAAAGGACTCCAAAGACGGCAAGCCCGTATTCAACCGGACTGTTACTTTGCGGGACACCTGGGAGAAAGAAAAGGCCAAAGGCTAAAGGTACAAGGTTAAAGGTTTTAAAAAAGAATGGCGCGGGAAGGATTCCCCGCGCCATTCTTTTTTTCCGCTTGTCTTGATCTTTCGCCTTGCACCTTTCACCGTTTCTCAGTCACAAGCTCCTCAAACATATCCACTTCGTGCCGAGAGCCAATAACCAGCGGCACCCGCTGGTGCAGCGACTCAGGCTGGATATCCATGATATTCGTGCCATCATCGGTAATGGCCCGGCCACCGGCCTGTTCCACCAAAAAAGCCAGAGGCGCAGCCTCGTACAACAGGCGCAGTTTGCCGTGAGGCTTCGCCGGATTCTTGTTATCGCGCGGATAAAGAAAAACCCCTCCGGCAATGAGATTGCGGTGAAAATCCGCCACCAATGAGCCAATGTACCGGGCATTGTACGGACGGCCCGTTTCCTTATCATTTTCCTTCATATAATCAACAAACCGCCGGACCTCGCTGGTCCAGAAATTGTAATTGCCCTCATTAACGCTGAAATATTTGCTCCGCTCGGGAATCATGATATCAGGATGCGACAGATAGAACTCGCCGACGCTGGGATCAAGGGTAAAGCCATGCACTCCCTCCCCGGTGGTAAAAACCATCATGGTGCTGGAGCCGTAAATGATATAACCGGCTGCCACCTGCTCCCGTCCCTTTTGCAGCAAGTCTGCTTCATCACCCTGAGGCGTGATATCGTTTGTGGATTTACGCCGATGAATGGAAAAAATGGTGCCGATGCTCACGTTGACATCGATATTCGATGAGCCGTCCAACGGATCAAAGGCAAGGGTGTATTTGCCGGCGCTCCCCTCGGCCACGGGAATGATATCCGCCTCCTCCTCGGAAGTCATCACGCAGATATACCCACAACGGGCCATTCGTCGCTTGATGGTGTTGTTGGCAAGCTCATCAAGCTTCTGCACATGTTCGCCCTGAATATTCGTTTTTCCGGCCATCCCCAGAACATCCGCCAAACCGGCCATATTGACTTCAGCATTAATTGTTTTAGCTGCGACGATCAATTCACTGAGCAATCCGGACAGATCGCCCGTGGCCTCGGGGTGCAGGCGCTGGCTGTCCATGATATGCCGGCTTACGGTAATTCCAAACGATTTGCTCATTATATTCCCCACACAAAGTCAGGCTTAAGGTTCAGCACAAAGGCCGGGTCAGCAAAGTGCGCATCCTGCGGAATAGTACGGAAGAAAACCTTCCGGGTCAAACAAAAAGAGCCTGCACACGGCAGGCTCTTTGCACTTTGCCGTCATGATACGCAATCAGGCAAACATCTGACCGATCTTCGCTTTAAAATCATCCTTGGAAAAAGGTTTGGTGATAAAATCCGTCACCCCTGCCTGCCGGGCCAATTCCGACTGGGTCTTCTCCGACTCGGTGGTTGCCATCAGCACCGGAATATTGGCCCATTCAGCCTTTTTCCTGATCTCCCTGGTCAATTCGATGCCATCCATATTCGGCATATTCATATCGGTGATAATCAGATCAAACTCGCTGTCTATCTGGAGATAGTCAAAAGCCTTTTGCCCGTCTTCAACCGTGACCATCTCCATGCCGAGATCCGCAGCAATGCCCTTGTAAAAAAACAGCATGGCCTTGGAGTCATCCGCGGCAAGAATGCGTTTTTCCTTGCCCCCGCGCTCACCGAGGCTCAACTGCTGGATATCTTTGGCGGCTTCATCTCCTCCGATCTGGGCAAGTTGTGCCCGGAAAGCGCCAATAGCCTCGTGATCCCCGGATTTCTGCACTGCCGCCAACAATACGCTGCGCTGCCCGCCATCTTTATACAAGGCGGCAAAAACCTGCCGGGCGTGGGAGGTGATAATCGCCGACACCACCCGATCGCTTTGGGCATCGCCCCTGGCGATAATCTCGTTTAAGATTTTAACTACTCCGGGGTTGCATTGGTGATCAAGACCGGTCAACACGGCAATGAGCACAAGATCGTCTTTTTCTGCCAGTCCGTCGGTCAAACCGATCACGCTGCGCATTGAACTGATCCGCCCAAGCGCCTCATAGATGGCGAACTTCAAATTGGCGTCTTCGGTTTTTTCCAGGTGGGCGACGAGAATGTCGGCCCCCCGCTTTTTCCCGGTCATGCCGATGACGTTGGCAGCCATGATTTTTTCGTCCTTGTCGCCACTATCAAGACACTTATCCAGGGGCGACAATATCTCCTCACCCATGTCGGCAAGGGTGGAGATGACAACTCGCCGAAACGAGGGATTCGGATGATGGATAAAACCAATGAGAAAATCGACTGTCGTATCGTCAGGGAAATGAATAATGTTTTCCACGGCCAGAGCGGTTCGCAAATCGCACCCGGCATCGACATTATGCACCTCCCGACTTTCTGAAATCAGAGTCATCAAGGCATCGCGAACGCGAAGGTCGTTACCTCCGACAAGGGCGCGCATGGTCCAGGCTACAACGGAATAATCTTCATGCTTGAGATAGGGAAGCAGAATCTCTGTGAGACCGGTGTCCTTATAGCTGCCAAGAGCCCGAACCACCTCGGAAACAATTTCGTTTTCAGAGGCAGAGGCCAGCAATTTAACCAGCGCGTCCTTGAGGGCGGGAGAACCTCCGTCGGCTGCGCGACGGATACACATGAGCCGGACTGCTTCCGAAGCATGCCCAAGTCCGGCGATAATATCTTGCTCGCGCCCGACAAGCAAATCAAACAGGGTATGGTAGATCATCTCATCAACGGCCTGATCGCCAAGCGGATTGGCATAAAGATCCAAAAGCGCAGGAATGGCTTCCACCAGCCGGGATTCCTTGATCTCATCCAGGCAGACGATCTGTTCGATCATATCTTTTTGAGCAAAATCCTTTAAGAGATCCATGACTCTCCTTCTCACATGTTGTCCTGATCGCCAGACCAAAGTTTTCCGAGCATAAGCATTACAGCTCGACACATTAATATAGTATTACACGGTTTCTCATTTTAGAATCTTTTTTTTAGGAGTCGTCCGGGAGAACAACAGCCCTCAAAACGAATGCCGGTTTTCCTCTTTAACCCAGCGGAGCTATTTCCCTGCAAGAGCCGAGGCAATCTTCTCCAGAGGCAATATTCTCTCAACCCCACCCAGGGCGATAGCCTCCTTGGGCATGCCGAAAACCACGCAGGAAGCTTCGTCCTGCGCAATTGTATGAGCTCCGGCCTGCCGCATTTCGGACATTCCCCTCGCCCCGTCATCACCCATGCCGGTCATGATGATGCCGATGGCGTTCTTGCCGGCATAACGGGCGGTGGAACGGAAAAGCACATCCACCGAAGGCCTGTGCCGGCACACAAGAGGGCCGTCCTTGATCTCCACAAAGTATCGGGCGCCGCTGCGCTTCAGCATCATATGCCTATTGCCTGGGGCGATAAGCGCCTGTCCGCGCAGCACGGTATCGCCATCCTGCGCCTCCTTGACCCGGATGCGGCATAACCCGTTCAGCCGCTCGGAAAAAGCCCGGGTGAATCCCTCGGGCATGTGTTGGACAATAACGATGCCGGAGCAATCCCCGGGCAGCGCCTCGAGAAATACCCGCAACGCTTCGGTGCCTCCGGTGGAGGCGCCCACCGCCACCACCTGTTCGGTGGTCTGCACCATGGCCTTTGGCGGAGGTGGCGCCAGCATGACATCGGCCGTGAGTTTTTTCTCAACATGATGAGGTTTGGCTGCAATGCGCTTGACCATGACCCGGGCCGCAGCCTTGACCGAATCACATATCCGGATACGCGATTCCTCAATGAACTGTTTCGTCCCCAGCTTTGGCTTCTGGATAATGTCGATGGCCCCGTATTCCAAGGCCTTGAGCGTGGTTTCAGCCCCATTTTCCGTGAGCGTGGAGCACATCACCACCGGGATGGGATGCTGGCTCATGAGCTTGTGGAGAAAGGTAATTCCATCCATCCGGGGCATCTCCACATCGAGCACGATGACGTCAGGCACCTCCTTGGCGATGTAATCGGCTGCCACGTAAGGGTCCCGGGCCGCGCCCATTACCTCGATGTGCGGATCCGACTCCAACGTATCGGTCAATGCCTGCCGGACCACGGCGGAGTCATCAACTATCAAAACCCTGATTGGTTTATAAACCATCAACTATCACCTTGGAACAGAGGCGCGGGGAATACGTTTCAACAGGACATCTCCTGTGTGGGAATAAAAAAACAACTTGCAGCCATGGATACCACCCACTTCTTCTACGGCAACGGCAACATTGTACCGCGCCAGAACCTCCCGGGCGGCCTTGATATTCATCGAACCGATGCTCCGGGAATCAGTTACCGGGCCGAAATGAACATCCAGGACATCCGCTCCGCCGAAGATCTTGGCCACGAGCCCGGCACTGGGACAAAGCATATTGCCGTGAGTCAGGATATCGACCATGTACCGCACCGAAGTGTCAACGAAGCGAAAGCTGTCCTCCATGGTGAGATCAGCGCGCATCGGCATCACCCCATGGCACATGGCTCCGGTTTTCTGTTTGGGACAAAACAAGCAAACCGAAACACACGAGCCAAGGATGGTGGAAATCAGTGTTGGCTCCTGGGCTACAAACAACTCGCCCGGATGAAGATTCACGACCGGGAGATTCGTGTCCAGGATATCTCTCATTTGCGGCATCGATACACCGCTGCCGCAACTCGATCCATACGATCTCCTATACCTTCCAAGGTTTCCGAGTGTCCGGTAAACAAATAGCCGTGGGAAGAAAACTGCCGATAAAATTTTTCAAAAAGCGCGCATTGGGTTTTCTTGTCAAAATATATGATGACGTTCCGACAAAAGATTATATCCATCTTCTTTTCAATGCGGAAATCCCTGTCCATAAAATTAAGCCGCTCGAATTTCACCTTTCGCCGGAGTTCCGGAACAACCCGGTGAAAGCCCTTGTACGTGCCTTTTCCCTTCATCAGATATTTATTCCGCCGCCCCGGAGAAACCGGCGCCACCACTTCATCGGTGTAAATCGCCTCTTCCGCTTTGGCAAGCACCTCGGTGCAGATATCCGTTGCAAGAATGGTATAGTCCAGCCCTGGATACCGTGAAAAAAACTCATCAAGGACCATGGCCAGAGTGTAAGGCTCTTCACCGCTGGAACAGCCTGCGCTCCAGACCCGGAGCGTTTTGTGGGGTGAATGGGTCATCCGCTGCGCAAAATCGGGGAGCACAAGATTGGTCATCACATCGAAATGCTTTGCCTCGCGAAAAAAATCCGTCTTGTTGGTGCTGACCACATCAATCATGTGGCACAGCTCCTTGGCCTGCCCCTCCGGGCTCAAAACATAATCGAGGTAGGCTGAAAATGACTCCAGACGCAGTTGCCGCAGCCGTTTCTGCAAACGGGCCGAAAGCATGGTTTTTTTGATGGGAGGCAGCTTGATGCCACAGGTTTCATAAATGAACGCGCTGAATCGGTTAAAATCACGATCGGACAAAGTAGGCGAATGCGCGGACCAATCTCCAGCAGCCCCCTGATCTCCAAAAAAAGCCATGCGCCCTCCGGATTCCCGACCTGTGACTGCTACGCTTCCGCGCTGACGGATGCTTCCGGCCTGGTATCATCCGCATTTACCGAGCCGGCGCTGTCTATTTCCCGCAAGGCTGCTTCACCCTCGCTGGCCAGGACCTTGTCGATATCGAGAATGATCAGGAACTTCTCCTCTGTCTGACGGCCCATGCCCTTGATAAATTCGGTGTTCAGATTGGTCCCCATTTTAGGAACGGACTCGATATCCTCCGGATTCAGATCAAGCACCATCTGCACGGAATCGGTCAGCACCCCCATCTCCACCAGATTGCCATCCACCTCCAGCTCCACTATCATGATGCAGGTGTTCTTCGTGTGCTCGATGCTTCCCATGCCCAGCTTCTGACCAAGATCCATAACCGGCACGACAGTGCCGCGCAGGTTGATAACGCCGCTGAGATAGTCCGGCATCCGGGGAATCCTGGTCATGGTCGTGACATCAAGCACTTCCCTGACCTTGGAAATTTCTACGGCAAAGCCTTCCTCCCGTAGCATGAAGGTGAGATATTGCGTGGCCTTCGACTGAACCGTTTCATTTTTTCCGCTCATGATTTCTCTCCCGTGTGTTTATTAAGGCTCAAGGTGAAAGGTGCAAGGCCAAAGTACAAAAAAATCAAACTGTTACCTTTAACCTTGCACCTTGAGCCTTTCGCCTTTTCTCTTCAGCTGGCAAGGGCCTCGCGCTCTTCCTGACGGGCGCATTTCATCACATTGGCCACATCAAGAATCAGGGCAACATGCCCGTTGCCCAGAATTGTCGAACCGGAAAGCCCCGTGGCGTTGCGATAAATCCAGCCCAGTGACTTCAAAACCGTCTGGTGCTCACCCACCACATCGTCAAGCACCAGACCAAAACGTTCGCCATTGATCCTGCTGATCACCATCTGCTCAAGCGGCGGCCTTTCTCCGGAGATATCAAAAAAATCCCGCAGACGCACATAGGGAACAAGCTGCTCCCGCACCGGCAGCATCCGCCGCTGATGGAACCGGGCGATATCCTCTTTGGTCAGCTCCACACACTCTTCCACCTGGGAGAGGGGCAGAACAAAATGCGTGTCTCCGACTTTCACCAGCAGTCCGTCAATAATGGCCAGGGTCAGAGGCAGGGTGATGGTAATTGTTGTGCCGCGCCCTTTAATGCTGTTGGTCACAGACACCGTACCTTTGAGGGCATCGACAGTATTTTTCACCACGTCCATACCCACCCCGCGTCCGGAGACACTGGTAACGGTCTTGGCCGTGGAAAGGCCCGGCATGAAAATAGTGTTCCAGATATCCTGTTCGGAAAGCTCCATGTCCGCTCGGAACAGCCCTTTCTCCATTGCTTTCTGTCTAATTCTCTCAGCGTCAAGACCCTTGCCGTCATCGGTGACGGTAATAACGACATTGGCCCCGGAATGATGGGCGGCAAGGGAAATAGTGCCTTTTCTCGGCTTACCGGCCTGCTGCCGTTCCTCAGGCGACTCGATTCCATGATCGATGCTGTTCCGGATCAGATGGACCATGGGATCGCCCAACTGGTCGATCACATTTTTGTCCAACTCGGTCTCGGCGCCCTCGGTAACCATGACCACTTCCTTCCCCAATTCGGCGGAAAGATCCCGAACCAGCCTTTTGAATTTGGCAAAGGTCGTGCCTATGGGCAACATCCGGATATTAAGCACGCAATCCCTGAGTTCGGCGGTAAGCCGCTCCACCTCTTCTACCGGCTCGACAAAATCGGAATCCTTGTTAAGACTGACGATCTGGGTCAGCCGGGCTTGGGTGACGACCAACTCGCCCACCAGATTGATGAGCTGATCCAGTTTTTCCGAAGCGACCCGGATACTTTCCGCGCCCTTGGTAACCGTCGCCTTTTCCTTGGCATCCCGTACCAGTTTTTGTTCTGCAAGAGCAGCATCGACACTGGTTCGCGACACAAGATTTTCGCCAACCAGCAATTCCCCCAACGGCTTCTGGCGTTCAAGGATCTTGCTCAGGGCATCGACAGATATTTCGCCCTTTTCCACCAGAATTTCGCCGAGTTTTTTATGTTCTTCAAAATCATCCTCGCCTTCCGTGGCAAGAATCTTCACCTTCACCTCACAGCTGGATTCGGCAAAAACCAGCACATCTTCTACCCCATTGATCCCCTTGTCCGTGGTGAGCAATATTTCCCACCTTCCCCTGTACCCGGAATCTTCCGATTTTCCCTCCTCGTGGAGAAATACCGTGCACTCTCCTATTTTTTTAAGCTCGCCAAGTAAAAGCTCAACCGTATTCCCGCCGACAAAAAATTCCGGAGTGGGACGAATATGAATCCTATAATGGGTCATCTTGCCGACAGTGGGATCGTGTTCCTCAACAGGCACCGTTGCGGCCTCAGAGGTCGGCGGAACTTGTTCCTTTTCTGCCGCTCCGCCGCCGACCAGCGTCTGTAACGAGACGATAATCCGTTCCCCTTGGGCCGGATCTGCCTCGCCTCCGCCGGTGGCCGCGTCCAACAAAGCACGGATATGATCCCTCGAAGCCAACGTCAGATCGATCAACTCCTTACTTACCGGCACAGTACCGTCCCGAACCTTGTCCAAGACCGTTTCCACATGATGAGTAAAACCGGCTATATCATCAAAGCCGAACATCGCGCCGGACCCCTTGATCGTATGCATAGCCCTGAAAACCCGGCTCACGATTTTGAGATCGGCAGGGTCTTTTTCCAACTCCAGCAGAGATGTTTCCAGCTCCTCAAGCAGTTCGCCCGCTTCCTCGCGAAAAATCTCCGCATATTCAGTATCAGCCATGGATCACCTTTCGATCTTCGTTAATACCGCTCAAACCCATTCAAATCATTGAGAGAAATCGACGCCCCGCTTTTTTTGACCGTATCAGCCTTCGCTGCCTGTCCGCCGAAATCTTTTCCTGGAGGCAGAGGCAAAGGGCTTCCGCCGGTTTTTCCGCAAGCGGCATCCACTCCGCTTGTCGAATGCCATTTGCTTCCGGCACCATCGATCTTGAAAAAGGAAATGGTTTCCTGAAGCCGGGCGGCCTGCGCCGTGAGTTCTTCGCTGGTGGAAGCCATTTCCTCGGCAGCGGCGCTGTTGGCCTGGATAACCTGGTCAAACTGTTCGATAGCCTTGGCATTTTCCTCAAGCCCTCTGGCCTGTTCGTTGCTGGCAGCATCAATTTCCTGAACCAATTCGGCGGTTTTCTGTATCTGAGGAACGATCTCGTTGACAAGTTTGCCGGCATTTGTCGCCGTGGCCACGCTGGAGCTGGCGACACCTTTGATCTCCTGCGCCGAGACCTGACTGCGTTCGGCAAGCTTTCTCACCTCGGAGGCAACCACGGCGAACCCCTTGCCGTGCTCTCCAGCCCGGGCCGCTTCGATAGCGGCATTGAGCGCCAACAAATTGGTCTGCCGCGCGATCTCTTCTATCACTTCTATCTTTTCGGCGATGTGCTGCATGGCGTCCACGGTCTCCGTCATGGCCTTCCCGCCTTCCACCGCGTCTTTCGAAGCCTTGCTGGCAATGGCCGTGGTCTGCCGGGCGTTGTCGGCGCTCTGGGCCACAGTGCTGGCAAGCTCTTCCATGGCGCTGGAAATTTCCTCCACCGAGGCGGCCTGCTCACTGGCGCCCTGGGAAACCTCCTGGGAACTGCTGCTCAATTCATGGCTGCCTGCGGCAACCTGATCCGCAGCCATGCGCACGTCCTGAATGATTTCCCGAAGGCGTATCACCATGGCATTCAAGGCCTCGGCAAGCTGACCGATCTCATCTTCCTTGTTGCCTTCCATCTTGGTATGAGCCAGGTCACCATCGGCGATCCGTTGGGCAACGCCGACCATTTTGCCGAGGGCAGAAGCGATGCGCCCGGAAAACACCCAGGCCAGAATGAGGGTAAAAAGAATGACGGCAAGGGAGATAATCCCTCCAAGAACATTGTTCAGCTGAATGGCGTCCATGGCGCGCTGGATGTCATTTGCAGCCTCGGCCTCCATTTCCTCCTCTATCTCGCTGATCAGCTTATGTATTTCATCAGCATAGGCATCCACTTCGGCCATGGATTTATTGCCGAGTTCAGGACCGCCTTTGATATATTGCCCGGCCATCCATACGTTTTTTTCATAATATTTATTGAAGGCCAGCTCCACCTCTTCCAACCGCTTTTTATCATCAGGATGCAGCGCCATCAATTCCTGGATATGCTTACGGAAAAGATTGGCGGAGTGCTCCGCTTTTTTCAGACCGTCATCCAGGCCGTTGAGCCCTCTGGTCGCAGAAATGTCTGAAATCCACCCCGCCACCTGCGAAAGATCATATTTCAGGGACATGGCCAGTTCATTGCCTGCATAGCCTACATCGCGGGCATACGTTACGGAATGGACCACTCTGGACTGCAGATAAAACGCAAGGATAAACTGAAGCACAAGGGCCACACAGACCCCGCCAAAAGCGATTAACATCTTGTTTCTGATATTTTTCTTCATCCATTCTCCCTCAGGGTTGAAATTTTCCCCCTCGATTCCGTGCAAAACTCTCACCTCTGTCGGTTGGCCGGACCAACATTACACCATTGCCCATTCCCAAAAATCATGCCCAAACAGAGTTCCTCCTTTTGCGGTTATCGCGGCCCCCCCTGTGGTTGTCCTTGTCGCTCGCAACAACCGCTTTATTCACTTCTCACTTCCCTGGACGAATCAATAGCGCTGGAAATCTCCATCCGCACCCTCCTCAAGGGCAAGACGAATTCCCTCGACCTTGCGTCGTTCCGCGCTGTCGGCTTTACCCGGCGGAAGCTGCCGACTGAGCCCCTTTCCGGGAGCGCCTCCGGGAATCGCGACCACTCCCCGCTCTTTTTCTTCAGCTCCGGTCCGGAAGAAATTCATGATCTCCAGCAGATGACTGGCCTGAGCATTCAATTCTTCGCTGGTCGCAGACATCTGCTCGGCCACGGAACTGTTGGACTGCACCACTTGATCAAACTGCTCGATAGCCTTGGCATTTTCCGCAATGCCCCGTGCCTGCTCCGTGCTTGCCGCATCGATCTCCTGCACAAGATCGGCGGTTTTCTTTATCTGCGGCACCATCGCCTCAATCAGCGCTCCGGCGCCGGCAGCGGTATCGACGCTGGATATTGCCACCTCACGAATATCCTGGGCCGAAACCTTGCTCCGTTCGGCAAGTTTGCGCACTTCGGAGGCAACCACCGCAAACCCCTTGCCGTGCTCTCCGGCTCTGGCCGCCTCGATGGCCGCATTCAGGGCCAACATGTTGGTCTGCCGGGCAATCTCCTCAATGACCTCGATTTTCTCGGCGATATGCTTCATGGCCAGCACCGTGTCCTGCATGGCCCTGCCGCCTTCCTCGGCGTCTGCCGCAGCCTTGGTGGCGATGTGGGTGGTCTGGCGGGCACTGTCGGCGCTCTGGGCCACCGTGCTGGTAAGCTCCTCCATGGCGCTGGAAATCTGCTCAATAACCGCGGCCTGCTGACTGGCCCCCTGGGAAACCTCCTGTGAGCTGCTGCTCAATTGCTGGCTTCCGCTGGCAACCTGATCCGCAGCCTCCCGGACATCACGGATGATGCTTTTGATCTTTTCCACCATGGCGGAAAGGGATATCCCGAAGCTGTCCCTGTCGGAAAGCAGCCGCACACTGACATCGAGATCCCCGGCAGCAACCTTCTTGGCCATCTCCGCCGTCTCTCTCAGGTTGCCGACCATAGCGTGCATGGCATCAAGCATCTGCCCGATCTCATCCCCGCTTTTACTGACGATCTCAACGTCCAGATCCCCTTGAGCAACCAACCGTACCTGGGCCACGGCCTCAACAAGCGGTTTCACCATGTGACGAATGGTAAAATAAACAATGCCGCCTATGAGCAGAACTACTACTGCGGCAAACCCGGCAATGCTCATGGCGATCCGCAGCAAAACATCCTTTTGCCTCTGCTGGGCCGCGGCAATCACGGCATTACCGTCGGCAAGGGTTTTTTGAATATTCTTTTCAACCGCGGCAAAGTTCAAACCAATGATCACCGTACCGACTTTCTGCTCCCCGACCAGAATTTCCTTCTCCACAATATTCTGTGCAGCAAAATTTTCCGGCTTGACGCTTGAGGTTGTCACACCCTTTCCGTCCTTGTCATTAAACACGACAAAGGTGACATCGGGGTCATTGGCCGCGCTTTGTACAATCTTCTCCAGGAATGCGTACTCATAATTAAGAAGGAGGTCCTGGCCAACCCTGGCCAGCATCTCAGCAAAAGATTTCCCCTTCAGGACAAGATCCTGGCGCAACAATGTCTCTTCGTTTTTCTGCTGTTCCTTCAAGGTGCCGACAAAAAATTCTCCCTGTTCGCTCATGGCGCTGCGAACAGCCGCATTGATCGCCACGGTCATGCCGAGCATGAACAACAGCACTGCAGCCACAATGGCCAGGTTCAATTTTGAGGCAATACCCATGTTCCTGAATCTTTCTTTCTGCATCTTCCGCTCCTTGTTTGTCCGGCACCCCCGATCAACCCCGGTAAAACTACCCACATTGCATAATTATACGCATGAGAAACAAGCCGCGTCAAAGAATAAAAATCCGTTAAAACGATGTCACATCACGAAAAACGCCCTCACTTCAAGGGCGTTTTTCGTGATGCACATAATAAGCAGCAAGCATTAATAGCGTTCAAAATCATCTTCTGCGGTTGACTGCAGGGCAAGCTTCACGCCTTTATCCGCACCCGATCCCTTTTTTTTCGAAGTTCCGGAGGAGGACACAGGCAGCGAAAGGGGGCGCCCCTGAGGACGGATAGCACCTGCTGATTCTGCCTTGAAAAAAGCTATGGTTTCCAGCAGTTGCGAGGCCTGCGCGGTCAACTCTTCGCTGGTGGAGGCCATCTCCTCGGCAGCGGCGCTGTTGGCCTGGATGACCTGATCAAACTGCTGGATAGCTCTGGCATTCTCGTCAATGCCGCGGGCCTGCTCGTTGCTGGCCGCATCAATCTCGTGAACCAGCTCCGCGGTTTTCTGAATCTGCGGCACAATCGCCTCAATGAGTTTTCCGGCATTGGCTGCGGTATTCACGCTGGCCGTAGCAACCCCCTTGATCTCCTGAGCGGAGAACTGGCTGCGCTCGGCCAGTTTTCTTACCTCCGCGGCCACTACGGCAAAGCCCTTGCCATGCTCACCAGCTCTGGCCGCCTCAATGGCGGCGTTCAAGGCAAGCAGGTTGGTTTGGCGGGCGATCTCCTCAATGAGTTCGATCTTTGTCGCAATCAGCTGCATGGCGGCCACGGTTTCACCGACCGCCTTACCGCCCGCAACTGCTTCGGCTGCGGCTTTGGTGGAAATAGCCGCTGTCTGCCTTGCATGCTCGGCGGTCTGGGACACGGTGCTTGACAACTCCTCCATTGACGAAGATATTTCCTCAGTCGAAGCAGCCTGCTCACTGGCGCCCTGGGAAACCTGCTCCGAACTGCTGCTCAGCTCCTGACTCCCCGCCGTAACCTGCTCGGCGGCAAGCCGCACATCACCGATCACCTGGCGAAGTCTTGCAATCATGGCGGAAAGGGATTTGCCAAGACTGTCTCTATCGGAAAGGAGAGTCACGTCCACCCGCAGATCGCCATCGGCAACTTGCTCAGCATGGGCTGCTGTCTTCTTAAGATTTTTCACCATGCTGTCCAGCGATTTCCCCAGAACATCCTTGTCCGAGACGATTTTTACCTGCACATCCAGGTCGCCAAGGGCAATTTTTTCGGCCAACCTGGCTGTTTCCTGCAGCTTTTTAACCATGGCATCCAGAGATTTCCCCAAAACATCCTTTTCGGAGAGGATTTTCACCTGAACATCGAGATCGCCGAGGGATATCCGCTCCGCAAGCCGGGCCGTCTCTTTGAGGTTGGCCACCATGACATTCATGGATGTAAGCATCAATCCAACTTCGTCCTTCCGGTTAACCTCCATCGCAACATCCACATCCCCAAGCGCCAGCTGGTTGTTTACCGTCACCACCGAATCGATGGGATTGGTTATGGATTTTGCGGAAAACAGGGAAACCGTTACGCCAAGAAAGATTGCCAAAAGACCAATAATCACAATGGCGACCCTGGTTGTCTTGGCATCTTTAATCATCTGATTTTCGGAAAGGATGTTCTCCTTGGCCAGTCCGGTCAGTTTGTTCAGCAGAGACTGCACTTTGGTAAGATTGGACTGCGTTTCGGAGCTATAGATACGATCTGCCTGCAGCCGCCCGTCCTGATTCTCTTTTTTTCGAAAAACTTCCTTGATTTTCACCGCTGATTCGTGAAGTTTCTGATGGGGCTCGGCAATTTCCGCCAAGGGTTCACGAAGAAGCGGCAGCATGACCTCGGCCTCTTTGCGCCCCTCTCCGTAATACCATTTACCAAATCCGCATTTGGTATGGTCGAGCTCCACATCAAGGTCGGCAACGCTGCCGTCGTACACATAGGCGGAGACCTTCTTTGCCCAGTTCAGATGATCAACCTCCCGTTGCAGCAACTCGCCGCGCAAAGCGTTTCCGTTGGCAACCTCGATGCCGTCCCGAACAACGCTGCCCAGACCCAAAAAAGCCAGGACACCAACAACGCCCAGCAAAAGAAGAATGCTGCCGGAGCCGATCATCATTTTTTTGCCGATCTTCAAATCATTCCACCGCATGCTCCCACCTCGTGAAGGGTTGGTTCATACTGCAAAAAGAGCCACAAATAAAGGATAGGCAGAAAAAACGGATCTTAGCAAGAATTAAATATCCGCGAAGATACAAAGAGCTGGACCGACAGCACGTTTTGCGTCTTTAAGAGAAATTCAAGCAGATGCACATTGAAATGAACACGCCCATGCTCCGACACTAAAAGCTCATGTCGAGGCATTCATATAATGCTTGAAGAAACCGGTTCAATACCGCTCGAAATCGCCCTCCGCTCCAACGGGAAGTGACAATTTCACCCCCTTCTCGCGCAGAGAAGGGGGTTTTACCTGGACTGCGGGCTGCGGCAAAGACCGGTTTTGGAGCCGCGTTCTGTTCTCGGTTTCCACCTTGAAAAAAGCAATAGCCTCCTGCAGCTGGGCGGCTTGCGCAGTCAGCTCCTCGCTGGTGGAAGCCATCTCCTCGGCAGCAGCGCTGTTCGCCTGAATAACCTGATCAAACTGCTGGATAGCCCTGGCGTTTTCATCGATACCCCGGGCCTGTTCATTGCTGGCTGCATCAATTTCATGAACCAATTCGGCAGTTTTCTGTATTTGCGGCACGATTTCGTTGATAAGTCTCCCCGCGTTGGATGCAGTTTCCACACTGGCTCCCGCAACCCCCTTAATCTCTTGAGCCGATACCTGACTCCGTTCGGCAAGCTTACGTACCTCGGAAGCCACCACAGCAAAGCCCTTTCCATGCTCCCCGGCACGAGCCGCTTCGATTGCGGCATTCAGAGCAAGCAAATTGGTTTGCCGGGCGATTTCCTCGATAAGCTCAATCTTCGTGGCAATAAGTTGCATGGCCGTCACGGTCTCTTCAACCGCCTTGCCGCCTTGAACCGCATCGGCCGCAGCCTTGGTGGAGATGGTCGCCGTCTGCCGGGCGTGTTCGGCGGTCTGCGCCACAGTGCTGGCCAACTCTTCCATGGACGAGGAAATCTCTTCCACTGAAGCCGCCTGCTCACTGGCCCCCTGAGAAACCTGCTGCGAGCTGCTGCTTAACTCCTGACTGCCGCTGGCGACCTGATCCGCCGCGCCGCTCACATCGGTGATAATCTCTTTGAGTTTCTCAACCATATCCTGCAGGGCCTGAATAAGATCATCCTGATCGCTCCGCTTTTGCAGTTTTACCAACAAGTTTCCACCCGCAATCTCGCGGGCCGCACCGGTAATATCGTTCAGGGCGCTGATCAAAGCCCTCACCGCCGCACCGATATCCTCAAAAATCAGCTTCACCGGCTCGGTATCGGTATCAGCAGGCTCCGTATCCATAGTTAAAGAAATATCGCCTAATGAAATTTTCTTAAGGCATTCCACAAGCTTGCGGGTTTCAATGGACTGGTAGTCCGCAATTTTTTCCGCAACCCTGGCTGCTTTTTTAATCGCAGTCTGATCGCTGACCACCTCAAAGGCACCGATTACCTTGCCCTGTCCGTCACGAAGCGGAGTGGCGCTGTATGTGATATCCAGATTCAGCCCGGCCGGATGGGCATCGGTTTCCGAACTGGCATCCTGACCGTTCCTGATCGCCTGACCGCAAGCGCAACGGTCGGTATTGCAATCCGAAGTTTTAAAATGATCGTAGCACCTGGTGCCGATCAATTGGGCTTGGGTTCTGCCACCGACCTTGGCCCCCAGTTCGTTCATGTACTGCACATTAAAATCATTATCGATAATCATGGCGGGAGTTGGCATGGTATCCAACAGACCCACAAGCCTGGACATGGTATTATTAACACCCTCGACGATCTTTCGAAAATCCCCCTGGTGTTTCGTCGCGTCGGCTCTGGTGTGCAACCTGCCTTCCATGGCTGCCTGTGAAACCAAGGCCACCTCTGTTGCCATGGCCTTGATAGCCTCCACCATTTTGGCCATGGCGGACTGAAATACCCCAAATTCATCAGTGCCGCTGGTATCGAGTTGCACATCGGTCTTACCCACAGCAATCTGCTGAGCAACGGCAATCATTTTCCCAAGGGCCGAACTTATCCGGCCGGAAAACAACCACGCCAAAAGAAGGGTAGAAAAAATAATGGCAAGGGACAGGGCACCACCAGCAATATTGTTCAGTTGTATGGCGTCCATGGCTCTTTGGACGCCTTCCTGAGCCCCAACGGCCATTTCTTCCTCAAGCGCGCTCACCTGCTTGTTTAAATTCTCGGCATAGGCATCAAACTCGCCCATGGCCTTATTGCCCAGTTCAGGGCCACCCTTGACGTACTGCCCCGCAGTCCATTTGCCTTTCTCGTAAAAACGGCTAAACGCAGTATCAAGATTATCAAACTCATTGCGAAGTTCCGGATATGTTGCTCGTAGTTCATCAAGGTGTTTTGCAAAAAGAGCGGCAAACTTCTCCGCTTCTTTATATCCATCGTCAAACCCTGCCGCACCCCTGGTCGCACTGATATCGGTAAGCCACTGCTGGACCTGTACAACATCCATCTTGACCTGGGCGGCCAGACTGGAGCCGACATTGCTCACATCGCGGACATAGGTAACAGCGCGAACCACCCTGGCCTGGAAATAGAGATTCAAAGCAAACTGGAGGAGCAAAGCCGCACAAACTCCGCCAAAGGCGAGCAACATTTTGTTTCTGATATTTTTTTTCATTTTTCTTGCGTCCTTCAGATTATAGCGATGAGTAGAAGCAGAACAACGAGACAGCATGACCGCATAGGTGAAAACACCTATGCGGTCATGCTATAAAAATTCATCGACCTCTGTCAAACACAAAAGAACACTACGCAAGGAGTCATAACTATGAATATTTTGCAGCCAGGGACATGCAGCGATGGCCTTCTTCCAAACGACCATGCTTAAGACAGCCATTCCCGTAGAGCATTGCCTTGCGGGCCAATTCCGCGCTGGAAAGACGAAACTGCTCCGGGGTGAGAAGGGATGAGGAAATAAGCTTTTCCAGGGCCCGGATACGGAAGCGGTCCATGCCGACCCTGAACTGCACCGAAACCTGATCTTCCCTGCCGCCGTGTTTGATGGTCAACGGCATGTCGACCAAAAGAAAGTGGTGACGAATGCTTGCCCTGAGCCAAAGCTCATAATCTTCGCAACAGGGAAAGCTTTCATCAAAGAACCCGATCCGGTCGAACAGCTCCCGCCGGGCCATGACTGTTGACATGCCCACCACACACAGTTCCAGACTGCGGGCGAAAATATTGCCTCCCTCCTTGGCGTGCCGCTTTTTCTGGTTGAGATGACGACCGTTGCGAAACCAGGTTTCCTGGGTATGAGAGATAAGCAGATCCGGCTGCGCCTCCATGGCGGCAACCTGCTGAGCCAGTTTGTCCGGCGCGAACTGGTCGTCGGAATCAAGAAAGGCGAGGAGGGGGTGACGGGCTGCACTGATCCCGGCGTTCCGTGCCGCTGCAGGGCCACGATTTTCCTGGCGCAGAACAGTAAGATTTTCGCCATATGATGCGAGCAAAGCCGGGGTCTCATCGGTGGAGCCGTCGTCCACCACGATGAGTTCTAAAGTGGCGTAGGATTGAGAGAGGACCGAATCGATGGCCCGGGCCAGAAACTCGGCCCGGTTATGGGTGGGGATGATGACGGAAACCGGAGTGGCGGGAGAGGACATGGATAAAAGACTCCGCCACGAAACCCGCGAAATCTACAAAAAAACTACAGGGGCCGACTAGAAAACAGCCTGGCACCAAAAGACAACTGGACAACCTGCAGTGGAAGCTTCGTTTTTTTTCGTGTCTTTCGTGGGTTTCGTAGCAATAAATATCAATCAATATACAACAATTCTCCGGAATGTTCGATAATCTCAGCCCCGCTTTCAAGATGGCGGAGAACAATTCCCCCGTCCGGGGAAAGACCCAGCACCTCCGCGCGATACTGAGGCTGCTGCTGCACATCAAAGCCGAACCAGACCCGACGGCCGACAGTGTCGCTTAACTCCCGCCAGGCGGCAAGCATGAGGCTTTCGGGAAGATCCGCGCCGGAACCATCGTCGGCAGCCAGTCGTGATGCTTCGTCATGGCAGAGCAGGCCGAAACTCCAGGAAAACTTTGCGAACAGACGAGCGGCAAAGCCGATCAGCTCTGTGTCGCAACCGAGAATTTCTTTCATGGATATCGCTGTTGCACCAAGCTCCGCAGGAAAAGCCAGGTTGTTGACATTGATGCCCACTCCGATCAGCACATACTCCTCAGCAAACTCCGCGCTGGTAAACGACTCGCAGAGCACCCCGCAGATCTTCCTCCCTCCCACATGCACATCGTTGACCCATTTCAGGTGCGCATCAATGCCGTAACTTCGAATCGCCTCGCAACAGGCCATCCCTGCAGCAAGAGGATAGAGACGCATGCTTTCCGGCAACAGGGTATTAGCCATGACCAGAGCCAGCCAAAGACCGCCGGACGGAGCGTGCCAGGAACGCTGAAACCGTCCGCGACTATCGGTCAGTTCATCGGCAAGAAACACCATGCCGCTGGGACAGGACTGCCCCCGGGCTTCATACTCGTTGATTCGCTGACGGACAAGGGGCATCAGCCGCTCGGCTTGTGGGAAATGATGAATGGTGCTGCCCACCGGAGCGCCGTAACGGTACACGGCTTGGACGACCTCGGACGGATAATGGACCAAACGGGAAGGAATCTCCGTCTCGGAGATGAGTCGCTGGACAGCTTGAAAGGAAAGAGGCTCAACCATTATCGGCTTCGCGGGGACACAGACAGGGAATAAAAAAGGGCACCAAAAATTTCGATACCCGAAAGAGTAACGGTCCAGCAGTGCCGCAGATGCGCGAAAGAGGCCGGTGAAGTGTGCTAGTGCACACGAGCAGGCCGATGACAGCTAAGCGAGCGCAGAGCGAGACTGCGAAGCAGATGCGGTGCTGCTGGACCGTTACTCCCATTCCGCCTTGACGCGGGTGATGATCTTCTGAATCATGGGCAGTTTCTCCTGAGAACAAATGCCCAGAAGCGGCTCGCCCTGTGACACGCTGCCGCCGGGCTGAAAATACACGGAGTGGATAATTCCCGGCTCTCCGGCATAATACACCGGAGTGTCGCGCTTCATCAGGGACATGGTCAGTATCTCGTCACCGGGCTTGATAGAAACTGCCCGCTGACCGTGCTTGTCAATTTTGGCCTGCAGATCGAGGGAAAAGAAATACTTGGCCCGCTCAGGCGCGTTGAAGGGCTCCAGCACCTGCTTGAGAATATTCTCAATGATTTCACGCTTTTTCAACGGGTGCCGGATCGTGAGTATCTTTTCTCCCGCCTCGACAAACTGGCCTTCCAGATCCTCACGGATAAAAGAAACCACCCCGGTACTCGAAGAAAAAATCTTCTTCTGGTTTCCTTCACGCAGCAGTTCATACAGCAGGGTGCCACGGACATGGTGCCACTCGCCGGACGGCCCTTCAACCGGGGAATCTTTCTGCACCCGGAATCGGACCTGTCCGGTATGGACTGTACGCACGTCCAAGTACTCAAAAGGATCGGAACGATACTTGCCAATTATTGCGTCGAAATCTATTTCGTGAGTCATCGCAAACCGTTGTGAATTAACAATTAGCTATCAGCTGTCAGCTATCAGCTGTCAGCTCATCTATAATACAGATTACCACCGCCCATGGTCAGCAGGGACTTATGGAGATTGCGCCGAAATTCCCGGCGATCCCAGATGCCTTGGATATGTCCACGCTGCAACGCCTTGCGGGCATTGTGGTAATCGGGGGGGATATCCTCTCCGGTGGTGTCGCGGATAACGCGAGGACCGGCAAAACCGACCCGACTGGAGCGGATGGCAAACTGATACGGCGAACAACCGAGAAAGCTCGCCACCGGACCGGCGTATGAATTGTTGTCATACACCACAATATACAGGCCGCCGGAATCGATATACTCACGCACCGCCATGGTGCATTTGGGCATCTGGGCCACACCCAGAGTCCCTTCGTGGATGCGGATGCCGCCGGTGGTATGCACATAGGCAAGAAGCGGCCGCCGTTTCAACTTGGCCGATTCACAGGCCCGCACGAATTTCTCGCCCTCGGCGGAACCGACGGTCCCGTTTCTGAAATCGCTGTACAACATGGCGACAACCAGATCAACACCCATGACCGTGGCATCAAAGGTGATGATGCCGCTACGTCGACCGGTCTTGGCAATGGCGGACTGCAGCTTCTTTTCAAAGCCCGGATAGGCCAACGGATTGCCGGAGCAGACCCCTGCATTGAATTCCCGGATGGAATCAGGATCGAAAAGATGCTTGAGATACCATTGATATTCCAAAGGAAAATGGTGCCCGCAATTTTCGCACACCCCGCCGAATTCGCCATACAGATCAGGAACCCAAAGATCCTTGCACCCCTGCTTCTCGGAATTGGGACAGGTCACGGTGCGATCCTCGTTGGCCAGCGGGCTGGTATAGACATCCCCGAACTCGATGGTGTCTTCCCCGCTGCCGCCGGCAATCACCGGTGGCTTCCCGGGACGCGAACCGGGTTTCTTCGAGATAAAATCGTAAGCCGCGCTGAAGGGAGAGGAAACCTGCTTGAGCAGCACGGACCCCTCGCCGGAGACATCCTGAAAAACCTTTTTCACCTGTTTATGCTGGCTCTTTAACAGGTCATAACGGAAGCTGTAGTACAGCTTGGCGACACTCTTTCTCGCCTTCCGGCAAAAAGCGGAGCAGGCCGAGCTCTCTTCGGAAAAAGCCTTGCAGGACATGGCCCGGTATTTTTTCGAACGATAATTCAGCAGCCGCTTGACTTCATCCTCGTTGAGATCCCAGGAAATTTCGATGTGCGGTTCTTCAAAGACCCGCTCCTCCGCCTTTTTCATCTTCAATTCATAGGCGCGGAAAGCCCTGAGACTCTTGGTTTTCAGCACAACCTCGTCGGTGGCTCGAATAATTTCGCACTTAAGCTCCCGAAAAAATCCAAAATCATCCCGCTTGGCACCCAAAGGAGGCTCGTAGACAATCCGGTCGATGGTTCCGAGCTTGAGATTTTCCTCTGCCGTGATGTGCAGACGTTCTGCGCAGGCCTCGACCAACTCCTTGGGCATCTTCTCGCCTTCACGGATCTTGCCTTCGATGGCTGCCGCGCCTTCCGGAGAAATAACCGAGTAATAGCCGTGGGAAAACATCAACCGGACATCAGCCATGCCCACGGCCTCGGCGCCGCCGGAACCGCCCTCCGAGGTAACGGAAATCATCGGCACCCGCAGCTTGGCCATGGCATACAGATTTCTCGCAATCTGCTGGCCCGCGCCGGGGTAATCCTCCACAGGAAAAGAACCGGGGGTGAAGATATAGAAATGGATGGGAATGCCTTCGGTCTCAGCCACCCGCATGTAACGGAGAGCCTTTTCATTGCCCCAGGGCTTGGAGCAGCCGCCGTTGCGGTATTCCTCGCCATGGCCCTTCTCATGGCCGATAACCATGACCTGCTGCATGACCGACTTGTTTTTCACCCGCCGCATGATGCTCGCCCTGGCCGCAACCATGGAAGGATCTATGCTGATCTCCTCGGCTCCGCCAAGTTCGGTGTAATCCTCATAGACATTCTCAAGAATGTCTTTCAAGGAAAACCTGTGGGGATTGCGGACAATGCGCACCCGGTCCATGGAGCTCAAGGTTTCTTCACAACGGGCCTCTAAAAAGGACACGGACTCTTCAACCGCTGCGATTTCCTCGGCAAGCTGATCTTCCGTGTACTCATAAAACTTGTCCCGCAAGGCGACATATTTTTCGCGCAACCCGGCGAGATTCCCCCACTCAATACCATCCTTGATCTGACTCAGATAGTTGGTGCGTTCTTCTAACTTGAGCAGCCGCTTACGTAAATCTTCCATAAAGTAATTACCTGCGCCGTTTAGACTGCCGGCTCACTAGAAGGTGAGCAGTCTGGCTATGTTTTCCTGAAGATAGGGGAGATTGGTCATGATCTGGCCACCGGCGGAGTTGCTGCCTTCGATGGCCACTTCCGCCAGAAACTTCTTCCCCCTTTCCTTGGCTTCATCCACGGTGTCTCCCCAGACCAGAGCAAGAGCCAGGTTGGGGTCATACTCGCTGGGAATCGCATAGGAACGATCGGTGGGCACATGGCTGTATACCGCTGACCAGTCATACTGCGGATAAGAGAACCGGGAGATCGTCCCGATCCAGGGAGCAAAACCGCGGGCTGTATCTTCCGCAACAATCCGGAATTCGATACTCGCTCCGCGGGAAACGATATCCTTCTGGCTGTACCCCATTTTGTCGCCCAAGGCGAGCCTGATCTGTTCCCGAAGAAGATTGGGATGCTTGTTGTTGATGTAGCTGACCCGGGCGGAGACGTCGTTCTCCACCTGAATTCTGGTGTTGACCTCAAGAAGATAGGGCTGGCCGTCGCGGGTGACGATCCACTCCCAAGTGCCGACATTATCGTAGCGCACATGGGCGGCGAGTTTGAGGGAGTACTCGACAACCTTGTCCAGCACTTCCTGTCCGTCGAAATCGTAAGTAAAACAGGAATTATCGAATCCGGGCGCAGCCTCGAGCCTTTTCTGACGGCCGGTGCTCTGAATGGTGCAGTTCCGGGTGCCGAAATGAACCCGCTCACCATGCCGGCTGCAAACCAGCTGCACCTCAAGATGATTGAAGTCGCGGATCCGCTGTTCGATGAGTACCCCGCCATCGCCGAACTGACGCTTGGCATAGTTCTGAACCTGACGATAGATACGCCGAAAATGCTCGATCTGATAGACTTCTTCGATGCCCATGCCGCCGCCGCCGGCCGCGGCCTTGACCAGAATGGAAGGATTTTTGATCTTCCGGTCGTCCTGGGTCTCAAGGAGATGAAGGGCGATGTCTTCGGCCTCCATCTCATTATAAATGGGCCCGTCGGTGCCGGGAATAGTCGGGATTCCCAGCTTGTTGGCAACCCGCTTGGTGTTGATCTTGTCGCCGAGATCCTTGACCACTTCCCATTTCGGGCCGATAAAGGTCAGGGGCCGATTGCGGATCGTGACGCGCCGGGCAAAGCGAAAATCCTCGGAAAAAAATCCATAGCCGGGATGGATGGCGGTACACTTGGTATGATCCGCCACGGAAAGAATATCGTTGGGGTCGGTATAGGCCGATACACGCCAAGCCCGGCGGACATTGCTCTGGCTGTCCAGGTTGCGGCGCACATGTTCGGATTCCTCATCCGCCGCCGTATAGATCACAGTATAATCAAGGCCCAGGTCTTTACAGGCCTCCATGATCCGCAGAGCTATCTCGCCCCGATTTGCAATCAAAACCTTGTCTTTCAAGCGAATCCTCGATATCGGTTGCGGGGCAGGCTGCACCGTTCACCATCTCCCCATAAAACAAAAAGGAAAAAAGAGAACGATCATTTCGCCGTTTCCGTTATTTCCATTTTTTTAGTTTTTACTAATTTTTACGGCAAATGAAAAGAGTGAATTCCGATGGTCTCATAACTCGGATAAAACATCGGTAAGGCAGCTAGGCCTTGTTGCGACCGCCTCAGTTCCCCCGGGAGAAAAAGCCCTCCATCTTCGTGAAGCGCAATCTGTTGAAACAGCATAGTGTTCTATGGTATAGTGAACCTGTTTTTGAAATTCTCGCCATGGAATGCCTGCTTTCCATGGTCAAAGTGTGGCCCTTATACCGATTTTAAAGATAAACGTCAATTTTTTTTCTTGACACCCCCGGCTATTTCCTTTAGCCAGTGCGCATTACAACCGATTTCACAAACCGTTAATAACGAAATGTGGTCCTTGCCATTACCAGTAATGAGCCGTAACGGCTCCTAAACCTTTTCCCCACCGTGCGACACCGCCGGGTTCACCCTCGATGGTGCGCCAGGTCCGTTGTCTTACCCCATAGGACTCTTACCCCCACATGGACACATCCGCTCCGGACACCGACGACTCACCCTTCAGGCGTATTCTTAACTTTTTCGGCATCAACCGCGCCCCAGACACAACCGAAGACATTGAACAGGAAATACAGGGCCTTCTCGATGACGGTGAAGAACAGGGTTTGATCACCCGCGAAGAAGGGGAGATGATCAGCTCCATTCTCGAATTCAGAGACACCTTGGTTCGCGAGATCATGACTCCCCGAAGCGATATGGTCAGCGCCGAAGCAAAAGTGTCGGCGGCCGAACTTATCCAGCTGATCACCGATGAAGGCTACACCCGAATCCCCATATATGAGGATTCCCCTGACAATATCATCGGCATACTCCACGCCAAGGATCTTCTGCCGTTCTGCCTTAACGCCGCCACCATGCCTGCGGCCTCGGAACTGGTCAAACCGGCTTTTTTCGTGCTCGACACCCGCAAGATCGTCAACCTGCTCAAGGATTTCCAGAGCCAGAAAGGCCACCTAGCCATTGTCACCGATGAATTCGGCAGCGTGCGCGGACTGGTGACGCTGGAAGACGTGCTGGAGGAAATCGTCGGCGAAATCCGCGACGAATACGACAAGGCGGAAAAACGCTGGAAAGTGGTGAACAAGGACATGCTTCTCACCGATGCCAAGGTCAACCTCGAGGAGGTTGAGGATTTCTTTGGCATTTCCCTGCCGGAAGGCCCCTATGAATCGGTGGGCGGCCTGATCATCCACCAGTTGGACCGGGTGCCGCCGGTGGGCGCCACCATGCTCATCAACTCCCTGGTTTTTGAGGTAGTCTCCGCCGACCGGCGCCGCATACACACCGTAAAAATCCAGAACAAACTCGACTGATGCCCCGCCTGTCCCCACACACCGAAAGCACAATTTCTTTCGGCAGGGCCTGCCTGCTGGCATTGCTGACCAGCACCCTGTTATTTTCCGCCTCTCCGGGGGTCCTTGCCCTGCCTCAGCTTGCCTGGCTGGCGCTTGTCCCCCTCCTCTGGGCAATTGAAAACCAGCCTCCCCGCAGAGCCGCTCTTCTCGGCCTCATCTGCGGAATTGCCTATTACCTGCCCCTCTTATATTGGATTGTTATTGTCCTGGCCACTTATGGTCAGGTGCCTCTGCCCATTGCTGTGCTGGCCCTGTTCTTCCTTGCCCTGTATATGAGCTGCTACCTGGCGGCTTTTGCCTATCTCTGCGCCAAGACAGAGTCGCGTTTTCCTGCGCTTGTTTTTGCCCCGGCATGCTGGGTGGCGCTTGATCTGATCCGTGGCCTGCTTTTCACCGGTTTTCCCTGGATGGATCTGGCATACACCCAGTACGACCTGCCCGGTTTCATCCAGATAGCCGATCTGGCAGGCCACCATGGCCTCACCTTTATCCTGGTGCTGACCAATACACTGATCTTTACCTTTGCCGCCTCGCTCCTCCGGCGCAAGGCGATCTGTTCCCCTGCTATCATTTCCGGGGCTGTTGCCCTGCTGTTGATAGGTTCCGGCTATAACTTCTGGAGACTGCAAACCATTCCGACTGCGATTACCCAGGCAGAACACATGGAAGTGGCTGCGGTTCAGGGCAATATTCCCCAGGATCAAAAATGGCAGCCCGCTTTTCAGCGTGAAACCATTGACACTTACATCCGGTTGAGCCAAGATCTTTTCGCCGCAAGAAAACCGGAGCTCATTATCTGGCCGGAAACAGCCCTGCCGTTTTATCCATACGAACACCCGCTGTTCCTCAGATTGCACAGCGAACTTACCAGACCGCACCAGACCTTTCTTCTCACCGGCGCTCCCCACCGGGAAAAAATTTCGCCCGATGGTCCCATTTCCTACGCCAACAGCGCCTTCATTCTTTCTCCTGACGGACGGATCACCGGTCGCTACGACAAGCAGCACCTTGTTCCTTTTGGAGAATATATTCCTTTTCGCCGCCTCCTGGGATTTGCCTCGCCGCTGGTGGAAACCCTGGGCGCCTTTACTCCCGGCCAATCGGACACACCATTGCCTTGCCGAAACAGCCGGATCGGGGTATTGATCTGCTTTGAAAGCATTTTCCCGGAAATTTCGCGCCGGCAGACACAGGCAGGGGCGAATCTGCTGGTGACTCTTACCAACGATGCCTGGTTCGGAAGATCAAGCGCCCCGAGACAGCATCTTGCCATGGCGGTATTCCGGGCGGTAGAGACCAGAAAAACCCTGGTGCGCGCAGCAAACACCGGAATCAGCACCTTCATCGACCCCATCGGCCGGATGCAGGGGACATCTCCTCTGTTTGCCGAATACGCCAGAAGTCAACCGGTCGCCCTGCTTAACGGCTTGACCTTCTTTGTCCGCTGGGGGTATCTTTTTCCGTGGCTTTGCTTACTCCTGACCCTGTCGGGCGCAGGAGTAAGCAGGCGCAAGGCTAAAGGTTAAAAGCGCAAGGTTTGATTTTTCAACCTTTAGCCTTTAACCTTTCACCTTTAACCTTTTATTTTCAGGAGAACACCATGTCTGCGGAACTCAAGCAAAAAATCCAGGATCTCAAGGGGCGCCTCATCTCCCTGAAGGAGCATCTTTGAGGTAGATCACAAGAGAGAACGATTGCAGGAACTGGAACAGCTCACACTGGCCCCGGCTTTCTGGGACAACCAGGAAAACGCCCAAAAAGTGCAACGGGAACAGGGCGCCATACAGAATATCGTTGAAGAATGGGACACCTGCCAGGCGGAGCTTGACGAAGCGGAACTCCTGCTTGAACTCGGCATGAGCGAAGGTGACGAAGATACCCTCAAGGAGGTGGACCAGTCTCTGGGCGCGCTTCTTGAGCGGGTCGGGACCGTGGAACTCGAATGCATGTTCACCGGCGAACACGACGCCAGCAACGCCATGCTCACCATCCATGCCGGCGCGGGCGGCACCGAGGCCCAAGACTGGGTGAGCATCCTTTTGCGCATGTATCTGCGCTGGGCTGAGGCGAAAAAATTCCCCACCGAGATGCTCGATCTGCAGCCCGGAGACGAGGCCGGGGTCAAGAGCGCTACCATCATGATCAACGGCCATAACGCGTACGGGTTATTGCGTTCGGAAATGGGCATCCACCGCCTGGTCCGCATCTCCCCCTTCGATGCCAGCGGGAGGCGGCACACCTCCTTTGCCTCGGTGTTCGTCTTCCCGGAGTTGGACGACAACATCCAGGTGGACATCAACGACAAGGATCTGCGCATCGACACTTACCGGGCCAGCGGCGCAGGCGGCCAGCACGTCAACAAGACCAGTTCGGCCATCCGCATCACCCATCTGCCCACCGGCATCGTGGTCCAGTGCCAGAACGAACGGAGCCAGCACCGCAACAAAGACACGGCCATGAAAATGCTCAAGGCGCGGCTGTATGAAAAGGAGCGTGAGGCACAAAAGGAGCAGCACCAGGAAATTTCCGGCGAGAAAAAAGAAATCGCCTGGGGCAGCCAGATCCGCTCCTATGTGATGCAGCCGTACCGCTTGATCAAGGATCACCGCACCAATTTCGAAGTGGGCAATGTGGACAGCACCTTGGACGGCAACCTTGACCCGTTTATCAAGGCCTATCTGCTGTGGCAGCGGTGATGGCGCTTCTCCTCTGGTTCACGGCATGAAGGACCCCGGCCAATGCGCGAAATGCGGGGCCTGTACCGTGGTCTGCCCGGTCTTTCAGGTCACGGGCCGGGAATCCCTTTCGGCCCGGGGCAGACTGCATCTTCTGGAGCAGCTTGACCCGGCCCGGGCTTCAACCGCTTTTGCGGAGATTCTTTCGCAATGCCTGCTCTGCGGAGCCTGTCTTTCTGTCTGTTCACGGGGGCTCGACCCACCCGTTCTTTTTATTGAAGCCAGAAAGCAGCTGGAAAGAACGGCTGGGCGCCATGTTTTGCTCAGGGCCATTGCCCGGAAAGCCCTGAACAACCCCGCTCTCCTGGCAACAATCACCGCCCTGGGGCTTCCCCTGCTGGAACGATTGCCGACAGACAGCGGCCTGCGTCTGCGGCTTGGCCTGCCAGGAGAGGGGCTCTCCATTGAGCCCCCTGCCCTGCCGGAAACGTCGGAGAGCGAATCCGCATCACCGGTTCTGGCTTTTTTCCCCGGCTGTTACGCCACCCATCTGCACACAAAAATCATCGCGGCGACACGACAAATAGCCGCAGCATTCACCGGAAATACCCCGCTCATTCCCAAACAGCTTTCCTGTTGCGGACTTGCTGCGGAAAACGGTGGAGACACCGTCACGGCCAAGCACCTTGCCAAGCAGAACATCAATGCATTTGCAGAAAACACCCTGCCCATCCTGACTTCCTGCGCATCGTGCTACAGCCAGTTGCGCCGCTATCCGCAGCTTTTCGCGGATGACCCGGAGTGGCGGGACAAGGCAGAACGCTTTGCAGAAAGGCTCGTTGAGTTTTCAACCTTTGTGGCGCAATCCATGAAAGCTGCGCCGACTTTCCGCTTTGCCGATTCAGACGCGATACGCACCGTTGTCTACCACGACCCCTGCCACCTGCGGTTTCACTCCGGGATTACCGCTCCGCCCCGGGATATCCTCCGGGCCATCCCCGGTCTGCGCCTGGTCGAACTCCCCGACGGCCCGCAATGCTGCGGTCAGGGAGGATTGTTTCATCTGGCCCAGCCGGAAATAGCGGAAAAAATCAGAAGCCGGTTGCTCAACCAGCTGGAAAAAACCGCGCCTGACGTGGCGACCACCACCTGCTCCGGCTGCCTCATCCATATCCGGCAGGGTCTGGAGCGTGGACCGGCACACCCGGAAGTTCGCCATCTGGCCATTCTCCTGGCGGAACTCCTGTAACTGGAATGCAGAGTGAAAATTTCTCCGTTTCCACCCTGCTGATCCTTGCGTATTTTTTTCGGGCAATATAATGTATCCCCCTGACAGAATTTCCATTTCACTCATCTTGACTTTAAAAAAGGAGATGCACACAATGCTGCTGACAGCACGACGATTTTTCGGCTGTTTCCATGTGATTCTGGCAACTTTTATTGCGACGGTTCCCTGCCAGGCCGGAGTTGACTGGGATGTGAGCAACGCCCTGAAAACCCCGACCGCCCCCATTGACATTGCCGTTTCGCTGGACGGAAAATGGACCTTTGTCCTGGCCGAAGGCGGCAAACTTTTTGTTTATTCCGACAAGGGCATCCTGGAAGAGACCATTCCCGTTGACCCGACCATGGACCGCATCGCTTCCTCCGGTCTGCAGGCTGCCAATATTCCCGACAGGATCTATTTGACCAGCAACAAAAACAAAACCGTCCAGACCCTTACTCTGGATTTTTCCGTGTCGTTAAACACCCAGGGGGACCCGTTTCTCGGTCCTGAAAATGCCCCGGTGATCATTGTCGCGTTCAGTGATTTTGAATGCCCTTATTGCGGCACAGTGGGCACTTTGTTTGAAGAAGTGCTGGCCAAATACCCCAAGGACGTCAAGGTTGTTTTCAAACAGTTCCCTCTGACCATGCACAAACAGGCGCAGGGCGCCGCCCTGGCCTCTCTGGCAGCGCACCGTCAGGGCAAGTTCTGGCAGTATCACGACCTGCTCTTTGAAAATCAGAAGTCCCTTTCCGAGGCAAAATACACTGAGCTTGCCAAAAAGCTTAACCTTGATCTGGAAAAATTCAACCGGGACTCCAAATCGCCGGCCACCCTGCAGGACCTCGAACGCGACATGGCTGACGCCCAGCAGGCCGGCGTGCGCGGCACCCCGACTATTTTCGTAAATGGGCGCCGCCTGAAAGAAAGGAACATCAGGGATCTGCAGCAGATGATCACCCAGGAGCTGAGCAAGCGCAGCAAAGGCGGAGCACACCGTTGATCAAACGCGAAATCGCCCTTGCCGACAACAGCACTGCCCTGCTCGTCTATGGCGATCTGAACAAAAATCTTATTGCCATTGAGGAGAGAACCGGCGTCAGCATCGAGGCGCGGGGCAGCCAGCTCACCGTAAGCGGCCCGAAACACGAAGTGGAACTGGCGGTCTCGGCCATCGAAAAACTCCAGGAGCTGATCCGTTGCGGCTATCCGCTGTATCCTTCGGATGTCGCCTATGCACTTCGCATCCTGCAGGCATCGCCCAAAGCGAATCTCAAGGAAATATTTCTCGACAAGGTCTACATCACCGCCGAGCAGAAGGTGATCTCGCCCAAAAGCATCAACCAGAAACTCTATATCGACAGCATCCGGACCAACGACATTGTTTTCGGCATCGGACCGGCAGGCACCGGAAAAACCTATCTTGCCGTGGCCATGGCGGTTTCCGCCTTTGTCAGCAAACAGGTCCGCTCCATTATCCTGGCAAGGCCCGCCGTGGAAGCCGGCGAGCGCTTGGGTTTTCTTCCCGGCGACCTGGCCCAGAAGGTCAACCCCTACCTGCGCCCCCTGCACGATGCCTTGAATGCCATGCTGGGCAAGGGAAAGGTCGCGGATCTGATCGAGGAAGGGTTGATCGAAATCGCGCCTCTGGCCTTCATGCGCGGCCGGACGCTGAGCAACGCCTTTGTTATCCTGGATGAGGCCCAGAACACCACGCACGAGCAGATGAAGATGTTTCTGACCCGGCTGGGTTTCAACTCCCAGGCCGTAATCACCGGCGACATCACCCAGATCGACCTGCCGGACCGCAGGCAATCCGGGCTGATCGAAGCCGCCAGAATTCTAAAAAACATCAAGGGAATCGCCTTCAATCATTTTTCCGAGGTGGACGTGGTCCGCCACCGGCTGGTGCAGGAAATAATCCTCGCGTATGCAGCGAAGGAAACACTTCCTCCGCCCCGCCGGACAACCGCCAGAAGACACTGAGGACGCAATGCCCGTACTCATCACCAGCCAGACAGCCGCCCCCTCTGCAATCAACCAGAAACAACTCAGACAGAGGGCTGAAATGCTGCTGTCTCTCTGCGGCCGCAAGGATAGCGAGCTGAGCATCCTGCTTCTTGATGACCCCGACATGGCCCAGCTCAACGAGCAGTACCGCAACAAAAAAGGACCGACAAACGTCCTGGCCTTTGCCATGCAGGAAGGAGGCGGGGAACATCTCCCGGAAGAGCTGCTCGGCGATGTGATCATCTCGCTTGATACCGCAGCCCGGGAAGCTGCCCGTGATCGGGTGACCCTCCACCAGCGGGTGACGATTCTCCTGATCCACGGCCTCCTGCATCTGCTGGGTTACGACCATGAACGTTCCCCCGGTGAGGCGCATGATATGGCCGCGCGGGAAAAACAACTTTTGAGCCAATTGTTAACCGAAGAAAGGAGAGGAAAAATGGTCAGTCTCGCCATCAATGTCGATCACGTCGCCACCCTGCGTCAGGCAAGGGGCATTACCGAGCCGGACCCTGTTCTCGCCGCAGGCATCTGTGAACTGGCAGGGGCCCAGGGGATCGTCGTCCATCTTCGGGAAGACCGCCGCCATATCCAGGACCGGGATGTGCGGTTGCTCAGACAAACGGTAAAAACAAAACTCAACCTGGAAATGGGAGCGACCGAAGAAATCATCTCCATTGCCCTGGAGATCAAGCCGGACATGGTTACCCTGGTTCCGGAAAAACGCAAGGAACTCACCACCGAAGGCGGGCTCAATGTGGCAGGGCAGAAAAAGAAGCTCAAGGAGGTCATCGCCAGAATGCACAAGGGTGGGATTCCGGTGAGCCTGTTCATTGATCCCGACTCCCGGCAGATCAGTGCATCCCACGAAGTGGGCGCAACCTTTGTCGAGATTCATACCGGCCGCTACTGCGATGCTGTAACGGAACAAACGCGGGACAAGGAATTTTCCCTCATCGCCGCGGCGGCGGAGGAGGCGTATGAAATGGGCCTTCGGGTGAATGCCGGACACGGCCTCAACTATCTCAATACCCGCCGGGTGGCCCGGCTGGGAACCATTGAGGAGCTGAGCATCGGTCATGCAGTCATGGCCAGGGCTATCATGGTAGGGCTTGATCAGGCGGTACGGGAGATGCTGGCCCTGCTCCCTGCCGGATAGCCGCCAATCTCGCGGCCTGCGGGGCAGTGCAAAAAAGATTTTCATTCTACACTGAAAGCGGACTATTATCTTATAAAGAGAGTCTGATCACGATCCCGAAAAATAAGAGGACACGATTCGCCCTCACCCCTTTCTGAGAAAAAACTGCAGCCAAACACCGTCATGAAGATAAATCTATGAAAAAGACCAGCTGCCTCTCTATCCTGCCCCTGCTCGTTCTTTTACTCATCGCCGCCAGGCCCGCCCATGGAGATGAATCCGTGAATCTCTCGCGGGGCCAGACCATTTATGTGCCGGCCTATTCGCATATCTATGTGGGAAACAGAGAGAAGCCGTTTTTGCTGACCATTACCCTGAGCATCAGAAACATCGACGCCAGAAACCGCGTCACCGTAACGTCTGCGGACTACTACGACAGCAAGGGGAAACTCATCAGAAAATATCTGGAACAACCTGTCTCTCTGGGACCGTGGGAGTCTATCCGGTATGTGGTTCCGCAAAAAGACAAGAGCGGCGGCTCGGGCGCCAATTTCGTGGTTGGCTGGAATTCGGAAAAATCCGTCAATCCGCTGCTGGTCGAAGCAATAATGATCGGCGCCGAATCGCAGCAGGGGATATCTTTCACATCCCGCGGCCAGGCGATCAGCACCGGGAATTAAGCGCCTGAAGAGATCGGCGCTCAGGAAGGCATGGCATCCCGCTCTTCGCGGGTCATTTTCCGGACCAGAATCTGATGGCTGGTCTGGTCGAAATAGATGATCGACTGTTCTTCCTCCAGGGTGATGGTCCGCACCAGGCTGCCTATTTTCACAACCACGCCAGGGAAAAGGTGGCCGTAGACATACACCTGCTCGTTCACCATCTGCTCAAGTTCCAGCTCCAGCGCCTTGTCTTCCTCGGTAAGAAGATTGACCTTGTCCATGGCCTTTGGCATAAAAGTCTTGCACTTGGCCAGCAGGGTGATTTTGTCCTCGGGAAATTTTCCAGCCAGCTCCTTCTTTATCTTCTCAAGAGCGCTGATATTCTTGATGACCTCGTTCAAGCGGTCCGACCACAGACCGAGTTCCTCAACAATTTTCTGTTTCTTCATCTGCAGAGAAGGCACCAGCCCGACACACACCTCGGTCACCACCTCGGCGTCGCATCCCAATTCCTTGACATGCACGGAGCCTGCGGCAATAATTTTGCCGCCGATGATCGTTCCATTGCCCTGGGTAGCGATCACATCCTTGCCGACGCTGGCCTGCGCCTGGAGCAGCACATCATTGACCCGGAGATAGCCTGCCGTTTCAAGCTTGGGACCATTCTCAACAAAATCGACGGTAATATCGCCCTTGGCCCGCAGTTTTGCCTCCTCACCGACTACACCGCCCAAGACGGTCAGAAAACCTCCGGCCATGACATACGAATTGTTAACCCCCTGGCCTATCTTGATATCCCCCCGGCATTTCACGCTGAAACCGGGAAGAACCTCTCCGCTGATTGTCAGGTTGGATCCGCCAAAGACGATATTTCCCACCTTCATATCGACATCGCCGGTAATGGAGTGTTCTCCCAAAACCGTGGGCTTTCCTTCCGACATGACGAATTTGCCGTCAAGCGCGGCAAAAATCTTCGATTCATCTGAGGAGAGAGTCACCCCCTTGCCATATTTCAGCTTGCTGTCTTTGCCTGGCTTGGCCGGAATGCCGACCCCAAAAACATCCTGGCCGGCTTTGCCCAGGCTGGGCGCCACTTTTTCAAGCAGCAACCGATCCTTGGCGACATTGACGATGGTCCCGAGTTCCCGGTAATCCACCTGATCCTTGTCCGGGTCGGTTTTCTGCGGGCCGGGAACGGCGGGCTTGACATGCATCTTAACCTTGGCGTTTTCGCCGGGAACCGGCGGGATCCCCTTGGCCACGCAAAACGATCCGCCCCCGGCCGCTTCGGGAGCCGACAACACCCCGCCGACAATGCCGTTCTCGGCAAGCTCCTTTTTCAGCAGGTCATGATCCAGTTGCGCTCCTCCTCCCCTGACATCTTTGGGGGTAACAACGGCCTGGAGGCGGTCCTTGGTGACTCTCAGAATGAACGCGCCATTCTGGATCTCGACCCCGCCCTTAAAAAGTTTTTCACTTGCCATTGCGCATGCCACCCACGGAAGAATGAAAAAACCGCCGCAAATCCTTTTTCCTTATCCTATCGGTCGATCGGAATAAATCTTCAAACAACAGCCATCCGGCCAATGATTACACCATATCGCATTTACGTTATATCACAGTTGCTTTTCAAGTGCTGAAATATGCGCATGTTCGCCCAACACGACCAGAATGTCTCCGGGCAGGATGAGGGTTTGCGGCTTGGGATTGAACTGCATTTCCCCCTGTTCCCTCTTAATGGCAACGACAATAAGGTCATACTCCTTGCGAAGGCCCGAATCCATCAGCCTCTTGTTGGCAAGAGCCGAATGGTCGGAAACCCGCAACTCTTCAAGACGCAAGCCCAACTCCCCGCCATGCACGGTGAGATCAAGAAAATCCACCACTGTTGGCCGCACGGCAAGCTGGGCCATGCGGCAGGCTCCGATGAAATACGGAGATATCACCTTGTCGGCGCCGGCCCGCAGCAATTTGGTCTCCGAGCCTTCCGCCCCGCTGGAACGGGCCATGATAAAAAGATTGGCATTGAGTCCCCTTGCCGAAAGAATAATATAAACGTTTTCCGCATCGGAAGAGACCACGGCGATCAGGCCTTTGGCTTCCTTAAGCCCTGCCTTGAGCAGCATTTCGTCGCTGGACGCGCTGCCGAGCAGGGCCAGATACCCGAGTTCATCAATCTTCTGCACCTCGTTGGGATCGCTTTCCACAATGACAAAGGGAAGCTTGCTTTCCTTGAAATTCTTGCAGATCACCTTGCCGATCCGGCCAAAACCGCAGACAATGTAGTGGTTTTTTAAAGCAGCCACCCGCTTTTCCATATTGTTCCTCCCCATGATTTTCCGCAGTCCCCCTTCAACCATGGACTCCGTAACTTCGCCCACCAGATAGAGGACAAAGCCGACCCCGACCAGAATAAGAAAAATGGTGAAATATCGGCCCGCCGGGCTCAGCGGGATAATCTCCCCGTAGCCCACCGTGGTGATGGTGACCACCGACATGTACAGGCTGTCGAGAAAAGAACCGTTTTCAATAATCATGTATCCGGACGTTCCGATGAACAGAATCACGAACAGCATGAAAACACCGAAAAAAATTTTTTGCATGGTCCCTCAAAAAGCGTCAGGCCTTGCGACCCATAATGCAAGAGCCGATGAAGCGGCTGTTTTTTTTGCCATCAGGCTGAGAAATAGTGTTGCCTCGGGCCTGACAACCACAACACCACCTCCCTCCGGGCGACTATATTTTAATCAAAAATATTATGCTGCATTTTTTCAATGGTTTCAATGAGTAAGAATGCAGCCAGGTCGGAAATGCATTTTCCCTGCAGACCATGGTGATTGCCGCCAATCAAGTTTCCCCGCAAACCCGCCGATGAGAAAGACAAAGACAATGCAAAGGGTCCAAAGATTCATTTCCAGGGAAGGTGACCGCAATGACCCAGAAAAAAGCCATCCGAATTCTCATGCAAAGCCCTTTTTATTTCAAGCTTGAGCTGGTTGCCCGCAAACTGCTGATCAAGGAGTTCTGTGCGCTGCATGACGCGAGCTGAACCGTTCGAACACCTGATTTTTTTTCGGCAGGTTCCCTGACAAGCCTCTCTGCGCCTTATTTGTTTCGTCCAATGCCGGCGACCGCAGTCGGGTTGCTCCCGCTCCGCCATTCTTCCTTTTAAAAATATTTTTTCTGGCCTCAATTTATTTTTGGGTATATAGTTCAAAGCTATTTATTCCTTGAGTGAATCTTCATTCATATCCATGGAGCGGGGCGCATCCGTGTTCTCGCCAACATACACTGTATTGATTAAAGGAGAATCGTCATGGCGGTAAACATCCTGGCTTTCGGGCCAAATGGTAGCGGCAAGGGCACCCAAGGCGCCATTGTCAAGGACAAGTACGGATGCAATCATATTGAGTCCGGCGCTATTTTTCGTGAGCACATCAAAGGCGGCACCGAGTTGGGCAAGAAGGCCAAAGCCTATATTGACCGCGGTGATCTGGTCCCCGACGAAATCACCATCCCCATGGTTCTTGAGACCCTTGCTAAATCCAAAGAGCAGGGCTGGCTGCTGGACGGATTCCCCCGCTCCCTCGCCCAAGCTGAAGCGCTTGACAAGGCGTTGAAAGAGGCCAATATGCCTCTGAACTATGTCATCGAGATCAAACTTGACCGCCAGATTGCCAAAGACCGGATCATGGGCCGCCGTCTCTGCGCCAATGACAACAACCACCCCAATCACATCGCCTTTGAGGCCATCAAGCCCGTGGAAAAAGACGGCAAACTGGTCTGCCGGGTATGCGGCGGCGACTTGAGCGCCCGGGCCGATGATCAGGATGAGGCCGCCATCGGCAAGCGTCACGACATCTACTATGATGAGAAGACCGGCACCATGGCCGCAGTCAACTACTTCAAGAAAGCCGGCGGCGCCAAGGTGATCTCCGTGGATGGTTCCACTGCCATCAAGGCGGTAACCGAAGCCATCATGAGCCAGTTGGCTTAAACGGAAAACGAGTCCTGACGGACTGTATTTCCCAAAAAAGGGTGGGGACGCATGTCCTCACCCTTTTTTTTTTACTTTTCACGCGGCAAAAGCCACAGGCAGCGACTAGGTCCGGTCATGGCTTTTTTTGCCGAACTCACCCCAGGCTCTGGCATAGAGGGCATTGAGCCGATGCTCCATCTCCACCCTGCACCGCTCGACTTCTTCCGCTCCGGATTTTTCCGGCACGGTCATGGGCTCGCCATACCAGAGATCGAGCCGGGAAAACGGTTTTGGCAGCATGGTGCGATCCCAGCTGCGAAAAACCCAGTAACGATCCGCCGCCACCACCAGAGGCAGGATGGGGGCCTCACTTTTACCCGCAAGCAGAACTGCGCCGGCCTGCATGACCCGGGCCGGGCCCTGGGAGCCGTCGGCAACGATTGCCGCATTGTTGCCCTTGTGCATCAAGCCTATCAACCCTTTCAGCGCGGAAATCCCTCCCCGGTTCCTGGAGCCGCGCACGGTTTCAACCCCTTGGCGGGCAAGAATCCGGGCGACGAATTCAGCATCGTCACTGGCGCTGACCATTGCGCCCCACCCCTGGCCCCGACCACGGATCAAGGCGACCGCACAGAAAACGCTGTAATGCCAGAACAATCCGACAAAGGGTTTGCTGTGCGCCTCGCACCAATCAAGATTTTCACGTCCATGCACCCGGACCCGGCAGGTGGCGAAAAGCGCCCGGCTCAACCAGGTATAGAGCCACGGCACAATCGCCAGCAATAATCTGTACACAAAATCGTTTTTCACAGCCATGCAAGTTCCATTTCCTTCAATTTCTTGAGCTGGTCACGCAGGGCGGCCGCATCCTCAAAAGCAAGCTCCCTTGCCGCGGCAAGCATCTCTTTTTCCAGCGCCTTCATCTCCCGGCGCAGCTCAGCCAGCGAGGCATATTCCCGCCCGCCTTCCCCACTCTCCACCGCTACGGGAACATAATCCTTTTCATACACCGTCTCCATGAGATCCTTGATCCGGGACTGCACGCTCTCCGGAGTAATGGAATTGGCTGCATTGTATGCCGATTGAATGGCGCGCCGCCGTTCAGTCTCGTCAATGGCCTGATGCATGGAGTCTGTAACCCTGTCCCCGTAGAGAATCACCAGCCCGTTCACATTACGCGCCGCTCGCCCGCAGGTCTGGATAAGCGAGCGGGCGCTGCGCAGGAACCCCTCTTTGTCGGCATCCAGAACCGCCACCAGCGATACCTCGGGAATATCAAGCCCCTCGCGGAGCAGGTTGATGCCCACCAGCACCTGAAACTCCCCAAGGCGCAGAGAGCGGATCAACTCCATGCGCTCCATGGTTTTGATATCGGAATGAAGATAGCGCACCCGCACCCCGAGTTTTTCGTAATACTCGGTGAGATCCTCGGCCATCCGTTTGGTCAGGGTGGTGACAAGCACCCTTTCCCCGCGCTCCTCCCGCACCCGGACCTCTTCCAGCAGATCATCCACCTGGTTGGTTGCAGGCCGGACCAGAATCGGCGGATCCAAAAGCCCGGTCGGACGGATCAACTGCTCAACCACCCTTCCTGCCGCCATTTCAAGTTCAAAATCCCCGGGAGTCGCGGAAACATAGACAGCCTGGGGAATCCGGGCGGCAAATTCATCGAACATCAACGGCCGGTTATCAAGGGCGGACGGAAGACGGAAGCCAAACTCGGTCAGGGTTTCCTTGCGGGAGCGATCCCCCCGGTACATGCCGCGGACCTGGGGGATGGTGACATGGGATTCGTCGGCAAAGAGGATAAAATCCGGCGGAAAATAGTCCAGCAGGGTCGGTGGCGGCTCACCCGGCGCCAGGCCGGTGAAATGACGGCTGTAATTTTCGATGCCATGACAATACCCAAGCTCCTGGAGCATCTCCAGGTCAAACATGGTGCGCTGCTCCAGGCGCTGGGCTTCGATCAGTTTGTTGTTTTCATAAAAAAAGGCAAGGCGCTCCCGCAACTCTTCCTTAATGGTGGCCGTGGCCCGCTGCAACCGATCTTTCGAGGTAACGAAATGGCTGCCCGGAAAAACGGTCAGCTCGGTGAATCGCTCCAGCGCCTTGCCGCGCAGAGGATCGATGATGCTGATCGCCTCGATGGTGTCGCCGAAAAATTCAATCCGGACGGCGCGATCCTCCTCATAGGCAGGAAAGATCTCCAGGACATCGCCCCGGACCCGAAAGGTGCCGCGGTGAAAGGAGAGATCGTTGCGCTCATAGAGCATGTGCACCAGCCTGCGCCGCATCTCCTCAAGGGGATACTCCTCCCCTTCCTTGAGAAACAGATGCATGTTCTGATACTCCTCCGGGGAGCCCAGGCCGTAGATGCAGGAAACCGAGGCAACGATAATCACATCCCGCCGGGTAAGGAGCGCTCTGGTGGCGGAGTGGCGCATCTTGTCGATGGCCTCGTTGATGGCGGAATCCTTTTCGATATAGGTGTCCGACTGGGGGATGTACGCCTCGGGCTGATAATAATCGTAATAGCTGACAAAATACTCAACCGCGTTATGGGGAAACAGCTCCTTGAACTCGGAATAGAGCTGGGCTGCAAGGGTCTTGTTGGGGGCCATGACCAGGGCCGGACGCCCTGTTCCGGCAATAACCTGCGCCATGGTGAAGGTTTTTCCCGAGCCGGTGACCCCGAGCAAAACCTGGTGCTCCAGCCCTTCCGTCAGGCCGCGACACAAAAGGTCGATGGCTGTCGGCTGGTCTCCGGCAGGAGCATAAGTTGTTTCAATTTGAAAGGACATGCACCACATCTCCAGAAGCAGAAACATCGGAAAACCCTGGCATCATACCATATTCAGGAGCCGTTACGAGACAATCCGGGTTTGGATATCCAATTCACAACCGCCTTGTTTTCCGACAATCCAAAGGAGGCGGTGGAAAAAAACAGCCCCGCCCATCAACAGGATTGACAAGAAGCGCCCTTCGGACGTATAACGTTTAGTATTCATGGGATAATTTTTAACTCGATCCCCCGGAAGCGTATTCAGAAAATAGGTTTATCCCCTGCACATCTTCTCACAGACCAGACAAGACGCCAAGCATCGAAAAAGCCCGTCGCCGCTGTTTTCTTCCAGCCCGCAGTCTGTGCGTTTACATAAACGTCTCACGAACAAGAGAGCCATATGACCAGGGCAAACATTCTCATTGCCATCGCAATCGCCGTCATTTCCAGCAGCATCTGGGCCTTTGTCAACCAGCCGGAGCAGGAACCCCGCTGGCCGAACCGCATCCAGGGTTTTTCCTTCTCGCCATTCCGCGCGTGGCAAAGCGCCATAGACCACGTATTGCCCAGCGAAGAGGAAATCGACGAGGATCTGGCCTTGCTGGCCAAGAGAACCCACGCGGTCAGAACCTATACGCTGGAAGGCTCTTTGGCGGAAATCCCCCGGCTGGCCAGGAAGCACGGAATCAATGTAACCCTCGGCGCATGGCTGAGCAGCGATCTTGAAAGAAACGAGGTGGAGATCGAGTCCGCCATCAGAGTCGCCCAGGAAAACTACCAGAACGTGATTCGAATCATCATCGGCAACGAAGCGCTGCTTCGAGGCGATCTTACCCCGGAACAACTCATCGCCTACATTGACCGGGTACGCAATGTGGTCGGGGTTCCGGTGAGTACGGCAGAGCCGTGGCATATCTGGATGAAGCATCCTGAGTTGAGCGAACACGTCGATTTCGTCGCCACCCACATGCTGCCCTACTGGGAAGGCATCGAAATGGCCGAGTCCATCGAATACATTGTCAAGCATATGAATATGCTGAAACAAAAGTTCCCGGACAAACAGGTGCTGATCGGCGAGGTGGGCTGGCCCAGCAACGGCAGAACCCGGCAACTGGCAGTGGCTTCACCGGCCAATCAGGCCATATTTCTCCGCCGTTTTCTGGCCAAGGCCGAAAAGGAAAAATACACCTACTATGTCATGGAAGCCTTTGACCAGCCCTGGAAGCAAGGAAGCGAGGGGTCGGTTGGCGCGTATTGGGGGGTGTATGATGTCAACCGTCAGCCGAAATTCCCCTTTATAGAGCCCATTGTCAAAATTCCGGAATGGCGGATGCTGGCCGGCATTTCCGCGATAATCGCCATTATCACCTTCGCCTTTCTCCTGATCGACAGCAGGACCTTGCGCAACAGGGGCCGCAGCTTTCTCGCCACCATCGCTTTTGCTGCTTCCACCGGGGCGGTATGGATCGTCTACACCTACACCAGGCAATATCTGAACCCGACCACCATCCTGATCGGCATTCTCATGGTGATCGGTATGATCGGTGTCGTGGTGGTCCTTCTTGCCGAAGCCCACGAATGGGCCGAGGCAACCTGGCTTTCCCAGTGGCGCCGCCCGTTTACCCCGCAGCAACTGGACCATGAGGCGCTGCCCATGATATCCGTGCATGTACCGGCCTACAACGAACCGCCGGAAATGTTGATCGAAACTCTGAACGCCCTGGCCAGGCTGGATTATCCCCGCTACGAGGTTCTGGTTATCGACAACAACACCAAGGATCCGGCGGTCTGGCAACCCGTGGAAGCCCATTGCCGGAAACTCGGAGAAAAATTCCGCTTCTTTCATGTAGACCCGCTTGCCGGATTCAAGGCCGGGGCATTGAACTTCGCTCTGGAGCAAACCGCCCCGGAGGCGGAAATTCTGGCGGTCATTGACAGCGATTACATTGTTACCCCGGACTGGCTCAAGGACATGGCTCCTCAGTTTGCCAAGCCCTCTCTGGCCATTGCCCAGGCACCGCAGGATTACCGGGACGACGAGGAAAACCTCTTCAAGGCCATGTGTTACGCGGAATACAAAGGATTTTTCTATATCGGCATGCTGACCCGCAATGAACGCAACGCCATCATCCAGCACGGCACCATGACCATGGTTCGCAAATCAGTGCTGCAGGAAGTCGGCGGTTGGGCGGAATGGTGCATTACCGAGGATGCGGAGTTGGGCCTGAAGATCTTTGAGCGCGGCTACGAAGCCACCTATAGCTCCAGAACCTATGGCCGGGGGGTGATGCCCGACACCTTCATCGATTTCAAGAAACAGCGCTTCCGGTGGGCCTACGGGGCAGTGCAGATTTTACGAAAACATGCCAAGGCTCTGCTTTTCGGCAAAGCGACCGCCCTCACCAGAGGGCAGCGGTACCATTTTGTCGCCGGCTGGATTCCATGGCTGGCAGACAGCCTGAACATGTTCTTCACCGTGGCCGCCCTTGCCTGGTCACTGGGCATGGTCTATTTCCCGCTCAAAGTTGATCCGCCCCTGGTGATCCTCTCGATCCTGCCGCTCACCCTCTTTGTTTTCAAGGTGGGCAAGATGATTTACCTCTACCGGACCCGGGTCGGCGCCACGGCAGCGCAGACACTGGCCTCGGCCCTGGCGGGACTTTCCCTTTCCCACACCATCTCCCAGGCAATCCTCCTTGGTTTTACCACCAAGGATATTCCCTTCTTCCGGACCCCGAAACGGGCCCGTCGCCATGCTCTGCTGCAGGCGCTGCAATCAGCCAGGGAAGAGGGGCTGATCATGATCGCCCTCTGGCTCGCGGCCATCTGCGTCGTGGTGTCGCAGGGATCTGAAACAGCGGATCTGCTGGTCTGGATCATGGTGCTGCTCGTCCAGTCAATCCCCTATCTGGCAGCGGTTGTCATGTCAATGATAAGCGGCTTCGCAAAAACCGAAGAAAAGATCATCAGCAATATTACGGCGCCGCCTCCTTCTCCGGTTGAACCGGTAAGCCCGGCTTGAAGCAAGAATTGCCTGATGTGCAGGAATACTCGGGCTCTGCCTGAGAGCTTGGGGTTTCTGCACATCCATTTTCCTTGCCTCACAGTAAAAAATCGGCTATACAGCCGGACATTTCGTTTTGAGACGACTGATAGAGAAAAATCCCACTTCATGGGTTACGCGGAAAAATAACCACAAAATTCCGCTCCACCCCAACGGCAAGCCGCACTATTCTTCTGCCGCCCCCCCACTATGCACAATTCTCACGAAAAACTCGCAGAGACCGCTTCCCCGGGTTTGAGGCGCAGAAAGAATGGATTTGCCTTTCGGATCCGTTCGATGGGACGCCTGGCTTTCCGCTGGTTGATCCTCTGCCTCGCGGGAACCATGGCGATCACCATTGTTTTCCGCTGGGTACCGCTGCCATTCAGCTCTCTGATGGTCCAACGGCAGATCGCCTCCCTGTGGCAGGAAAAACAGAAACAAAAAGAATATCGTTTTCGCTACGAGTGGGTCGATATGGGACGCATTTCTCCCTACGCGCCCCTCGCCGCGATCGCTTCCGAAGACCAGAAATTTTTAAACCATATGGGATTTGACTTCGAAGCCATTGAAAAAGCTTGGGAACACAATCAACGACGGAAACGAGTGCACGGGGCAAGCACCATCACCCAGCAGGTTGCCAAGAATCTTTTTCTCTGGCCCGGGAGAAGCTTTGTCCGCAAAGGACTGGAGGTGTATTTTACCCTGCTGCTTGAGGGCCTCTGGCCAAAACGGCGCATACTAGAAGTATACCTCAACGTAGCGGAGTTCGGGCCTGGCATATTCGGAGTCGAAGCTGCCAGCCAAGTCTACTTCCACAAGTCGGCCGCCAGACTGAACCCTGCGGAAGCCGCTATTCTGGCGGCAATCCTGCCCAGCCCTCTGCGTTCAAGCGCAGTCCGCCCCTCCGATTACATCAGCGAACGTGCCTGGCATATCCAGCAACAAATGCGAGCAATGGGCGGTGTTGCCCTGCTCAGGCCTCTGGGTAAATTTTCTAAGAAGTAACCTGCCCGCTCTGCTCGTCAAGGCAGACCAGCACCTCCTTCCGGGTTAAGGGGCAGCGGAAAGAAAGCCGATGGGCAACAAGTTCCATGCCGGTCGTGTTTTTGTTCCCTGCCCCATACTTCGGATCGCCGAGGACGGGATGGCCGATCATGGCAAAATGTCGACGGATCTGATGCAGCCGTCCGGTTTTGAGAGTAACTTCGGCCACAGAAGTATCCGTACCCGGATCATAGGCAGTGATGGCATATCGGGTAAGAGCCGGCTTATTGTCCAGAGGCAGTTCGATCGCCCCGGATTCCTCGCTGAGACGACCGACCACGGTTATCCGGTACTGCTTGTCGATTGCATTTCCCTGCAGCAAGCTGGAAAGTTTGGCTGCCGCCGCTTTGCCGTGGGCCAGAATCATCAGGCCGCTGGCTTCCCGGTCAAGCCGGTGCACCGGCAGAACAGGACGTTTCAAACGGTAATGAACCTCGACCTGGCGCACCAGTGAACAATGATCGCCGTAGTCCGTTCCTTGCGCCAACAAACCGGCGGGCTTGAGCCAGATGCTGTACTGCCCACCATCATGCAGGCATCGGGCAACCGGGGGTTTTACCGAGAGGAGCCGCGCATCGTAATACAATTCGAGAATATCGCCGGACGCGGGCTGAAATGTTGCCTTCCGCAGCCGCTTCCTCCCCCCCCGTTTACCGGTCAGCCAGACTGCCCCCTTGCACATGGCGTCTTTCACCCGACTTTTGGCTAGCCCGGCACGGGTCGCCAAAAGATCGCAGGCAGAGCCTTCATCCTCGGGTGCAATGGTAATCAGCATGGTGAACGCGGGCTGAATATGCCCCGCACCCGGCCTGTCATCTAAAATGTTCATATCCCCGGTAACTGATCTCCCGCCGTCGGCCGGCTTCTTCCAAAAAAACACCCGCGCCTGCAACAATGCGGCCCACAGCAACAAGTTCCCGTCCGGTTTTTTCCCTGACCAGATTACACAGCGGCGCAACCTGCTGCTCGGCAACGGTAAACAGCAACTGGTAATCCTCCCCTCCGGAAAGCGCCCAGTCAAGGGCCGGGTGTTCACATGTTTCCGCGGCCCTGCGCAGGGCAGGTGAAAGAGGGACCTTTTCCGCCGTCACCGCCGCCCCGACCCCGCTTTCCGCGCAAATATGGGCAAGATCGGTGGCCAGGCCATCGGAAAGATCCTGCATGGCATGGACCATGCCGCTTGCAGACAGCACCCTGCCAAGCGCTACCTGGGGGACAGGATCCAGATGCGCTCCAATCAGGGACTGCCACGCAATATCTTGCCCCAGCCCCGAACGGCACAACGCCAAACCCGCGGCGGCCTCACCCAGAAAACCGCTGACCAGAACCACATCACCGACCCGGGCGCCCTTCCTGGTAATCAACTCGCTCTCGGCCATTTCCCCGATCACCGTGATGGAAAACACGCTTTCATGCCCGCTTTGCACCGTATCCCCACCGATCAGAACAACATCATGCTCGGCAAGCACGGCAAGAAACCCGGCCATGAACGCATCCAGCCACTGGCTTCCGGTGGCCGGGCTCATGGCCAGGGAAAGCAAGGCAAAGCGGGGCAGGCCGCCCATGGCGGCAATATCGCTGATGTTGACCGCGGCCGCCTTCCTGCCAAGCGCAGTCGGAGGATGCCAGGCCAAATCAAAATGAACCCCTTCCACCATGGTATCCGTGGTGACCAGACTGACCCGTTCCGAAGCGGTTCGGTATACCGCACAGTCATCGCCTATTCCAACGACAAGATCACCCGAGGTCCCCGCCGCCTCGCGAATACGGGCGATAATCTCTCTTTCTCCTGCGGGTCTTGCCATGCTCACCCCCACTCTCCATCAACGTGTCTCCGCGCTCACAGCGGATATTTCATAACGATCCTAAAGTTTTCTAATATTATCCCGATCAGTTAGCCAAAGAGCAACGAGGACCCAATCATGCAAATAATATGCTGCGTGTGTCACAAAACAAAAAAATACAAGGGTTGGGCAAAACAGGCTGTCCGATCCGGAGTGCAGCTCTCACACGGCTATTGCCCACAGTGCTACCAGCAGATGATAGAGAGAGTTGAAAACTACTTTGTCATGGGTGACTGCCGCAAGAGCGCCTGACACAACAACCGCCCGGCCTATTTGATCACCTTGAGAAACGGCTTTTTCTTTTTTTCCGGGCCGATCTGCCCGCTGATTTTCTCCTGCGTCAAACCTCCGCCTCCACCAAAATCTATAGCCTTGATAAACCGCGGCTCACCACCCATTGTAAATATTTCCTGTCCGGTGAATTGCGGAGTTCGCAGGGTCCAGGCTATCTTTTGCGGAGGAATGGTCAACAACTGCAAATGTATCTGCCACCACTCGTCCTTCTTGGCGTAATCCCGTTCGATCCCGGTAACCAGGGCGTAAATGATCCCCTCGGCCACGATCAGGACAATATCTCCAACCTGAGTGGTTTCCTTGAAGACAAAAATATTTTTCAAATCACTTACAATTTTTTCTATCATGCAAACGTCTCGCCCGAAAAAGGTACAAAGCGTGTGATCACCGCAACAAAGCAGAATGCTCACCCGGAAAATATTCTTTCAGTCAATACCGAATCATTGCAATGTACCACGGATCATCGCGCTTTCCTGTTGTTCTTTTAGTCCTTTTTTTGTTTAATTCCACATAGTGCCTGATGCACCCGCGCCATCCTTTTAATAAAAGTGCCCAAGCGAACAAACCACTTTATTGGAACTTTTTATCCGACCGATTGTCTATATATTATACAGGAAAAATAAGCCCTGGTTTTTTGGGGCAAGCGGATAACGATGCCATACCAAGAAGCAACCGAACTTGTCCGCGCCTTCCGCCAGGGGGACCAGCAAGCCTTTAACCGGCTGGTGACGCTTTACCAGAGAAAAATATACAACCTGGCCCTCGGCTACGTAAAGCAGGAAGACGAAGCCAAAGATCTTGCCCAGGATATCTTTGTCACCGTGTTCCGGCAGATAGACAAGCTGAAAGACGAAACCAAGTTCGGGGCCTGGCTCTATCAACTTGCCATCAACCACTGTCGGAACCGCTATCAGAAACTGCGCCGCCGGGGTTTTTTCAGCAACCAGTCCCTTGATGATCCGGAAACCGGCCTGAATTTAAGCTCTGGGGCTACCCCGGAAAAAGAATATGAGCGGCAGAACACCTCGCGCCTTGTCCGGGCAGCCATTGCCTCCCTGGCCCCGGCGGAAAAAGAGGTCATTCTTCTCCGTGATCTCCAGGAATTGTCCTACGAAGAAATCAGTGAAATACTTGATCTGCCCATGGGAACGGTCAAGTCAAAATTGAACCGGGCTCGCCTGGCCCTGAAAAACCGCCTGAAACATTACCTCTAAACGGTTCGCCTATGCAATGCACTGAAGCCCGCTCGCTGTTCACCGATTTCGCGGACAATACCCTTGCCCGCCAGGAACTGCATACCCTAACCGACCATCTACTCGGTTGTCGAGACTGCGCCCTGGAATGGCGTGAATTCCAGCAGACCCTCAACCTCATGCACAGTCTCGAACCACAAGCCTCCCCTCCCGATCTGCTGCCGGGCATCCATGCCAAACTGGCCCAAAAAGGTGTTTTCTCCCGGGCTTGGGACGTTATCGAATCCTTGAATTTTTCCCTGTCAATCCCCGCTGCCGCCGCCATATTCACCATTGCCATGATTGCCGGATTTTTATTGAAAACCTCCCCCATGGAGCAACCCGACATCTTCCATACGCGCGCTGCCCGGACCGGAACATTGCAGCAGGGCGAGATTATCGCAACCAGACGCGCCCCTGCCGAGGCCGGCAACATGTTTGCCGTATCACATGGCGGCACCCCCCAGGACATGAGCCTGATGCCGCTTGCCCAGACAGCCTTGGCCACCCACCTGCCTCCGGATAACGATGCCCCCCGCCTCCTGTCGCCGGACATGCATGTACTCATCGAGAACATCGACCGCGCGCACCAGGCCGGACTTTTCCGGGAAATGCTGCATCGAAACTGGCATCTCCACCGGATAAACTCCGACCTTTTCCTTGTCCATCTTCCCCAGGCGGAGCTAGGGGATTTCCATGCACTGCTGAGCCGTCACCGTTTCGCCCTGATGCCTGCCGCAGCTGTAGAGTCTCGCTTCGGCAGCGACAAGGAAGTATTGACCGCAGCGATCCGTTTCCAATAAAATTTTCTTTGTTTTTTTGCAGGAACTTTTGCCACCGGAACATGTCTTAATAAGTACGATGCATTTTTTGCACGCATCACCTCTTTCTTCCCTTCTTCCCCAGAAGGCCTCTTTCTTGGGACCGCAGAGCCACTCCCGCTCCTGCGGTCCTGCTTTTTTTTAGACAAGACACCGCATGCCAGGCTTGACATCCGGGAAAAGAGATATACACAATACATAATGACTGATCCCCCTGTGCATGCGTGAAACAATCGGGACCGCTCCGACACCACATTTTTTTTGCATAGCCTAACACCAAGGAGTACCACAATGATTTCCCAACCAACAGTCTTCCATCGTCGCAGCCCATATCCTTTTCTCCTGGCCTTTCTGCTCTTGGGTCTCTTCCTCGCCTCATTGCCTGGATTCAGTCGAGCGGCTGCACCCCCGGAATCCTTTGCCGACCTTGCGGAAAGACTCAGCCCCAACGTGGTTAATATCTATACCACCCAGATGGTCAAACCCTCCCGCTCCCCCCATGATCTGTTCAACGACCAGGACATCCCGGAACCCTTCCGCCGCTTTTTCGGCCTCCCTTCTCCCGGAGATCAGGAGATGCCTCAGCGTGAGCAAAAACGCACCAGCCTCGGATCGGGGGTCATCATCTCCAAGGACGGCTATATCGTCACCAACAACCATGTCGTGGAAAACGCCGACACCATCAACGTACGCTTGACCAACTTCGAGGAATACGATGCGAAAATCATAGGCCGCGATCCGAAAACAGATCTGGCCCTGCTCAAGATCACGCCCAAAAACGGACTGCCGGTGACAGCTTTCGGGGATTCTGAAAAATTACGGGTGGGCGACTGGGTCATGGCCATCGGCAACCCCTTCGGCTTCGAGCAGACTGTTACCGCAGGAATCGTCAGCGGCAAAGGCCGCTCCCTGGGCAGCGGCCCGTATGAAAACTTCATCCAGACAGACGCCTCCATCAATCCCGGAAATTCAGGAGGCCCCCTGTTCAACCTCAAGGGAGAAATGGTCGGGATCAATACCGCCATTTACAGCCGCAGCGGGGGCAACATCGGCATCGGTTTCGCCATCCCGGCAAACATGGCCAAGAATGTAATCAGCCAGCTCAGGGAACATGGCACGGTCATACGCGGCTGGCTCGGCGTGATGATTCAACCCGTCACTCCGGAACTTGCCACCCAGTTCAAGCTTGAACGGCCCATCGGCGCCCTGGTCGGCGAGGTCACTCCCGGAAGTCCGGCCGACAAGGCCGGAATCAAGCCCGGCGACGTCATTGTCGAATTCAACGGCAAGGAAATCACCCAGATGAGCATGCTGCCCAATCTGGTGGCGGAAACTCCTGTGGGAAGCAAGGCGGATGTCACCCTCTCCCGGAAGGGCACGCTGAAAAAACTGTCCGTGACTATTGCCAAGCTCAACGAAGAACAGCTCGCCGCGGGTGAACAGGCAGCGGAGAGCCTCAACAAACGCCTGGGCCTGGAATTACAGGATCTTACCCCGGAAATTGCCTCGGCTTTGGGCATCAACGACAAGCACGGAGTGCTGATCACCGGAGTCGAACCGTATTCGCCCGCAGCCTATGCCGGCCTGCGCAAGGGAGACCTGATCCTGGAGGTAAACCAGAAGCCTGTTCGCGATGTTAAGGCCTTCCAGAAAGAAATCATGGGTATCAAGGCAAAATCAACAGTCTCCTTTTTTATCAAACGGGATGGCCGCACCCGTTTCTTTGGCCTGAAACTCAAGTAATCTACACGAGGAACACATATGCGAAATTTACGCGATATCGGAAAACGTCTGGGTTGGTTCGTCACTCTGCTGAGCATGCTCAGCCTGGCTGGTGGCTGCACATATAAAGACCGGGTCGCTCCGCTCAACCTGCCGGATGCCAGCAATGGCGGCGTCGTGGTAGGCGGTGGCCTCAAAATTTCCGCCCTGGCTTTCAGCAGCGATGACGCGGCCAAGCAGGCCTTCGGTTTCGGCGCACGCAATGCCGGACTGCTGCCCATCCAACTCACCCTGCAGAACGACAGCCCGGACAAGGTAAGGCTCAACCCCGAGCAAACCTTTCTCATCGACAACAACAACCGGGCCTGGCCGATTCTCTCTCTGGAGAAGACCTACCAGCGGACGTCCGGACATGTCGATCTAGGGGAAACAGCCAAGGGCGCCGGTAAACCGGCCTTGCTTATGGGCGCAGCCGGAGCACTGGCCGGACTGGCAGTAGGGGTCGTCACCGGCAAGAATGTCGGCGAGGCAATGGGAACCGGCGCCGTGCTTGGCGCGGCGGGTGGCGCAATTATCGGGGGCGGTAAAAGCTATGTCGACAGCGGAGAAAAAATCAGGGACGACCTTGCCGCAAAAACCCTGCGAAACGAAGCGATTCTGCCCCACCAGATCGCCTACGGCGTTCTTTTCTTTCCGGGCATGCCGGGCGAGGAAGCCGACGGCGCCAAAGAACTGCGGCTCTCTGTGACCATTGGCAACACGTCGCAGGTTGTCGTTCTCATTCCAACAATCAAATGATGCAGCTGTCAGCCATCAGCTTCCGGCTGACAACCGAAGAGCGGCGGCGTCAGCCGCCGCGACTTCGGCAATAGCCGCCCGGACCTTGTCGATGTCCTTGCGCCCGGGCTCGAACTCCACCCCGGAATTGAGATCCACGGCAAAGGGGCGAACCTGCCTGACCGCCTCACCCACATTATCCGGAGTCAGACCGCCGGCCAGAACAATCGGACGGGGAGCGGACAATTTTTCCAGAAGTTGCCAGTCAAAGGTCTGCCCGGTGCCTCCGGCCATTTTTTCATGAAAAGTGTCGAACAAAAATCCGGAAACAACTTCCCCATAGGAAACCAGATCTTCAGAGTTCATGGACTCCCTGACCCGAAACGCCTTTAGAACCCGGCATCCGATATCCGCGCAGTATGCAGGAGACTCTTCACCGTGCAACTGCACCTTGGTCAGGCCGCAGTAGCGGACAATATCGTTCACCACTGCGGCTTTTTGATCAACAAAAACCCCCACCGCATCAACAAACGGCGGCAGGGAGCCGATAATTTCCCGAGCCCGCTCCGGGTCTATATATCGGGGGCTTTTCTCGACAAAGATCAGGCCAATCGCGTCCACCCCCGCACCGACCACCGCGGCGACCTCCGCCATCTCCCGCATGCCGCATACCTTGATCCGCGTACGATCATTCATGCGGTTTTTCCTTCCTGTCCACCCCGCAACACCCGCAACGCCTCGGCCGGGTCCGCGGCCCGCATCAGGGTTTCCCCGACCAGCGCTGCCCGGACTCCATGTTCCGAAAGTTTTTTCATATCCTGATGATCACGAATCCCGGATTCGCTCACCAGGGGAATCTCCGGCGGGATCATCTTCTGCAGGCGGAAGGTGGTGTTCAGGTCCATGGAAAAATCGCGCAGATCACGGTTGTTGACCCCAATCAAACGGCTGCCTGCAGTCACGGCCTTTTCCACCTCCGCTTCGTCATGCACTTCCACCAAGGCATCCATGCCCAATTCGGCGGCCAGGGCAAGATACTCCCGAATCTGAGCTGTTTCAAGAATTGCGGCGATCAACAAAATTGCATCGGCCCCGTACGCCCTGGCCTCACGAATCTGCAACGGATCGATGATGAAATCCTTGCGCAGCACAGGCAGGGCAACAGCAGCCCGCACCGCAGGGATGTATGAGAGCGAACCCTGAAAAAAATCAACGTCGGTGAGTACCGACAACGCCTGGGCTCCACCGGCCTGATAGCTGCGTGCGATCGCCACCGGGTCAAAATCCGGCCGAATCACCCCTTTGGAGGGAGACGCCTTTTTCGCCTCGGCAATGACGGCCACCCCGGAAAAATCCGTCAGGGCCCGGATAAACCCCCGCGGCAACGGGATATCCTGGTCAGGTGCGGCAATACCGCGCACCTTCAGGGATGCAACCTCTTCTTTTTTTCTGGTGACGATGGTATCGAGAATCATGGGTATGCCGTTTTGCCATCAATATGGCAGTTATATCACCCTTCGACAGGGTCAGGATGAACGGAGAGCGTCATCTTAAAGACAATGGAATTACTGCACCGAACGGGAAAAAGCAACCAGCGCATCGACTTTACTGAGCGCGGCGCCGCTTATCACCACCTCGCGGGCCAAAGCCACCCCGGAGGCAAGATCGGCAGTGCGTCCGGCTGCCATCAGGGCTGCGCCGCCATTGAGCAACACCATATCCAGACAAGGCCCGGGCTTACCGCTCAATACGGACCGCAACTGCGCCGCAGCCTCGACTGCAGTTTTCCCGCCTTTGATTTCAGCCAGGCTGGCCGTGGCCATGCCCAACTCAGAGGGATGGATGGTGTAGGTTGTCACTTGACCGTTGGCCCAGTCCGACACCCTTGTTGCGCCTGTGATTGTGATCTCGTCAAGATTTCCCTCGCCGCACACCACCAGGGCGCGCCGGGAGCCAAGCTTGCCCAGCACCTTGGCCAGAGGCTCGGTTAGGGAGGGATCAAACACCCCCATGACCTGCACATTGGCACCGGCCGGGTTGGTCAAGGGGCCGAGGATATTGAAAATCGTTCTGATCCCGATCTCGCGGCGCGGACCGATCGCATGCTTCATCGCCCCATGCAGGGCGGGAGCAAACATGAACCCGATGCCGACCTCGCGGATGGACCGGCCTATCTGTTCGGCGCTCAAGCCCAGATCCACCCCCAAGGCCTCAAGCACATCAGCGCTGCCGCAATGACTGGACACCGAGCGGTTGCCGTGCTTTGCCACCGGAATTCCAGCCGCGGCCACGACAAAGGCCGAAGTGGTCGACACATTAAAGGTGCCGGAGGCGTCGCCCCCTGTGCCGCAGGTATCAACGAGAATTTCACCCTCACCGACCGCATGCACTTTGGTGGCTTTTGCCCGCATCACCCTGGCAGCGCCGGTGATTTCGTCCACGGTTTCGCCCTTGATCCTCAGAGCGGTGATAAACGCGCCGATCTGGGCAGCAGTGGCTTCCCCGCCCATGATCGTTTCCATCACCCCGATCATTTCCGCTTCGCTCAGATCGGTCCCCGCCACCAGTTTGGCAATGGCTTCCTTCATCATGCGCCCATCTCCTTCCGTTGCCTTTCTATGATTTCCGGGTAGGCCGGATCGATGAAATTTTTCAACAATTGCACCCCGGCCGGAGTCATGATGGATTCGGGATGAAACTGCACCCCTTCCACCGGCAGACTCCGGTGCCTGAGCCCCATGAGCTCGCCCTGATCGGTTCGCGCCGTTACCATCAAGCAGGCGGGCAGATCCGACTCCCTGACCACCAGGGAATGATAGCGCATGGCTTCGAAAGGGTTCGGCAAACCGGTGAACACCCCAAAGCCGTCGTGGGTGATGGGGCTCGTCTTGCCGTGCATGAGTCGACCCGCCCGCACTGTTTGTCCGCCAAAGGCCTCACCCAGAGACTGATGCCCCAGGCAGACGCCCAGCACCGGAATCCTCTCGCTGAAAAAACGGATCGCCTCGATGGAGATACCTGCCTGGGCAGGAGAACAGGGGCCGGGAGAAATCAACAACCGGTCGGGCGCAAGCGCGGCGATGAAGGCGATATCCACCTCGTCGTTGCGGAAGATCTTCATCTCGGCGCCCATCCCCCCGAGGGTCTGGACAATGTTGTAGGTAAAGGAATCGTAATTATCGATGATAACAATCATATCTTTCTCGCGCTCCGCCGGAACAAACCGGTTAAAACTCTTTCTCGGCCAATTCCACTGCCCGACGCAGCCCCATGGATTTATTGATGGTTTCCTGATACTCCAAAGAAGGTATCGAATCGGCGACAATTCCAGCGCCGGCCTGTACCCAGAGATCGTCTCCCTGCATGATAAAGGTCCGGATGGTGATGCAAAAATCCATGTTCCCGGAAAATCCGAAATAGCCGACAGAACCGGCATACGGCCCGCGCCGTTCGGGCTCAAGCTCTTCGATGATCTCCATGGCCCGGATCTTCGGAGCCCCGCTCACCGTTCCCGCAGGAAAGCAGGCGCGCAGAACGTCGAACTGATCCTTGCCGGGAGCCAGGGTACCATGCACTCCGGAAACAAGGTGCATGACATGACTGTATCGCTCGACAACCAGCAGATCACGGACTTCGACCGATCCGTACCGGGCGACACGTCCCACATCGTTGCGGCCCAGGTCGACAAGCATCAGATGCTCGGCCCGTTCCTTGGGATCGGCCAGAAGCTCCTGCTCAAGGGCAGCGTCCTCTTCGGGGGTTTTGCCGCGCTTTCTGGTCCCGGCAATGGGCCTGAGTTCAATATCGTCCTGCTCCAGGCGGACAAGAATCTCTGGGGAAGAACCGATCTGGACCAGATCTCCGAGCTTGAGATAGAAAAGATAAGGGCTAGGATTGATATGGCGCAAAGCGCGATAAAGCTTGAAGGGGGCCAGTTGGGTTTTGGTGTGAAACCGTTGCGACAAAACAACCTGAATGATATCGCCGGCCTGAACGTATTCCTTGGCCGCCTCCACCATCTTCTCGAAACCCTCTTCGCTCATGTTGGAGGTAAAGGCATGGGGCGTCGTGCTCTTCAAGCCGGCACCGCCGAGATACTCCGTGGGCATGGGCGCCTGCAGACGAACGATGACTTCTTCGATCTCTGCCTGCGCCTTTGCATACAGCGCAGACATATCTTCAGCCCCGCCGGTCTGCACCAGATTCACCACGGTAAGCAGTTGCCTGAGATTGTCATAGATCAGGACCGTGCGCGGCACCATAAAGGCGCTTTCCGGAAACCGATCAAGGGGCGGGTTGCTCTCGGGCAGCCGCTCCATGAAACGCACCATGTCATACCCCAGAAATCCGACCGCCCCGCCAAAAAACCGAGGCAGCAACTCCGGATCGCAAGCCATCTCCGAGTTGCAGGCATTAAAGGATTTCAACAGGCTTTGCAGGGCCTGGAGCGGATCGCCCTCATGCTGCTCCGCCGCCCCTTCCCTGGTAATGGTAATCCGGGTTCCGCGACTGGCAAAAGTGACGATGGGATCAAACCCGATAAAAGAATAACGCCCCCATTTCTCACCACCTTCAAGGCTTTCAAAAAGAAAGGCATGAGACTCCCCGCCAGCCACCTTGGCAAAAATGGTCAGCGGCGTATCGAGATCGGCAACGATCTCCCGATAGATCGGCACAAGACCGGCATCGGTCGCCAGGTGTTCAAACTCCTGCAAGGACGGTCGGAACATGATGGGTCCTCAAATCATAAAAAAAAAGCCACGGAACACTGGCGTCCCATGGCTTTTTGTTTTTCTTTTCACAGTGAAACACTCTTCATAATATACAGGATGAACCCTGCGCACGACGGAAGAGGCACTACCAGCCAAGCTGAGGCTCTTGCGCAGTTCCTCCCGCAACGGAAGAGAAACCGCGAAGACGCCAGTCGCTACGGCTCTCTCGTTATTACGCAGCGCCTAACAAGGCATTTACCCGCTTGGTCAATCGGGAAACCTTGCGGGAGGCATTCTTTTTGTGGATGGAACCTTTTACCGCTGTCTTCTGAATAACAGGGATCGCTGTCTTCAGTGCTTCCTGAGCCTGCTCGCCGGATTTCAACTCAAGGGCCGCAAGAACTTTTTTCACAACACCCTTCATCTTGGTCTTGTTGGAACGATTGCGAAGCCGCTGCAACTGATTCTGACGATTCCTTTTCATGGCGGATTTATGATTAGCCAATTCGTAACTCCCTGTTTACTGTATTATTGATTGATGCAAAACATAACGCCTGCGTCGTTTCACGGACCGGCAGACTTTCTGCTCAGCCGCCGCTTCTCGCCGACACGGGCAGATAGATGCTGGAAAATTTTGTGAAGATAAACCAATCCCATCGCCTTGTCAAGCAACAACTGGACCGGTTGCTGCGAATATTCATGACGCCCCCCGGCAAGGTATTCTTCGCAGAAAACAGCTCTTCTTGCAACAACACAATAACCGATCCCCCCAATTTTTTTAAAAAAATTCACTTATGCCCCTTGCCTGGGACCCTGCTTTTCGTTTACTCTGAACGAGACGTCAGAAAGCGGCAACTCTTCCACCTCAGATTTTTACGGAACCACGACACCGATGCTGGAATTCTTACAGTCACTTCGCTGGCAAGACATATTCGATGTCATGATCGTTTCGTTCATCATCTATCGTGTCATGCTTCTCATCCGGGGAACCCGCGCCGTCCAGATTCTGGGGGGCATAGTGGTTCTCGTCATGCTCTATCTCGCCGCGCGGGAACTTGAATTCCTCACCCTGTACTGGCTGCTGGGCACTTTTCTAAGCTCAATCTTCCTGGTTATCATCATCATCTTCCAGAGGGATATCCGTCGAGCCCTGGCCCAGGTCGGACAAACCACCTTCTCCAAACCGCAGGAGGACATGGTTCACATTCTGCTTGAGATCGTCAGGGCGGCTCAGCAAATGGCCCAACGCAAGATCGGCGGCCTCATCGTCATCGAACGGGAAACCGGGCTCAATGAATACATCGAATCCGCCCACTCCCTTGACGCCATCGTCAGCAGGCAGCTGCTGGTCAGCATTTTTCAAACCACCGCCCCTCTCCACGACGGGGCGGTGATCATCACCAACGGCCGAATTCAATCGGCGGGCGCCCTGCTTCCCCTTACCAGAAACCCATACATCAGCAAGCAGCTTGGCACCCGGCACCGCGCAGCCATCGGCCTTTCCGAAGAGACGGACGCAGTGGTCATCGTCATCTCGGAAGAAACCCAGAAAATTTCGCTTGTCCAACACGGAGCCATGACCTCCGATCTTGACGAAAACGCACTCAGAAGCCGACTTGACGCAATCTTTGTTCCCAAGGAAAACACGACGCCCCTGTTATGGAAAAACTGGTTAAACAAATAATCCGGCGGATGCCCACCCCCAATTTCCTTAACTGGCCCAACAATTGGGGGCTGAAGCTCATCTCCCTCATCCTTTCCCTTCTCATCTGGTATTTCGTGGTGGGCGAGGACAAAGTTGACACCACGCTCTACATTCCGGTTGAGATTGTCAATCTCCCGAGGGAACTGGTCATATCCAACCAGTTCAAAAAACAGGTGGAAGCCACGGTGAGCGGTCCCCGCGGACTGATCAACGGCATCAACCGCCAGCGGATATCGAGAACCATCAACCTGGCAAAAGCCACTCCGGGCACCATTGTCATCCGCAATGAACCCGAGACGATCCAATTCCCGCGCGGCATTTCCGTATCCCGCATCCAGCCCACCCACATAACCCTGCTCATCGATGAACTGGTCGAGAAGGAGCTGCCGGTCCAGGCCAGGACAACAGGCACCCCGGCAAGCGGCTATGAATTGGGGGGCGTGGTCTTCGAACCGCCGCTCATCAAGATTTCCGGGCCCAAGGCGGTTGTGGGACGCGAAAAAATCCTTTTTGCAAAACCCATCGACATCAGTGGCCTCAAAGGACCGAAAACGTTCCAGGTTCCCCTGGAACTGCGACCGGCGCTTCTCGAACTCATGGGTGAAGCCGTGGTGACAGCCAATGTGGTTATCCGCGAGAAAACAATGGAAAGGACCATCACCGATATACCGGTCCGTCCCATCGGCACCGCCGACTCTGCAAGAAAGGTAACCATCGAACCGGACACGATCAGCGTCCATGCCTTGTTGCCCCTGAGCACCAAAGGCGATCCGGCTCAACTTGTAGAGGCCATCATTTCAGTAGAGGGACTGCCGGCAGGCACCCACAAGCTCCCGGTAAAAATCACCTCACCTGAACATATTAAAATTATCGAAACGGTTCCGCCCACAGTCACTGTGAGGGTAGGAAGAACCCCCGGAAAATGATCCCGATCACCAGCCTGCTCCCACCTTCCGGAAACAGGCTGCCGCAGGGGCTGTCTTCGAGAAATTCCCTGGCACATTCTGTTTTTCCGTACCACACGAGGAGACCATGAGAAAATTGTTCGGAACCGATGGGGTCCGGGGGGTAGCCAACACCTATCCCATGACCACCGAAATCGCCATGCAGATTGGCCGGGCACTCGCCTTTCTGGTTAAAGACATGCGGCGCGGCCATCGGATCGTTATCGGCAAGGACACCCGTCTTTCCTGCTATATGATCGAAAACGCCCTGGCTGCCGGCATCTGTTCCATGGGTGTCGACGTCCTTCTCGTCGGGCCGCTGCCCACGCCGGGCATCGCTTTCATCACCACCAGCATGCGGGCCGATGCCGGAGTGGTGATTTCGGCCTCCCATAACCCCTTCCAGGACAACGGCATCAAGATTTTCGCCCGAAACGGCTTCAAACTCCATGACGACCTGGAATTGGAAATCGAGGAATTGGTTTTCTCTCAGAAAATGTCGGCCCTGCGGCCGGTGGCCGAGGAAGTCGGGCGCGCCGCCCGGATTGATGACGCCAAGGGTCGCTACATCGTCTCTTTAAAAAATACCTTCCCCCAGGAATACACCCTGGACGCCTTCCATATCGTGCTCGACTGCGCCAACGGCGCCACCTATGGAGTCGCCCCCCATGTCTTTGAGGAACTGGGCGCCACCGTAACCACCCTCTCGGCTGAGCCGGACGGCACCAATATCAACCGCGATTGCGGCGCCCTGCATCCGGAGCATATGGCGGCCAAGGTCCGCGAACTCGGCGCTGACCTTGGCATCGCCCTGGACGGCGACGGCGACAGGATCATCGTGGCGGACGAACACGGCAACATCGTTGACGGCGACCATATCATGGCCATCTGCGCCGCCGACCTGATAAGCCGCAAGAAACTGAAGAAAAAAACCCTGGTTGCGACGGTTATGAGCAACCTCGGACTGGAAGTCGCCATGCAGCGCATGGGCGGCTCCATGGTTCGCACCCAGGTCGGCGACCGATACGTGGTGGAGGAGATGCGCAGATCCGGCTACAATTTCGGCGGTGAACAATCCGGGCATCTGGTGTTCATGGACCATAACACCACCGGCGATGGGATCCTTGCCGCCCTGCAACTGCTGGCGGTAATGATCAAAAAACACCAGCCCCTCTCGGAACTGGCCATGGTCATGGAAAGTTTTCCCCAGGTACTCAAGAATGTCCGCACCACCAAAAAAATAAACACCAAGAACATCTCCGGCTTCAGCAAAAAAGTTAGGGACTTGGAAAAGAAACTGGGCGCAGACGGTCGCATCCTCGTCCGCCCCTCCGGGACCGAACCGGTTATCCGGGTAATGGTCGAAGGCAAGGACGCAGGATTGATCAACACCATGGCTGACGAACTCTGCGAAATGATCCGCAAGGCAGACACCGCCACAACCTGAACCAAGCGGCTTTTTTGACACAACCATGAAAACCCGACTTGACCAGCTCCTGCTCCAGCACGGGCTGGCCCCCACCCTCCGGAAGGCCCAGGCCATGATTGCCGCCGGCCAGGTTCTGGTGAACGACCGGCCAGCCGACAAGGCGGGATCACTCTTTGCCGACGACAGCCGGATTCGGCTCAAGGGAAAAACCTGTCCCTATGTAAGCCGGGGGGGGCTCAAGCTGGCAGCTGGGCTGGACCATTTCCATATCGACCCCACCGGCTTTATCTGCGCCGATATCGGGGCTTCAACCGGAGGGTTCACCGATTGTCTTTTGCAGCACGGAGCTGCCAAGGTGTATGCAATTGATGTCGGCTATGGCCAGCTGGCCTGGAAACTGCGGCAGGATCCGCGGGTGGTGGTCATGGAAAGAACCAACGCCAGAAACCTGCGTATCGGTGACATTGAAGAGCCCCTCGACCTGGCGGTGATCGACGCTTCGTTTATCTCCCTCAAAACCCTTCTGCCGCCGTTGCTCGTCTTTTTCCCGAAAAACATCCGGGTGCTGGCCCTGATCAAGCCGCAATTCGAAATCGACAAAGATCACCTCGGCCCGGGCGGGGTGGTCCGCGACAGCGATCTCCACGAAAAGGTTGTCGCGGAGATCAGGGAATTTGCCGGCGCGCTTGGCCTCTTCCCGGTTGGAGTCAGCCCGTCCCCCATCCTCGGGCCCAAGGGCAATCGGGAATTTTTAATCTATCTTGTTTCCGAAAGGCAGTAGCGTCTGCCGCGCCAGACGAAATCATCCTGCTGGTCGCCCGGCAAATCCATGGCAAATCTGGCGATCAACCCGGAATCGACCGCCAGATCACAGAGATCCCCATCCAGATCCCCCCGGTCAACCAATCCCTCCAGAATGCTCATGACTTCGGAAAGCGTTTTCCCGGGCTTGTAAGGGCGATCCGCGGCCGTCAACGCTTCCAGCACATCGGCCAGGGCCAGCATCCGCGCAGGCAGTGGAATAGCGCCGTTTTCAAGCCCGCGGGGATAGCCGGTGCCGTTGAGTTTTTCGTGATGCATTCCCGCATAGGCCGGAACATTGCGAAGTTTTTTCGGAAAAGGCAACCCCTCCAGCATTCGGATGCTCATTTCCACGTGATGGTTCATCACCTTTCGCTCCGCAGTGGTAAGGGTGCCTTTTACCACACAGAGGTTCTCAACCTCATCGGGCGCGAGCAGGGGCAACTCCACCCCGCCGACCCTGTATGTAATTCCGGCGATTCGCCGCACCCTTGCAATGCTCTCGGCAGACAATCCCTCGCCTCCCAGGTTGATCGTATCGAGAAAATTGATGATCTCCTGCCATTCTTCCGTTTTTTCAACAGACCGGCGGAGAGGGGCAGGCGCTTCCTGCCTCGGGCAGGGTTCGTTTGCCATGCGGGCAATTTCATCGGTCAATCTGGAAATTTCCACCCGATGCCGAATCAGCTCGATCCGATCAAAAATGGTCTGCAGCTTGGTCGCTTTGTCCATGAGATGCTCAGGCGTGGTGATCTTTCCCACGTCATGAAGCCAGGCCGCCATCCTGATCTCGGCAAGCTCTTCACTGCTGAAACTGACCGGGCCGAACTTGCCGTCGGCAGCGCTGTTCACCTCCAGAGCGATCTCCTCGGTAAGATTGGCAACCCGGAAGACGTGCCCTGCCGTATACGGGGACTTTTCGTCAATGGCATCGCCGATCGTCCGGACAAACGCATCCAGCAGATTTTCGAGCTCACGGACCAGCCGCATTTTGGTAAGGGCGATAGCTGCCTGCGAAGCCAGGCTCATGACCATCCCCACTTCATGTTCGGGAAAGGGAACAACCGCATCGGTTTTCCGATCCTTGGCATTGAGCAGCTGCAGCACCCCGATAACCTCATCCACATGGTCCCGGAGGGGGATCACCAGCATCGAGCGGGAGCGATACCCCGTGGAGGCGTCAAAATCGCGGGTTCCCTGAAAATCATAACCTTCGGCGTCATACACGTCGGAAATATTGACCGGCTCGCCGGTGAGCGCGCAATGGGCGGAAACGTTGCGGTGATTCTCCCGGTTGTCCTCAAGCCGCAGCGGCACGGGAGGCCAGGAAATGGCTTCTCCGCTTCCCCCCATGAACACCCCGAGCGAGTCGTTCTGGACAATGGCAAAATCGAGAACCGCGCGCTCGCTCTCCTTGATATACAAGGTTCCACCATCGGCATTGGTGAAATTTCGTGCTTCCCGGACGATTCTTTCAAGAAGCCGGTCAATATTCTTTTCCGAAGAAAGCCCCAGGCCTATTTTCACAAGCTGAGAAAGATGATTGCTCTGGCCTTCGCTGAATTCCCGAACCTCCCGGACAACCCGGTCGGCAAGACCCGCGACTACCTCCGCCGGAACTCCGGCCATTGCCTGCCCGGCGTACTCTTCTATCCCCTGCACGACCTTCTGCATGAACAGGTCCATTGGCAAAGGCCTGCGAGCCTGATCCTTATCCGGAAGAGCATCCATGACATTTCCCCTTGCCCGAAGCAGTAGTTCTTGTCTTCACATCTTCCTGCATGGCCACACGGCCGGTGGCGAAACACATATTTTCCGATTACAATGCCACTGCACCGTATCTCCAACCCGGGATCTCGCCGTACCGGCTCGCAACCCCGGAAAAACAGGACCGCGTATCATGCCCCGACACCTCAGCAGACTGTTGATCACAACCGCCATTCTTGGCCTCAGCCTCTCCGCCGCAGGTTCCAGCCCGCGCGAGCAGGTTCTCGATGATTACAAAAACGGCCTGGCTTCGGGCTGGGAAACGAAATCCTTTGCCGGATACACACAGTATACGGCAGAACACGATGACAAGCAATTCTACATTAGGGCGACAAGCAGTGCGGCCGCCTCAGGTCTTATCTATAAAATTGCCTATGATGCCAGGAAACAGCCAATCCTCCGCTGGAGCTGGAAGATCGAGCGCACCATCGCCAAAGGGGATGAGCGCACCAAGGCTGGAGACGATTATGCGGCCAGGGTCTATGTGGTGTTCCCCTCGTTTCTTTTCTGGAATACCAAGGCGCTCAACTACATCTGGGCCAACAAATTGCCGAAAGGGGAGGCTCTGCCCAATGCCTACACCGGCAACGCCATGATGATCGCGGTGGAAAGCGGCAACGACAGGGCGGGGCGATGGCAGAGCGCGGAGCGCAACATCTACACGGACTTCAAAAAATATTTCAAAACCGAGCCTCCCGAGGTGGGCGCCATTGCCATCATGACAGACACCGACAACACCGGCGAGAGCGCGACCGCATGGTATGGCCCGATCATGATCGGCAGGGACACCCCGTAATAAAAATACCGGTTTCTTCAGATACCTGCTTGGCCGGCCGGACAGCCAAAGACCTCGGAGACGGTTGACTTGAAGGAGTGAAAATGCTACCTTGGGTGCGGTGCAAATTTCTGACCTGCTCAGCATTTTCATGCATTCTGCTGGCCATACTATTCCCCAAGTTTTTTTCAGGAGTGTATCGATCATGACAAAAACACGTTCCCGGCTATCCCTGTTTTCATTGCTTATCAGCGCTGCCCTGTTCCTGCTCGCTTCCACAGCCGCAGCAGATGAATACGTCAGTGTCGCAAAAGACGGGGTCAACATCCGATCCGGCCCGGACACGACAAAAGAAATCCTCTGGACGGTATTCAAGGGGTTCCCGCTGCAAGTCACCTCCACCCAGGGCAATTGGTCCCAGATCGTCGATTTTGAAGGAGACAAGGGTTGGATCGCCTCCTCACTGCTCTCGAAGCAAAAAACCCTCATTGTCAAAGTGGAGACCGCAAATCTGCGGGTCGGCGCAGGGACAGACTACGAAATCGTGGCCTCGGTCAAACAGGGCGTGGTTTTCAAGCCTCTGACCACCGAAGGCGACTGGGTCAAGGTGCAGCATGCGGACGGCACCACCGGTTGGATTGCGAGCAGACTGCTCTGGCCCAACTGAGCGTCACTACGGGAAATCATGGGCAAAAAAGCTCCCCCCCCATATCCGCTGTCTCCCGTTCTTCTGGTTGACGACGAACTCCACACCCTTGCCAGCTTTGACATCGCCCTCCGCTCCCATGGCATAACCAACACCATCCGCTGCCAGGACAGCCGGGAAGTCGCATCCATCCTCGAAAATCAGCCCGTGGAGATCATCCTCCTTGACCTGATGATGCCCTACGTTTCCGGACACGACATTCTCAAGGATGTCAACCGCCGCTTCCCGGAACTCCCCGTTATCGTCGTCACCGGAGTCAACGAGGTCGAAACCGCGGTCCACTGCATCCAGCAGGGGGCTTTTGATTACGTCCTCAAACCGGTGGAAATCGAACGCCTTCTGCCGAGCATCAGGCGAGCCCTTGAAGTCCGGCAACTCCGTCGTGAAAACACACGACTTGCCAGCAGTTTCTTTGAAAAAAATCTTGCCCGCCCGGAAGTGTTTTCTCAAATAATCACGGGCAACGAGACGATGAAATCCCTGTTCCGGTATTGCGAAGCCATTGCCGAAGGGCGGCAACCCGTCCTCATCACCGGAGAAACCGGAACAGGCAAAGAGAGCATCGCCAGAGCCATCCATGACTTAAGCGGCAGACAGGGAGAATACGTGACGGTCAATGTGGCCGGCCTGGACGACCAGATCTTTGCCGACACCCTGTTTGGCCATGCCAAGGGCGCCTTTACCGGCGCCGACCGCAGCCGCTCCGGCCTGGTGGAAAAAGCAGCCGGAGGCTCCCTGTTCCTTGACGAAATCGGCGATCTCAGCGAGGCCTCACAGGTCAAGCTCCTGCGTTTTCTTGAAGAACGCGAATACTACCCCTTGGGTTCCGACCAGGTCCATCACTCGGATGCACGGGTCATTGTCGCCACCCATCACGACCTCGAACAACAACACAAAAAAGGGTTGTTTCGAACCGATCTTTTTTACCGGCTGCGAACCCACCGCATCCAAGTTCCGCCCTTGCGGGAACGCAAGGACGACCTTCCGGCCTTGCTGGACTTCTTTCTTACCCAGGCTGCGGCGGAGTTCAAAAAACAGAAGCCCCGCTGCCCGGACGCTCTTTTCCCTCTGCTCGCCGCCTATGATTTTCCCGGCAACGTCCGGGAGCTCCGGGCTCTGGCCTTCGATGCCGTGAGCCATCTCCGGGGCGCCACGCTCTCCACGGCTTTTTTTCACAAAGAAATCGGCGCCGCCGTCCCGTCAGAGAACTCTTCCAGCCCCCTTTTAAAGAACATTTCCCCCAAGCCATGGGCCGCCGGACTTGACAGGCTGCCCACCCTGAAAGACGCCAGTCAGGAACTCATTGCCGAAGCCCTCAAACGAAGCAACAACAACCAGCGTGCGGCGGCGCTCATCCTGGGCATAACTCCGCAGGCATTAAACCAACGGCTGAAACGACAGACGGAATGACGGACAAAAATACGGGTTCCAAGGCCATGCCGACCAAAGGAAAGATACTTGTTGTTGACGATGAGCCCCTCGTTCTCAAGCTGCTCACCATGCAGGTGGAACGGATCGGCTATTCGGCAACCGGCGCGGCCAACGGCCCTGACGCCCTTGCCCTTCTCGAGAAAAGTTCCTTCCATCTCCTGGTCACCGACATCATGATGCCGGGCATGGACGGCCTTGCCCTCATGCAGCATGCCTTGAAGATGCAACCCGACCTTGAATGCATCGTGGTTTCCGGTCAGGCAGATCTCGCCATCGCCGTGGAAGCCATGAAACTGGGGGCAATCAACTATATCCAGAAACCGATCTCCATGATGGAGCTGGAAGTTTCCCTGGCCAAGGGCATGGAACGGCTTGCTCTGCTGCAGAACCTCAAGAAAAGCCAGCAGGAGCTGCACCAGCATCGCGACCATCTGGAACAGCTGGTTGCCAAACGGACTGCGGAACTTGCCCGTATCAACAAACAGCTTGAGGAGGACATACGGGCAAGGAAAAAGGCGGAAAAAGAAGCGGAACAGCGACGCCGGCAGCTCATTGAAGCGGACAAGATGGTCTCCCTGGGCATCCTGGTCGCAGGCATGGCCCACGAAATCAACAATCCGAACAACTTCATAACCATGAACGCCCCCATACTCCACCGTGCCTGGGAAGATTTCCTGCCCATACTGGAAGAGCATTATCAAGAGCACGGCGATTTCCCCGTGGCAGGCATCCCTTTTTCCGAGATGCGCGAACACATCCCCGAGCTTTTTTCCGGCATCCTCGACGGATCGGAACGCATCCGCAAGATCGTTTTCAACCTGCGGGATTACGCCCGGCAGGGCATCTCCGACATGAACCAGGAAGTCGATCTCAACACCGCTCTGCGGGCCGCGCTGGTCCTGCTTGCCAACCCGCTCAAAAAAGCAACCGAGCACCTCTCCATCAACTACGGCGAAGGATTGCCCCCGATTCGGGGCAATTTCCAGCGGACCGAACAGGTCATCATCAACCTGCTGCAGAATGCCTACCAGGCCCTTCCCTCACCGGACAAACCCCTGACGGTTTCCACCGGCCAGGATCCGAAAAGCAAAACGGTCTTTGTGGAAATCGTTGATCAGGGCTGCGGGATATCCCAAAAAAACCTCAAGCGCATCCTCGACCCGTTTTTCACCACCAAACGCGACGGCGGCGGCTCAGGTCTCGGCCTCTCCATTTCCGCAGGAATCATGGAAGAGCATGGCGGCAGGCTGGAATTCAACTCGCAGTCCGGCCAGGGCACCATAGCCAGAGCGGTTTTTCCCATGATCAACCCCGATTCCGAATAACCCCTTCGCCGCATCAACTTTTATTGACTCACGTCAACATTCATTCATCCCCCTGCAACACTGCCTGCCTTGGCCATCTCCCCTCCAACAGTAAAGATATGTTGATCTCCGTTATCCTCCCCTCTCAGGTGCACGAAAAAATATTTCCTGCGATATCGGATTGTTAGATACATTTATTTCAGACTGGCACATTTCTTCCATAAACAGAAGGCAAAGCACGAAAAAAACCACGGATCGAACACCACCTGTCACGGAGGGAAGACCATGGGAATATCAGCACTGAAACCAACCCTGGCAGCACTCACGCCTGAGCGGCAAGCATACGCCGACGGTTCGCTGCGCATCACCGAAATTCTCGGCATGATGGCAACAACCGCCTTCCCCATCGACAACGACACGATCATGGGAAGCATCAATTTCCGTGGCAGAACAGTTCCGGTCCTAGATTTGCGGGTAAATCCCATCCGCGGACTCAACGGCTTCACCGAGCAAATCTGCATCCTGTCGGCGGAAAGCACGCTTCAATCCCAGACCCTCATTTTTGGCGCCCTGCTTGATTCGGAAGCGGACGCCTATGAGTTGATCGCCGGAAAGACGCACTGAGCCGTCAGCACTGCTGTGCCATGTGCCACGGTTTCTGAATACGATTACAGGCCGCAGCGGCCTGTCACAAATAGCCGTTTGGATCGGTCCCCCCCCCTCGCCGGTCCATGACTTCCTGTCAAGTCTCTTCGGAGGCTTGGCAGGAAGTTGGCTTTCAGCAGGACTAAAATATCCGGGAGACGCCATGGAGCACTGTGAAACAGCGACGGTTGCAGCCATCCCGCAACCTTTCCCCATAAGGCTGAACCCGACCATGCTGCAGGCTTCACTTTTACGCACCTATCCCGACCTCCCGATTATCAACATCTCCCCCGGCGAACTGCTGTTCACCAAAGAACCGGCTATTGTCTCCACCATCCTCGGCTCTTGCGTTTCCCTGTGCCTGCACAGCAAAAAATTCCGGGTCGGCGCCATATGCCATTGCATACTGCCCCGACAGACAAAACCGCCTGCAGCCGGGCAGTTTCCGTATCTCGACACCGCGGTGCCCCACATGCTCAAAACCATGGCCACCCGGTTCGGCATTGCACCAACAGAGCTGACGGTGAAACTGTTCGGCGGAGCGAGCGTTCTTCAGACCGCCGCATCCGGAACCGACGGGATTTCCATCGGCCAACAGAATATCACCGCCGCTCTCGAAGCCCTTGCCCTTTTCGACCTGACCCCCTGCGTACAAAAGACCGGAGGGGCAACCGGGTACAAAATATTTTTCAATACCTCCACCGGCGAAATTTTCGTGCGGCGTATCGCTCCTGCAATCGCAAAAAACTTCGCGCAGGCAAAGAAAAAAAACGGCGTACAATAACGCCCGGGACACTGTTTATACATACCATGCCCAGCCCACAGATCCTGATAGCGGAAGACGAAAAACACACCCGGCTTGCCTTGCAGCTGGTGCTGCGTCAGGCCGGATTCAGCGTGATCCTTGCGACCAATGGCCGGGATGCCTACGAAAAGATCAGAAAACAACCCGCCGGCCAACCCATCAGCCTGATCATCACCGATTTCAAGATGCCCGAGCTTGACGGCCTTGGCCTGATCGACAAACTCCATGATGCGGACATTCCGATCCCCATCATGGTCATCACCGGTTACGGCGACAAAGAACTCCTGCAACAGCTGCACAAACGCGGCTGCTCCTCCTATATCGACAAACCCTTCATCCCGGCGGAAGTCCTGAGTCGGATCGCCGGCGCTCTTCCGCGGGAACAGGCGGTGGCCTGAACACTCACGCTTTCCGATCTGCCATTCCCAACGTTTTGCCACTTCCCTGCCCTGCCGCATCAACGGTTTTCCTGCGTGCCTCACCGAGAAAAGCTATTGACCAGCCCTTGCGAACACACTAAAAGAAGAAAGTCAGCATTATCGGACTCACAAAAAGTCCAGCGCACCATTTAATTGCACAAGCAATCGATGGATTACTGACACCGTCACCCCGGCGAAAGCCGGGGTCCAGAACCCATGCGGCCCGGATTCCGGCCTTCGCCGGGTGACGGGATAACGTATTGATACTCTACTCTTTTTTACAGGCAGACACCAACCTGCCAAAAACAAGCCAAGATCAACCACGCAATCAACAGGTCTTCATATGGTTTCCATAGCCACCATCGGCCCGGAAGGCTCCCACGCCTGGCAGGCGGCCCGCCGGTACAACCCGGACGCCACAATCAAGCTTTTCCCGAATCTGGCCGCGGTGTTCAAGGCTTTTGCCGAACAGCAGACCGACCTGGCCCTGGCGCCTATCTACAACACCCGCGAAGGCCAGGTGAAAGAATACACCCGGTTGGTCAAGACCATGGACAAAGGGTTCTGGCAGGACAATATCGTTCTGCCCATCCACCTTTCCCTGGGCGGGCTTTCCGCCACGGAACCGATCACCATGCTCATCGGCAAGAGCGGAGTGTTGCGGCAATGTGAGGATTACATCTCCACCACCTACCCCGAGGCGACCCTGACTTCGGTGCATGATCTTGACGCGGCGGTTCGCGAAATCAAGGAACAGGGTCTTGCCACCCATGGAGTCATCGAATCGGAAGAAGCGCTTCGCGCCTACGGCCTGACCATCCGCGCCAGGGAAATCGTGCCCCACAACCGGACCCGCTATGCGGTTCTGGGTCCGGCCCCGGCCCCCCGCACCGGTTACGACGCCACAACCCTGATCACCACCCCGATCAAGGATCGGGTCGGCATCCTGGTGGACCTTTTAAACGAGTTCACCAAACGCAGCATCAATCTAATCGACATGCAGACGGAAACCGACCCCCAGAGCCAGAAGCTGCAATTCTTCATCGAATTCGAGGGACATCTTTCCGACGAACGGGTCCGCCTGGCCCTGGACCGCATCGAACACCAGATCATCCAGGAGCCCGGATCAGTTCGGGTGCTGGGCAGCTTTCCCAGGGTGGACATGCGGGTCAAGCGCATCAAAAGCTTTGGCTTTATCGGCAGCGGCGACATGAGCCTCTGGTTTGCCGAACGTCTGACAAGCGAAGGCTACGAGACCATGATCACCGGCCGCAGCACCGCGCTGCGGCCCGAAGAGATGATTCCCCAGGTGGATGTGGTGGTGATCTGCGTGCCCATCAGCGCAACACCTGCGGCGATCGCCGAATACGGCCCGAGGCTTGCGGAAAACCAGGCTCTGATCCTGCTGGCGGGCGAGGCGGAAAACGTGCTGCGCGCGGCCCTGTCCCACACAAAGGAAGGCGTGGAAGTACTGCTGGTCCATAATCTGTGGGGGCCGGCGGCCGCATCCATGAAGGACAAGAACGCCTCGGTGGTCCGCACCGCGCGGAGCGGGGTTTTGAGCAGCGAGTTCGAGGCCTTTCTCTATAAACTCGGCGCCAAAATCTCTCTTGACACTCCGGGCCGCCACGACCTGATGATGGGGGTCAGCCAGAAGCTGCCCACCTCCATTTCTGTGGCTCTGGCCATGGCGCTCAAGGACAACGCTATTCCCCCGGAGGACATCGGCAGTCACTCCACCCTGACCTCGCTGTATTCCATCCTCTCCATGGCCAGGGTGCACGGCCAGAACCCGCGCACCTACGGGGAGATCATGGCCACCAGCGGCCAGGGGCGCCGCATTGTCAAAAGCTTTGCCGAAAACCTGGCCAGGATCACGGAGATGGCCGAGTCCGGTGATATCGAAGCGCTCTGCGCTGTGATTGAAGAAAACCGGCGGTATCTCAGCGATGCGTTCATCAAGGACAGGATGCAGCAGGCCCTGGCCGTGGATGCCACCCTGGGCAGGGTGCTCAGCCGCGACTGATCCCCGCAAAAAAAGCAGCAAGCTCTTGTAAACATTGCTTGACGCTCTGTCCTTTTTTTCTATATGCTGTAATGTATTCAAGCACTTTTGCTCTTTTTTACATGATTAACCCGCTGGGCGGAGGAAACAGATGGCCAGAAAACAGACAACAATAGGCAAAAAAATAGGCGGCGGATTCGCGGTGGTGCTGCTGCTGCTCGCCGTGCTCGTCGGCGTGTACCAGTTCGCTCTTACCTCTGCCACCTCCACCTTCACCGGTTTGATTGAAACGGAGATGGCCATTGCCGTGCGAACCCAATCTGCACTGAACGCCCTCAACAAATGCCGCCGCTTTGAAAAGGACTTCCTGATTACCAGCAACGATGAAATAGTCAAACGACAAGAAGACAGCTATTTCGACCTCACGGATGAACTGGACACCATCGACGCCCTGGCCAAAAAAGAAAACAGGACAAAGATGGTTGAGGATATCGCAAAAATCAGTGCTCTGGTGGAGGATTACCAGAAGAACTTCAAACTCATGGCCGCGGCTCCTGAGTATGAGCGGATGAGCATTGAGCCGAAAATCCGCGCGGCAGCCAAAGCAGCGGAACCTGCGCTGGAAGAGCTGTACACCAAGGTCAAGGACGAGGCGAACCTGGAGACGGAAGGCGCCAAGGCCAGGGCCAAATTCCTTGGCTGGCTGGCGCTGGCACTGGGCGCAGCCGCCATTGTCAGCGGCGCGGCCCTGGCCTTTTTCCTCGGCCGTGGGGTTTCTACAACCCTCAAGCAGATCAGCCAGTCCTTGAACGAAGGGGCTGACCAGGTTGCCGCAGCAGCGGGCGAAGTCTCCTCCTCAAGCCAGTCCCTTGCGGAAGGAGCTTCCCAGCAGGCGGCGGCGGTGGAGGAAACCTCCGCCTCCCTGGAAGAGGTCGGCGCCATGGTCAAGCAGGACGCCGAGCATGCCCAGCAGGCAGACAGCCTCATGAAGGAAGCCAATTCGGTGATCATGAATGCCGATGAATCCATGAAAAAACTCACCACTTCCATGCAGGAAATCTCCAGCGCCAGCGCCGAAACCCAGAAGATCGTCAAAACCATTGACGAGATCGCTTTCCAGACCAACCTGCTGGCCTTGAACGCAGCTGTTGAGGCAGCCCGGGCCGGTGAGGCGGGGGCAGGTTTCGCGGTGGTGGCCGACGAAGTACGTAATCTTGCCATGCGGGCGGCGGAAGCGGCGAAAAACACCTCGAACCTCATTGAGGGCACGGTACAAAAGGTCAACACCGGCAGCGCCCTGGTCAAGGAAACCAGCGAGTCGTTCAATGTCGCAGCCGAATCCACCACCCGGATCGGGACAATCATCTCGGAAATTGCCGGGGCTGCGAGCCAGCAGGCCAGCGCCGTCACTCAGGTGACCAAGGCCATCCATGAGATCGACACCGTAACCCAGAGCAACGCTGCGGCTGCGGAAGAATCCGCATCCGCCTCCGAAGAGCTGAACGCTCAGGCAGAAATGATGAAAGGCACTGTCGGACATCTGCTGGAAATGGTCGGCGGCGCCGAAGGGCCGGTAAAAGCAAAGAAGGAAAGCGCCAAATTAAAGCGGCCACCTTCTCTGTCGCAATCCGGCACAAAAAAAATAGCGCCCCCGGAAAGAAAGGCGCTTCCACCCGCGCCGAAAAAAGGACCGGCAAAGGGATCCAAACCCGAGGACATCATTCCCATGGGCGATGATTTCGAGGATTTTTAATTTTTTAAAAAAACTGGGAACTTTTACCGCACGAGGGACGTCTTAATACCATAGGCAACGTGAAATGCCCGAAACCTCCTCCCCTTGGTTTCTTTTTCACCTTGTTTCTTCTTCCCTCTTCTCCTCGCCGCGCAGGCGGCATGCAGAGGCCATTTCCCCCCTCCGGAAATGGCCTCTGTTTTTTTACCGACCATCACTTTTCTCTTGATAATCTTTATCAGAAAATCATATCCTGTTTTATAAAACTTCCGTCAGCACGCGTAAACAGCGCAAAAAATCTACGAAAATTTTTTTTGACTTCGAGGAAACAAGGATGGATCTCAAGCAGTGGTCTTTACGTGGAAAAATTGTTCTGGTCGGCGTGTTGCTGCCCTCCATACTCATCCTGATCCTCTTCCGCCTTTACTCCGGAGAATCAAAAGAAAAGACCCTTGCCGCATATGCGGACAAGGCCAGGGCGATCTGCCTGACCGCCGAGTCCACCCGAGAGGAGATGGAAAAAAAATGGCAGATGGGATTGTTCACCTCCGAGCGGCTGCGTGAGCTGGCAGCAGCGGGAGAACAGGACAAGGCCCTTGCCATGGTTCCTGTGGTTTCCGCCTGGAATGCGGCCATGCGCAAGGCCAAGGAGGGCGGCTACACCTTCAGGGTGCCGAAACATGCGCCCAGAAATCCAGCCAATGAGCCGGACCAGCTTGAGACCAAAGCACTCAAGCTGATGGAAGACCAAAATCTTGACGAATATTACGAGATTGACCCTGCGATAAACGCGGTTCGCTATTTTCGGGCAGTTCGCCTCACTGAAACCTGCCTGCTCTGTCACGGGGACCCGAAAACATCCCAATCCCTCTGGGGCAATACCAACGGAACAGACCCCACCGGCGGGCCCATGGAAAACTGGAAAACCGGCGAGGTGCATGGCGCCTTCGAGGTTATCCAGTCTCTTGACCAGGCGGACAAACAGTTGAACGCTTCCATCTCCAAGGCCACTTATCTGGTGATAGTCGGTCTTGTCATTATGGCCGTGCTTTTTGCTACTCTGGTGATCCGCATCGTTTCCAATTCGGTGATCAAGCCGGTCACCCGAATCATCGCTGACCTGACTCGGAGTTCTGACAATCTTCTTGATGCCGCAAACCAGGTTTCTTCCGCCAGCAACGAACTTGCCGATGGTGCGACCCGACAGGCTGCAAGCCTTGAGGAGACATCCGCCTCCCTGGAAGAGATGTCCTCCATGACCAAACAAAACGCGGAAAACGTGAGCCAGACCAGCCTGATGGCGGAAAACGCCAGAAGTTCGGCCGAGGTTGCCCAGCACAGCATGGAGCGGATGACCGACGCCATTGCCAGCATCAAGAAGTCCTCTGATCAAACTGCGGTCATCATGAAAACCATTGACGAAATCGCCTTCCAGACCAACCTGCTGGCATTGAACGCCGCAGTCGAGGCGGCACGGGCTGGTGAAGCAGGCGCGGGTTTTGCCGTTGTTGCGGATGAAGTCCGATCGCTGGCTTTGCGCAGCGCGGAAGCTGCCAAAAACACGGCGCAACTCATTGAAGAATCACAGAAAAATGCGGATAATGGCGTTAAATCCGCAGCGGAAGTACAGGAAATCCTGATCAAAATCGTGGACGGAGTCAAGAAGGTCAGCCAATTGGCCAGGGAAATCTCCGTGGCCAGCGATGAGCAGGCCCAGGGCGTCACCCAGATCAATCTGGCTGTTTCCGATGTGGACAAGGTAACTCAGGGCAACGCCGCAATTTCCGAGGAGGCTGCCTCGGCAAGCGAAGAGCTTTCCGGTCAGGCCAAGGAGCTGAGTGAACTGGTTCATTCCCTTGCCGAAGTTGTGGGAGCCCGGCAAGCCGGCGCTCCTTCACCACGTAATCCCACAGAAAGAAAAGCTCCGATGCACCCCAAAAAACATGCACCCAGGCCCAGCCCCGCAAAGCCGGTGAAAAAAATTGCCGCGCCTGCCGCCGCAAAACCCAAGGCGGCAAAGGCACAGGATGTCATCCCTTTTGACGACGATGAGTTTGAAAATTTTTAACAACCACACACAGGAGAAACACCATGGCATTATTGACCTGGCAGGACAAGTATTCCGTCGGCATCAAGCAAATCGACGATCAGCACAAACAGTTGATCACCATGATCAACGAACTCAACGACGCCATGCTGGCCGGCAAGGGCAAGGATGTGCTGATGACGGTATTGAACAAACTGGCAGGCTATTGCGTGAGCCATTTCGCCCTTGAAGAAAAGCTCTTCGACACCCACGCATATCCTGAAACCGCCGATCACAAAGACAAACACAACAAAATGACCGCCAAGGTCAAGGCGCTCATCGGCGAGGTGCAAAGCGGCAAGAGTACGGTCAGCATCGAGGTGATGAACTTCCTGAAAAACTGGTTGGACAAGCATATCATGGAAACGGACAAAAAATACGGCCCCTACCTGAACAGCAAGGGTGTCAAGTAATACCACTTCTCAACCAAGCGATTTCCGCACCGGGACGGAGAACCCCTTCTCCGTCCCGATTGCGTTCCGTTAATCATCCGGGAAACCCATGAACTGTCAGGTCACCATCGACACATACCGCTGCAATGCATGCGAAACCTGCGTGGTTATCTGCCCGGAAGTCTTCCGCATGAATCCGGCAACGGAAAAAGCGGAAGCAACCTCGGACACCGTACAATGCAGCGAATCTCTCGAACGGGCCGTTGCCATGTGTCCGGAAAAATGCATAGAGATGGAGCCGGTAATCCGGCAAGCCCCCCAAACCGAATAGCGCGGCAAAATCCGCCACCCGGCGGGAAGAGAGAACTTCTCGCCCTTGAACCGACCCTACTCAGAACTTGCTCCAAACACAAAAAGGCCATCCGATTCCAGATGGCCTTTTTGTCATACCAGACACAACACGCCTGATTGACTCAGATACCCCGCACCTCAATTCTGCGCGGCTTTGCAGGCGCAACCTTGGGCAGAACCAGAGTAAGAACCCCGTCGGCCATGGTGGCCTGAATCTTTTCCTGATCAATGGTTTCGGCCACCGTGAACTTGCGCAGGTAATGGCCGGGCTCAAACTCCTGCAGCAAAACAGCTTCTCCCTCGCATGTGCAGGGAGCCATGACCCCGCGGATGGTCAGGGTCTCATTTTCCAGTTCGATTTCAACCCCTTCCTTGGCAACTCCCGGCATCTCCGCCAGCACATTGACCGCCTCCGCGGTTTCAAAAATATCCACTGCAGGCACATATTGTTTTTCCGGCTTGGTGGGCTCCCCCGCCTGCCGGACTTCCTGTCTCTGCTGAATCTGCATTTCTTTTTCCGTCATATGCACACTCCTTACGTAACGGCCATGCCGCAAAAAACTTTCTAACCGACATTCACCTTGACCTGCCGGGGCAATACCGCCTCCGCCTTGGGCAGAGTGATGGTGACAATCCCGTTTGAGGCCTTTGCCTCGACCTTATCCACCTGGACCTTGGTCGGCAGGGTGACAGCCCGGCTGAACCTGCCGCATTCAAGCTCCCGCCGATGGTAGGAATGCTTTTCATCCGCAGTGCAGGTTTTTCGTTCTCCCCGGATGGCCAGAGTGTCGCCCTCGATGGAGATATCCACCTCGCTTGCCGGCACCCCGGGAATCTCGGCCCGCACATAAATATGACCGCTGTCTTCCGAAATGTTCAAGGCCGGAAAAACCGTGCCCCCGGCTCTTCTACCGGGCTCCCCCCCCGTCCCTTGAAAAAGCGCGTCCAGTTCCCTCCGCATCCTTTCAAAATCGGCCCAGGGATTTCTGAACAATTTCTGATCGGCAAATCGCACTATCGCCATACGCACCTCCCTTGAGAAATTACTGTAACGATTCGATTTAACAGAGTTTATTAGCCGTACCCAGAAAATAAGAATCTTTGTCCGGTTGTCAAGACGGGAAAAAAAATTTCAGCGGCGCAAAGCGTTTGTGCCCCGGAAGCCTATCATACCATCCGGGAAAGCCTCTTTGCGAAAAACCGACGATAGAGCTACCATCCGCAACAAAAATCGGGTATAGTTGCGACCCGGATTCTACTTGCCCATATCACAGGCATATCGGCAAGCTCCCCCCCGATTGCGGCCTTATGCCGTCTATTGCGGGCATACACTCATCGAAACAGGAGAAACAGCATGAAACTTATTCTTTTGGGCGCACCCGGCGCCGGTAAAGGTACTGTGGCAAAACTGCTCACCGCCATCGACGGCTCGGTGCAGATTTCCACCGGCGACATTCTGCGCGGCGCGGTTCAGGCCGGCACCGATCTCGGCAAGGAAGCGGAAGGATACATGAACCGCGGCGATCTCGTTCCCGACTCCCTGATCATGGGCATCATGGAAAAAAGGCTCCAGGAGCCCGATTGCGCCAAGGGCTTTTTGCTGGACGGCTTTCCGCGCACCATCCCGCAGGCAGAGGCCCTGACCGCGCTCCTGAAAAAACTCAACATCACCCTGGACATGGTCGCCTCCATCGACGTGCCCCGCGACGTGATCTTCGACAGGCTCTGCACCAGAAGGACCTGCTCCAACCCCTCCTGTCAGGCGATCTACAACATCAAGAGCAACCCGACCAAGGTCGAAGGCATCTGCGACAAATGCGGCAGCCCGGCAATCCAGCGGGAGGACGAAACCCAGGAGGCCATCGCCCACCGCTTGGACACCTATAACGAGAAGACCGCGCCTTTGGCTGGTTTTTACGAAAAGGCGGGATTGTTGAAATCCATCGTCGGCACCTCCAGCGATGTGGTGGTTGATGCCATCAAGAAACAACTTGGCCTGTAAGCCCGGATCGGAGGATTTTCCGGCATGACTCCGGAAATCACCATTATCGGCGGCGGCCTCGCAGGATGCGAGGCCGCCTGGCAAATTGCCCAGCGCGGCTGCGCTGTATCGCTCCACGAAATGAAGCCGGTGCGCTACAGCCCGGCCCATGAATCGCCGCTGCTGGCGGAACTGGTCTGCAGCAATTCCCTGCGCGCTGCCGATGTCTCTTCCGCCGTAGGACTTCTCAAGGAAGAGATGCGGCGGCTCGGCTCCCTGATCATGGCGGCTGCCGACAGCACCCAGGTCCCTGCCGGTCGTGCCCTGGCTGTGGATCGCAGCCTCTTTGCCCAGTTCATCACCGAAAAAATCGAAACCCATCCGGCCATCACCGTGGTCAGGGAGGAAGTCACCGAGCTGCCCCCTGCCGGGAAATGGCCGCTCATCCTGGCCTCCGGCCCGCTGACCTCAAGCCCGCTTGCCGCTTCTCTGGCCCAACTCACCGGCGAGGAGCATCTGTCATTTTACGATGCCATCGCCCCGATAGTTTCCGCCGAATCCCTGGACATGGCAATCGTCTACCAGGCCTCCCGGTATGACGACGGACCGGGCGACTATCTGAACTGCCCCATGAACCGGGACGAATACGGGGCCTTTATTTCGGCTCTGCGTGACGCCGACAAGGTGCCGCTCAAGGAATTCGAGGAACAAAAATACTTCGAGGGATGTCTCCCCATTGAGGTTATGATGGAGCGCGGCGAAAACACCCTTCGCTTCGGTCCCATGAAACCGGGGGGGCTGCCCGACCCGAGAACAGGCCGCGACCCGTATGCCGTGGTCCAGCTCCGCATGGAAAAAAAGGACGGTCTGCTCTACAACATGGTAGGGTTTCAGACCAAGCTTACCTATGCTGCGCAGCAAAACGTGTTCCGTATGATTCCGGGCATGGCCCGGGCGGAATTCGCCCGGCTCGGCAGCATTCATCGCAACACCTTTGTCTGCGGGCCCAAGGTGCTGCTGCCCAGCCTGCAAGTAAAGAAGCGAACAGACCTCCTGCTGGCCGGGCAGATCACCGGGGTGGAGGGATATGTGGAATCCACGGCCATGGGCTTGCTGGCCGGGATCAACGGGGTACGCCTGGCGCATGGCACTCCTGCTCTTGATCTGCCCAGCGACACTGCCATGGGCGCCCTGGTCGGCCACCTGACCCAGACCGACCCAAAACATTTTCAGCCCTCCAACATCAACTTCGGCCTGTTCCCGGCCTGGGAAACAAAACTTCCCAAAAAACTGCGAGGACAACACCGTGCGGATACTGCCCTGGCTTCCTTCAAACAATTCTGCGAAGCGGAAAATCTGGAACCTGCCCGGATATGACGGCCGTCTTCTCTGCTTTTTCCTCTTCATTGCCACCCTGCTGATTTTTCCCGTGGCACACTCCTTGGCCGCCCCGCCTCTTCCCCGGCAACAGCTCGACATTTCCTTTGACCTTGACAGCCACACGCTCACCGGCAAATCAATCATCAGCATCCCGGACCAAACCCCTGCGACCATCATCCTCGCCGGCCTGAAAATCACTGCGCTGCAACTGAACGGGGTTTCGCTTCAGACTGCAGAGCAAGTGATCATCCCCGCTGCACCAACAGAGCAGCAAGTCGTTATCAATTATCGAAAAACTGCCGATGCCGATCTGAGCGACGGACTCATCGACAAAACAGGCATCGCCCTCACCGGTCTCTGGCACCCGATGCTCGACAGCGACTGCCGATATGAACTGACCGCCGCAATTCCCAAACAGTTTGAAGCAATCTCCGAGGCCGAAGAGATCAGCAGCACGGTTTCCGGCGAGATCCGCACCGTCCGCTTCCGGTTCGACCATCCCTTAGCCGGGCTCAATTTTGTGGCCGGACCCTATGCGGTGGAGCAGGAGACATTCGGCACCGGTCAAACCCTGTATTCCTATTTTTTCCCGGAAGACACGCAACTGGCCGCAGAATACCGCAAAAAGACGCTTGCCTATCTCAAGCGGTACGAGGAACTGATCGGTCCCTATCCCTATAAACGTTTCAGCATCGTGGAAAACCGGCTGCCCACCGGCTACGCCATGCCCACTTTTACCCTGTTGGGTCAGGCCGTGGTCCGGTTGCCTTTCATCACCGAAACCTCCCTGGGCCATGAAGTGCTGCACAGCTGGTTCGGCAACTCGGTACGCGTCGATCCCGCACAGGGAAACTGGTGCGAGGGGCTTGCCACCTACCTTGCGGATCAGGCCTTTGCGGCCGATGCCGGCAAGGATGTCGGCTTTAGAAAACAGCAGCTCATCACCTATCAGAGTTATGTTCCCCAGGATAACACCTTGACCCTCAAGGATTTCAGCGGAGCCGGCAGCCATCTGCTTTCCGGCAACAAGGCAACGCGGGCGGTGGGCTACGAAAAAGGAAGCATGCTCTTTCATCAATTGCGCAAAAAAATAGGGGATGCGCCCTTCTATGCAGGCCTCCGGGATTTCTACCGGCGCTTCCGCCATCAGCAAGCCGGCTGGCACGATCTGGCCACGAGTTTCAGCACAAGCTCCGGACAGAATCTTGATGCGTTTTTCGCACAATGGCTCAACCGCAGCGACCTGCCCCATCTTTCATTCGCCTCCGGCAGCCTTACGGAAAAAGACGGCAGGGTGGAACTCTCCCTTACCATCAAGCAGCTTCAGGAAAAACCCTACCACCTGACCCTGGGCATGGACATTGTCACCCCCATGGGCACGGAGCGGCACGAAATCCCCCTGACTGAAATCGAGAGCAAATTCTCCGTCAGTCTGCCGGATTATCCCTCTCAGTTGATTGCCGATCCGGAGTACAACCTGATGCGCACCCTCGGCCCGGAGGAATTGCCGCCGAACTGGGCGCGTTTCCTCGGCGCCAAGAACAAGCTTGCCGTTATTCCTGAAGCGGATGCCCAGGCTCCCTTTGCCCCGCTCATCGAACTTCTCGCCTCTTTTTCCTGCCCGGTCCAAACCGCAGATTCGACCACGGACAAGGATCTGGCCGGCAAGAGCGTACTTTTTCTCGGCACAGACAGCCGCCTTGCCCGCTCCATTTTTGCCGACCCGTCGAACTCCGCTGCTGGATTCAGCCTGGAAGTACGGGAGAATCCCCTTGCCCCGGGACAGGTTGCAGTGCTGATAGCTTCTGCCGATGCAGCGGAAACGGCAGCCGCCGTGCACAAGCTTTCCCATTATGGAAAGTACAGCGCGCTTCATTTCAACAATGGCCGGATTTCCCAGAAAATCATCGCGGAGACCGACCAGGGGTTGCGCATGGACATTGATCGCCCGCCCATGGGTATCGCCCTGCCTCAGGCTCTCTCCTTTTCCGCGATCATGGACCGGATCGGTGACACACAGGTGGTGTATGTTGGGGAGAATCATACCCGCTATGCCGATCATCTGCTGCAACTGCGGGTGATCCGCGCCCTCTTTGCCCGGAACCGGAACCTTGCCATCGGCATGGAGATGTTCAGCCGGGAGGCGCAACCCCTTCTTGATCAATATGTGGCCGGAGAACTGAGCGAGCCGGAATTTTTAAAGCAGTCGGAATATTTTTCAAAATGGGGCTACGATTACCGGTTCTACCGGGATATCATCAACTTTGCCCGCAGCCGCAAGCTGCCCATCGTGGCGCTCAACCAGGAAAAGCCTATTGTCAACAAGGTATTCAAGGAAGGCGCCTCCGCCCTGACCGCCGAGGAACTCGCCAAGGTGCCGGTGGATCGCGACCTTGCCATCCCCGGATATCGGGAGCGGATCACCCATGTTTTCTCCATGCATGGCCAGAACGTGAGCGGCCCGGAACAGATCAACGGGTTTTTCCAGGCCCAGGCCCTCTGGGATGAAACCATGGCCGAGTCCGTGGCAACCTTCATCAAGGATCATCCGGAGAGCCGGATGGTTGTGATTGCGGGACAGGGGCATACCGACAAAGGCACGGCTATTCCTCCCCGGGTCGCCCGCCGTCTGCCGAATATCCGCCAGGCCGTTATCGTAAACAGTGAGGGCGGGGAACTTGAACAAACCGAGGCGGATTATCTGATTTTTTCCAAAAACGTCGAACTGCCCCCGGCCACGGTTCTTGGTGTGATGCTTTCCAGCACCCCCGAAGGACCGCAAGTGGAAGGATTGTCGGAAAAAAGCAAGGGCGGGGCCGCCGGCATCCGGGTAAAAGATGTTATTCTTGCTGTGGATGATACTCCGGTGGTCACCATCGATGACCTGAAAATCATTTTGCTTTCCAAGGAAATCGGCAATTCCGTTACCGTACGGGTCAAAAGAAAATCGGGGTTCTGGTTCAAAACGGAATCAATTCATTCCATCCCGGTGGTTTTGTAGCAGGGCCGCGCCGGAAAATCATTACGGCATGAGCCCACTGTTCGCGGTGAGCCTGTCGAACCGCAGTTCTCATGCACTACTGCCCTTCGACAGGCTCAGGGCGATCGGATTCAGATTTTTATTTCTGATTACCACTTATCTTCAGCCAGTTTTTTCCGTCATTCCGGCGGAGGCCGAAATCCAGTGCCTTTTTTCTGGATCCCGGCCTCCGCCGGGATGACACGTTTTAAAAAAACATTCCCGGAACTGTCAAACTTTGCGCCCCCCCCCGCAAAGCCGGGGTTTACCTTAATGAAATTATCAGCTGGTTAACACATGCCACCCGTGTGCCGGCTGAACTTCGATGCTAATCAGTTTTTTATTTGATGGACGAGGTTCTGTAACCGGACCTGCATCTTTCCCCACTGCTTGCATCTTTTCTTTTGGCCATGTCCCTGCTCCCGGCTATAATGGAAAAAAAGCAAGGACCATCCATGACAACGCCCGATCCAAGCTACACCACAACATCGTCAAACTCCGACAGCAAGATTCCGGCGCAGGCCGCCCTGGAATTTCTTCAGGATGTCAGACAGCTCGTCGCTTTCCAACAGGCAATCGGCATCGAGGGCTACCCCCGCACTCCGGAACTTGCCCGGTTTATTGCCGGACAGCAGCAACCGGTTACAGCAGCCAAACCGCACAGCACAACGGCCTTCAGGGCGAAAACACCGCCCCCGTCAGCCAGACACCAGGCTGCAGCCCCTGTCGTGCCGGACACCACCCTGACAGACCTCTATGCCGAAATAGAAGGCTGCCAACGCTGCTCGCGGCACCAGAGCAGGAACAGAGCAATCACCGGTTCGGGACCGACAGGGGTCAAACTCCTGATCATCACCGATGCGCCATCCGCCGAAGACGATCTTGCCGGGATGCTCATGAGCGGAGAGCCTGGATTGCTCCTCGACAAAATGCTGACTGCCATCGGCCTGAGCCGGGCTGACGTGCACCTGAGCCTGCTTGCCAGATGCCATGCCGCGAATTTTCCAGACCCGGATTCCGTCAATGCCTGCCTGCCTTTTCTGCTCAGGGAAATCATGCTCGTCTCTCCCGCGGTCATCTGCGCCATGGGAACGCTCACCGCCCAGAAGCTGCTCCATACCGCCGCCCCCCTGAGCAAGCTGCGCGGCAGATTTCACGACTACCAAGGCATCCCGCTGATGCCCACCTTCTCTCCTGAATTCCTTTTAAAAAATCCGGAGATGAAGAAAGCGACCTGGCTCGACCTGCAGCTGATTCAGAAAAAATGTGACGGAAAATAGCCATGCCGGTCTTGTCATCCGAACACAAGAACTCCGACTATCCGCCTGCCCTGCTCAAACGTTTTCTTATCACCTACCTGCCCCTGCTCCTGCTTCTGCTTGCCATTGCCGGCGCCTTGTACAACACCGATCATCAGGCCCGCCGCAGAACCTTTGAACAGCAGGAACTCATAAGCATCAACCAGCAACACAGATTAATCGCCAATGATATCAGGTCTATTGCCGGTGATTTGCTGGTGCTGGCAGATCACTATCATCTTCATGCCAACCATGAACATCAGCAACACGACGAAATGGCCACCGTTGGCGAAGAATTCCGGCTTTTTGCTCTCCACAAAAAGATCTACGATCAGGTGCGTTTTCTCGACAGCAACGGCATGGAAAAAATCCGGATCAATTACAATGCGGGCCACCCAGCCATCGTGCCGCCGGAAGGCTTGCAGGACAAAAGCAAACGGTACTACTTCAAGGACACCATCTCTCTGAGAAAGGGTGAGGTGTTCGTCTCTCCCTTGGATCTCAATATCGAACAGGGCGTCGTCGAGCAGCCGCTCAAACCCATGATTCGTTTCGGCGCTCCTCTTTTTTCTCGGGAGGGCACCCCTTTCGGCATTGTGATGCTCAATTATCTTGCCGAAGAAATGCTCAATGACATCGACGAATTAACGGGAAACACCGCAGACCGGCTCATGCTCGTCAACCGGGAGGGATACTGGCTCAAGGCTCCTTCCCCCGAGGATGAGTGGGGCTTCATGTTTCCGGAAAGAAAAGATCGTACCTTTGCCAATCGTTTTCCCCTGGCCTGGCAAAAGATCTCTGCCAATGATTCAGGCCAGTTTTTGGACGACACAGGCATGTTCACCTATGCCACGATCAGACCGCTCGACGTGGGACTGCATTCAAGCACCGGTTCTGCCGAGGCGTTTTCCGCAAGCAGTAAACACCTCGAAGCCAATGAGTATGCATGGAAGATCATCTCCTTTGTCCCGGCAACGGAACTGGGACGCCACCTTCAACCTTACCGGACGGTATCGCTGTTGGTGACCTTTTCCCTTGCCCTGCTCCTAGGCCTTGGTTGCTGGATAGGCGCCGAAAGCAACGTAAAACGCGCCATGGCAGAAGAGGCTCTGCACAAAAACGAAGAGAAATTCCGGACCGTGGCCGAATTCACCTACGACTGGGAGTCCTGGCTAGGGCCGGATGGCTACTACCTTTACACTTCCCCGTCCTGCGAACGCCTTACCGGATTTTCCGCCAAGGAATTTTATGCCGACCCCGGCCTGCTTCTCTCCATTGTGCATCCGGAAGACAGGGAGCTGTTCCGTACCCACCTGCGGGACGAAATAGACTCAGACCATACCTGCGAGATGGATTTTCGCATTATCACCAAGCACGGAGAGGAAAAATGGATTGCCCACAACTGCCGCCCGGTATTCTCGGACAACGGTGAACAGTTGGGCAGACGGGCCAGCAATCGGGACATTACCAAACGGATCATGGCGGAACTTCGACTCAAGGAGATGGCCAGCCACGACACCCTGACCAGACTGCCCAACCGCACCCTTTTGCTTGACCGCCTCATTCAGGCACTGGCCAGGGCAAAACGCGGAACAACCCAAATAGCAATCCTCTTTCTTGACCTTGACCGTTTCAAGGAAATCAATGACACCTTGGGCCATAACGCCGGAGACCAGGTTTTGCAGACCATTGCCAGACGAATGACGGCATTGTTGCGGGAGGAAGATACGGTAGCCCGGATGGGAGGTGACGAGTTCGTTATAATTGTCCAGGATTTAAAGGAGACGCATGAAGCGCTGACAATAGCGAAAAAGCTTCTCGCCGCCATCCAGGAACCGATCAATATTGAGATAGACGGCGCATCGCAAAAACGGGTCGTGGAGGCGAGCATCGGGATCAGCATCTTCCCCGAGAACGGCAGCGATGCCTCCGCTTTGCTCAGCCAAGCGGACAGCGCCATGTACCAGAGCAAACAGACGGGACGAAACCGCGCAACCATGGCAGGGGCAAATAACGGCACATCCATTCGGGGATAACGGCCTATAAAGATTCGGGTGCAAAAGCCACTACCTGATCGATGCGTTCCGCACCACCAAAAAGCATGACCAGCCGATCCACCCCCAAGGCAATCCCCGCAGCAGAGGGCATTGCCTCAAGAGCATCAAGGAACCTTTCCGGCATAGGCCCGGGGGCGCGGCCAAGCAACCGGATAGTCTCCTGCTCCGCCAGAAATCGGGTTCTCTGCTCAACAGGATCGACCAGCTCGGAAAAACCGTTGGCCAGCTCCAGCCCGGCCACATAGAGTTCGAACCGCTCAGCCACTGACGGATCTGCCGGAGAGAGCCTGGCAAGCGCCCCGAGTACAGCCGGGTAATCGCAGAGAAAAGTAGGGGTCGCGATACCAAGATGCGGCTCCACGTACTCCACCAGCATCTCATCGAACCGGTCCAGGCGCAATGCCTCCTCCACCGTGCAGGGCGCATAACGCCTGAAGGCCTCGGCCACGGTGATCCGCTCCCATTCGCAGGCGAGATCAATCCTGCGTCCCTGCCATTCAAGCACCCCATCTTTACCCGTGGCCACGGCCAGGTGCCTCAGCAACCCTTCGCAATCAGTCATCAGATCACGGTAATCGCTTCCGGCCCCGTACCACTCCAGCATGGTGAACTCCGGCAGGTGGCGGTCGCCGCGCTCAGCCTTGCGGAAGCATTTGCATATCTGGAAAATCTTGGAAATGCCTGCAGCCAACAGCCGTTTCATGCAGAGTTCAGGCGAAGTCTGCAGGAACCAATCCTCGCTGGTCAACGGCACGATATGGGCTTCCGGGGCAGGAGCAGGGATACGGATGGGGGTATCGACCTCAAGATAGCCTCGGTCGATGAAGAAGGCGCGCAGGGCCTGAATGAGAACGGCCCGCAATTGCAGGCCGTGAAGAGGAATCATGGGTAACCGCTCAGCAGCACCGCATCTGCTTTGTCATCGGCTTTGTCCGCATACCGTGTTTGCGGACAAGCCTCTTTCGCGCATCTGCACCACTTCTTAACCGTTACAATCATAATCATTGTCTAGCCCTATCACA
>Ga0074195_1000339_pt1 | contig 100516 bp, 91 predicted proteins | sample EPASupsiteHSE623_FD_64525 | JGI IMG/M metagenome (GOLD analysis project Ga0074195, IMG submission 64525) | Bioremediated contaminated groundwater from EPA Superfund site, New Mexico - Sample HSE6-23 | ecosystem: Environmental > Aquatic > Deep subsurface > Groundwater > Contaminated ... | reverse complement strand
TGGCGTTCGTCGCGCCCGCGATCTCCCAGGCCAAGGAAATCAAACTCAGGTATTCGCTGCTCTGGCCGGCCAGCCATCCCATCACCAAGCTTTCTCAGGAATGGGGAAAGGATGTGGAAGCCGCCACCGCCGGACGGGTTAAAGTAACCACGTTCCCAGGCAATACCCTCACCCCGCCCATGCAGGCATATGACGCGGTCGTGAAGGGCATCGCCGACATGGCCGGCTGCCTTCTCGCCTACGCCCCCGGAAGGCTACCCCTCTCCGAAGTGCTGCAGCAGCCCCTGGGCTACCTGAACGGCTACCAGTCGTCGAAGCTCGCGAACGCCTATTATAAAAAATTCCAGCCCAAGGAATTCGATGACGTCAAGGTGATGTACCTCCACGGCGCCGCGCCCGGATTCATTTTCACCAAAAAGGCTGTCAACTCCATAAAGGAAGTGAAGGGCCTCAGGATCAAGGCCAACGCCGAGAACGCCGACATCGTCGTAAACCTCGGGGCCGCCCCCGTCACCATGCCCGTCAGCGACACCTACGATTCGCTGCAGCGCGGCGTCATCGACGGAACCCTCTTTCCCCTCGAAGCCCTCCAGGGCTACAAGATCGGCGAAGTCGTCAAGACCGTCATACAGGACTACGGGATTTCCTACATGACCTCGATGTACGTGATCATGAACAAGGACAAGTGGAATTCCATCCTTCCCGAGGACCAGAAGGCTATCGAGAAGCTCAATGACGAGTACAACGAAAAGCAAGCCAAGCTCTGGGTTGAGCTGGATGACAAGGCAAAAGAGTATGCCACGCAGAAGGGCGTGAAGTTCCTCGACGTATCGAAGGAAGAGCAAGCCGCCACCGTGGCTCTCATGAAGCCCATCCTGGACAAGTACGTGGTCCAGATGAAAGCCAAGGGTCTTCCGGCCGAGGAAGCCCTGAAGTTCTGCCTCGACTTCATCAAGAACAATCCCTGAAGATAGAGAAATTAGGTAGATGCAGTATGAGGCGCGCCCGGGTTCGCGAACCCGGGCGCGCCTTTGAGCAGGCGGAGGAAAATAATGAAGCATTTCACGGCTGTCGTGAAAAAGGTCGATACCATTCTCTACGTCATGGCGGGCACGGTTCTGATAAGCATGGTCCTGCTAACGCTCTGCGACGTCATCCTGAGAAATTTCGGCCATCCCATTACGGGATCCATGGAGATCATCATGTACGGCGGGGCCTTGGTATTCGGCTTTTCCATTCCCTACGCCACCTTGCTCAAGGCTCAAGTTCAAGTCGATCTCATCGTTGAAAAGCTGAAGCCGAAAGCCAAAAAGACAATCACGGTCATAACGAGGATTATCGGCATCGCCCTCTTCTTCTTCGTAGCGTACAATTTCTTCGTGTACGGATTCGACGTGAAGAACACAGGCGAAACGACCTCGAGCTTCAAGATACCCTATTACCCGATAGTATTCGCCCTCTCGTTGAGTTTTCTTTTCCAGAGCCTAACCCTCGTCTACGATCTCGTGGAAGTGCTTAGCGGCACTGACGAAGACGCCAAGGAAGCGACACTATGAGCACAGAAATACTCACCGGTCTCGTCGGCATCGTCGCCCTACTCGTGCTGTTCCTCACGGGGCTGGAGATGGCCTACTGTATGGTCCTCGTCGGATTCTTCGGATTCACGGCCCTCATGTCCTTTATCCCCGCCTCGAACCTAGTGGTGAAGGAATTCTTCGACGCTTTCACCACCTATTCCTACACGGTCATCCCCCTCTTCGTGCTGATGGGGGAATTCGCCTCGAACACCAATATCGCCAAGAGGCTCTACACCGGAGCCTACAAGTGGTTCGGCCACGTGCCGGGCGGCCTGGCGATGACGACGGTCGTCGGCGCCACGGCCTTCAAGGCGATGTGCGGCTCGACCCTCGCCACCGTGGGCACCTTCGCCGGCCTGGCCATCCCCGAGATGGACCGTTTCGGCTATTCGAAGGAGCTTTCGGCCGGAACCGTCGCCTCGGTGGGGACGATAGGCATGATCCTTCCACCAAGCACCGTCCTCATCCTTTATGGGCTCATCTGCGAGCAGTCTATCGGCCGGCTCTTCCTCGCCGGCATAATGCCAGCTCTCATGATAGCCATGCTCTTCATGCTGGTCATCTTCCTGTGGGTGACGCTGAAGCCGGGCATCGCGCCGAAGGGCGAGAAATCCGGCTGGAAGGAGCGCTTCAAGGTCCTGCCCGAAATGCTCGCCGTCATTGTCGTGTTCGTCATCGTCATCGGCGGCATGATGGTCGGCTTCTTCAGCCCGACCGAAGCAGGCACGATAGGCACGGTGGCGGTTTTCGCGCTGGCCCTGCTCCGCAGGGAAGTAAGTTTTCAGATGATCAAGCGCTCGATCAAGGGCTCGCTGAAGACGGCCATCATGACCCTCATGCTGCTCGCCGGTTCCTCGATCTTCGGGCGTTTTCTCACCATCACCGAAATTCCCTTCCGGGCAGCGGACTGGGCAGCGACCCTTCCCTTGCCTCCCTACGCGGTGATGCTGGCGATCATCGCGATCTACCTCATCGGCGGATCTATCATGGACGATCTCGCCTTCATGGTCCTCGCCACCCCCATATTCCTTCCGACAGCCCTGGCCCTCGGCTACGACCCGATCTGGTTCGGCATCATGATAAGCATCACCCTCATGATCGGCGGACTGATCCCGCCCATAGCCCTCTATGTCTTCATCACCGGCAATATAACGGGAATTCCGTTCAAGACTATCTACAAGGGCGTCGTGCCTTACCTCGCCGCCCTCGCCGTGGCCCTGGTGCTTATTTTCCTCTTCCCGCAGATCATCACATGGTTGCCCGACAAGTTCATGGGACCGCTCTAAGCCGATGAGGCCCGAAGACAGGGAACAGGCGAGGGGGATGGCCTGCATGGTGGCGGTCTACCTCATCTGGGGGGTGCTTCCGGCCTACTGGAAGCTTCTGGGCGGAGTGCCTCCCTTCGCCGTCATGGCCCATCGGGCGCTTTGGGCCTTCGTCTTTCTCCTTGCCGCCCTCGTGACTTTTTATAAGCCGAAACACCTGTTTGCCCCGCTCGCGGATAGACAGGTGTTTTCCCTTCACCTGCTCGCGAGCCTTTCCCTGGCCGTCCAATGGACAGCCTACCTGATCGCTGTCTCGTCGGGACGCCTTGTGGAACTGAGCATGGGCTATTATCTCTATCCTCTCGTCGTGACCTTCCTCGGCTGGGCAATCCTCAAGGAGAAACTGAATCGAGCGAAGATATTTTCGCTCGCGCTGGCGGGAGCCGGCGTGGCGGTCACTGTCGTCGGCTACGGACGGCTGCCAGTCCTCGCTCTCGTTTTGGCCGGTTCATTCTCGGTCTATTCGCTGATCAAGAAGAAGATAAAGGTCAACTCGCTCAATTCGATCTTCTATGAAATCCTCTTCCTTCTCCCCTTCGCGCTTGCCTATATCGCATGGTTCGGAATGCGCGGGCGGGGATTTTTTTACGGTTCTTCGCCCGAATCCGCCGTTTTGCTCATAGGCGGAGGCATCCTCACGGCTATCACCCTCCTTCTTTTCGCCGCGGGGGCCAGGCGAATTCCCATTTTCGCCGTCGGCCTTCTCCAGTACATTTCGCCTACGATCGTGCTTCTCCTCGGTGTCCTCATATATGGGGAGAATTTCGGCCCGACGCAGTGGGTAAGTTTCGCGCTTATCTGGTTCGGGGTCCTTGTGTATGTGCGGTATCAGCTCGTGAACAAATAAACGCGCCTTCAATCCAGTCTTGTTCGTTCGCAGATGGCGAAGGCTTCCGCCTTGAGGGCGAGGTAGACCGTCTCCGACATGGATATGTCCGGCAGGATGGCATGCCTGTAGAAATAATCGGTGGCTTCCTGAAGGCTGAAATCGAGGATGCCGTTGGATACGGCCTTGAAAATGGACTTGGCCACGGCGTTGGTCGTCACTATGAAGGCTACGAGCTCGGCGTCCGACAGTTCTTTGCCGTAGAAGGAGGCCAGCCCCTGGGTTTCCTTGAAGGTTGTGCGCTTCAGGCGTTCAATGTTCGCCTGGTCGTAGTCCGCGAAATTGACGAGATCGTAGTAGACGGCGTGCGTCGCCTTGTTGAGCGCCACATATTTGAAGAGGAGAATATACTTCACGAAGACGTTGAGCATGACCCGCCCCGCGGCATCGAAGGAGGAATCTGAGGAGGCCGCTTCGGACGAGACGCCATGCGTGTCCCCGGGCGCTCTCGTTGGCACGGCCGCGTCGGCGGCCGCGTAGATCCTGTCGACGTAGGAATCGAACAGCGCCCTGGCCGTTTTTTCCTTGTCGTCGAAATAGTAGTAGAACGAAGGCCTGCCAATCCCCGCTTCGGCGGCTATGTCGGCGATGCTTGTTTCGTAGTAGCCGCGCTCGGCGAAAATTCTGGCGGCCGCCTTCAATATGCGGCTGCGGGTCTCGCCGCTTTTTCTGTACGACATCCTTTACCCCTGTTCCAATAGTACCTGTCGCGGTAATTTCAACGCTTGTCGGAATTTGCTTGACAGCCGAAAATACCGGACGTATAGTTTATTCAGAAATTTGACATGCGTTGAAATTTCTTCAACGGTGTACGAGCAGAGTATCCACCCCCCGCTCGCCGCTGTCAATCTCGAAGCCGCGCCGGCAGCGCGGGAGGCACGCCGAATGAACGACATCGTGTTCGGGAGCGTCGAGAAAAATACCACTAAATATACAAATCTCAGCGACAAACTATGGGGATTCGCCGAGACAGGCTTCGAGGAGAGGCGGTCGGCAGCGGCTCTGGCATCCGCGCTCGAGGCCGAAGGTTTCGCCGTCAAGCACGGCGTGGCGGGCATGGAGACGGCCTTCGAGGCAAGCTACGGTTCGGGCGGAAGGGTAGTGGCCATACTCGGCGAGTACGACGCCTTGCCTGGCCTTTCCCAGGTGGCGGCCCTGCCCGAAAAGCGCGAGCGCTCGCCGAACGGCGCCGGCCACGGCTGCGGCCACAACCTCCTTGGCGTCGGGGCCTTGGCCGGCGCCGTCGCGGCCAAGGATTATTTGAAAGCGGCAGGCATCCCCGGCACCATCCGCTATTACGGCTGCCCCGGCGAGGAATTCGGTTGCGGCAAAACCTTCATGGCCCGCGCCGGCGTCTTCGACGACGCGGACATAGCCCTCTGCTGGCACCCGAGTGACTTCAACGCCGTCTGGCAGGCCAGAACCCTGGCCAACCTCTCGGTATACTTCAGGTTCGAAGGAGTGGCTTCCCACGCGGCGGCTTCCCCCCACCTCGGGCGCAGCGCCCTGGACGCCGTGGAACTCACCAACGTCGGCGCCAACTACCTGCGCGAGCATATCCCCTCCGAAGCCCGTCTCCACTACGCCATAACGAACGCAGGCGGCCGCGCGCCCAACGTGGTCCAGGCGAGGGCCGAGGTATTCTACTATTGCCGCTCGCCCTTCGTGGCGCACGCGCGTGAACTCTACGAGCGGCTCTGCGATGTGGCGCGGGGCGCCGCCCTCATGACCGGTACGAAACTGGAGATCGCCTTTTCACAGGGCCTGTCCGACTACATCCCCAACCTCGTCCTGGGTGAACTCCTGCAAAAATGCATGGAAGAATCGGGCGGGCCAGCCTTCGACGAAACCGACCGCGACCTGGCGGAACAGTTCCGCGCCACCCTGACCCCCGCCGAGATAGCGACCACCATGGGCCAGCTCAAGTTCACCCAGGGCGACGCCGTCCTCAAGGCCATCGGAAAGGATCCGCTGGACGCCGTCATCGGCCCTCTCTTCCGCGGCGACATCTGCATGCCGGGTTCCACCGACGTGGGCGACGTGAGCCATGTGATCCCGACAGGCCAGTTCGTCTGCTCGACGGCGGCGCTGGGCACCCAAGCCCATTCCTGGCAGAATTCGGCGCAAGCCGGCTCATCCATCGGACACAAGGGCATGTTGGCGGCAGGGCGCATCCTCGGCCTGACGGCGGCCAAGACCTTCCTCGATCCGGAACTATCGCGCCGTGCCGCGGAGGAATTCGCCTCCAAGGCAAACGGCTACTCCTGTCCCATTCCCGATACGATTCATCCCGACGACGTACTCAGATCGATGCGGAACGAAAATTCCTAGCGGTATCGAAATAAGGAGGCGAACGGTGAAATTCTTCGATGTGGCCAACGGTGGCCTGCTCTTCGTACTCGTCGGGATAGGCATCGCCTATGTCATCCTGCAGTGCGTCCTTTTTCTCAGGATGTCGCTGAAGCGGGCGAGGGAATTGGGGATAAACGAAAAAGTGATATCCGGCACGATCAAGTCTTCGGCCGTGTTTACCATCGCCCCGTCCATCGCGGTGGCGCTTGGCCTCGCCGTCCTCGCGCCAAGCCTCGGCATTCCCTGGCCCTGGCTCAGGCTTTCGGTCATAGGCAGCGTGAGCTACGAGCTCATGGCCGCCAACATGGCAACAAGCGCCCTGGGCTTCGCCAAGCTCGCCGACGCCGCGAAGGCCGGTCCCGAACCCCTGGGCGCCATCATGTACGCCATGACGGGAGGACTGGCCGGCGCCATGATCCTGGACATCATATTCGTCAAGAAAGTGGATTCGCTCGCGGTCAAGATGAAGGCCAAGGCCGGCGACTTCGGCACTATCGCCATCGCCGTCCTCTACTTCGCCGTCATCGCCGTCTTCGTCGTGCCCTTCTTCGGGCAAGGCTTCGTGGCGGTCGCCACTTTCGCCACGAGCATCGTGCTCACCCTTGTTCTGGCCTTCATCGCCAAGAAGTACAAGATCGCGTGGTTGGGCAATTTCATCCTGGCCTTCAGCCTCATCCTGAGCATGTGTTCCGCCGTGCTCTGGACCGGGCTGGTGAAGTAGGAGGACGCCATGGAAAACAGAGAACAGTATTTCAACAGGATCAACAGGCTGGGGCGGATCAGCTTCTCCATATTCTTCGTCATGCTCTTCGCCATACCCACCATCGTCTGCGCGGTCTACGACATCTTCCCGAACCTGGCGACGGTGCTCAAGGCTACGATGGGCCTCTTCCTCATCCTCACGCCGATCGCCATCTCCGAAATCGTCAGCTTCGTGCCGTTGCTCGGTTCGGGAGCTTCCTACCTGACTTTTGAGGCGGGTAACGTCTCCAACATCAAGCTGCCATGCGCGATGAACGCCCTCAAGAACGCGGGCGTCCTGCCGGCGAGCGAGGAAGGCGAAGTGCTGTCGACCATATCGGTGGCCATATCGTCCATCGTGACGACGGCCGTCATCGTCGTCACCGTTCTCCTTCTTACCCCCCTCGCTCCGGTGTTCGCCAACCCCGGAGTGAGGATCGCCACCGCCAACGTGCTGCCAGCCTTGTTCGGCGCCCTCATCGTCGCCTTCATGGCGGGCGGCGAATCCGGCTCTGTCGTGATTAAAGGCCAGTGGAAGGCGATGATACTGCCCCTCGCCGTCGTCGCCGTCGTGCACTACCTTGTTTTCCCCATCAAAGGATGGGAGGGCGTGACGATCCTCATTCTCCTGCCCATCACCATCTTCGGAGCGAGGTTCCTATACAAGAAAGGCCAAATCCAGGTGATCTCCAAGGAAAAGAAGGCCTGAACGGGCCGCCGGAGCGGTGAAGGAGGGGAGCATGGCCGACACGAAGGTGAAGATTTCCTGCTGGCTCTATGGGCTCAGGCATCGCAAGGAGTTCGCCGCGTCCCGACCCCTCGAGGGGAATGCCGCCCATATGGGTCTCGACGAAAAATACTGGTGGGGCTACAAGTACTACTGCGGCCCCATCGAGAAGGCTGAACCAGGCGCCGGCCTCGAGGAATTCTTCGCGGGCCAGAACCTCGACTTCGCCGCCCGCGACGGCTTCGCGGAGACCGCGGCCATGACCCTTTGCGCGGGCGGCGACATGCTCTCCCATGCCGGCCTGAACCCCGACACGACCGCATCGCTCTGGGACGAGGTCAGGGACTTCTACTTCTCGGGCGACCTCGCCTACGCCAACCTGGAGGCGCCCATCGCGCCGTCCAAGCCGCCCAGCTACATCCCGAAAAGCATTCTCGTGGCCGGGGCCCTCAACAACAGCCCCGGGATGTTCGACCGGATCACGGACGGCGGAAAGGGCATCGACTTCTTCTCCACGGCCAACAACCACAGCCTCGACCAGGGCGAAGAAGGCCTGCGCGAGACCCTCGACTTTCTCGACGCCAGGGGCTACCCCCACGTCGGAACGGCCAGAAGTCCCGAGGAGAGGGACAGGGTCGTCATGGTAGAGCGCGGCGGCGTCAAGGTGGCCTTCGTCTCTTGGACCTTCGCCGTCAACTGGAGCAAGTTGCCCGAGGGCAAGGAATACCTGGTCAATTACCTGCGTCTCAACAAGCCCGACACCGACCTGTCCCCCATAGCGGCGCAGGTGAAGGCCGCGAGGGCGGCGGGCGCCGACGCCGTCGTCGCCCTTCTCCACTGGGGTCTCGAATTCGAGGCCTATCCCGTCAGGAATGGCGTCGACATGGGACACAGGCTCATCGAACTGGGCATCGACGTCATCGTCGGGAACCATCCGCACAACGTGCAGCCCATAGAGAAATACGCGTATGCCGACAAATCGACGGGAGCGCGTAAAGAGGGACTCATCATCTACGCGCTCGGCGACCTTCTCTCGATCCACCGGACGCTTCCCAATTCCCGCCTCGCCATCCTCGCCCGCGTACGGATCTCGAAGGGGCGCGCGGTCGGCGCCGGACGGAGCATTGCCGCCGCGGCCGGCGCCGACGTTGTGTGCGTGACCAAGCTGGAGATTCTTCCCATCTATCTTTATGCGCGCAAGGAAAAGGGCCAGTTCGTGGATTACCGGCTGCTCGATTTCAGGAAGCTCGCGGGCGAACTTCACGCGGGGAGGGACCGATTCGGGCTCGGGGGCGCGAGGAAACGAGAGATTTTCAGGCTCGAGGCATTGATGAGGAAGGTACTCCACGCGGCGCTGGAGCAGGCAAGCCCGCCGCCTCGATAATCGCTTCCTTTTCATTGACAAAGCGCCGCGCCTCCATAGAATGAATGATGTGTCCACGCGAGGGAGGCCCGATGCTTAAAGCGGCCATGAAAGAAGGCAAGGCCACGATCATGGTGGTCGACGATACGCCGGAGAATCTCGTCCTCATCTCCAGAATCCTGCTGCCTGAAGGCTACAAGGTCATGACTCTGCCCGACGGACAGATGGCGATCGATGCCGTAAAGACGGCCTCACCCGATCTCATTCTTCTCGATGTCATGATGCCGGGGCTGGATGGTTTCGCGGTCTGCTCGACGCTCAAGGCCGATCCGCGCACCGCCTCGATACCCATCATCTTCATCAGCGCCCTTTCTGAACCCCTCGACAAGGTAAAAGCCTTCGAGACCGGCGCCGTCGACTACATCACCAAGCCTTTCAATCTGATGGAAGTGAAGGCGAGGGTGGGCGTCCACCTCGAACTCCGATTCACGCAGAAGGCGCTGGAGGACTACAGCGGCCTTCTCGAGAAAAAAGTGAGGGATCAGGTTGAGGAACTTTCAGCCGGCCAGGTGGCGCTGATCACGGCGATGACGAAACTGGTGGAGGCCCGCGACGATTCGACGGGGGGGCACATCGAACGCACACAGATCCTTTGCCGCCTCCTCGCGGAGCGCATGGGCACGCGGCCTGAATACCGCGAAATCATAGATCCCGGGTTCCTCGAGGATATCTACAACGCAAGCCCGCTGCATGATATCGGCAAGGTGGGGATCAAGGATTCTATCCTGATGAAGCCGGGTAAACTTCTTCCGGAAGAATACGAGATAATGAAAAGCCATACGACGATCGGGAAGGAGTATCTCTGCAGGGCGCTGGCGAAATCTCCCAAGAACAAATACCTCAAGATGGGCATGGAAATCGCGGGCAGCCACCACGAAAAGTGGGATGGAAGCGGCTACCCCGAAGGGCTGGCCGGCGAGGCGATCCCGCTCTCCGCGAGGATCATGGCCTTAGTCGATGTCTACGACGCGCTTCGTTCCGCGAGAGTGTACAAGGAAGCCTATCCCCACGGCCAGGCCGTCGCGATGATCGCCCAGGGGCGAAGCCGCCACTTCGATCCAGCCGTCGTCGACGCGTTCCTTGAGATCAGCGACGCCTTCGACCGAGCGAGAAGCGGGATGGATGAGATGCCGCGCCTGTCCGATAAGCCTTGCATGGAGGAGTCCGGCGGATCCTAGGAGAGGGAATTCGCCATATCCATCAGCCGCTTTATCTGGAAATTCTCCGCCATTTTCCTGATGCCCTCGGCCAGCCCCGCGTCGACCTCGACAAGGGAGTCGGCCAACGCTTTTACTTCTTCAAGGTCGCCCGCTTTTATGGAATCGCTCAACGCAGATGAAAGAGCCCGGGGCAGGGCGGCAAACCTTGCCGCGAGAACCGCTTCTTCGTCCTGCCTGTATCCGGGGATCTCGTCCGCGCCGGCATAACGGTATTCCAGGCCGGCGAGTTTCCCTATCGCTTCGAGCACGACTTTTTCCCTGAAAGGTTTCCTGATGAAAGCGTCAGCGCCGATTTTCAGGACATTGTCGCTCTCATTGTCCAGGACGCTCGCGGTGATCACGATTATTCTTACGCGATCTTTCGCGGGATCGGTGCGGATTATGCGGATCAAATCCTTGCCGCTCATGCCCGGCATTACGAGATCCAGCAGGATGATGCCGGGATTCCATGATTCGACCAGCTCCAGGGCCTCCGTTCCGTTCGCCGCCTGCGCGGTGGGGAATCCCAGCGGTTCCAGGATCTTCACGAGGATATCCCTGTTCGTATCCCTGTCGTCGACGACGAGGATGCGCGGCGCCGTTCCCTTCAGGATTCCGTCGATCCTGGCCTCGATTTCGGCTCTTACTCCTTCGGCCTTATGCGGAGGCGCGTCGATGGAAAATGAAAAGCTCGTTCCCGCGCCCGGTTCGCTTTGGATCTCGAGTTCCCCTCCCAGGAGCTGGCAGTATTTCTGGCTTATCGGCAAACCCAGTCCTGTGCCGCCCTTGCTGCGTCCGGCCTCGGTCTGCTCGAAGGGCCTGAAAATCTTCTGGATATCTTCAGGCGCGATACCGCCGCCCGTATCGGAAACCTTGAAGGCTAGTCTGTCCGGAGCATCCGCGATGAGGGCGGTTTCTACCTTCACCGAACCTGCGTCGGTGAATTTTATCGCGTTCCCGATGAGGTTAATGAGAATCTGCTTGAGCTTGGATTCGTCGGTCAGGATGGAGGGGGGCAGGTTGGCCGGAATGTCGACGGAGAATTCGATTCCCTTTTTGGAAGCAGACATCGCGAACATGTTCTTTAGTTCGCCGAGTACGGCCCCTACGCTGCAGGGCTCGATGGAAGCCTCGGTCTTTCCCGACTCGATCTTGGACATCTCGAGCACCTGATTTATCAGGCTCAGGAGATGTTCGCCGCTCGCGTTGATGGTTTCGATTTCCCTAAGCGACTCGCCCGAGAGACTCTTGTCGTGCATGAGTATCTGGGAGTAACCGAGAATCGCGTTGAGCGGCGTACGTATTTCATGCGACATTCCCGAGAAGAAATTGGTCCTCGCGCTGTTGGCCCTCTCCGCTTCGGCTCTCGCGATTTCCAGCATCGCTTCGCTTCTTTTGTGTTCGTGTATTTCCACCTGCAGATTCTTGTTTATCGTATCGATATAGTCCGTTCTCTCGGCGATCCTGCGCTCGAGGTTCTCCACGGCATCCATGAGGCTTCCGTAAAATCTCTGCAGGCCGCTGATTATCGTGAAGAACATCATGAAGAACGTGATGACCGTGAATATCCACGAGGCCGGAGAGGTGAAAAAGGAGGTAAACGAAAGATCGATCTGAAGCAGCCCCCGTGAGACGAGGACGCCGAAGGCGACGGCGATGACCAGGCCGGCGGCTAAAACGTTGATGCCCGCCTGCCTGCCGTAGAGAATGGTGGCGATCATTCCCGCGCTGAAAAAATAGGAAAATCCTATGCCGATATTGCTTCTGGCCGCCAGCACGACGGTCCCCGTGGAAAAAAGGAAAAAGAGCAGCAGGGCGCTCTTAGCCTTGACGGCGATGCTTTTCCTGGCCAGCGTCACCAGGCCGGGCAGTACGAGAAGCGGCGTGTAGACCCAGACGAAGGCGTCGAAACCTATCGTCGCGACGTGATAGACTAGGGACAGGAACAGAGGAACGGAAAAAAGCGAATAGGAGATGAGGGTATTATCGACGATGCCAGCTCTTATGTCGCCCATCGATTTGTATTCTTCGAAGAATCGTCTCAGCTGTTCGTGTTTCCTTTTCGGCATTTTCGCGGAAGACAGCAGCAGCAGCGCGACGATGGACAATGCTATGGCGAGCAGTATCATTGTGTTGATCCAGCCGGGATGATTCCTTTCCTTTGAGATATGGGGCGTCAAATGCAGCTCGAAAGCCACATAGTAGGCGCTGTTTTTATCCCCCCGAAGGCTCTTGAGCCTTCCGTCGAAGAGGGCGATGAGGGCCGCGTTCGCGGACGCGCCTTTCCTGAATGCGTAGCGGATCTGCGAGGGGTTGAAGATTATAGTTGTCCGGTACATGCCTTTGTCCGCTTCGTTCATCAGTCCGAAAAGCCTGTTGACGACGGCGGCTTCGGCCCGTCCATCCGCGAGAGCCCTGAAGCAGTCCTCGTAGGAATCGAGGTAGAGGAACTCGCACTCGATCCCGTAATCGGCAGCCATCTCGACTATGCCATGCTCGCCTGTCGTGTGGATGCTGTCGCGCATGACCGCCACGGTCCTGCCGTCGAGGTCGCTGATCGTCGCGATGGAGCTGGCGGTCGCGGCATATACCACGGCCCAGTTGAGAAGGGCCGATTCGTTATTGAAATCATAACTTTCGGCCCTGTCAGCCGAATGGGCCACGTCGGGCATCACGTCGATCTCGCCGCGAGCGAGACGCGAGAGGCCTTCTTCCCAGGTCCCGGAAACATATTCCGGCTTGATGCCGGAGCCCTCGAGAATCGCCTCGAGCAGATCGATGTGGAAACCATAGGGTTTTCCCGCCGGCGATATGCCAATTTTCGGAGGATTGTCGTAGACGCCGACGCGAAGCGCGGAAGGAAGGGGGATCGGCTCGCTGGAATATGTCGGGGAAAGCATAAGGAAGGTCAAGGCGAGTGTCAGAAGAAACGCTTTCAAATAGTCCTCCTACGCCTGGCTTTATTATAGCAGGAAGAAACGCCGCGGCAAGGCGGCGGTGTATCGCTCGACCCTATTCTTAAGGGGTCTTGAGTGCTATATTCCGAGTACCGCATTATCCGCGATCGATCGATGTAAAAAAAGCTTGGTTGCGTAAAAAGGAAACCTGTATATGGACGCATCGCATAGAACGACTTATCTGGAGAGAGACGCGATATTCCCGCTTCTCATAAAAATGGGGCTGCCCGCCGTGATCGGCATGATGGTGAACGCTCTCTACAATATTGTCGATACGATTTTTGTCGGCCAGGGCGTAGGCCCCCTCGCTATCGCCGGCCTCGCGATCGTCTTCCCCATTCAGATGATCGTGTCGGCCATTGCCCAGGCTATCGGCGTCGGAACGGCTTCCATCATCTCGCGGCGGCTGGGGGAAAAACGGCCCGAAGACGCGGCTAAGGCGCTCGGCACGGCGATCGCGGCCGTCACGCTCGCGACTGCGGTCATCGTTGCCCTCCTCTTCCTATTTATGCGGCCGATCCTCGGCTTTTTTGGAGCCAGCGCCGACACCATGCCCTACGCGATGGAATACATGAGTATCGTCGGCGCCGGCTTCTTCTTCTTCTCGCTCTCGATGTGCGCGAGCAATCTTCTCCGTTCCGAGGGAAGCACAAAGGCTTCCATGATAGGCATGGTGATCGGCGCTCTTCTCAACACCGCCCTGGACCCCCTCTTCATCTTTGGCTTCGGAATGGGCATCAGGGGAGCGGCCATCGCCACCGTCATCAGCCAGATCGCTTCCTGCGTCTATCTGTTTGGAATGTACGCGCGAAAGAAGACGGTGCTCTCCATCAAGAGATCCTATCTGCGTATCGATTTCTCCATACTGGGCAGGAGTGTCGTCCTGGGCACCCCCTCCTTCGTGCAGAGCGCGGGCATGAGCATCCTCCTCCTCATCGTCAACACGAACCTCGGGAGGTACGGCGGCGACGAGGCCATCACGATCTACGGCATGGCCCACAAACTCAATATGCTCGTGATCATGCCCATATTGGGCATCGTCCAGGGCTTCCAGCCGATCGCCGGCTACAATTTCGGCGCTAAGCGCTTCGATAGGGTGAAGGAAAGTCTCAAAGTCACCATTCTCACCGCCTTCGGCCTGGCCCTCTTCGGCTACTCTTTCATGATGATCTTCCCCCGCGTGGGCATGAGTTTCTTCACCCGCGACGCCAACCTCATCGCCGCGAGCGCCCGCGTCCTCAGGATTCTCTTCCTCTTCGTCCCGGCCGCGGCCATCCAGATCACGGGGTCGGTCTATTTCCAGGCAGTGGGCAAACCCACCGAAGCCCTCGTGCTGAGTCTGTCCCGCCAGTTCCTTCTTCTCATCCCCCTCGTGCTGGCGCTGCCCCTCTTTTTCGGTCTGGACGGCATCTGGGCGGCTTTTCCCCTGGCCGACCTGCTCTCGGCGACCGTCACGGTGACGCTCCTGCTGCGCGAGGTTCGAAAACTGGGCGCCTTATAGTCGTTTTCTCGTTCTGAAAAAAAAGATTTGACAAAGACGAAAACATGACCAATACTGTGTTCTATCTGGTTAACCAAACTTGTTAACCAGATGGGAGACAGTTTCGCATGCCGGATAAACAGAAATCAGGAGACAAATCCAAGATTGAGCTGATCGTCCTCGACTACTTGAGGGATCAGATCGTTTCGGGACAGCTGAAGGCCGGCACGAAGCTGCCGTCTGAGCGCGCGCTCGGCGAAACCTTGGGCGTGAGCCGCGGCTATGTGCGCAAAGCGCTGGCCAAGCTGGATCATTACGGCCTCATAGAAACTTTGCCGCAGCGCGGAACCATAGTCGCGGGCCTCGGCAGCAAGGCCATCTCCGGACTCATAGCCAGCATCGGAAGCTTCGATGAAGCCTTCGAACCCGCCAATCTCTTCGAAATCAGGTCCCTGCTGGAGGTTTTCGCCGCCAGGAGGGCAGCCGAGCGCGCCGACCAGGACGACGTGATGGAAATCCTGAAATGGCACTCCGAGTTCCGCGCCAGGGCGGGCAAGGGGCAGAGGGGGCTGGAGGAGGATCACCTCTTCCACCTCGCCATAGCCAAGGCGAGCGCCAATCCCGTCTGCCTCGCGCTCACCAGCTATATCACTCCCCAGATCATCTCCATGAACGTGGATTTCGCGGAAAGCGATCCCAACAGGTTTCAGAGCACCGTCCTGGAACATGACAGGATCATCCGATGCATCCTGGCGAAGGACACGGATGGCGCCGCGAGGGCCATGCAGGCTCATATGGATGAGGCATACAAGAGGCGCTGGCCGGAAAATGCCCCGGAGAGTCCGACGGGCACCGCTGGGGCCCCGGCGCCGCTGTTCATTTAGTTGTTCGCTTTAAGAATTGTCCATTCAAGATTCCAAGGAGGTTCGGAAAAATGAAAAAGGTTTTCATGACGGCAATCGCATTCGCGATGCTCTTCACGTTCGCGGTCTCGGCCGCGGATAAACCGGTCACCGTAACGCACTGGTATTGGGCCGACAACAGCAAGTATTCGGCCACGATGCAGCAGATGGCGGCGGATTTCAACGCGACGAACGGCAAAAACATCACGGTCGTCGCCCAGGAATACCCCTGGGACGGCGGCGCCTACAGCGAAACGCTGTTCAGGGCGGTGATGGGCGGCGGCGGACCTGACACTTCCTCGTTCAAGCTCACGTCGACTCCCCTTTTCTCGGCCAATGGTCTCCTCGCCAATCTCGACGGCTATCTCGCGGGATGGAAGGACAAGGATCAGATCGAGGCTAGTCTTTACAAAACCATGAGCGACGCCAGCAGGACCAAGAGCGTCTATGTCATGCCCTGGAACACCCAGGTTCTCTATGTCTACTACAGGCCATCGATGTTCAAAAAAGTCGGCATCTCCGTTCCCAAGACCTATGCCGAATTCCTCGAAGCCTGCAGGAAACTCACCCAGGACACGAATGGCGACGGCAAGACCGACGTCTACGGGTTCGGGATGCGCGGCGCCAAGGGCGGACAGGAACCCTGGGGCAGCTTCATCTGGGCGCGCGGCGGCAATTTCAACGACATGACGACTCCTCAGGCTATCGCCGGCATGCAGGACTATGTCGATCTCTTCAAAAAAGGTTATGCGCCTCCCACGGCGACAATGGACGGCTTCAACGAGATCATCGCCAATTTCAAGTCGGGCAAGACCGCCATGACCGTCCATCATATCGGTTCATCGGCCGGAATGGTCGACACCTTCGGCGATGACGTCGGCGCCTTCCCCTTCCCCGGCGACGTCGGCCAGTGGACATCGATGGGCGATACCGAGAACGTCCTTCTCAAGTCAGCCAAGAACAAAGACGCGGCCTTCGAGTGGCTCGCCTATCTCGCGGCCGGAAAGGGCCAGGAGACATGGTGCACGGTGACGGGCAACGTCCCCGTCAGCAGAAACGTCAAGCAGCTGCCCTTCTTCCAGAACAACAAGTTCATGAAGGTTTCCATCGAGGGAGCCCCTGTCGCCGGCATTCTTCCCATTCTCGATACGACGACGGAGTGGATCAGCACGATCTGGCCTAACACGGTAGCCGCCGCGCTCATGGGGAAAGTATCCCCCGCCGACGCGATGAAGCAGCTCCAGGCGGGTCTCTGGCGTAAATAATCCCCGATTTTCCCAGCTTTATTTCCGGGCCGCGCGGCTGCCGCTTTGGCGGCAGCCGCGACGCGGCCCAAATTTTTACCGAAGGTATGGATCGATGCAGCGGAAAAAGAATATCTGGCCTTATCTGCTCCTGGCTCCGGCACTTCTCATCGTGCTGACCGTGGTGTTCATCCCCGCGGTGAACGCCGTGCTGATGAGCTTCAAGAATTACGACCTCAGAAGGCCGAGCAGCATGGGCTTTGTCGGGCTCAAGAACTACATGACGGTTCTGGCCGACCCGCTGTTCTGGCGGTCCTTATGGAAGACTATCGTATGGGTCGGGCTCGGCGTCGGCTTACAGTTCGTCTTCGGCTTCATTCTCGCCCTGCTGCTGAACAAGAAGTTCATGGGACGAGGATTGGTTCGTTCGCTTAGCCTGATTCCCTGGGTTACGCCCGGTGTCCTCATAGGGCTCATGTGGCGGTGGATTTTCGACGGCAACTATGGAGTGCTCAACGACATACTGATGAAACTAGGCCTGATCGGCGACAAGATTCCCTTTCTGGCTCAGGAATCCACGGCCTTTCCGGCAGTGATAATGACGATAATATGGCAGGGCATACCGTTTTTCGCCCTGATGCTGCTCGCCGGCCTCCAAGGCATCCCCGACGAGTTGTACGATTCCGCCGACGTGGACGGCGCCAACGGCGTCCAGAAATTTTTCCTTGTGACGATCCCTTCGCTGAAGAGCGTCATTTTCGTCACGACGCTGCTGCGCATAATCTGGGTGGCCAATTCGGTGGACGTCATCTTCAATCTCACCGAGGGCGGGCCCGCCTATTCCACGCAGACGCTCAGCGTCTACATTTTCAACAAAGGCAACTCCCTCAACCTCGGCTACGCCGCGACGATGTCGATCATGCTGACGCTCGGCCTGTCCCTCGTGGCCCTGCGCTATCTGAAAAGCATATTTAAAAATCAGGGGGGAAAGGCATGAAAAAAGGAAAATTCAAGCTTCTCAGGACGGTTCTTTTCTATCTGCTCTTGGCGGCGATGCTTCTGTTCCTCCTTTTTCCCTTTTACTGGACCTTCGTCACTTCGGTAAAACCCGAAAGCGAACTCTATGGCGAGACTGTCACCTATTGGCCCAGAACCTTCACGTTCGATTCCTACAGAAAGCTGTTCACCGAATTCAACTTTCTCAAGCCCATGGCCAACAGCCTGCTCGTGGCGTCGATCACGACGGTGATATCGCTCACCGTCTCGCTGCTGGCGGCATATTCTTTTTCGCGCTTCAGGTTCAAGGGCAGGAAGCTCCTCATGACCATGTTCCTCACCAACAATATGTTCCCGACGGTGCTCCTCCTGATTCCGCTCTACGCGATCATGCGCAAGCTGGGCATTCTGTATACGCCCGGCTCCCTCGTGCTTTCCTATACAACGTTCACCATTCCCTTCTCGATCTGGCTGCTCAACGGCTACCTGGACGATCTGCCGCTGGCGCTTGAGGAGGCGGCGATGGTCGACGGAGCCAACAGGGCGCAGGCTTTCATGAAAATAATACTGCCCATCCTTATGCCGTGCATCGTCGCCACGGGGGCTTACGTGTTCATGACCTCGTGGAACGAGTATACCTTCGCCGTAATGTTCACCAACGAGGCGAACCGCACGATCCCCGTGGCCTTAAAAAATCTCATCGGCCAGTTGGGCGTCGAGTGGGGCATGCTCACCGCGGGTGGAATAATCACGATAATTCCCGTTTGCATAATGTTCTTTTTCGCTCAAAAACGGCTGATCGCCGGCCTCACCGCCGGGGCGGTCAAAGGCTGATTTCAAAGGAGATATAGAAGATGGATGACGAGTCTCTGGACGAAAAGTCCAAACAACTGAGGCGAGATATCCTCAAGATGCTCTATCGCTGCCAATCGGGCCATCCCGGCGGGTCTCTTTCCCTGGTCGAGATGCTGATGGCTCTCTACTACCGGACGATCCGCGTGGATCCGAAAAATCCGGCCATGGAAGGCCGCGATCGCGTCGTCTTGAGCAAGGGCCACGGCTGCCCGGCGTTGTACGCCATTCTCGCTGATCTGGGATTTTTCCCGCGCGAGGATCTCTGGAATCTGCGCCAACTGAGCTCCCATCTCCAGGGACATCCCGATATGATGAAGACTCCTGGCGTGGACGCCAATACCGGCTCTCTCGGACAAGGCGCTTCCATCGCCATGGGCATGGCGCTGGCCGCAAAATACAAGAAAGCCGACTACAAGGTCTACGCGGTTCTGGGCGACGGGGAATGCCAGGAAGGCATGATCTGGGAGGCCGCGATGTCGGCTGCCCACTATAAGCTGGACAATCTCGTCTTCATGCTGGATCACAACGGCCTGCAGATCGACGGCTCCAACGATCAGGTCATGGGGCTCGGCAACATAATGGAAAAATTTTCGGCCTTCGGATTCGAGTGCCTCAAGGTAGACGGACACGACATCGACGCGATAGCCGAGGCGTTGGCCGCTCCCGCTAACGGAAAGCCGAAATTCATCTGCTGCGAAACGGTGAAGGGCAAGGGCGTCTCCTTCATGGAGGGCAACGCCGGATGGCACGGCAAGCCCATGAACGCCGAAGAATACGCCAATGCGGCGAAAGAACTGGGGGGATGCATCGATGCCTGAAGCAAAGTCCTTGAGAGTCGCTTACGGCGAAGCGTTAGCCGAACTCGGAGCGTTGAACGATAAAGTAGTTGTCCTCGACGCCGATCTCTCGCATGCCACCATGACGAGCATTTTCGCGGCTAAATATCCGGAGCGATTCTTCAACTTCGGCCTAGCCGAGGCGAACATGATGTGCGCGGCCGCGGGCATTTCGCATTCTGGCCTCATTCCCTTCGCGAGCACCTTCGCCCTCTTCGGCGCGGGGCGCGCCTATGAACAGATACGCAATTCCATCGCCTACGTCAACGCCAACGTCAAGTTCGGCCTTTCGCATTCGGGGCTTTCCGTCGGCGAGGACGGAGGCAGCCATCAGAGCATCGAGGACATAGCCCTCATGCGGGTTGTCCCCAACATGACGATATTCGTGCCCTGCGATTCCGTCGAGACGAGGAAGGCCGTATTCGCCGCGGCCGCGATCGACGGCCCCGTCTACATCCGCGTCGCCCGGCCTGTCGTGGAAACCTTCACGGCGCAAGACGCGCCCTTTATACCCGGCAAGGCTAACATCCTGCGCGAAGGTTCCGACGTCTGCGTCATAGCGACAGGCCTTATGGTGAAGGAAGCCCTGAAGGCCGCCGATGCCCTGGCCGCCGACGGCATCCGCGCGACCGTGGTGAACATGCACACGATAAAGCCCTTCGATTCGGAATGCGTGCTCAGGATAGCTAAAAAATGCGGCGCCCTCGTCAGCGTCGAGGAGCACTCGGTCATCGGCGGCCTCGGTTCAGCCGTGGCCGAAACCCTCGCGGGCCAGTCGGACGCCAAGTTCAAACGCATGGGCATTCAGGACCGGTTCGGCTGCTCCGGAAAACCCGCCGATCTTTTCGCGGAATTCGGCCTCACGCCTACCGACATAGCGGCCGCCTGCAGATCGCTCATAGGCCGATAAGGAGAACATCATGGAAATACTGCAATATGACTATGCGGAGAGCGGTCTCAAGCGCGTCTACGAGAACGAGAAATGGATGGTCGGCATCAAGAACTGGAAGCCGGCCAACGATATCCAGAATATGGACTGCCTGGAGCGGCATAACGCGACCGACGAGCTTTTCATCCTCCTCGCGGGAAAATGCACGCTTCTGTTCGCCAACGAAACCGCCGGGGGCTTGAAGATCGAAGCCCTGCCGATGAAGCCCATGAAGGTGTACAATATTCCCAGGACGCTCTGGCACAACACGGTGACGATGACCGATACCAAGCTCATTCTCGTGGAGGACGTGTCGACATCGTCGGCGAACAGCGACGTGCTCATGCTCGACGCGGAGCAGATCGCGAAGGTGAAGAAGCTGGCGGGCGGCGTCTGAGCTTTTGCCCGGCGCCACTTCCGTCGCGAAAAGGCGGTTCGATGAAAAGGATACGCGTTGGTCTCGTCGGCGTCGGCAAAATCGGCATGGCGCATATCGAGGCCGTCAGAAGACTCGGGTTTGCCGATGTGGCGGCCATCGCCGTGCGCGACGAAGCCAAGGCGAAGGCTCTCTCCGAATACTTCGGCATTCCCGGATGCTATACGGATTACCGCGAGATGCTGGCCGATCCTGACATCGATGTCGTGCATGACTGTACCCCGAACAACGCGCATTTCCGGATAAATAAGGATATCATCCTCGCCGGCAAGCATGTCCTCTCCGAAAAGCCTCTGACCGCCGAGTCCCGCGAATCGGCCGAGCTTGTCGAGCTCGCGCGGGTTCGCGGGGCGCTCACCGCCGTCAATTTCGTCTACAGGCATTTTCCCGTCCTGCGGACGGTCAAGAGCATGATCGAGGGCGGCGAACTGGGCGAGATATTCGCCGTCACCGGCGCCTATTTCCAGGATTGGCTTCTCCATGAGACGGACTACGACTGGCGCGTGGAGGCGAGCCTGGGCGGGCCTTCGCGCGCGATGGCCGACATTGGCTCTCACTGGTGCGACCTCGCCCAGTTCCTTGTGGGGCAGGATGTCGCGCAGGTATGCGCCGACCTGGCCACCTTTATACCTGTCAGGGCGAAACCCGCGCCGGCGGCCCCCGCGTTGACCGAACCAGCGTCGGCTCGGCATCCCGCCGGCGGAAAAGTCCGAGTCGACACCGAAGATTACGGCAGCGTCCTTCTGCGCTTCGCCGGCGGCGCCCGCGGGGCCTTCTCCGTATCCCAGGTTGGCGCCGGCAGAAAAATCGGGCTGGGCATCGAGATCCACGGAAGCAAGGCCTCGGTCCGCTGGGACTTCGAGACCGCGGGCAGGCTATGGATCGGCCATCGCGACAAGCCCAACGAGGAACTTCTCCTGCGTTCCAGCCTGCCCGATGCCCAGAAAGACATGATCGGAAGTTTTTACGGGACAATCCTTCATGGCGGCCAGCCGAATTACGCCGACTTCGCCGAAGGCCATAAAATCGTCAAGATCGTGGAAGCGATCCTCGAAAGCGACAGGGACAGGAGCTGGATAGCGGTTTCATCTTGATCTCCTTGTTGCGGCGGCCTCGTTGGTATAAAATGCGATTGCATATCGCCAGCGGAGGGCAACATGATCGGAACCACCGAACTTCTTATAATCGCCGTAATTATTCTCGTTCTCTTCGGAGCCAGCGCCATTCCCAAGTTCGCGCGATCCATCAGTCAGGCCAAGAAAGAATTCGACAAAGGCACGAAAGAAGCGTCCTCTGGAAAGGATGCGGATAAGAAAGACGGCGCCGCGTCGGACAAGAGCGAAAAATAATTTGCCTTACGTTTTCAGAAGAGGCGGTTATCAGTGAAAGTCGTGATTGTAGGCGCCGGGACTCTCGGTATACAGATAGCCAGGGAACTGGTGGCGGAAAACAGGGACGTTGTCCTCGTCGAGCGGAATCCCGATATCGCCAAAGGCATAGCCAACGAGCTCGATTGCCTGGTCCAGGAGGGCGACGGCGAGAACCTCGAGACGCTTGCCGAGGCCGGCGCGGCGGACGCTGATTGGCTCATAGCCCTTACGGGCAGCGACGACGCGAACATAGTCATCTGCGGCCTGGCTTCCGAGGCATTTGGGCACGCGAAGACAATAGCCAGGGTCCGGAGTCACTACTTCGGTTCTTTCCACAGCAGCAAGCGCCGCATACTCGGCGTCGATCATATCCTCAATCCGGAAGCGGAAACCGCCGAGGCGGTGGCGAGAATCATCTTCAGGGGCATGTCGCCTGAAACCATCGACGTCAAGGAGGCGGGAATCCAGCTTCGAAGGCTTTTCGCCTCCGAGGACAAACGCTTCCCCGGTAAGACGCTACAGGATGTCAGGGCCGAAGTCGGCCGCGATTTCATCATTCCCGCCATCGTGAGGGAGGGGGAATTTTTCATACCATCGGGACAGTTCACCCTCCAGGAAAGCGATATCGTCTACCTCCTTGGGGAGCCCAACGAGCTGGATCGGCTTTTTGGCCAGACAGCCCATCGTTCGCTGCGGCTCAAAAATGTCGTCCTTTTCGGCGCCGGCACCCTATCCCGCGTCGTGCTCAAGGAATTGGGCGTGCCTGGCTCCAAAGGGACTGTGGCCGCGAAAGGCCAGCATGCGAAGAAGGAAACTAGCGCCCTCACGCTGCTCGGGAATCCGGTGATCAAAGTCATCGACGGAAACCGCGACAACGCGAAGATAATCGCTGTGGAATATCCCGATACCGAAGTGATCTGCCGCAGCCTGTCGGATGAGTTTCTTATCGAGGAAGAGAGTATAGGACAGTCCGATATCGTGCTCTGCCTCACCCCCTCCCAGAGCGACAATCTCGTGACCGCCCTCGTGGCGAAACAGTCGGGGGCCAAGCGCGTTCTGGCCGTGGTCTATAATGATCTGTATATGCGTCTTGAAGGTATCGTCGACATCGATGCCTTCCTCAGTCAGAAATCCGTGGTGGCGGGGGCCGTGCTCGATATTGTCCGAAAGGCCAATATCAGACGTCTTCATGGATTTACGGAAGGGGATTTCGAACTCGTCGAGCTGAGCGTCGGCGAGGAATTCGGCAAAGCCGGGAAATGCATTAAAGATTTCGGCATCCCCAAGGGAATGCTCGTCGCCTTTGTCATTCATGGAGGAAGGACGATTATTCCCACCGGCGATACGACAATCCTGCCGAAAGATATCGTGGGCCTCGTGCTCCCGAAAGATCAGATCAGCAGGCTGGAAAGCCTTTTCGGAAGCTGACGATGCATCACCGGTCACTGTTGCGGCTTCTCTCCATAATAGCCGGGCTCATCTCGGCGTTCTTGTTGGCCATGGCCGGCTTCTCGGTCATGGAAGGGGAAGCCTGGAGCCTGGCATTTTCCTTTCTCATCCCCGCATCCATAGGATTGCTTTTCTTCGGAACGATGAGCCTTATCTGCCGGGGCGATGAAAAACCCTATCTGACCAATCGCGAAGGTTATCTTTTCGTCACCTTCAGCTGGCTGCTGGCATCAGCCCTGGGCGCGGTTCCTTTCTTTTTATCAGGGAATATCCCGTCTTTCATCGATGCCTTTTACGAGGTCATGAGCGGCTTTACCACAACGGGAGCCAGCATTTTGACGAACGTGGAAATCCTTCCGCGTTCCCTTATCCTCTGGCGGGCTACGACGCACTGGCTGGGAGGTATGGGAATCGTCGTTCTCACCGTCGCCATTTTCCCTCTTCTGGGATGGGGGGGATTGCGCCTCATGGAGGCGGAAGCGCCCGGGCCATCGGTGGACAAGATAACTCCCAAGATTTCCGAGACCGCCAAGATTTCCTGGCTCATCTATGTTGGACTCACCGTCGCCGAGATTCTCCTCCTTATGCTTGGCCGCATGCCTCTCTTCGATTCTGTCTGCCATACCTTCGCCACGGTGGCTACGGGCGGTTTCGGCGTAAAGAACTCCAGCATCGGCTTCTACAGTTCCGCCTATATCGATGTCGTCATCACGGTTTTCATGCTGGCGGCCGGCTGTAACTTCACGCTTTACTTCAGGCTGCTTCGAGGCAGAGGGCGTCTGGTTTTCAGGGACTCTGAGCTGCGGACCTATCTGGCGATATTCGGCGTGGCTACCCTCATCATCGCCATAGACCTGCGCAACAACGGCCTTTTCGGCAGTTTTTTCAACGCTCTTCGTTACGCGGGCTTCCAGAGTTCCTCGATTTTGACGACGACGGGCTTCGCGACCGACGATTTCAACAAATGGCCGGCGGCTTCGCAGACCATCCTTTTCATCCTCATGATGATTGGGGGATGCGCGGGTTCGACTGCCGGCGGCGTCAAGGTTATCCGTATCATTACCCTCTTCAAGATGTCCTTCACGGAAATGCGCTACCTCATGAACACGAAAGGTGTCTACGCGATATTCGTCAACGAAAAGCCTATCAGGAAAAATGTCGTCTATGATACGGCAGCCCTCGTTTTTCTTTACATCGTCGTGATGGTGATTTCCTTCATCCTGATAGGCCTTGCCGGCTACGATATGACCACCAGCGTCACCGCCACCCTCGCCAATCTCGGCAACATCGGCCCCGGCCTGAGCCTGGTAGGCCCGGCCGCGAACTATTCATTCTTTCCCTGGTGGATAAAGATATGGCTCTCTTTCATCATGCTGGTGGGAAGGCTCGAGGTGTATACGGTATTGGTGCTTTTCACGAAGAAATTCTGGAGATTCTGATGGATAGAGGATTGCCGTAACCTTTGTTACATACTTCTTGGGCCTTGTTCGGTATCCTATGTAGTAACAAGATACGAAGGCGAGGGGGGATGACCATGAAGAAACAGGTGAAAGGCAATGTATCCTGGGTGGGGAAGATCGACTGGGAGCTCAGGAAGTTTCACGGCGAGGAATATTCGACCCATAAGGGCTCCAGCTACAATTCCTATGTCATCGAGGAGGAGAAGACCGTCCTCATCGACACTGTGTGGCTGCCCTTCGCGAAAGAATTCGTGGACAACCTGGACGCCGAGGGAATTCTCGGCAAGCTGGACGCCATCGTCCAGAACCACGGCGAAGTGGATCATTCCGGCGCCTTGCCCGAATTGCTGCGCCGCCGCCCCGACCTGCCGATATACTGCACGGCCAACGCGGTGAAATCGCTGAAGGGCCAGTACCATCAAGACTGGAACTTCAAGGTGGTGAAAACCGGCGACAAGCTGCCGATGGGCAACGGGAAGGAACTGGTTTTCGTGGAAGCGCGCATGCTCCACTGGCCCGACACCATGTTCAGCTATCTTTCGGGCGAAGCCCTGCTTTTTTCGAACGACGCCTTCGGCCAGCACTACGCTTCCGAACTTCTCTTCAACGATCTCGTGGACCAGGCCGAACTCTACGCAGAATGCATAAAATACTACGCGAACATACTCACCCCTTTCAGCGCCCTCGTCAAAGCCAAGATCGAGGAAATCGTCGGGATGAAACTGCCGCTCGAGATGATAGCGCCTAGCCACGGCATCATATGGAGGAAAGACCCTCTCCAGATAGTAGGAAAGTATCTCGAATGGTCGCAGAACTATCGGGAAGACCGCATCACCCTGCTCTACGACTCCATGTGGAGCGGGACGAGGCGCCTGGCTGAAGCCATCGCCGAGGGCATCGCGGAAGTATCGCCCTCCACAGAGATCCGTCTCCATAACATGGGCAAGTCCGACAAGAACGACGCCATCACCGACGTTTTCCGCTCCAAGGCCATACTCCTCGGCTCGCCCACCATCAATACCGGCATTCTTCACTCTATCGCGGGCATTCTCGAGGAAATTCGGGGCCTGAAGTTCAAGAACAAGAAGGCCGCCGTATTCGGCTGCTATGGCTGGTCCGGCGAAGGCAACAAGCTTCTGGCCGAATCGATCAAGGCCGGCGGATTCGAAGTGCTGGGAGAGGGCTTGCGGAATCTATGGAACCCCGACGAAGCCGGCCTCGCCAGCGCGAGGGAGTTCGGTAAGAAGTTTGCGGCTGATACGGCGCTTCTCTAAACACGGCCTACAATTTGCTATCAGGAGTATAAAATGAAACGAATCGCGAAACTGTCCATCCTCGTCGCCCTGGCCATGGCTTCGGCCAGCCTCTGGGCGGAAACCAGGAAACCCCTCGACCTCGTTCCGGCTCTCGACCTCCAGCGTTATCTCGGCCGCTGGTATGAAGTCGCCCGCTATCAGCACGGATTCGAGAAGACCCTCGTCGGCGCCACCGCCGAATACGCGCTCAGGGATGACGGCAAGGTTTCCGTGCTAAATTCCGGGTTCAAGAAAACCCTCGAGGGGAAGTATACCGACGTGAAAGCGGTGGCTTGGCGTCCCGATGACGCCGTTCCAGGCGCTCTCAAGGTAAAATTCTTCGGTCTCTTCAGCTCGGATTATCTGGTGTTCGGCCTCGATGACGTGGACTACCAGTGGGCTCTCGTGGGCAACAACAACAGAAATTACCTTTGGTTCCTCTCGCGCACGCCCGAGGTGGCTCCCGAGCTCCTCGAAACGATGAAGGGTATGGCGGAAGCCCAGGGCTACGATCTTTCCAAGCTCTATATCGTGCCGCAAAAGGCGCGCTGAGAGTCTCGCTGTCCCACGAGTCTCAGGGGCTGCGCTGACATCGGCTCTATCCACGGCGGCCTCCAGGCGAGGCTGCCGTTTTTTGCCCCAAATCCGAAGAAACGGCTCAGGCTAGGGCTTTTTTTCCGAGAAGAGCTTGTCGATTTTTTCTTCGTAAGCGTTATATCCCAGAAAATCATAGAGTTCCGAGCGAGGCTGCATTAAATGGACGACGCTCCGCTGATTGCCTTCGGAGCGTACCGCCCGCATTACGGCCAGGGCGGCGCGCTGCATGGCGCGGGTGGCGGAGAGAGGGTAGAGGAGCATCGCGACGCCCTGGTCGCGGAGTTCTTCCCTCGAGAAGCAGGGGGTGGCGCCGAACTCGGTGAGGTTGGCGAGAACGGGAACCTTCACCGCCGCGCAGACTTTTCCGTACATTTCCAGGTCTGTCATGGCTTCGGCGAAGATGGCGTCGGCGCCCGCCTCGACATAGGCGCAGGCGCGGTCTATCAGGCCCGAGAGGCCTTCGCTCTGCAGGGAGTCCGTGCGCGCCATGAGAACGAAATCGGGATCGGTCTTGGCGTCGGCCGCCGCCTTTATGCGGTCCGCCATTTCGTCAGCGGTCACGATGGCCTTGTTGGGGCGGTGTCCGCAGCGTTTCTGGGCTACTTGGTCCTCGATGTGGACGGCCGCCGCTCCTGCGGCTGTCATCTGCTTGATGGCGCGGGCGATGTTGAAGGCGCCTCCCCAGCCTGTGTCGATGTCGACCAGGAGGGGCAGGCCGGTTGCCGAGGTGATGCGGCGTACATCGGCGAGGACGTCGTCGAGGGAAGTCATCCCGATATCCGGCAGTCCATATGAGTAGTTGGCGACGCCGGCGCCCGAGAGATAGATGGCTCGATAGCCGACGCGCTCCGCCATCATGGCAGCGTAGGCATTGACGGTACCCATGATCTGCAGGGGCCTTTCTTCGTCAAGGGCAAGGCGGAACTTGCCGCCCTGGCTGCCCGGATTGCCTTGCCCGCTCATTTGTAGAAGAAGGAGGCCAGGAGGGGCGTCAGTATCATCACGAGAATCATCCTGAAAAGGTGAAAGGTCATGGATATTGGCGTTTCCGCGCCCGATTCGTTCATCGAGAGCGCCATCCCGGACAGGCCGCCGGGAGCGGTGGCGAAGATGGCTGTCCTGATGTCGAAGTGGAATACCTTATTCAGCACCATCGCAAGCCCGAGGCAGAAAACGCTCAATACGACGATGTAGGCAAGGGCGATAGGCACGACTTCGGGGTGCTGCTTTATGACCTCCACGTTGGAGTTCGAAACGATGACGTAGGCCACGAGTATCTGGGAGACAATGGAAAGAGCGCTGCCCGCTGGTACATTCGAGGAGACGATGCCTTTGACGATAAGCCCGGCGATCATGCCGCCGATCAGATAGCCTGAAGGAAGCTTGAGTCTGTTGCCGAGCCACGCGCCCGCGAGTATCGCGGCTATGATGATGATGCCCTTCTCCTTCATTATGCGCTCCTCGAAAAATTCAGCCCGACTTTCGCCGGGCTCTTTTTATTTCACTTTCCGAATGGAATCGATGATCGTTCCGTCCCTGTATTCCACAAGTCCGACGATTTCGTCGGTAAAGTTGACCTCGTCCGGTAAACCCGTCGTCTTCTCGATCTCGGCCTTGAGCTGCCTGATGTCCTTGACGGGCAGGCCGGCGTCTTTCGCCTTGGCCAGGAGATCCTCGCGCAGGGGATTTATGGCTATGCCCTTTTCCGTGACGATGACGTCGACGGTTTCGCCGGGCGTCACGACAGTCTGGACTCGCTCCCGTATGGAGGGCACCCCGTTGCGCATGGAGGGGATCGTGATCACGGAAAGTTTCGCGCCCGCCGCGGTGTCGGAATGGCCGCCCGAGGCGCCGCGCAGCACGCCGTCGTGTCCCGTAAGCACGTCGACGTTGAAATCGACGTCTACATCAAGGGCGGCGAGCACCACCACGTCGAGGTCGTTGACGAGGCAGCCCTTGTTGAAGGGATTGGCGTACCAGGAGACGTCGGCTTCCATGTGGTAAGGATTACCCGCGATCGAGCTCGTGACGGCTGCGTCGAAGCTCTGCACGTCGAAGAGGCTGCGGAAGAGGCCGTCCTTGAGCATGTCGGCCATGTAGCCGGTGATGCCGCCGACACAGTAGCTGCCGGTGATGTTTTCCGCCTTCATGTAGTCCCTGACGAAGCGCGCGACCGCGAGGCTGGGGCCGCCGCCGCCGGTCTGGAAGGAGCAGTCTTCCTTAATATAGCCTGATGAGCGGATGAGCTTGAAAGCCAACTCGGCGATGCGAAGCTGCACGGGGTCGCGGGTGATGCGGGTGGCGCCCGTCGCGATCTTGCTCGGATCGCCTATGGAATCAACCACGACGACCTGGTCCACGAGGTATTGGGGAACCGAGATGCGGGGAGAAAGAGGGTAAGCCACCAGATTGTCGGTCACCGCGATCACGTGGTCGGCGTATTTCGCGTCGTGGATGGCGTAGCCCATGGAGCCGCAGGCCGTCTTGCCGGCCGAGCCCGTCATGTTGCCCAGGCGGTCGCAGGCGGGCGCGGCGAGGAAGGCTACATCGATGTGGAGGCTTCCTTCCTCGATCGCTCGCGCCCTTCCGCCGTGGCTCCGGATGACGGCGGGGGCGGCGAGAAGGCCGTTGGTGATAGCCTTGCCCACTTCGCCGCGCACGCCCGATGTATTGAGCCTGGTGACGAAGCCTTTTCTGATCGCGTCGGCGACGCAGTCGTGGGAGTCGCCCAGCGAGGAAGGAGCGAGCGTTATGTCGCGGATGCCCATTCTTTCGAGTTCGGAGAGAACGATGCCGACCACGGCGTCGCCGTTGCGCAAGTGATGGTGAAAGGAAATAGTCATGCCGTCCTGAAGGCCGGAACGCTCGATCGCTTCCCTCAGGCTGGAGGCCACCTTGTTGGTGCTGGGAGCGGGCACTCTGTGCTGGCGGGCGGCTGGCGTCCATACGTAGGAGCCATCGAGCCTGGAATAGGCGCCCGCATAGGGGGCGAGGGGTCCCAGTCCCGGGACTTCTCGGGGAACAAGGCGTCCCAGGGAGTTTTTCACGCAGTCGAAGTTCATAGTTCGGGAACCTCCATGCCGGCGAGCCTCGCGAGTTCAAGGGTCCGCGCCGCCTGGGCGACGACGGGAGCGTCGATCATCTTGCCGTCCACGGCGATGACGCCGAGGCCGCGCTTTTCCGCTTCCCTTGCCGCCGCGACAATCTTGGTGGCCTTGCCCACTTCTTTTTCGCTAGGGGCGAAAGCGGCATGAATCACGGAAATCTGCGAGGGATGGATGGCCGCCTTGCCGGTAAAGCCGAGCGAGACGCTAAGAGCGGCGGCTTCAGCCAAGCCTTCCAGATCGGCGACGTCGGTGTATACCGTATCGAAAGCCTGAAGCCCGAAAGCCTTGGCCGCGATGACGACGGCGCTCTTGGCGAAAAGCAGCTCGAGCCCGCCCTTGGTCGCCTTTATGCCCAGGTCGGCCGCCAGATCCTGCCCGCCGAGAGTGAGTCCGACCAGGCGGGGCGAAGCCGCCGCTATGGAATTCACGTTGACAATGGCGCGCGCCGTCTCGAGCATGGCCTGTATCCCGACGGTGCCGGATTCCAGACTGCATTCGGTCTCGATGCGCGTGATGATCCTGTCAGCTTCGATGACATCCTCTGCCGAGTCTACCTTGGGGAGCCTGATGGCGTCAGGGGCGGCGGGTATGATTTCGGCCAGGTCGGCTTCGAAATAGGGAGTGTCGCGCCCATTAATCCTGACGATGCATTCCACGGAGCCGAAGTCGAGGGCCATGAGGGCGTGTTTCACCAGTTTTCGGGCTGAATCCTTTTCGGAAATGGAGATGGAATCCTCCAGGTCAAGAAGGACTCCATCCGAGCCATAGATCGAACAATTCTGCAGCATCCCGGGGTTGTTGCCCGGGATGTAGAGCAGGGACCGCCTGGGGCGGTCCTTTCCTCGAATTGAGTTCATGCTGTTTGCTTTTTCCTTCTCAGGAGAGCGTATACGAGGGTTCCGACGGCGAGGACGAGGAAGACCACCGAGATGGGCTTTTGGAAGAAGATCGAGATGCTTCCGTCGGATAGAACCATTGAGTTTCTGAGATTCTGTTCGAATGCCCCGCCGAGTATGAGGGCTAGGACGAGGGGTGGGAGGGGGATTTCCAGCTTCGAGAACATGTAGCCGATGATGCCGGCTATCATGACGATGATGAAATCGAAGGAGCTGTAATTCAGGAAGAAGGTCCCGATGAGGGCCAAACCCATGATGATGGGGAGCATGATGCGCGTGGGCACCCTGAGTATCTGGACGAGGGGGATGGCCAGGGGAAGGTTGATGATGATCAGGATGATATTGCCGATGATCATTGAGGCAATGACGCCCCAGGCTATCTCGGGGTGGTCGGTGAACAGGGTTGGCCCGGGCCTGACGCCGAGCATCATAAGGGCGCCGAGCATGACGGCCGTGGTTCCCGAGCCAGGGATGCCGAGGGTGAGTAAGGGAACCATGGCGCCGCAGGAACAGGCATTGTTCGACGCTTCTGGGGCGGCAAGGCCCTCGATGGCACCTTTGCCGAACTCCTCTGGATGCTTGCTCAGGTTCTTCTCGAGGGCGTAGGACATGAAGGTGGCGATGGAGCCGCCCATGCCGGGGAGGACGCCGATGAGAAAGCCAATGGGGGAGTTGCGGAGCATGGGCTTCCAGCTTCGTTTCCAGTCTTCCTTGGTGATCCAAACCTTGCCGATGGACTTGGAGTCGAATTTATAGACGGCGTTGATGTCCTTGAAATTCTTGTAGACCTCGCAGACCGCGTAGACCCCGATGATGATGACGAGGAAGTCGATGCCGTCGTTCAGGCTTTCGATGCCGTAGGTAAAGCGGATGATGCCAGTCATCCCGTCGATGCCGACGGTGGCGAGCATCAGGCCGAAGGCGATGGCGATCAGTCCCTTGAGGAGGTTGCCCTCCGAGAGGGTGATGGTAGCCACCAGGGCGAAAAGGAGGAGGGAGAACATCTCGGCGGGGCCGAATTTCAGGGCCGCTGAGGCTATGGGCTGGGTGAGGAAGACGAGGAAAACCATGCCAATCATGCCACCGATGAAGGAGGCGATGGCGGAAATGGCAAGGGCTGGACCTGCCCTGCCTTGTTTCGTCATTGGGTAGCCGTCGAAACAGGATACAATGGCCGAGGCGTCCCCTGGAACGTTGATCATGATGGACGCGCGTGAGCCTCCGAACATGGCTCCATAGTAAACGGCGCACATCGTGATGAGGGCCGTAGCCGGATTCATGCCGAAGGTTATGGGGATGAGGACGGCCACGCCAGTAGCCGGCCCGAGGCCGGGGAGCATGCCGATGATGGTGCCCAGGGAGCCGCCAATCACGACCCAGAGGATATTGGTCCAGGTCATCGCGGTCTGCATTCCGAGCGCCAAATTGCTGAATATCTCTTGCATTGGATCAATCTCCTTTTAAAAGGGCAGCAACTGCTCTATGAAGCCGCGCGGAAGGCTGAGCTTGAGCGCCACGGCGAAAACGCCATAGGTGATCACCGAAAAGGCGATGGCAAGTATCAGGTTCTGCACCAGTCTGCCCTTGTTGATGAGGGTCGAGATGAACAGCATGAAAAGAGTTGTGGGCAGTAAAAAACCGAGCGGATCCATCAGAAGACCGTAGGCAATGCCGACAGCCGTGGTGAGGAGAATCTTAATCCACACTTCCTTGTGCTTGACGAAGCCGAAATCGGCCTTCTTGGATCTCTTCCCGGGATTCCTCTCCTCGAGGGCAAGAATTGTCCCCGCGACGATCGCGAGAATCCCCACGATAGATGGGAAGAGTTTGGGTCCGAGCTTGTCGCCCATCCGCATTTCCGGAAGCAGCATCGCCGTGACGAGGTAGATGCCTCCGATAGCGATGGCGATGATCCCGGTAATAAGATTCATGGTCACGTTAGCACCTCCTGCGTACGCGCCGAAAAGTATTTCTCACGAAGAGAAGGGAGGCGCAGGATCGCGCCTCCCTTCCGGACATGAAATTGAAGTGGCCTTATTTCTTCAGGCCGACCGTGGTGAGGAGTTCGTCGAATATCTTGGTCTGCTCGCCAAGATACTTGGTGTGGGCGGCCGAATTCTGGTAGAAGTTGGTCCAGCCGAGATTGGCGATCTGATCTTTCCAGGTCTTGGTCTGCACCATTTTCGTGAAGACAGCGTCCCAGTAGGCGATCTGCTCGGGCTTGAGTCCGGGAGCCGCGATCAGTCCTCTCCAATGGGGGAATACAAGGTCGGTTCCCTGCTCGACGAAGGGCTTTACGCCGGGAAGGAAGTCGAGTTCCTTGTCGGCACTGGTGCCGAGAACTCTCATCTTGCCCGCTTTATGCTGCTCGAGAACTTCCGCGAGTCCGATCACCGTGGCCTTGATGTGGCCGCCGAGAAGGGCGGGGATGATCTCGCCGCCGGCGCCCGGGTAGACGATGAACTTGACTTTCGAAGGATCGATGCCATAAGCCTTGGCCAGCTGGAGGAAAACGAGGTGGTCATTGTTGCCGAGGGATGGACCGACGCCAACAGGGATCGAGGCGGGATTGGCCTTCATCGCTTCCATGAGGCCCTTGATGTCCTTGTAGGGGGAATCGGCGGCAACGGTGACGGAGATCCATTCAGCCTGGAGCATGGCGATGGGGGTGAAGTCCTTGTAGGTGAGCTCAGAGGTTCCGAGAAGCTGGTTGAGCATGATGAGGGTAGAGGTGGCGGCCAGGTATTCGCCCTGTCCCTTCTTTCCCTTCAGGTAGGTCCAACCGACGGAGCCACCGCCGCCCGGTTTGTTGACGACGATGACGTTCTTCTCGACAAGCTTCTCGTCGATTAGGGATTTCTGCACGACACGCGCCAGCATGTCCCAGCCGCCGCCCGGATTGGCGGGAGCTACGAGTTCGATGGTCTTGGTGGGCTTCCAGCTTGGGGCGGCCGCTACGGTCGAGACGACGCCGACCAGGGCGATGATGAGAAACAGCGAAGACAGTTTCTTCATTACAGTCTCCTCCTTGAAAGATATGCGTTCAACCGCGGGGCCAGGCCCAACGCGGGGAAGGCCTAGTAAAACCTGAAATCCTTGAGCTGTTCGGCATAGCCGGATTTTTCGCGCCAGATGATGAATGATTCGTCGAGATGTTCGGCCCAAACGCTGCTTGCCGTGTCGGGATCGTGTGCTCGAAAGGCATCGTAGAGGTCGCGACGTCGCTTAATGCTTTTATCGACGCGGTTGGGGAGCACGAGGCGCATGACGCGGTAACGGTCGAATATTTCGCGCTGCGCCCAGACGGCTTCTTCGATGCGCGAGGATTTGCAGGCCGCGAAGGCGACTTCGTTGAATTGCTTGATGAGGGGGAAAAGCGATTCCAGGAGTTTTTCGCCGCTTAGGGTGGCGCGGATAGCGTCGAGCCGATCGAGGATTTCGGCCATTGCGGCGAGTTCTTCTTCCGTGATGCGCGCCGCCGAGTATTTTACGGCCAGCGTCTCAAGAGCCTTGCGGATAGTGAAGGAATGGGCCAGCTCGTAGGGCGAAATTCCGAGAACTCTGTTGCCCTTCATGGGCACGCGCTCGATATAGCCATTGCTCTCCAGTTTCTGCAGCGCTTCCCTGGCGGGTGTCCTGCTGACGCTGAATTCTTCGGCAATCTCCGCGTCGGTAAAGTAGGTTTCGGCTTTCAGTTCGCCATAGACGATCGCTTTTCGCAGATGTTCGTAGATGACATCCCTCATTGGCTGGGCGCGAAGATCGGGCACTTCCTTCAAAAGACTCACGCAAGGCCTCCATGCAACTCATCTTTGGGATGAAAGGGGACAATAATCTTCAAAAATATTCAAAATCCCGTATTCCGTATTCTGTATACAAGGTGTATAATAGACCAGAGTCGCGAATCTGTAAAGTGGAAATTTTCCGATTTTATAGGAGGGTGTCATGGCCAGCAAGAATCTCGTGCGGAAGCTGATCGATAGTCACAGGATAACCGGAAAGGGAAGCATGGATGCTGAAGGCGAGACGCTCGTCAGAATTGACCAGACTTTGACCCAGGATACCACGGGCACGATGGCGTATCTCCAGTTTGAGGCCCTCGGCGTGGAAAAGGTCAAGACCGAGCGCTCCGTGAGCTATGTCGATCACAACCTCCTCCAGGTGGGGTTCGAGAACGCCGACGACCATAATTTCCTTCAGGACATAGCCGCCAAGTATGGAATAATTTTTTCCAGACCGGGGAACGGTATCTGCCATCAGGTTCACCTTGAGCGCTTCGGGGTTCCCGGCAAGACGCTTCTCGGCTCGGACAGCCACACCCCCACGGCGGGGGCTCTCGGCATGCTGGCCATTGGCGCGGGCGGCCTCGACGTCGCCTTGGCCATGGCTGGTTTCCCTTTTTCCTTTCCGGAACCCAAGGTCCTTCGCGTAGAGCTTCGTGGGAAGCTGCGGCCCATGGTGAGCGCCAAGGATGTCGTCCTGGGAGTGCTGAGGCGGCTCACGGTCAAAGGCGGCGTGGGAAAGATCCTCGAATACTCAGGTGAGGGCGTCGCCACGCTCTCCGTGCCGCAGCGAGGCACCATCACCAATATGGGCGCCGAACTGGGCGCCACGACCTCGGTTTTCCCGAGCGACGAAGTGACGAGACGCTTTCTTGAGGCGCAGGGGCGAGGAAGCGATTATATTCCGCTCGCCGCCGATCCCGATGCCCTCTATGACGAGGAAATCATCGTCGACCTTTCGACGCTCGAACCTCTCATCGCCCTGCCTCATATGCCCGACCGCGTCGTTCCCGTACGCGAGGTCGCCGGCAAGCCGGTGGACCAGTGCTTTATCGGAAGCTGCACGAATTCTTCCTATTATGATCTCGCCGTGAGCGCATCGATCCTCAAGGGGCGCCATGTGGCGGAGAAGACAAGCCTCGTCATAGGGCCGGGATCGCGCCAGACCCTCCTCATGATAACGAGGGACGGCATTTTGGCCGATTTTGTGGAAGCCGGGGCGCGAATCCTGGAATGCGCCTGCGGTCCCTGCATAGGGATTGGGCAGGCGCCGCGCACGGACGCGGTTTCCCTGCGCAGCTCCAACAGGAACTTCGAGGGCCGTTCGGGCACGAAGTCGGCGCTTGTCCATCTCGTAAGCGCCGAGACGGCCGCCGCGTCGGCCATACGCGGCGTCATCACCGACCCGCGCGAGTTCTCTGAATCCGCCGCGGTTCGCGCTCCCGACCGCTTCGTGGCCGACGATTCCATGTTCGTTTTCCCGAAAGCCTCTGGCAAGGACCTGGCGGTCCGTCGCGGCCCGAACATCGCGGCGCTACCCACCTTCGAACCCGTCGCGGACAGCATTAAGGCCGAGGTTCTCCTCGCCATGGGCGACAATATCACCACCGACCACATACTCCCGGCGGGAAGCAGGATAATGTCCCTGCGCTCCAATCTTCCCGAGATTTCCAAGTACTGTTTCGCCGCTGTCGATCCAAGTTTCCCCGAAAGGTCGCTAGCCGCCGGCGGCGGCATCCTCGTAGGCGGCGAGAACTACGGGCAAGGCTCAAGCAGGGAACATGCGGCATTGTCGCCCAGGTTTCTCGGCGTGAAAGCCGTCATCGTGCTGTCCTACGCTCGCATCCATAGGCAGAACCTCGTCAACGCGGGAATCCTGCCCCTGATCTTCGAAAGCAGGAAAGATTACGCCCGCGTTTCCAAGGGGGACAGGCTTTCCATCGTGAATATCAGGAAAGGGCTCTCCATGGACAGGTTCGAGATCCTCAACGAAACCACGGGCCTTGCGTTTACGGCGCGCCATGGCTTGTCAGGGCGGCAGGTCGAACTGCTTCTCGCCGGCGGGGCGCTCAACGCCGCGCGCCGCGAACTCGCCGTAAGCCGATAAGGGCAGGAAAAGAGGAAAGCAGATGGGTGGAGAATCTTTCGGCTGGGAAGAAAGAATCCTCGAAGGCAGCGGCGAGTTCGCGGCGCGGAAGCGCCTCCTCGAATTGCGAGGCCTCTCTGTCCCCGGCGAAGAGGATGTAGTCCTTGGCCTTTTCGATGATGATGGCCTCGTCGCGACAGGGTCCCTCGTCGGTTCTGTCCTGGAAGGAATAGCCGTGGCCGACGCGTACGAAGGAGAGGGCGCCGCCGTCGCTGTCGTTTCCTCGCTCATCAAACGAGCGGTGGAAGGCGGCAGGAAGCAGCTGTTCCTTTTCACGAAGGCTTCCGAGGCCAGCCGTTTCGAGGCGATGGGCTTTTCCTTCATCGTTTCGACAGGCAGCCAAGGCGTTGCCCTCCTCGAGTGGGGCATGGAAGGAATCGCCTTCTGGCTGAAAGCGCTGAAGACTCGAACCGAGGGGAAACCTCATGGCGCCGCCGCTGTCGTCGTCAACTGCAATCCCTTTACTCTTGGCCATCGCAAGCTCATCGAATACGCCGCGTCCAAAGCTCCCTGGCTTTATGTCCTTGTCGTCGAGGAGGACAGGTCCCTCTTTCCCTTCGGGGTAAGGGTGGAACTCGTCAGGCAGGGCATCGCCGATCTGCCGAATGTGACCGTACTCGAAGGCGGACCTTACGTGATCTCTTCCGCGACTTTCCCGACGTATTTTATCCGCCCGGGCGAAAAAAACGGCGACGAGGCGGATAGGGCGGTAGAATTCCACGCGGCGCTCGATCTTGCGCTGTTCAGGCGTCATATCGCGCCCGCGCTTCATGTGACCGACCGTTTCGTGGGCACGGAGCCCTATTGTGCGACCACCTCGACATATAACAGGATAATGAAAGAAATACTCACCGCGAAGGACGGAGGGGGTGAGCCACTCCGCGTTCACGAAATGCCCCGTTTCGAAAAAGAAGGAGCGCCGGTGAGCGCCTCGAAGGTGCGTGAACTGATAAAGAGAAGTGATATGGATGCTGCAAAAGCACTTGTTCCCCCCACGACCTGGGCTTGGCTCATTTCGCCGGAAGCCGTTCCCGTTCTGGAACGGATAAAAAAGAGCGATTCCCGTCACTGAACGGGCGTTCTCACAGAAAGAAAGCGAGGAGGACTAGATATGGAAGCAAAAAAAACTGCTACGGCAGGTTCGCTCGAATCGAGCGATGTTCTCGTCACAATATCGCCGGCGGCCGGTTCGGCCGTGGAACTCAAGATCGAAAGTATCGTGATCAAACAGTTTGGAAAGAGAATCCGAAGCGTGACTGAAGAGGTCGTAGCCGCCTCCGGCACCAAGGGAGTAAGCGTGCATGTCCAGGATCGCGGGGCGCTTGAGTGCACCCTTCGGGCAAGACTAGAGACAGCCATCGCCCGCGCCGCCGAGCCCGCATGACGGATCCCATCCTCCAGGCCAGGGAGGAACGCTGGACAAAAAAACTCGCTCTCGCGAGATCGCTTAAAGCCCGCTGTCACGGGCAGCCTGCTTCCCTGGCCGTTCTTACCTTGCGCATGCCTTCCCCGCTCCGGACTTCCGGACAGTTCGATGAGCTTGCCAGAATAGTCTTCCTGTCTTTTGCCGATGAGGTAGTCGAAAGCGGTATCCGGGTTTTAGGCCAGGAGTTCAGGCTTGGAGCCGATGGTCCTGAAGGCTATTTAGCCGCAGAGGCCGATGCTCCGACGCTGAAACGCGCAGCGGTCGACCTTGAGGCCTGCGACCCCTGGGGAGAGCTTGTCGATATCGATATCATGGATTCGGAGGGAGAACCCTTCGGGCGAAAAGAACTTGGGATGGGACCGCGCGCCTGTCTCGTTTGCGGAAAAGAAGCGGCGTGTTGTTCGGCCGGCAGGACCCATGATCCTGATCTCGTGGCCGAGCGCGTCCGGGAAATCGCGAAACGTCCTCGCCTGTCTTTGAAAGGCATGGCTGAGCGCATTGGTCGGCTAGCGCTGACCGCAACACTTCTCGAGGCGGCGGCGGCGCCCAAGCCCGGCCTTGTCGATCCGCTTTCTCCCGGCGCCCATCGCGACATGGACTATTTTACCTTTCTGTCGAGCGCCGCCGCCCTCGGCCCATGGTTCGCGGAGTTCGCCAGGCTTGGCGCTGGTCATCGCGGCGAACTCTCGGGCCTTCTCCCCATCCTTCGCGAAGCCGGGAAGGCCGCGGAGCGCGACATGTTCGCCGCAACGGGCGGCATCAATACGCATAAAGGCCTCATCTTCTCGATGGGGCTGCTCTGCGCAGGCGCCGGCCGCCTGGCGGCGGCCGGCGCCTCCCTTGCCCCCCAGACCTGCGCAGAACCCAGGCTAGTGGCTTCCCGCGCCGCCGACATCGTTCAAGGCATCACGCTCCGTGATTTCAACGGCATCGACAAAGGCAAAGCCACCGCCGGCGAAAGACTCTACGCGAGCGAAGGCGTTCGCGGCATCCGCGGCGAGGCCGAAGATGGCTTCCCCGCTGTCATCGAGCACGCCCTTCCTCGCCTTCGCGCAGGTCTCTCGGCCGGTCTCTCCATGAATGATGCCATGATCGACGCGCTTCTTGTCCTTTTCTCGGTGGTCGAGGACACGAATGTCCTTGGTCGCGCGGGCCGCGAAGGCTTGGACTTTCTCCGCGCCGAGGCGCACCGGGCCCTCGCGGCGGGAGGAATGGCCTCGGCCGGGGGACGCAAGGCCATTCTCGCCATGGACAAGACCCTCAGCGCTCGCAATATAAGCCCGGGAGGTTGCGCCGACCTTCTCGCGCTCACCGTCTTCCTCGAGCAGCTTTCGACAGCTGGCGACTAGCTCAATCCAGGAGGCAAACCATGACAAAGTACCACAAGCTCATCACCCCTATCGAAGGCCATCGGATCGACATAGATCTCGATGGTTCACTTAAGGTGCCCGACGACCCCATCATCCCCTACATCGAAGGCGATGGAGTCGGCGTCGATATCACGCCGGTAATGCGCAAGGTTGTCGATGCCGCGGTCGCGAAAGCCTATGGCGGCAAGCGCCGCGTCGAGTGGTTTGAAGTTTTCGCGGGAGAAAAGGCCCTGCCGATCTACGGTCCTGACGAATGGCTTCCAGAAGACACGCTCGCCGCCATCCGCGACTACAGGGTCGCCATAAAAGGGCCTCTTTCGACGCCGATCAGCGGCGGAATGCGCTCGATCAATGTCGCTCTGCGCATGAAGCTCGACCTCTATACCTGCATCCGCCCTGTCCATTATTTCCCGGGCGTACCCTCCCCCATGAAACATCCCGAACGCCTCGATGTCGTCATCTTCCGCGAGAACACCGAGGACCTGTATGCCGGCATCGAATGGAGAGCCGGGACGCCGGGAGCCCGCGCCGTCATCGAGCTCGTCAACGCCACGCCCCACGAGGGCAAGCACATCGCCGATCTGGATGGCACCGCCATTGGCATCAAGCCCATCAGCATCGGCTGCTCCAAACGCCTCATCCGCCGCGCGATAAAATACGCCATGGCCCGGGGCTTGCCTTCCGTCACCCTGGTCCACAAGGGCAACATCCAGAAGTTCACCGAGGGCGGTTTCAAGGACTGGGGGTATGAACTCGCCAGGGAGGAATTCGCCGAAACGACCGAGGCGAGCTGGGATCCGGTGCCCGGCAAAGTTGTCATCAAGGACGTGATCACCGACTCGATGTTCCAGCAGCTTTTGCTGAGGCCCGACGAGTATTCGGTGATCGCCACTACCAACCTGAACGGCGACTACCTTTCCGACGCCTGCGCCGCCCAGGTCGGCGGCCTCGGCATGGCGCCCGGCGCCAATATCGGCGACGAGGCCGCCATCTTCGAGGCGACCCACGGCACGGCGCCCAAATACGCGGGGCAGGACAAGGTGAACCCTGGATCCCTCATCCTGAGCGCCGCCCTCATGCTCGAGCACCTCGGCTGGTTGGAAGCCGCCGACCTCATCGCGGCGGGCATGACGGGCGCCATTTCGCGAGGCTTTGTCACCTACGATCTCGCGCGCCAGATGGAAGGTTCGACCCTCGTTTCCTGTTCTCGGTTCGGGGAGGCCATTGTCGAAAGCATGGCTTAAGCGCCGGTCTTTTTAGGGTATCGGCTTTAGCCTTTCCTCGGCGGATTTCAGCGCCTCTTCCGCGGCGGGACGCCAGGAATGCCCGGGCGCCCGCTCGATGAATATCCGCAGGTCCGCGACGCATTTCCCAAAGTTTTGGGCATAGAAATTCGCCATTCCGCGCAGGCAATAGGCGCTGGGGTCGTTCGGCCTCAGGGCCATATAGACTTCGATGGCTTTGAGGGCTTGCCGCGGCTCTACTTTCTGCCTGATCTGCGCCTCGAGGTACCTAGTTTCGGGATTGTTCGGCATCGCCCGCACCGCCGCGTCGATATCCCAGGAGGCCTGGTAGAAATATGGATAGTAGCTCGAGTCGGTTCTGGGGTAGGTCTCGGCGGAAGCATAGTACGCCAAGGCGGAGTAGTAAGAGAAGACCGGCGAAGCGTAGCGCTCTTTGCCGCTTTCGAGCGCGGTGATCGCGTAGCTAAGAGCCTTCCTGGTACTTTCAGGCGCGCTTTTCGCCACCTGCGGAAAAAGGATGTAATAATTGGCCTGGCCGATCGCCAGGTAGGCGAGGGCCTGGTCGCGGGGAGAATCGAGTGGCGCCCCTCTCAATTTTTCCTGAAGCTCCATGAAGGAATAGTAGAGCGCGCAGAGCATGAAGCCATCCATAGCCGAGCAGCTATCCTTCTCGCCTATCATTTGCGCGTAATCGAGAAGTCTGTCCCGAGCCGTCCCCCAGTCTTCCTCTTCCCAAGAGCCCACGGCTGAGCCCAGCACTTCCAAAGAGATTTCATATTCCGGGATCGTCGACACCACCGCGGCGAAGTTCTTGAGCACGGGGAGTGGGTCATAAGGTTTCCTTGCAAAGGATGAGACGAGATAGAGAGGCAGTTGGTCGGCGACCGGTTGCGCTTGGGCGCTCGCCGTCGCCAGGAAAATCCCGATCGCGCAAACGAGGATCACGCCGAACTTTTTCATATCGAGCCTCCACCGCGTTTTCTATTATGGATACCGCCGCATCCGGCGGTTAATATGCGTTATTTTCTCAGGACCTCGCGGCGAAGTAAAGCGAAAAGCGCGAAACAGTGGCCGTCTCGTACCGATCGATGGCGGGGCCGCGCCCGATTCGTACTGACCTGATTTGCCTCAGTCTGCCTTGGCTCGCCCGTCTTGGCCCGCTTGCCCCTTAGCCCCTCCTCGGGCATACTTTGAGCCATGGAAGAACGATCACCCTATCGCCACAAAGCGCAGTATTATGAAACCGACCAGATGGGCGTCGTCCATCACTCGAACTATCTCCGCTGGTTCGAGGAAGCCCGCACCGATTTGCTCGAGCGAGCCGGCCTCGGCTACGACAAGATGGAAGAGCGGGGCATCATGGTCCCGGTGCTCGCGGCCTCCTGCGAGTATAAAACAAGCGTTCGCTATGGGGAGAGTGTCGCCATCATCCCCAGGGTGGAGGCGTATACGGGGCTGCGGATGACTCTATCGTATCGCGTCCTTGACGTTGAGAGCGGCGAGCTGCGCGCCACGGGCGAGACGCGCCACGCTTTTCTCGATCGCGATTTCAGGCCCTCGTCCCTGAGGCGAAACCATCCCGACGTGGATGAGCTGATGATAAACCTGACCAACGCCGCTTTAGCGCCTATTTCCTGAGAGACTGTTCGGATTCCTCAAATTCAGGGCCGCCGTCGAGCATAAGCCCCATCGCGTGCAGGTCGAAAAATCGGCCGTCAATGGATATTTCGGCGCGCAGGGTGCCCTCGAGCGCGAAACCTTTTTTCCTGTAGAGCGCTATCGCCCTATCGTTATCCACGCGGACATGGAGATCGATCTTGTGAATGACCGACGTCTCCATAGCCCATTTGATCAGCATGTCGATCATCGCGCCGCCCGCGCCGAGGCCCCAATATTCCTTGCGCACGGAAAGGCCGAATTCGCCCGCGTGCCTCGTCCGCGGCCGCTTCCCCGCCGCAAAATTGAGCGCCGCCACGATCCTGCCGCCCACGAGTCCCAAAAAGTAGACCTGCCCGGCGGCCGCGGCGGCCCCGCGCAGGAAGGCTTCCTCCTCCGCCAGCGTCATGCCGAACTCCCCCGGCCCGAAGGTGAGGTTGTCCGACTCGCCGCAGACCTCTTCCACGTAGGCTATGAGGGCACCCGCGTCCTCAGGCGAGGCTTCGCGAATATCCATGACCTGACCGTTTTTCAGCGCGATGGCGATACCATCCATTAAAGTCCTCCACGACAGTCCGAAATATTGCATGCCACTCTCAAAGCTGGTTTGATTAATGTTCGGCAACAATGGCGACAGGCCTTATCTCGCCGATGTTTCCAAGTATACGATTACTGTCATTTCGCGCATGGTGCCGGATATCGCCGACCAGTTCAGGAAGCCCTGCCGCCGAGCAAATCGCCTCTTGCGTTGATCGACAAAACAGTATACTCATCTTGAAGAAGTTGAGGCCAGGCGACAAGCGTCGCCGGCCATAAAGTCGATCTCTTCAGGAGAGCTTTCCATGATGACCTTCGCCATCGTGCTGTTCGCCATCACCTACGTCGCCCTCCTTGTCCTGCCGAACCTCCGGGCCTACATAGCCCTCGCCTCGGCCGCCGTCTTTGTCATAAGCGGGATTCTGCCCGTCGGCGAGGTATTGGGCGCAGTGGACTGGAACGTCATCATGATGATCATGGGAACGATGGGGGTGGTCTCGCTTTTCATCAACTCCAGAATGCCATCCCTCCTGGCCGATATCATCATAGACAGAATGCCGAACGTCAAATGGGCTGTCATCGCCCTCGCGCTCTTCGCGGGCATCATTTCCGCCTTCGTCGACAACGTGGCCACGGTGCTTATGGTCGCTCCCGTGGCTATCACCATCTGCAGGAAACTCAAGATTTCTCCCGTCAAATCCATCATCGCGATCGCCATTTCCTCCAACCTCCAGGGGGCGGCGACACTCGTCGGCGATACGACCTCCATCCTTCTCGGAGGCCACGCCGGCATGAATTTTCTGGACTTCTTCGTCTACCGGGGCAAGCCTGGCCTGTTCTGGGTAGTCCAGGCGGGGGCTCTCGTTTCCATGGTCGTTCTCCTCGTTCTCTTCCGCAAGGATAAAGCCCTCGTCAACGCCGACGAACGCACTGTCGTGGAGGACTATGTCCCGACGGCGCTCCTCCTCGGTACGGTCATCCTCCTCATCCTGGCTTCCATCATGCCCAAGGAAGGGATGTCGGCCTTCATCGTCGATCATATCAACGGACTTATCTGCGTTGGATTGATGCTTGTCGGTTTCATCTACAATATCATCAAGGAGAAAAACGCGAGGATAGTCGTAGAGATAATAAAGGAAATCGACTACTTCACCCTTCTCCTTCTGGCTGGCCTCTTCATCGTCATCGCCGGCATCACGGAGGCTGGCGTGGTAGAAGCTATCAGCGAACTCTTCGTAAGAGCCAGCGGCAACAACGTCTTCCTTATCTACACGCTGATCGTATGGGTATCCGTCCTCCTCTCCGCTTTCATCGACAACATCCCATACGTGGCCACAATGCTGCCCGTGGCCGGCGGCATAGCGGCGCAGCTCGGCATCGATCCGACCCTGATTTACTTTGGATTGCTGGTGGGGGCGACTTTGGGCGGAAACATGACGCCGATCGGGGCTTCAGCTAATATCGCCGGGCTTGGCATCCTGAGAAAAGAGGGCTACGAGGTCAAACCGGCCCAATTCATGAAGATAAGCATTCCCTTCACTCTTGCCGCCGTAACGTCCGGATATCTGCTCGTCTGGTTCATCTGGGCCTAAGGCGACTGGAGAGGCGGTCAGAACCCCGAAATGAGCGCCTTGTACCAATCCCAGTTCTGCGCCGATGTATAGGTCGCCAGGCTCGCCGCCGGTACCTTGATCGAAGTCAGTTCCCATCGCGGCGGAAAACAGGAACCTCCCATGTTCGGCGGAACGAGAGCCTTGACGGTAATGGTCTTGAGATTAGGGCAGGGATTGAAGGCGTTGTTCAGCACGCTTCGGATAGTGGACGGAAGCACAAGGGTCGCTATGCCAGCGTTTTTAAAAGCCTCATCCTCTATCGCCAGCACGCCTTCCGATATCGTCAGGCTTCTCAAGCCCGTGCAGGAGAAGAAAGCGGTTCTCCCCACCGTCGAGATATTCCCGGGAATGACGAGGTTGTCGAGCTTCTGACAGAGCCCGAAGGCATATTCGCCGATCAGGGTTCTCGCCTGGCGGGGGAGCCGCAGGCTCGCGAGGTTGGAACAGCCGCGGAAAGCCCATTCGCCTATGCTCCTGAGCTGATCGGGAAGTACGAGATTGACGAGGGCGATACAGTTTTCGAAGGCGAAGTCGCCAATCGACAGAAGCGTCTGCGGAAGATTGATCAGCCGCAGGGCGCCGCAGTCCTGGAAGGCGTTATCGTCGATGGAGCGGATGCCTTCGCGCAAGGTTACGCGCTCGAGGGCGGAGCAGCCGTGGAAGGCTCTGAACTGAATGGCGCCTGTCCCCCCGATGGTCACTGCCCGCAGACCCGAGGAATCCCTGCACACGAATTCCCCGATCGCGACGACGCTATCCGGAATGACCAGGCTTTCGAGACCCGCGCAATCCGCGAAGGCCTCCCGTCCGACGCTGACGAGGCCCATCGGAAGGTCGATCGCTATCGGGGCGTCGAGACCCCTGAAGGCGCCCTCATCCAGGTAGCGGAGCGAGGAGGGAAGCTCCAATGTTTCCAGGTTCGAACAGCCTCGGAACGTTTCCTCCTGTATTCTCGAGACGCCCTCGGGGATGACGACGCGCGCGAGTGAAGCGCAGTCCGCGAAGGCGAAGGGGCCGATGGACGTGACCGATGCCGGAAGGACCATATCCGTCAGGCTCGAGCAGCCGGCAAAGAGCGATGCTGGGATACTCGTTATCCTCTCGGGCAGATCGATTTCCGATAGGCTTGCGCAGCCTTCAAAAGCGGCGCTCTCTATGCCGCGAAGCTGGGAAGAAAAGGAAATGGATTCCAGGACGGCACATCCGGAAAAAGCCTCCTGCGGGATGATTTGGCAGCTTTCGGGCAGCTCAATGGACCTCAGCAGCGAGCAGCCCTGGAAGGCTCGCGCCCCGATCGCGGTGACCAACTCCGGTATGTTTATCGAGGTCAGGCTTGAGCAGTCTTTGAAAGCTTCCCATCCGATGCTATTTATGGTCTCGGGCAGGACGACCTCTTCGAGGATATCGAGACCTTCGAAGGCCTGGCTGGATATGTAGCGGACGGGCTTGCCCTCCCATGTCGAGGGGATGACAAGCTTCCTGCATTGCGCGGCGTCTTCTCCCGCGGCGACAGAGTAGGAAGCCCATTGATAGGCATAGGTGAAGCTGAGCGCCGTGTCGGGCTGCGCGTCTTCGGGAGCGACCGCGATGCCGGGCTTCTTCATGATGGAAGCTGAGGGAGGGATTTTAGGCTGGATTTTTTGTCCTGGCGTGATTTTCGTCTGGCCCGAAAGCGGCATCAAGGAAAAGGCAACGAGGAGCAGAGCGGATACCCGGGAGCTGAGGCTCGTTTTCATCATGTCATTACCCCGTATTCGCGATGATATCCCATCTTTGCGCGTTTTTCCGCCGATGTAAAGCAAAGAATGCGGCAGTCTTCTTTATCCGAGGATTTCCGCGACGAAGGATTCGACATCCTTTTCGTCCCGGGCGACGCGCAGGTTTTTCCCTTCGGCCCGGAGCCGCTCAACGCAGGCCGAGATCTTCACGATCTGCTTCCTGTTCCAAGCGAGAAGATCGGTCAGGCTCCTGAGGTTTTCGATTTTATTCTCGCGGTCCATTCCAAGCTTCCTGCGGATGAATCTCGCGACGATCCTCCTGCGCAGCTCGTTCAGCCCGACATCCAGGTACAGGATAATATCGGCCTCCTCCATTCCTCGTCGCGGCCATTCCACATATGCTCCCTCGATGATCCAGGAATCGCGCGCGAGCGTCGAATCGAGCAGGGAGTCCCTTTCCGGAGCCGGTCTTTTCACACCGTAGTTTTTCCCATTGTTTACCCAGAAAAGGTCGTCCAGGTTGGTCATCTCCATCCCCAGGCCGAGGGCGATGCGCTTCGCCAGCGTCGTCTTGCCAGAGCCCGCCGCGCCGATTATGAAGAGCTTCATCTGCGTTCCCGCCCCTTGGCGGGCGTCAGCGATAGAAGCTCACCCGCGACCTCGAGACCGGCGAGAGGGGATTCGGTCTCGTAGACCGCGGAGCCGGGGCGGGAATAGCGGATCGAGAGCCGAGCGTCCACAGCCTCGGCGATGCGGCGGGAGAGCAATCCCGCGACGGGAGCCCGAAGGATCCCCCCGCGCATCTTCGCGCCGCGTATCGTCGCGCCGCGTATCGTCGCGCCGCGTATCGTCGCGCCGCGTATCGTCGCGCCGCGTATCGTCGCGCCGCGTATCGTCGCGCCGTGTGACCTTGTCACGCTGATCTCCAGCGATTCGCCGGCACTTTCCCAACCATTAACCTTTATGCCGCATACAGTCGTGCCACGGATCTCCTTTATGCCTCGAGATATCCTGCACCTGACTTTTTCATCGGTGACCGACAGGTCCATAATTTTTGATCCGTTGTAGGTCGTAAATAAATGTTTTTCGTTGTCATGGGAGAATACGCAGAGAAAACCCCTGAAGGATGATCCAAACCAGGGGATTTTAGCCACCGACAGCATCAGCGAATCGCCGCGGCGGGGAAAATCGTTTGATTGCGTCCAGATCCAGGATTCAGGCATCGAACTGCCCCAGTCCTTTTCGATATAACCCCTGCCGTCGTCGATCGATACCTGGCGCCCGTCCACTTCGAGGCGGCCGTCCACCCTGTGGTCGAGACTCACGAGACCATGGCAGCACTCCATTCCCGGCATGAAGGTGAAAGGACCCATAACCCCCGGGCTCCAGAAGGGGAATCGCGGGATCGAAAAGCCGCCGTACGCGAAGGCGCCAGAAATCCGGGAAGTCCCATCGCTCAGATCGAATTCGATGCCTCTGTCGCTGAACCGATTCTTTCCCACACGTATGTCGAGACCGGCCTCGGATGCATGGAATTCTTCCCTAGAGTACTGGAACCACCAGGATTTTCCCGTCTTGCCCTCGATGACCTGGACGAAGGCATAGCCTGAACCCTTTTCGCTGCCCAAGGCGATTCCGGGGATGAATGACCAGACGCCTTCGGCGATGCCGCCCGAATGCTTGAAATACCAGCCTTCGAAGTAATCGCGTTTTTTCCTTCCCCCCTGGAATGAAGCGGGCGACCAAAGATTTCTCATCGAAAATGCTCCTTCGACTCCGCGGAAAAAATGTGCGGTATTGGGCTTGAAACAAAGATAGTCTATCGCCCCCATGGGTTCAATGGCATTGGCGTCCGCCGGATTCCTGAACGGAAACGCAAGGGGGACGCTTGCTCGTCTTTACTGGAATTTAATGCGCTGCTAACCGCATTTAAAAACTGATCCCGTACACTACGCCCGTCATCGGCGCGCCGCGTTGATGACGCAAAACCCAATTTGGAGGAAAGAATGAAGAAGATCGCGTCACTCCTGCTCGTCCTGGCCCTTGTTGCGGCTAGTGCGTTCGCCCAGGTTTCGGGGGCTATGGTCACCTTCGGACTCATAAGCGACACCCATGTCTGCGACAAGCCCGACCAGTCCACCGCCATCGCGTTGAATGCCTCACCCCGTTACTTCACGGGAGGGCTCGCCAAGATCGAAGCCTTCTCGGCGGCGATGAATGCGGCCGGCGCCGATTTCGTGGCCGAGCTTGGCGACTTCACCGACAACCCCGCAACGCCTGGCTTGACTTCAGTCCAGCGCCGAGAGACCGCCATGGGTTTCATGCGCGCGGCCGAGGCCAAGCTCAGCCTCTTCAAAGGTCCCCGTTACCACGTGTTCGGCAATCACGACACCGACCAGGCCTCCAAGGCGGATTTTCTATCCATCGCGAAAAATACCGATATAGCGCCTGGCGCAAGCTACTACGGCTTTGACAAGGGCGGCGTCCACTTCATCGTCCTCGATTCCAGCTTCAGGGCGGACGGCGCATCCTACTCCGGCATACCAGGCGAATCCGGAGCCGGATACACATGGGACGACGCCAACATCTCAGCCAATGAATTGAAGTGGCTGGCCGCCGACCTCGAGGCCGCCAAGGCTCCTGTAGTGATCCTCTCCCACCAACAGCTCAACAACCAGGAGCTCATTGACTCCGCCTACGATCCCAAGCACACCGTGCGCAACGCTTCCGTAGTCCGCGGCATTCTCGAGACCAGCGGCAAAGTACTTGCCGTCTTCGGCGGCCATTACCACGACGGCGGTTACCAGGAAATCAGCGGCATCAAATATATCGTCCTCCAGGCGAACGCCGCCTATGGTAACGATGCTTCCTACCACAACCAGTACTCCACCGTGAAAATCTTCTCCGAAGGGAACAAGTACACCCTTGCCCTGAGCGGTGCCGGCATTCAGCGAAGCTACGCTTTCTCTAAAATCCTTTACTGATCCAAACAGCATTAGGTTAGGAGGGCGCCGGGCAAATCCTGGCGCCCCCTCATTTTTTCAGTCAAGGAGCCGACGTCCCCATCGCGTTCCTTCCAAACAGTACGCCTTGTGAAAGGGGTATGACAAAAAGTCGAAATATGTTAAATTGTCGAAGTCGGAGAGTTGTCGCCGAGCTGTCTTTAGACCAGCGGCTTGTCTAGGATATAGAGGAGAAATTCTATGGTAGTCAAAGAGATGCGAAGTCTTGTGATAGGCGATCTTGTGGCAAGAATACCGATAGTTCAGGGCGGTATGGGCGTGGGGATTTCCCTCTCCAGGCTGGCTTCCGCCGTAGCCAATGCCGGCGGCGTCGGCGTCATAGCGGCGGCGGGCATCGGCCTGCTGGAGCCCGATGGCTTCAAGGATTTTCTGGGCGCGAACATAAGGGCTCTGCGGCGCGAAATCAGAAATGCCCGAGAGCATACCAAGGGAATTCTCGGCGTCAACATCATGGTGGCGCTGAGCAATTTCGCCGACCTGGTCAGGACGGCGATCGACGAGAAAATCGACATTATTTTTTCCGGCGCCGGCCTTCCGGTCAATCTGCCCGAGTATCTGAAGGAAGGGAGCAGGACCAAGCTTGTGCCCATCGTGTCGTCGGGAAGGGCGGCGACCCTCCTCGCCAAACGCTGGCTAGACAAGTACAACTACCTGCCCGATGCCTTTGTCGTGGAAGGACCCATGGCGGGCGGCCATCTTGGATTCAAGGCCGAACAGCTCGACGATCCCGCCTTCGCCCTCGAGAAGATAGTCCCCGAAGTGATTGCCGCGGTTCGCCCTTTCGAGGAAAAAACCGGAAGGAAAATCCCCGTCATAGCGGGAGGGGGCATTTATACCGGCGCCGATATCCGACGTTTCCTCGAACTAGGCGCTGCCGGCGTCCAGATGGCCACGCGTTTTGTCGCCACCGATGAATGCGACGCCGATCCGGCTTTCAAGGCTACGTACATGGCGGCCGGGCAGGGCGACCTGGAGATAATCAAGAGCCCCGTGGGGATGCCCGGCCGCGCCATCCGGAATGGCTTCCTGGAGGACGTGGCTCAAGGCAAGAAAAAGCCCTTCGCTTGCCCCTACCACTGCATCGTCACCTGCGATATCGAAAAAGCGCCCTACTGCATATCTCTTGCCCTTCTCAACGCGCAAAAAGGCAAGCTGGACAAAGGCTTTGCCTTCGCCGGCGCCAACGCCTGGAGAACCGAAAAAATCGTTCCGGTGCAGGAACTTGTGGACGAGCTCGTGAGTGAATACGAGGCTATAAGCTAAATTTTGTCGCCAGACGGTTGCTTGACGGCATCGCGTATATAATCGAGCGTTTCATCATAGAGAGTCTCATCGGGGCAATATATTCGCATGATCGTTCCCCTGCGTCCCCGCAGCTGTATTGTCCGGAGAATATCATGCGGCTTGATGCTTCGCACCTCGTTCCAAAGGACAAATTTTATAACGCTCCGCCCCGAATTCAATGTGGGAGAGACCGGAAAAGGCCTCCAGTGAAGGAAGTCGGCGAGGGGAAACATGGAGCCTCGCATGCTTTCGCAATATATCCCGTCATGCTGGAGACGATAGAGCGAAACGAATCGATTTCCGAATAGAAGCAGGGCGCCTAACGCGAAAGCGGCGATGATGAAGGCCATCACATATCCCGCCAAGGTCGCCGTGACCTGGAACATGGCCATCCCGGGCGATACGCCCATGAAAAACTGCGCCAGGGTCACGAAGACCGCGGAACCAAGCCCCAGGAAAAACAAGGTAAGTCCTAGGTCCTTCAGGAGCAGAGGGTTCGATGCTATCGGCACGCCCGCGAACCAACGCATCGGCGCGCCGTTTTTGCCGGAAGCCTGTCGCTGGGGTTCCAACATCGTCATCCGTGCCGTTTCAGGCATCCCGCGAAATGACAGGAGACGAAATGCCCTGGCGACAACTCGGAGAGCGCGGGATCCGCGCTCGTGCAGAGTTCCTGACGATAGGCGCAGCGGCCGGCAAACCTGCATCCCTTCGCCGGATTTATCGGGCTGGGAACATCGCCCTCGAGAAGGATTCTGTCCTTTTTGGCGCCTAGGCTCGCGATCGGCACGGCGGAAAGCAGGGCTTGTGTGTAAGGGTGAAGCGGTTCCTGAAAGAGCGCAATATTGCTGGCCTTTTCCACGACCTGTCCGAGGTACATTACGGCAACTTCGTCAGATACATACCGAACAACGCTGAGGTTATGCGATATGAAAAGATAGGTGTAGCTTTTCTTGGTCTTCAGTTCCTGAAGCATGTTGAGAATCTGCGCCTGGATGCAGACATCGAGCGCGGAAACGGGTTCGTCGAGAACAATGAATTCGGGGTTGAGCGCCAGAGCGCGGGCGACGCCGATGCGCTGTCGCCTTCCGCCGTCCAGTTCGTGGGGAAACGAGGTAGTGAGACGCTCGGCCAGCCCGACGGTATCCATCAACTCCTTGATCTTAGCGTCGATTTCCTTCTTGCCTGAGCATGTTTTATTGATTAAAAGCGGCTCCGCGATCTGCTGTGCCACCGACATTCTCGGATTCAGCGAGGAAAAAGGATCCTGGAAAACAATCTGTGCGCGTCTGCGGAACTGGCTTCGCTGTTCATTGGAAAACTTCAGCATATCCTGGCCGTCGAACAGCACTTCGCCGCTCGTTGCTTCGATCAGCCCTATGACGACTCTGCCGAGGGTAGACTTGCCGCATCCGGATTCTCCCACGAGACCCAGGGTTTTTCCTCTGGAGATGGTCAGCGAAACGTCGTCGACCGCGTGCAATTGTCCTTTGCTCACGTTGAAATATTTCTTCAGGTGTCTGATGTCGAGCAGGACATCTGATTTACTTTTCTGTTCGTTCACGGGTTTCCTCCCTCCTTGGATCCAAGCGGGAAATAGCAGTTCACGAAATGGCCCGGTTCATGCTCGCGCATGCCGCATTCTTTCTCGAAGCAGATCTCCTTTGCGTTAGGGCAGCGGGGAGAGAACGCGCAGCCTTTGGGGAGGTCGATCGGATCGGGTGGAAGGCCCTGGATGACGGATAGCTTTCCGCCAAGCGGGCTGTCGAGACGCGGTACGGCGTCGAAAAGCCCCTGTGTATAAGGGTGCATGGGGTGATCATAAAGTTGGCGGATATCGGAATACTCCACGATGCGTCCCGCGTACATGATGGCCACGTCGTCGCATATTTCGGCTACTATTCCGAGGTCGTGCGTAATCAGGAGAAAAGAAGTATTCACTACCGACTGGAGCTTCTTGATCAGCTCCATCACCTGGGCTTGAATGGTTACGTCGAGGGCTGTAGTGGGCTCGTCGGCGATCAGGAGACTCGGTTTGCAGGCGAGTGCGATGGCTATTCCGACGCGCTGGCGCATGCCGCCGGAAAACTGATGCGGGAAGTCCTTCGATCGCTCGGGCCTGATTCCCACGAGCGCCAGCATTTCAAGCGCTCGCTTCTGGGCATCGGGACCTTTGAGATCGGAGTGGAGAGAAATCATCTCCACGATCTGGTCTTCGATCGTCATGATAGGGTTGAGCGATGTCATTGGATCCTGGAAGATCATGGAGATGCGGTTGCCGCGGATATGCCGCTTTTCCGCTTCCGTCATTTTCCGGATGTCCTGGTTTTCGAATATAATCTCGCCGCTCGTAATCTGGCCTGGAGGCGTCTGAATGAGCTGGAGAATGGATAGGGCCGTCGTTGTCTTGCCGGCGCCGGTTTCGCCGACGAAGCCAAGGGCCTTGCCCTTGTGCAGCGTCAGGTTCAGGTGATTGACCGCGTGCACGACGCCCGAGTCCGTATTGAATTGAACGGACAGATCCTTGATGTCGAGAAGGATCGAAGAATTTTCGCTTGTTGTCATATTTGCGTACCTATCGCTTTTGTTTCGGATCGAGCGCGTCCCTGAGTCCATCGCCGATGCAGTTCAGGGCGACTATCGTGATCATGATGGCAAGGCCGGGGAAAATGCTCAGATATCCGCTGTTCCTGATGTAAGGACGGGCGGATGAAAGCATCCCGCCCCATTCCGGGAACGGCGGCTGTATGCCCAGGCCGAGGAAGCTCAGCGTCGCCGTGTAGAGAATCGCGGCTGCGACGCTCAACGTAGATTGAACGATGAGCGGCGCAGCGCAGTTCGGCAATATATACATCAGGATGATGCGCAGGTGGCTTGCGCCCATCGCCCGCGCCGCTTCGATGAACTCCTGGCCTTTGATGGAAAGTACAGAAGATCGCATGAGGCGAGCGAAACGCGGTATCGACGTTATGCCTACCGCGACCATAAGGTTGAACAGTCCAGGCCCGAGAGCGGATGAAATGACGATCGCGAGAAGTATCGTCGGGATGGCGAGCTGAATATCCATTATTCGCATGAGGATGTTGTCCATTCTGCCGCCGAAATAGCCGGCGATCGCTCCGATGGTCCCTCCTATGAGCAGCGAGATGGACACGGCGATCAGTCCGACCTGAAGCGAAATCTTCGCGCCGAAAATCAGCCTGCTCAGCACGTCGCGTCCGAACTCGTCCGTTCCCAGCAAATGCGTGGCCGAAGGCGGTTTTCGGATCATCATATAGTCCTGTTCGGCGTAATCGTATGGAGCGAGCTGATTTGCGAATACAGCGCAGCTGATCAGCACCAGAAGGACCACGAAACCGAGAATGGCGAGATAATTTCGCTTGAGTCTTATCAGCGTATATCGCAGCATCGAATTGCTTTTAGCCATAGTTGCCCCCTTTCTCATTTGACGTGAATACGAGGGTCAATAAATGCGTACAAAATATCGACCAGCAGGTTTATCAAACAGAACGCGACGGATATGAATAGAACCCCGCCTTGTATCACTGGATAGTCGCGCAGGTTGATCGCCTCAAGCATAAGTCGCCCAACGCCAGAGATCGAGAAAATCGCTTCCGTCACTATCGAGCCCCCGAGGAGGGTGCCGAACTGCATGCTGATCACGGTAAGTATGGGGATCATGGCATTGGGCAGGGCATGGCGCATGATGACGATGCTTTCCTTCTGGCCCTTGGCGCGCGCCGTGCGTATGTAATCGGAGCGAATAACTTCCAGCATGCTCGAGCGAGTCATCCTCGCGATGACGGCGATGGACGATCCTGAAAGCGTCACGATGGGGAGGATCATTTCGCTGACGCTGCCGAAACCCATCGAGGGCAGCCAGCCCAGGTGCACGGAAAACGCGATTATGAGTAGAAGTCCGGTCCAGAACGTGGGCATCGAAACGCCAAGCAGCGTGATGAGCGTCGCCAGACTGTCCAGGAAGGAATACTGGCGGATTGAGCAGAGCACGCCTAGCGGAATGCCAATGAGGGTGCTCACCAGCACGGCCCAGAAAGCCAGCTTCATGGTTACCGGAATGCGCGCGGCCAGTTCCATGGAAACCTGACTCTTCATCATGTAGGAATAGCCTAGGTCCAGCTTGAAAATGGCTTTGTAGAGGTATCGGCCCAACTGTTCTGGATATGATTTATCCAGCCCGTATTTCGCATGGAAGGCGGCGATGCTCTCTGGATTCGCCTCCTGGCCCAGTGCGCTCTTGGCTGGATCGCCCGGCGTGAAATAGAGGATCGTGAAGATGATGATCATCACGCTAAGGACGACGAGCAAGAGTAACAACACTCTCCGGAAAATGTACTTGGCCAAGAATGATCCCTCCTTTCATCAGAATTTGATATATCTGCAGCCTCAAGCCAGGTATCTGGACGATACCGCTTAAAATTGACCTGCCATTTCAGTTTATAAGCATTTAGCTTGTATAATTTTTCTTGTCAAGGTAAAAATATTTCACAAAGTGGCACGAAAATTGCCATATGGAAGATACTCGCACCATTCCTGCTGGGATGAATAAAAGCCGAGAGCCTTCATTTTTCTCATCGACTATAAAGGCGATCGTTTCAATATTGAAAAAGTAACACGATGATATATTATTATATATAAAGTAAATAAAATAAAATACCTTGTCGGGGGAGCTGGCAATTCATAGAACTGGGCACGATTTCATGACGTATGGGATTTTGATTTTTTTCTGTAAAACACGGAAACAAGAAAAAAATATGCGAAAGTAGTCATAGCAATTAGCGTGCCAAAATTAAATAATTATACAGTATGCTGGAATATGGATTATGGAACATGCTCGAAGGGTCATGAAAGCTGCATGGGATGAATTTATAGAAATTGTCTATTGACAAGCCGAAAAGCTGTAGTAAACTCTATAGAGTGGTATTCTGGTATACCAGCATACCACAATTCTTGCATGGAGCCATTATGTTGGATGAAGGGATTCAACCGCTGGAAAGAGACTCGTTTACCGATAGCGGAGCCTTGTCCAACCAGATTTTTAACCGAATTAAGGAATGGCTTCGGACGGGAAAGCTCAAGGAAGGAGATCCGTTGCCTTCCGAACGCGAATTGGCGCAGACCTTCGACGTAAGCCGGGTGCCGGTGAGAGAGGCGCTCAAGGTCCTGGAATTCGTCGGCATCGTCCAGCACGTGCGGGGAAAGGGTGTCTTCATCAGAAAAGTCTCGGCGAACAATATTATCGAGACGGTCGACTTCGTAATGATGAATCCCGCGTACACCATACGCGAGCTTTTCGAGGTCCGCATGGGCATCGAGACGCAAGCCGCATTCCTCGCGGCATTGCTGCGTACGGACGAGGATCTCGCGTTGATGCTGTCCGCCCTGGAAGAAGCCTACAGGGCGCCGACGTCGGTGGAGCCTTTCCTTGGCTTCCACTCCGCGATCATCGTCGCTTCGCGCAATCCCGCGCTCGTGGAGATAAACAAGTTTCTGGCCGACTGGCTGCGGTTCCTGAGGGCGAAATACATGTATTCGCCGGTGGGAGGAGAGCATGGCAACGCCGAACATCGGGAAATTTTCGAGCTGATAAAGGCCGGGGATAGTCTTGGCGCCATGTCCAGAATGCAAGAGCATCTGATGCGGGCCAGGAACATGATCGAGGACGTTACCGCCAGCGCGAAGACCGAAGAAAAACGAACACAAGGAGAATGAAGTGGTTTCATCGATGACAAGTGAAGATTATCTGAGCCTGCTCAGGCATGAACTCGTACCGGCGCTTGGCTGCACCGAGCCAATCGCGGTGGCGCTTGCCGCCGCCAAGGCGCGCAGGATTCTCGGAAGAGAACCCGAGGCGGCCGAGATAACCTGTTCGGGCAATATCATCAAGAATGTAAAGGGCGTCACGGTTCCCAGAACCGGCGGCATGAAGGGCATCGAAGCCGCAGCGATAGCCGGTTTTCTGGCGGGGAATCCGGACATGGAGCTGCAGGTACTCGAGTCCGTCCGTGAAGAGGATTATCCCCGGATACGGCATCTACAAGCGTCGCTCATGTGTACGGTTAAGCTGGCCCAGGGCGTCGAAAACCTCTATATCGCCGCCATCCTCAGGGCGGGGAACGATGAGGCGGAAGTACGCATATCCGGCTCTCACGCCAATGTTGTTCATATGTCCCTGAATGGCCGCGATTTGTTGGGCGGGAGCGAAGGCGGCGCAATTTCCAAGGGCGAAGGCTCATTGGAACCCGCCAAAACGGATATATCCGACGTTAAAACCATGAACGTCATGGATATTCTCAACTTTGCGAAAACGGTGCCACTAAAGGACGTGAAGGCTATCATCGCCGATCAGATCGCCATGAACACGGCCATTTCCGAAGAAGGACTGAGCAATGTCTACGGAGCCGCGGTAGGCAGGATGCTGCTAAAGTCCCAGGGTTCCAGCCTGCGAACGCGGGCCAAAGCGAAAGCCGCGGCCGGGAGCGACGCCAGGATGAGCGGCAGCCCGATGCCCGTGGTCATCAACTCAGGGAGCGGCAATCAGGGCATCACCGTCAGCATCCCCGTCATTGAATTCGCCCGCGAGATGGCAGTCTCCGAGGAAGTCCTGTATAGGGCCCTCGTGCTCGCGAATCTCGTGGCGCTTTACCAGAAATCGATGATAGGCAAGCTTTCCGCATTCTGCGGAGCGGTGACGGCCGCCTGCGGGGCCGGCGCCGGCATCGAGTATCTCTGCGGCGGCGGATATGCCGAAATCGTGAAGACGATAAAGAACACGCTCGCTAATGTGAGTGGCATTATCTGCGACGGCGCGAAACCATCCTGCGCGGCCAAGATCGCCTCGGCGGTCGACGCGGCGATAATGGCTCACGACTTGACCAAGAACGGCTATGTCTTCGGCGCCGGCGAGGGACTCATCGAGGAAGACATCGAGAGGACCATGAAAAATATCGGCCGGGTCGGACGCTTTGGAATGCGCGATACGGACGAAGAGATTCTCAACCTCATGATCGGCGCGACGAACTGTTGATTTAATTCTATTGACTGGATTTCCGCCTGGTCCTATGCGATGGGATTCCCGGCGCGGATTGTTCAGATAGGTTCAGCAAAGGAGAGTAAGGTATGAAGAAGACGCTCAGGCGGGTACTAGCGGCGATTGTTCTGTCTCTCGTCGCGGCTTCGGGGTTTGCGCAGGCGAAACCATCATTGAATGTCGGCATCCCTGGCGACGCGAAAAGCCTTGATCCACATCAGGCAACCGATACGATGTCATTCACCGTCTCGATGCAGATCAACGAACCGCTTGTCACCATGGACGGCAAAACAAAAAAACTGGTCCCGATCCTGGCCGAGCGCTGGGAAATCGTGGATCCCCAGACCTATAAGTTTTTCCTGAAAAAGGGCGTGAAATTCCATAACGGCGATGAGTTGACGGCCGAGGATGTCGCCTTCTCCCTGAAGCGCGCCGCTACCGAATCCGTCCATGCCAAATCCTGGGGCAAGTTCATCGATCCAGAAGGCTTTAAGATCATCGATAAGTACACTGTTATCGTCAAGACGAAAGGCCCCGTCGGCGGATTCCTTCAGTCCATGAAGCATCCTTACGCCAACATCTTCAGCAAGAAAGCCGTGCAGAGCGCGGGCGGCGAATATTTCCGCAATCCAGTCGGTACTGGTCCCTATACCTTCAAAAAATGGACTAAGGGTGAAACCATTGAATTGGCGGCCTTCGAGGGCTATCACGGCAAAGCGCCGGCCTTCAAGACTCTGACCTTCTTCATCCTGCCCGACGACAGCAGCCGTGTCATAGCGCTGGAGACGAAGAAAGTCGACATGATCTATGCCGTACCCACGAGCGACTACGAACGCCTGAACTCTTCCTCGAAGGTCAATGTCGTCATGGGTCAGGGCTTAAGGCTCCTTTTCCTCGGCATGAACACGCAGAAGAAGCCGCTCAGCGATCCCCGCGTCCGTCTCGCTATCGAATACGCCATCAACAAGGATGCCTATAACCAGGTCGTGTATCAGGGACAGGCCACGGTTCCCGCCGGCCCACTCGTCACCGCAAGCGAATTCTCCGCTCCCGGCGCCAAGCCCTATCCTTTCGACCAGGCCAAGGCCAAGGCTCTTCTCGCCGAAGCGGGATACCCTAACGGCCTGACCCTCAATCTCTGGACCGGCAACTTCCAGGACCGCGTCAACGGCGCCACTGTCATCCAGTCCATGCTTGGCCAGATCGGCGTCAAGGTCAATATCCAGGTATTCGAATCGGCTTCGTTCAATACGAAAATGCTCGGGACCGAGCACGAGCTCTATATCAGCCAGTGGGGAATGCAGACGAACAGGGACGCAGGCAATTACTGGACTTCCCTCTTCCATTCCGCAAGCATCGGAAGCAACAACTGGGCGCTTCTCAAAGATTCCCTCATCGACAGCGAGCTCAATACTGTGGCACGCGTCGTAAACGATGACGAAAGAACCGCGCATCTGCAGAAAGTCTGGGACAGGCTGGTGGAACTCAATCCGATCGTCCCGCTCTCCATTCCCTTCGAGCTTTATGGCGCGCAGAAAAATCTCGTCGGCGTCGAAAACCTGAGCGATGGTCAGATCAACTCGCTCCTGAATCTTTCGAAGAAATAATCCAGGCAGCGAGCTCTAGTATAAGGAAGGAGGAAGACATGGCGGATCAAAACCGATTCGAACAACTGGTGGAACTACTCAAGCTTAAAGGTTTGGACGCCGTCTTCCTCGCTCCTTCGTCAGACCTCAAGTACATAACGGATCTGGACATGAAGCCCGATTCGCGGCTGAAAGGCGCCGTCGTGACAAGGGAAGGGAAGAGCTTTTTTCTCTGCCCCTCGCTGTACAGAGATGAGATGGAAGGTCTTAACCGGGATATGCGGATTATGGAGTGGAAGGACGGCGAAGGTTTCAAGGCCGCCTTCCAGTCGGGACTGCGGCAGACCGGCATCGACTTAAGCTCTCCGAGAATCGCTTTTACGCGCGGCATAGAAGCCGGCGACATGCTCGACGCGGTGGATGGACTGGGCGCGACCTGCGTCAGCGGCTTTGAGCTTCTCTCCCCCCTGCGATCCGTGAAAAGCCCCAAAGAGCAGGATTGCATGCGCTATGCTTCCCTCATGAACGACAAGATGATGGAAGCCGCCAGGAGCTATATCAGGCCAGGGGTATCCGAAACCGACATCATTGCCTTCGTCGTCAATTTCCATGAATCTCATGGCGGCAAGCCGCGCGTTCCCGGGGTTTCGACAGGGCTCAACACCGCCAAACCCCATTATCCTCGGGACAATAACCGTTTGGTGGAAGCCAACGATATAGTCAGGATCGATTCGGGCGGGTGGTACGAAGGCTACAGCCATGACATGACGAGAACCTTTTTCGTGGGAAGGCCTACCGACGAACAGCGGAACGTCTACGAGATCGTGCTCAAGGCCCAGCTAGCCGCCGAGGAACGCGTGCGGATCGGGGCTATCCCCCGCGATCTCGACAGGACGGCGAGGGATATCATCGCCAAGGCCGGCTACGCGGAAGCCTTCAATCACCGACTCGGGCATGGAATCGGCATGGATGGCCATGAAGCCCCGTATATCTCGGAGGCGAACGACCTGCCTCTTGTCGAAGGAAACTGCTTCAGCATCGAGCCCGGAATCTATATTAAAGGAAGATTCGGCATTCGAATCGAAGATTTGGTGATGTTGACCAGCGGCGGCAGGGAAATACTGAACCATTTTACCAAAGAACTTATCACGCTGTAATGGAAGGCTGAAAATATGACATCAGAAATTCTTGAAAGGTCCCTTGTCATTAAGGAATACATTGTCCAAGCCAAGCGGAGGATTCATAGGGAACCCGAGCTCGCCATGAAGGAATTCAAGACGACCGAATTCGTGAAGTCGGAATTGAAATCCATGGGGATTGAGATGGTTCCCCTCGAATCCGAAGTTGGGGTGCTGGGCATCATCCGCGGTGAGAAAACCGGGCAAGGGATCGTGTCCGCTCTGCGCGCCGACATGGATGCGCTCCCGATACAGGAAACCACCGGCCAGTCCGATCGATCGATTGTGCCCGGCGTGATGCACGCATGCGGCCACGATTGCCACACGGCGATGCTGCTTGGCGCGGCCAAGCTCCTCGCCTCGATGAAGGATAGATTTTCCGGAACGGTCAAGCTTGTTTTTCAGCCGGCCGAGGAAAACCTCAATGGCTCCACGGCGATGATCCGTCTGGGTGTCATGGACAATCCGAAGGTGGACTGTCTCCTCGGTCTTCATGGCCACCCAACCTACGATGTCGGACAGATAGCCATGCGCTCGGGCGCCTATATGGCTTCTTCCGATTTCTTCACGGTCAGGATGAAGGGCGTGAGCGGTCATGGCGCCTACCCGCACCGCGTGGCCTGCGATCCGATTCTGGCCGCGTCCAATGCCGTGATGTCGATACAGAGCATAATAACCAGGCAGATCGACGCTCTCGACAGCGTCGTCATTTCCGTATGCCAGATAAGCGGCGGAAGCGCGAAGAACATCATCCCGGAGACGGTGGAATTCTCGGGATCGGTGCGCTGCCAGAGCCTGGCGACGCGCGACACGATCGAAGGACGAGTCAGACGAGTCGTCGAGAATGTGGCGGAAGTTTATGGTTGTTCTTCGACGCTCGAGTATCATTACGGCGTCCCACCACTTACCAACTCCCCAGAACTCACCGCTCATGTATGGGAGAGCGCGGAAAAGCTCGTCGGTCCGGAAAATGTCAAGCGGATCGATATCCCCGCGATGGGTTCCGAAGACTTTTCCCGATACAGCGACGTGGTGCCGCAGACGGTATTCGCTCGGCTTGGCATAAAGACTCCAGGGGGCGAGGCGCCCAAGTATCATAACGGCAGTTTTATCTTCGCTGAAGACGCCTTGCCATATGGCACCGCGCTGTTCACGCAGTTTGTTCTCGACCTCAACAAGTAACGGAACGGAAGGAGAATTCTAATAATGACCATGACTCACAGGCAGCGTATCGAGGCGGCATTATCCTTGAGCGCGACAGACAGACTCCCCTACAGCATGTGGATGCACTTTCCCAATCGCGACAGGCATCCCCGTCGCCTTGCCGAGTTAAGTCTCGCCATCCAAAAACGTTACGATCTGGATTTTATCAAGTTCATGCCTTACGGACTCTTCACCACGGCGGACTTCGGGATCGATCTCGATGTTGTTCCGGGCTTCGATTGCCCTCCCGTTCTTCATACTCCACTCATTAAAAAAGTGGAAGATTGGGACAAGATCCGTTTCGTATCCGGGACGGAAGGGGAGTATGCCATAGTGCTCGAGGCGCAAAGGATACTATTCTCCATGATGGACGAGCGCGTGCCCTTCCTTCAGACCTTGTTCAGTCCGATGACCACAGCCGCGAAGCTATGCAGCTCCGATACCCTCCTGAAGCATATAGCGCAGGATCCATGCAGGGTCAGAAGGGCTCTCGAGAACATTACGGCGACCACGATCCAGTTCGCCAAGGCTTCCGTCGCGCTCGGGGCGGACGGCTTTTTCCTCGCCACGCAGCTTTCCGTATCAAACATCATCGACGCGCCGACGCATGAGAGTTTCGTGAAGAAATACGACCTGCAGATACTCGATGCCGTCAAGGAATCCACCTGGTTCAACGTGCTGCATGTCCATGGCGCCAACGCCATGCTTCGCGAATCGCAGGATTATCCCGTCCAGGCAATGAGCTGGCACGACAGGGACGACGGCCCCTCCATGGATGAAGTGCGCGGCTACAGCGACAAAGCGTTTATAGGCGGCATGAGCTGGGGGGAGAACTGGATAGGGAAGACCGATGAGGCGGTGATTGAAGAGGTTCGGGAAGTCGCGGAGCGCCAGGGTGGAAAGGGAATAATCTTGGGACCGGGCTGCGTCATCGATCCTTCCACTCCGGAGGAAAGGCTCGCCTTGGTTCACAAGACGGTCCTGGAAACGGCGAAAGGCTAGCCGCTGAAATCAGGGAAGTTCTTTTGTAATTTCCAGCGCGGCGGTGCCAGCAATCGTATTTCTCGCCCTTAAAAGGTGGTCTTGCATGCTGGCCATCGCCGCGGCGCCGCTGCCCGCTTTAATAAGCTCAAAGATTTCTCGGTGCTCAATCTTGCCTTGCTCGCTTCCGACCGACGCGTACATGTACTTAGCCCGCAGGAAGCGCAGCCAGTCGGCCAGGAATCTGTTGATCTCGATGAGAGCGCTGTTGTGCGAAGCGGCGATGATCGCGGAATGAAAATCGAGGGGCGGATCCAGCGAGGCAGGTTCGCTGCTCGCATGATCGAGGGCCAGATACAAAGCCGCAAGATCAGCTTCCGTATGCTTTTCGGCCGCTAGATAGGCCGCCTGCGTCTCTATTCCCATGCGAACCTCGAAAAGCTCCTGGACCGTAAAGGCTGGATTCATCATCACGAAATCGATGGTTTCGATGATATTGTTCGCCGTCACCTTCCGGATAAAGACGCCCTTGCCGCGGACATGCTGGACAATCCCCACGAATTCCAGGACTTTTAGCGCCTCGCGGACCGGGATTCGGCTGACGTCGAACATTTGCGCCAGTTCTCGCTCGGAGGGCAGGGGATCTCCTTCCTTGAGTTTCCCCGTCCTGAGCCATTCTCTTATCCTGCCGAAAATCTGATTGTACAAGGCGTTGCTGTCATTGGCGATGATTTTGTCCAGCGGTTGAACTTCCTCACTCAGCACATTTTTCTCCTGGGTCTATTTTATTATCTCTTCGGCATATCGTCCATCAAGAGTGCTCTGATACTATATCCGCAATTCGAAAAAAAGTAATGCGCCGGTTTACGGAACTTGCTTCTTGCCGAGTCGGCGACGAAGCCTGGCGGTAAGCTCGTCCACTTCGGCGGAGTATTCGCCGCTGTCGAAAAGCATCGCCTTCGTCTGAAGGATAGCCCCGCGGATCGACACGCAAATCCTGTACATTGGGTCGTTCTTTTCGTCGAGGAAGAGGAGTTCGTCAGGGATTCTTAGCTGATTCCCGTTCCAGAACGAATCGTCGTTGGGAATAGCGAACTTGGCGACGAGTCTTCTGTTGAAATCCAGTTCATTCTTGTCGTCGTAATTGTCGGTTATATCGGTGGTGCCGGCGAGAAAACCTTCCTGAAAGTAGGGCCGCAGCGCCAGCGAAGGACAGGCGCTCAATAGCCTGATGTTGACGATCTCCTGCTCGGAGTTGATGGAAATCCCGTTGGGCATGTAGGGCAGGGCGAGAACATAGACATAGGCTTCGGCGGCTTCCCCGCTGGATTGGGCAAAAGAGCAGGCGACCCTGAGCGATTGGGTCAGGTCCAAAAGCGGGGTCTCATGCACTTCATAGTGCTGGATGAGCGACCATTGGATGTATTGCTTCCTGCGTATCTCGTCGGCGGCGCGGCGGTCATGCTTTTTCGTCTCGTCCACAAGAAGCGTGGAAATCTCCCTGAGCAGGGCGAAATCGTAGTCCAGCTTGGTCTTGGAGATAATGTTTTTTCTGTAGAGAGAGGGATAGAGGCTGCTCGCCCCCGCCTTGTTCCGGTGATCCCTGGCCTGGCCGCGGAAAAAAAGCAGGCAGTCCCTGTTCAGATAGGAGAGCTCCGCCACGATTTTCATCAGCTCATTGTAGGTTGCCACGGGATAGGCATCGCTTCGCGGCACCGAATCCCTGTAATGTCGCTTCAGCGGTTCCGTCAGTTGGGGCGTAATTTCTTTCATGATCTTCTCTCTATGATAGGCAGCCGCCGCGTAAAGTCAACCGCGGCGCGACGGCGCCGCGGTTCAGCATCCTAATTACCGCAATAAACGCTCAATATACACGAGTTGAAAACGGGGCATCCGGGACTTGCCTCCGGACGCCCCTGCCTTCACTCTCTTTGCCCGCTATTTAGGGCATCACGAAATAGAAGTAATCGGCGTCTCCATGATAGAAACCGTAATCGGTGCCGACCTCGACTAGTTTGGCCGTCGCCAGGGTGTCATTGTCTTCGAATTCATCGTCGAGACCAGCCCCGCGGCCATTCGTCGTGTCAACTGAATACATCCCTATGAACCCCAGATTGAGGCCGTACTCTCCAGTCGCCCCATCGTACTGCGTGATCCCCACTTTATAGGTTTTGCCGCTTTCAAGACCTGTAACGCTAATCGTGTCTAGGTAACTATAATCGTAGCTATTCACGAGCACATTATCCGCGTCGTCGTAGAGCGAGATCACGGTGTCGGCCCAGGTCTCCTCATTCGGATCCTCGGCGAGGTTCGGAACCGTCTGGATAAGCAGCGGCGCGGCTTCATTGAACTCAAGAGTGATCCCTTTGTCGGTGCTGTTGTCCACGGTGAAGGGTTGCTCGGCCATGGTCCCGAGATAGTTCGTTCTGGCGGTGTAAGTGCCCGGCTTGAGCAGCTTGAATTCCGCGGCTCCCTCTGAAGCGTTTGTTATTCCGAGACAGACGTACACACCGTCGCTGTCGTAGAGGTAGACGGACTGGCCTACGACCGCGTCGGGATAGCCAGTTATACCAGATCCGTACTGGGCATTGGTGTTATTCACATAGACGGAGACGGTCTTCGTGCTATAGGTTGCTCCAAGGTTAGGTATAATCCCGCCATTGAGAATCTGCGCTGCGGCCTTTACGTTGACCAAGCCATATCCGGTATCCTCATCCCAACCCGAAGCGCCGATATCGGTGGCCGTCGATTCGATGATGCTGCGGATCTGATCAGGCTTGAGCGTCGGGTTGAAGGTTAGCAGGTAGGCTACCGTGCCGGTCACGAAAGGAGCGGCCATCGAAGTGCCGGACATATCCAGGTACGTATCGCTCGTTCCATTGCCGGTTGAGTAGATGTTGTAGCCTGGCGCGGAGACCGAGATGAAATTTCCGCTGGTAGAGAACGATACCTTGGTGCCATCGGCTTTTGTGGCGGCGACCGCCAGCACGCCCGTATAAGCGGCCGGGTACTGCGGGGCGTTGTAGCCGCTGTTGCCCATCGAAGCGACCACCATAATATCTTCGTCCAGCGCCTGGTTGATCATGTCCAGCTCGAAATAGCCGGCATAGGAACTTCCAAGCGACATGTTGACGGGAATGGTTTGCGTAACGCTGTTGGTCTGTTTCCAGGAAATGAGGTCCGCGAGACCGCCGTAGACCGCCCAGTCGGAACCTGAGCCGCTGGCAGCCGAGTCAGAGAAGCACTTGTATGAGATAAGCTTCACATTTTTCCATGCGACGCCAGCCACGCCCTTGCCGTTGTTGCCGAGGGCCGCGATAGTGCCCGCGGTGTGGGTGCCATGCCCCTCCTCATCCCAGTCTTCATTCTCGGGCACGTCCACGAGCGCTCCGCCGTTCCCTACGAAAGCGAAGGTGTTGCCTCCATCGGAAGAGGCAAAGGCGCTCTTCGCGTACTCGATTATCTGGTCGCCATTGCCGTCGATAAAGTCCTCGTGAATCCGGTTAATGCCCGTATCGATGTCGGCGACATAGACCGTGTTGGCGCCGACGTCATAAGCTTGATAGGCTTCGATAGCCTTAGTGGTCTCAAAGTGGCCGAAGCGTCCCCATGTCTCTGGATCGTTGAAGAAGGCGGCGATGGCGGCCGCGTCGCGGCTCGTCGCCTTGTCGATAGCAGCCTCCGATGAGCTTTCATCGTCCGGCAATTTGGAGACGAGTTCGTGTTGGGCGTAGACTACCCCGGCGGTGTGCCGGAGGCGGGCGACAAGCTTTACCGTTTCGCTCTTTTTATACAGCCTATAGTATTCCGAGCCGTTGAGGCTGAAGTGGCCAGAGACAGCAGCGCCGTAACGCGTGAAACGGTCGGCGTCGAAGCCCGAGGCTACCTTGACGATAACAAAGTCTGCGTTCACCTCACCCGCGGCGGCGGCTATCGTCAGTTCCGCCTCGTCGGATGGTTCGAACATGACATAGGGAGTCATGGACCGCGCGGCGGCTGACGTCGAGCCCGAGATCGCGAACAGGCCGCAGCCCGTTAAGACGCTGGCTGCCAATATCGCCGCGAATGTCATTATAATAGTAGGTTTCTTGTTCATTGCTTTGCTCCTCGTCATTCCACCGTGAACGAGAACCAGCCGTTAAGCGTCTGCTGGCCGTTCTGGTACACGTCGGCATACGAGCGGGAGACACAGTTCGTGCCGCTCTTGATAAAATATGCCGCCACATTAGTACTGGCGCTCCCTTCATAATCTCCGAATATGTCCCAGTAGTAGGTTACGCCAGATTCAAGTTGCAGAGCATCTCCTGTAGCGCGGTTCGTGGCGGCGTTGAAAAGCGCGGGCTTGAGACTGACGATCCCCGTGGCGGAGTCCACGGCAATATAATTGGCGACACTCGCCGCAGCATAATATAACCAAGTACTTCCTGACCAATAATAGAGTTTTCCGCTTGAGAAAGCATAGTACATGTACCCGTAATAAACATGGGTGCCATCGGCCGTTCTGATGACAGGCGAGAAATAGACTCCATCAGCGACTGCGGCATCATAGAGGTCGGGGTTGGAAATCTGCACGGTAAAGTCCGGCAAAGCAGTCGCATCAATGCTCTTCGTTTTATTCGCGGGACTCACGAGCGAGGCGGTAAATGCGGGCAAAAACTTTATAGGTCCCATAACAGCGCTTTCATTTGTATGGGTGTCATCCGTGAAAGCCGTGATTTTATATTCGTACTCCACGCCTTCCTCAAGCTGCGAATCGGCGTCGTAATAGACATGCGTCCCGCCATAGCCTGTCGATAAGGTTCCGAAATTCTCGGTGCCGATTAAGGTCCAGTCGGCGCCGTTGTTTGATGAACGATACACCCGATAGCCGAGGATGGGGACGGCGTTCCCGCCCGATGCGGCGTCTTGGAATGCGAAGGTGATAGCCGCTCTGTAGGAGATTGAGCCGCTTGCGAGTCCAGTGAGGGAGTCGGCCGTTTTCGTGTTCTTGAAGTAATCCCTAGAAACACCATAGATCCCCAATTCGGCTTTGAGGCTCTGGAAGTAATTAGCGGATATGTCGGCGCCGGTCGTGTTCTCGCCTGAGTTTGTCACGGCTAGATTCCGCTCAGTACGGTTGTTTGCGCGATCGTAGATGACGAAACTGAGCGTGTGCTCTCCGGGGACGATGTCCGCCCAAGAGATGCCGAAGTACGCCGTTCCGGTAAAAGTTCCGGCTGCCGAGTCGTAGGTAGAGGTGGAGAGGGTGGCATTCGGGGTATAGCCGCTGAAAATGCTCGGCGTCTGGTCAAGGCCCATCTTGATTCCGAAGCCTGACCAGGAAGTTTCGTCCATCTCTGATTTGCCCGACGCTACAAGCTTTATATACGTGATCGTCGAGAAATCAACGGTGTTCCCGGAGACGATCGAGGTCCAAGCGGCGGTGGCGGGATTGGCGTCTGTCGTATATTGTATCGAGCCGATAATGGGCGATTCAGCGGGGAAAGTACTCATGTCGAGCGTCGGGCAGATCATGGTCAGCGAGAGGCCGTTGGCCCCGGTGACGTTCTCTTTGGAGGATTGCGCGCGATTGGTTGGCGAGGCCTTGACGGTGTAGGTACTCCCCAAGGCGAGCCATAGCGGTTGGGGATTGGCGCTGAACGCGGCATCATATAATAGGCTACCACCTTGATAAACGTAGACCGTACCGCCGACGGGCAGTTTGCTGCTGTTTACGGAACCGATGATCTCGGTCTCGGCGTTAGCTTTGTAAACCGTTACCGTGTACGCCTTGATATTCCCATCCTCAGCGGTGACCGTAGCCGTGAAAACGTTTGGGCCGACGACGAGATCGGTATCGGCAGCGACCTTGTTCCAGGCAAGGATAGCGGCATCGTCGTTCACGTTCGCGACGATCGTAATCCTTGTCGTATTCTTATCCACGACAACAGTATACGACGTGGTGGAGCTAGAGAATGCTTTGTTCAACGTCTGACCTGTAATGCTCAATGCGCTCAAGGTAGCGTCGGAGGATTTTGGGGCCGTCGGCTGGACGCATCCCGAGGCTATGAGAATAACCGCGACGATGACGGCAATTCTCTTTAACGTCTTTTTCATTGTTTTCTCCTGTTTACTATACAAAGGCTCCTATTCGTCATCCGAATCGTTACTTTATTTTTTTATCATAGGTTGATTTTGAAGCGCGCCAAAGCTCCTGTCAAGTTTGTTTAGGTTTTTAATCCGGATTCTTATTTTAAAGAAATATTTCCTTTGGCTTAGCATGGCACCTTTCGGCGATGCGGTGTATCGCCAAAACGTGGTATTTGTTCCCCTTGCATGGAGAACAGGAACAGGAGGTGGCTTACGCGTTACCGAGGACAATCGATTCGGATCGTCGCGCCGCTGACGACACTGCTTTTCATGGGAACGCTTGTCTTCCCGGCGGGTGCTCAAGGTTCCTTGCCGCCTGATGCGGCGCTCGGCGGAATTGGAGAAAAGGGTACGGCCCCGTATCCCAAGCCCGGCGTGTTACAAGGCAATGCGCTGAAGTCGGCGCTCATTGCCGCGACAATGCGGGCGATCGGCATGGAAATTCTGTATTCCGAGAACGAACTGCGCGCGGCCAAGGCGCGGTCCGGGGATTTAGCCGATATCGCTCGTCTTGATGAAAAAATCGCGGACTTGAAAAACGAACTTGCCAAAACCGCGCTTCTCGAACCTTCCGATTATTCTTTGCCTAAAACCAGGCGCGTTCGCGTCACTCCTAAAAAACCATACAGTTACGGCTCAAGCCTCGATATCGACGGAAGCGGTAAGAAGAACCCCGTTTATTATGCGGCGGGAATCCAGGGGGACGATTTCTCCATGCTCGAGGTAAGGAATAAATACGCGCTCACGATTTATCTTCTGAGGCCAAAGGCTTTCGAGTCGGGTCAAAAAAAGGGCCATTATGTATTCATCATGGCTCCGTCGGGACCCGGTCCGGGCTTCAAGGCGCCCGATTCCACTAGCCAGCCATAAGCGGGCAAGGCGATGGAATCCGCGCACACGAGTTGCGGATATTTTCGGATTACGGCGCAAAGGGGAATGAAGGCTGTTCACTTGCGGCACTTTTTTGAAATACGGTTAAAGAGTTTTATGGAGTTTCCTTGCCTTTGGCGATAAGCCGAGGCCTATTTCCACTACGAAAAACAGCTAAAACTATTTGTTGGTCGTTGACGCGGAGTACCTCTCAGCTGCCATGATTTCCTATTGCGTGACGACAAAAGTCGCGGATTTTAACGAGAAAATAACTAAAATTATATTGTTCAAATTATATTGATAGTTAATTATAGAAATAATCATGAAGTGGTGGAATTTTCCTATTGCCCTCCTTGACTGATTTTGTAATCGGTATTTATCTATAAGTAATGTACTATATAGTACAACCATTCTGTGCGAATGGGGTATTACTTCAGTCCTTGGAGGAAAGGAATTGAAAAAGACCGTCAAGGGTTCGCTTCTCCTTCTGGCAGCTATCGTCGCGATGACGATGTTTTCCTGCCAGCAGGTCAAGCAATCCGCAAAGACCGAAACGCCGACACCGTCGGCGGTGACATCGATGAAACCGGGCGTCTACAAGCAGACCGTAAAGGGCATGCACGATGGTCTCGTCGTCGAAGTCACGCTCTCCGAAAAGAAAATCGAAAAAGTCGTCGTCGTCGGGAACAACGACACGCCTGGAATCTCGGCCGGAGCGATCTCGACGCTTCCCGATAAAATCGTCGCAGCCCAGAGCCTGTCCATAGACACGGTTTCCGGCGCTACCATGACCAGCAGGGGAATTCTCGCCGCGGTCGGTCAAGCCATCGCGGCCGCGGGCGGCAAGGTCGAGGAATTCAAGATCGCGGGCAAAGAACCCGAAGCGACCACGGCGGCCAGTACAGCCGCTTCCACCGAAGCTATCGCCTCGACAGCGCTTCCCGCCAAATGGGATATGACCTACGACGTTGTCGTGGTCGGCGGCGGATTCGCCGGTCTCTCCGCTTCTCATAGCGCGGCCACCCACGGCGCGAAAACCGTCCTGGTCGAGAAAATGCCCTTCGTGGGCGGAAACTCCCAGATCAACGGCGGCGTCTACGCGGCTTACACGAGCAAGCTCGCGGCCGATTTCCAGAAGAAGTTTAACCTTGTTCCGGACACCGCCGAAGCTCATATCGCCGACACCATGAAGGGCGGCGACTACATGAGCGACATCAAGCTCGTGAAGAACATGGTCTACGGATCTCCTTTCTATCTCGACATGCTTCTCAGCAATGGCCTTAAGGTTCGCGAGAGCCTCACCAGGCCGGGCGGGCACTACGGCTACCGCACCTACACCACGATCAATGGCCAGGGCAGCGACATCGTCGAAGTCCAGAAGAAAATGTGCAAGGAAGCCGGTGTCGAGACGCTCGTAAACTCCAAGATGGTAAAAATCTACCGCGAAGGCGAACTCAAGGGCAAAGTCGTCGGAATCGGCGTCGAGACCAAGTCCGGTTATAAAACCATCAAGGCGAACAAGGCGGTCATCCTCACCACCGGCGGATTCGCCGCTAACGTGGAGATGAGGTCCAAGCAGGTTCCCGCGCTCACCGCGGATCTCCCGACGACCAACCATGTAGGAGCGACCGGTGAAGGCATCACGATCGCTCAGGAAGTTGGCGCGAACACCATGCAGATGAGCTATATCCAGCTATACCCTTTCGCCGACCCGAACAACGGCGTTCTCGACGCCTTCGCGGTCATTCCCTTCAGCGGACCTTCGGCCGGCATCGTCTACGTGAATGAGTACGGCAAGCGTTACGTCAACGAAGGCGAACGCCGCGACGTCTGCGCCAAGGCGGCCCAGGATTCCGGCGGGTTCCCCACCTTCTCCATCTTCGGCGAGGATATCTGCAAGAAAGGCGGCTTTATCACAGCGGAACAGCTTGCTGCGGGTATTCAGGCCGACCGTATCTTTGTGGCCGATACGCTTGAGCAGCTCGCCGCCGAGATCAACAAGCGCGCGTACAAGGGCGAGAAGGTCAACATGGATCCCGCGACTCTCGTCGCCACCATCGCCAAGCACAACGAGTATGTGAAGGCGCTCAAAGATCCCGATTTCGGCAAACGCATCGATAAGGGCGTCATGATGACCAGCGAGAAAGGCCCCTTCTATGCGATTCCGCAGTGGCCTTCGGTCCATCACACGATGGGCGGCGTCACGATCACCGAAAAGACTGAAGTTCAGGATATTTACGGCAAGGTTATCCCCGGGCTCTTCGCTGCTGGCGAAGTAACCGGCGGCGTCCATGGCACGAACCGCCTCGGCTCCAACGCCGTAGCCGACTGCGTGGCCAACGGCTACATCGCCGGGCAAATGGCCTCGACCGGCACGCTCCCCGATTTTATCAAGGGTAAGTGAGCGGTGACGAAGCGATAAAGCTTGCGTCATGGATGCGCCGCTTTATGACGCGGTGCTTATAAGGAAGGCCCGCCCCCCGTATCAGGGGGGCGGGCCTTCCTGTTTGTAGGGCGCGGCGTTTGGCCCTGTCGTCTACGGCTTAGCGTGGCTCACAGCGTCGCGCCACGTCTCCGAGAAGCGCCTATACCTATAGCTCCATATGCATGGCGGCGCGGACTTCCTGGAGCGTGTCGACGGCCACTGCTCTCGCGTTCTCAATGCCGTCCAGGAGCACCGACCTGATGTAGGCGGGGTCGGCCTCGAGTCTTGTGCGCTCGGCGCGCAGGGGGCGTAGGTATTCGTTGAGCGACTCCGTCAGGGTACGCTTGAGGGCGCCCGATCCCTGGTCTGCGATCCGAGCGGCAATAGCCGCCGGATCGTCGCCCGTGCAGAGCGAGCAGATCAGAAGCAGATTGGAGACTTCGGGGCGCTTTGCGGGGTCGTAGGTTATCGTGCGATCCGCGTCCGTCTTGGCTTTTTTGATGAGGGCAGCGGTTTCGTCCTCGGTGGAGCAGAGCATGATGGCGTTGTTTCGGCTCTTGCTCATTTTCTGGCCGCCATCGAGGCCGAGAATGGTGGGCGCCGCGCTCAGAAGGGCTTGGGGTTCCGGAAACACGGGCTTGCCGGCGGCGAAGCGCTCGTTGAACCGGCGCGCTATGACGCGGGTCAGTTCGAGGTGGGGCAGCTGATCCTTGCCCACGGGGACGGTATTGCCCTTGCAGAAGAGAATGTCCGCGGCTTGGTGAACGGGATAGGTGTACATGCCGGCGGTTATGTTCTTCATGCCCGAGGCGGCGATTTCTTCCTTGACCGTTGGATTGCGGTTCAATTCCGCGTTGGTGACGAGGGTGAGGAAGGGCAGGAGAAGTTGATTCAGCTCGGGCACGTGGCTGTGCGGGAATATATGCGTTTTCCCGTTTGGAATGAGTCCCGCCGCGATGTAGTCGATGGTTAGCTCGCGCGTGTTTTCGGCGATAGCCTCGAAGGTTTCGCGGTCGGTGAGAACCTGGTAATCGGCGATGACGATATAGGTGGTGACGCCGAGTCTCGCGAGCCGCACGCGGTTCTGCAGGGAACCGAACAGATGCCCGATATGCAGACGTCCGGTGGGTCTGTCGCCCGTCAGCACCCTATATCGTTCGGGGTGCGATGGGATATCTTTTTCAATGGCCGCGCTTTTCGCGGCGGCCGCTTCGAATGACCCATATTCCATTTCGTCGGACATTGTGTACTCCTGCGAGATTTTAGGGACGCCGAGCGTCCCGGAGCTTCGGTAGCTGTCAGGATAAATCGCTTCAGTGCCTTTTATCAAGGGATCGGAGGCTCGGCCTCAACGCTGGACGGCGACGCCTCGGGAAGGCCTGGGCTTTCGGATTTCCATCCAGTCGAGAGGGCGCGATACCACGGAAAAACCGACCTTCTTATAGACTTCATGGGCATCCTTCGTTATGAGGAGCCACTGGTAGACTCTCGCCATCGAGGGATGGTCCAGCATGCGGCGAATCATGCCCTGGCCGATGCCGCGCCCGCGGTATTCCTCATCGACGAACACGTCGAGAATATAGGCGAAACGCATTCTATCCGAGATGGCGCGCGCGTACCCGACTTGCCGGCCAGACTCGTCAAAGGCGCCGATCACGAGCGCCGAATTCTCCGCGCCTTCCCTCACCTCGTCCAGCTCGATGCCCGGACACCAGTACGACTTCGCGAGCATTTCGGTCACCCTCGCCAGATCCATCGCGGCGACGCCGTCTTTGTATAGAATATTCGTCATGCTAGATCCTTAGAATCATCCTCGCCGTCGTGAAATAGATCAAGAGGCCGGTGATATCCACGATCGTGGTGAGCGCGGGGCTGGCGATGAGAGCCGGGTCGGCGCCGAGCAAGGCGGCACCGAGCGGCAGAGCCGCGCCTATTATCGTCGAAGCCACAACCTGAATGGCCAGGGCAATGCCTATCGCCAATCCTATGTCCAGGGCCGTGATGGCTCCCGAGATCTGCATGTGCGAAGCCGAAGCCGTGAGCAGGACGCGCGCGAAAGCCAAGGCCCCCAGCACGATCCCCAAAAGCAGGGCTACCCGCAGCTCCTTCCATAGTACCTTGAATCCGTCCTTGGTTTGAATCTCCTTCAGGGCCAGCGAACGCACGATGACGGCAGCCGACTGGCTCCCCGTGTTGCCCCCGGTGCTGGTGAGCATGGGCATATAGAAGGCGAGAACCATGAGGTTCGCCAGCGTCTGTTCGAAGGACTGCATGACGGCGCCGGAAACCAGCCCCAGAAGCGCCAGGATGACGAGCCAGCCTACCCGGTTCCTGAAATGCGACCAGATGGTCGTATGCAGATAGGGAATGTTTTCGTGGCTGCCCGTGATGGCCATGAAGCGTTCTATATCCTCGGTCTGTTCCAGTTCCAGTACGTCGATGATGTCGTCATGGGTGATAAGGCCGATCAAGACATCGTCGGCATCGACGACAGGCAGGGCCACGAGATCGTAGCGCGAAAACAAGTAGGCCGCTTGTTCCCTGTCGTTGAGCGCGTTGACGCTCTGAGGCCTGGCGTCCATTATTTCGGAAAGCTTCTTTTCGGGATTGGCCAGGATGAGGTCGGCGAGGTTTATCGCTCCCTTCAGTTTCCTGGCCTCGTCGATGGCGAAAATCATGAAAATCGAGTGCGCCTCGGCCCCTTCGAGCCTGATCCGCTCGATGGAGTCCTTCACCGTCAAATCCTGGTTCAGCGCGATATACTCTGAAGTCATCACGGAACCGGCTGTTCCCTCCTCGAACTGGGCGAGCCTCTTGATGTCGTCGCGTTCCTTTTTGGCCAGTATGCGCAGGAGGGCTTCGAACTTCTCTCGGGGAATAGCCTTGAGCAAATCGACCCTGTCGTCCGGGTCCAGCGATTCGACGAGTCTGGCGAGGTCGGTGGTGTCAAGCAGGTCGGAAGCGTCGATCTGGTAGGCGAGGGGAAGCTCGCGGAAAACAGCCGCCGCCCTGACTTCCCCAAGGATTCCCATCACCTCGAGCGTCTCCGCGGGATCCAGCCCGGTGAGTATTTCCGCTATGGCGGTGGGGTGCAGGTCGCGGAGGAAGTCGAGGATATCGTCGCTTCTGCCTTCTTCGAGAAGGTTCGCGAGATCGGGGGCGAGCAGTTGATCCAGCATGGCAGCCTCCTTGGCCCAACAGGGCCAAACTCGACCGGATCCAGGAAATCAGGTTCCGGATGCCGATCGGAGGAGCGATTCGAGGACTATGTCGGCTTCGAGATTGGCGACGATGGCTACGCGCGGGGCGAAAGGCGGCGAGTCGGGCGTCACTTCGTTCTCGAAATCCCCGCAAAGATGAAGCCTGCCGCGGCGCACGATCTTTATGGAATCGAAATGACCTATGCCCGCGAGACCAGACGCCGCCACGACCTGGGTTTCGGGGAAGGCGTCGAGGCAGGTTTCGATGAGCATGGCCTTGGCCTCGGCGTCGTCGAAAGCTTCCACGATCACGTCGCAGCCCGGATAGAGCCGGAGCAGGGACTCCGGGTCCAGGCGGAGCCTGTGGGCGTCGATCTCAAGGCTCGGCTCTATCCTTCTGAGATTCACGGCGAGGGCATCGACCTTGTAATCCCCCACTTGGTCCTGGAAGTAGTACTGCCGATCCAGGTTGGCCGCCGAGACCCTGTCGAAGTCGGCCACGACGAGCCGGCGGACTCCCGCCCTGACCAGCGCGACGGCGCAGTTGGAGCCGAGTCCGCCGGCTCCGGCGATTCCCACTTTTGCCCGCGAGAATATCTCGCGCAGTCTGTCGCGTTCCATAAAGTAAAGACTAACGGACTTTAGACGGCGAAGCAAGGTAAAAGTCGACGGCGATAAGATTTAGGAAAAGGGAAGTCTCGGCGCTGTCCACGTCGAACATGAGGCCCAGCGAGAACATTCTTTCGCGCCGCCCGTAATAGGGGTTGCCCAGCGCGAAGGGCGTTATGCGCAAGAATATGGCCCGCGAATATTCCGGCGCGCCGGAAGTCAGGTTGTGCATGCCATAGAGAATCCCCGCGTCCAACAGGGCATTCAGATAGATGGCCGGTCCGCCCGATTTCCTTACGCGTTCGCCGAAAAGCGATACGCCCGCATGCCCTTCCAGAAAGATGTCATCGAGCGGTTCGGGACTCAGGCGGGGCAGGATCGAAAAACCCGCTTCCGCGTATCGCGTTATGCCGCAGCTGAGGCCGAAGGAAGAAAAAATCCCGGGGGTCCCCGCGGGGTACTTCCCTTCGGCGTTTCTGAAGAAACTCCATCCGCTGACGGAAAAGGAGAGGTTCTGGGCTCCGGCCGAAATGGCGGCCAGGAGGAGGAGCGAGAAAAGGGTGAGTGAACGGACCGGGTGTTTCATCGCTGCCTGCCTCAGTATGACATATAGGAAAATTCGAAAAGCTCGATGCCCCAGCCCTTCATGGCGAATGAAGAATCGAAGACGAGGCCGAAGGACCCGACGGAAAAATACCCATACCCGGCGAAAAGCCGCAGGGGAGAAAGGCTTACCGTGTAGCGGAGGTCTCTTAAGTTCGCGAATGGAGCGTAGACGGTCGCGCTCGCCATGGGGGCCAGCGTCGTTTCGCGCGCGGACATCCAGGCGAAAGGGTGTTCCTTTATATGGAAGAGCGTGAGATCGACGCCGAGGCCGGCCAGCGATTCGGTAAAGGAGAGAGGATTCACGGGAATGAGATAGTGCATGGTAAAGGCCGAACCCAGCACGGGGATATCGGCGATTTTCGCCGAAGCGGAAAAGTCCATGTATTCCGCATCCGAAAAGAGCGGCGAGGAAAAGCCGCCCATGGAAACCGAGTAATAGAATGAACTCTCGTTCCCGGCGAAGGACGGCGCGGCCGATCGGGCGAATAGCGCGAGAAAGAAGAGAATGAGAGCGCGGCGATGTAGTCGCTTCATCGTGTCAGCCTCCGAACAGCATGCCGAGATAGGATGTCAGATAGCTGAGGCTTCGATACTGTCTCGCTTCTTCCATCAATACGGGATTCGCGTATTTCATGATCTCCCGCAGGTTAAGAAGCGTCTGCGCTCCCACCTCCTTATCGGCGCTCACCAGCGCGATTTCCCTGGACAGGTACTGGGATCGATAATTGAAGTTGGGGCTTCCGAAGGCGGCCAGATACCCGTCTGCCAGCATGAGTTTGTAATGGAGGAAGGAATTGTCGGGCGCGTCGAACATGTAAACCTTCGCGCCCGCTTCCAGGAGGTCCTGGATGCAGTATTTCGAGGCCTCGTCGTAGGCCGCGCGAAAGGAATTGGCCGAAAGGACGATGTGGACGTCTACGCCTCGTCTCGTCGCGGTCTTGATTTTGCGCACGAGCTCGGGCGTCGAAAAGGTATATGCTTGCAGCATCCATATTTCCTTCTCGGCGAAGAGGAAGAAGGCGTCGAAGAGGCTGTCGACCTTAGATGGTTCGCCGGGAACCTGGTCCACGACCCAGACGGAGCTGTCCGTTTTTTTTTCGGGTATGCCGAATTTTCCCGGCTCGATGGGGTCAGGCGAGTTGCGGTTCCAGGTCCGGCAGAAGGAATCGACCATGTGGGCGAGTGGCCCCGGGCCTTCGATTTCCGCGAAGGTGTCGATGTTGCTGTATTCGCCCGAGGGCGCGAGGGAATAGTAATTCAGGTTCATGCCGCCCACCGCCAGGTGTTTTCCGTCTATGATCCAGAATTTTCTGTGATCGCGGTCGAGCAGGGAGGGAAGGGAGAAGAGTCTGAGCCCCGATATCGGATTGTATTCGGCCACGCGCACCGGCGTTCCCTCGAAATATTTCAGCGCCGTGGGCAAGAAGGATGCCTGATCGGGCATGTAGGTGAAATAGGAGGAAGAGTCGAAGATGACATAGACGCGCACGCCTTCCCTGGATTTCCGGACGAGGGCTTCCATGATGGCCGAATTCACGGGGTGATAATTGACGAGGAATGAGTCGATCATGATGTAGTCTTCGGCGCTCTCCACGAGTCCCAGGGCGCGGGCTTTCCATTCGTCGCTGGAGAAGTGGAGTTTGGGAAGCGTGGAGGGGAATTCCGGAATATTCCGCTCGGCAAAATATCTGTGCAGGCCTACTTGGATGCGGTCTTGAGGTTCGCGGGCGGGCGCGCTCGCGCAGGAGACGAGGTTAAGGATCGTGGTCATCGCGAGGATGAGCGCGATGATGGACATGGGCGGGCGCTTTTCGGGCGAATGAATGTGGGACATGTCGGGTTCAACCTTTGAAGAATGGCGCGAGCGCGTCGGCTATGCCTGATTCGAAATCCACGCTGGGTTTGTAGCCCAAGGCTTCGATGAGGGTTGTATCCATTCTGCAGTCCTTGGGGCGCGGGGCGCCTTTCGAGGGCGCGGCATCGGGCGCCGCGAAGGATGCGTCCATGCCAAGAGTCTGGGCCATGATCATGAGCATTTCATATTTCGTATAGGCGACGGGGCCAGATAGAAGATAGATCGGCAGCCCGGACCGATGCCCCGCTGCCTGTCCGTTGGCGGTCGGCCCGCCGGATCGCGGCGCGAGCGCGTCGATGATTTTTTCAATCGCGGCGGCGACATCATTGACATGAAGAGGGTATCTGCGAGCCCAATTATCGACCGTGCATGCCTGTCCTTTCTCGAGAAGCGAGGCGAGTTCCGTGACCGCGGATTCGTCGAGTCTTTCGACCGGGCCGTAGAGGATGGGCAACCTGAGTATCGCGGCCTTCGCCGCCGCCCCGGTCGCGGCCCCGGTCGCCGCCCCGGCCTCGGCTCCAGCCCGGGTCTCGGCGCCTACATCCGTCATGGCGGCGGCGACGCGCCTCTCCCCTTCGAGTTTGAGCTTGCCGTATTCGTTGAGAGGATGTACGGGCGAATCGGGAAAATAGGGCGGGTTGGATCCGTCGAACACATAGTCGGTGGAAATATACAGCAGAAAGGCTCCGCTCTTGGCGCAGGCTCGGGCGACCGTCTCCGTGGCGGCGACATTGAGCGCTCTGGCCTGGCTGGGGTTCCTGTCGACGATGTCGGGACGGCGTTCCGCAGCGGCGTGAATCACGAAATCGGGCTTCGCCGCGGCGAAAAGCGTCGCCACTTCGGCCGAGTCGGTCAGATCAGCCTTGATCACGGGCGTTCGGGCTCTCGAAAAGGCGGTTCCGGTGAGTTCCATATCTCTCCGGTCGCGCGGTCTGGCTAAAATCGCGCGGCCGAGCAGCCCCGAGGCTCCCGTCAGCAATACTCTCATAGTGGGGAATATACTATCACAGGGAAATGCTGTAGTCTAAGGCCCCTGGAATGTCTGGCCCGCCAGATCGATTTCCTGCGTGTCTGAGCTCGATTCAGGCACCTCTAGCCGGAAAACTTGAATAAACGCGCAATTTAATATAGCTTATTAGCAATCTTAAAATTTTTAAATTTCAGGACAAGGAGTCTTATATGGATACAATATTCTGGTCAGCTCGCCAGAGCGCCGAGTGGAAGACCAAGGTGGGGCTGGCCGAGATGCTGAAAGGCGGCGTCATCATGGATGTCACGAACGTCGCCCAGGCGAAGATAGCGGAGGAGGCCGGCGCCGTCGCTGTCATGGCCCTCGAGCGGGTGCCTGCGGATATCCGCGCCCAGGGCGGCGTCGCGCGCATGTCGGATCCCAAGATGATCAGGGAAATACAGAAGGCGGTATCCATACCCGTCATGGCTAAATGCAGGATAGGGCATTTCGTCGAGGCCAGGATTCTCGAATCCCTCGGCGTAGATTTCATCGATGAATCCGAAGTGCTCACCCCCGCCGACGACAGATTCCATGTCTACAAACAGGATTTCAAGGTTCCCTTTGTCTGCGGCTGCCGCGATCTGGGCGAAGCGCTCCGCCGCATCGGCGAAGGCGCCGCCATGATCCGCACCAAGGGCGAACCCGGCACAGGCGACGTCGTCGAGGCGGTAAGACACATGCGCACGGTCCGCGACGGCATCGCGCGCCTGACAAGGCTTCCCGTGGAAGAACTGATGACGGCGGCCAAGGAATTGGGCGCGCCCTATGAACTGGTTTATGAAATCGCGAAAACGGGCAAGCTGCCGGTACCGAACTTTTCGGCGGGCGGGATAGCCACCCCGGCCGACGCCGCCCTCATGATGCAGCTCGGCGCCGAATCCGTCTTTGTCGGCTCGGGCATATTCAAGTCGGGCGATCCCGCCCGCCGGGCCCGCGCCATAGTGGGGGCGGCCGTCCATTTCCAGGATCCGAAGATGCTTGCCGAACTCTCCGAGGATCTTGGCGAAGCCATGGTCGGCATCGGCATTTCCGATCTCGGCGAAAACCAGAAGATGGCCGTGAGAGGCTGGTAACCTAAATGGTCTCTCCCGATACTCAACGCTTGCCAGCCGGCCCAGGCGGCCTCAGGGTAGGCGTTCTCGCCCTCCAGGGTGACTATGCAGCCCATATCGCCGCGCTTCGCGAAGTCGGCGCCGAGGCTTTCGAGATCCGTTCAGCGGCCGACCTCGAATTGGCCGATTCGGTGGTGATTCCCGGCGGGGAAAGCACGGTGATGGGTTCCCTCCTGCAGCGTTTCGGTTTCATGGACGCGTTCAGGCGTCGAATCCTTGCGGGAATGCCCGTCTTTGGCACCTGCGCCGGTCTCATCCTCCTTTCGAAGGACATCGAGAACAGGAAGCAGCCCGGACTTGAGCTGCTCGATGTCACGGTCCGCAGGAACGCCTACGGAACCCAGAAAGACAGTTTCCGCGCCCAGGTAAAAACGAAGATTCCCGGCGTTCCCGAACTTGAAGGCGTTTTCATTAGAGCTCCGAAAATCACGAAGATCGGTCCCGGGGTGGAGGTTCTCGCCGTTCACGAGGGCAGTCCAGTCCTCGTTCGCGAGGGCTCCATGCTCGGAGCGACCTTTCATCCCGAGCTTGTACCGGGCGCTCTCATCCATAAATGGTTCTTGGATTTTCCCAAAGAACGGAGGTAGTTTCATGATCGCGAAGGAAATAAAGAAAGCGGCCAGCCAGGACGATATCGCGGCCCACGTAAAACGCGTCTTCACAGTCCGCGACAAGCAGATTCTCGCCAACCATTTTGCCATAGCCGACACGATTGCCCAGACCTTCGGCAAGGGCTGCGAGGTCGTCATTCATTCTCTCGAGGACATTGGCAAGTCCATCGTGAAGATCGTGAACGGTGAGGTTACCGGCCGGGTCCTGGGCGCTCCCATCACCGATCTGGGGCTCAAGGTAGCCAACAACGCCTACGATTCCAAGGAAGATATCGTAGGGCCCTATTTTTCCAAGACCAAGGCCGGGAAGCCGCTCAAGTCGACGACGATGATCATACGCAACGACGAGGGCGCGCCCATAGGTTTCCTCTGCATCAATTTCGACCTTTCCATGCCGCTCACGCAGTTTTTCGCCGATTTTTCGCCCGCGCCCGAAGTCCCGCCATCGGGCGAGAATTTCGCGCCGGATGTCGACGAACTCGTCGCCCAGGCCGTGGCCGACGAACTGGAAGCTGTCTCCCGCGTCACGGGCGTTTCTCCTACCGAAAAGAACCGCCGCATCGTCGCCAACCTTGAACTGCGAAGCATCTTCGACATAAAGGGAGCCGTGGAACTCGTCGCCGGCGAGCTGGGCGTCACCAAGCACACAATTTACAAATATCTCCGGGAATTGCGCAACGAACAGTGAGCGGCATGAGTTGAACTCCCGCCTCGAGGACGTCATAATCCTCCTAGCACGTACTAGGAGGATGTCATGTCCAAGCTTTGTTTCAACGCCAAGATAGCTCCAGCCGCTCTCGGTCCCTATTCGCACGCCGTCGTTTCCGGCGATTTCGTGTTCCTTTCCGGCCAGCTCGGGCTCGATCCCGCCACCAACGCCCTCGCTCCGGGCGGCGTGGAAGCCGAAACCCGCCAATCCCTCACCAATATTTCCACCATTCTCGCCGAATTGGGACTCTCGCTTTCCAATGTGGTCAAAACGACTGTTTTTTTAAGGGATATGGGCGATTTCGCGCGCATGAACGCCATATACGCCGAGTTTTTCCCGAAGGATTTTCCCGCTCGCAGCGCCGTCCAAGCCGCGGCCCTTCCCAAAAACGGCGCGGTGGAGATAGAGGTGATCGTCTCGTCCGGCGCGGCGACGGCCGATGCAGTGGCCGCGCGCCGCGTTTCGGAATGAGCCTCGGCCATGAAATACGATTTTGACCGACTCTATGACAGAGCTTCTTCCGATTCCCTGAAGTGGGCCAATAGAGCCGAGCATTGCGGCTCCGAGGATGCGATACCGCTCTGGGTGGCCGACATGGATTTTGCCTGTCCGCCCGAAGTCGCCGCCGCGGTGCGGGAGAGGGCGGCCCACCCCATCTATGGCTATCCCATAAGGAGCGATGCCTACTACCAGGCCGTCATCGGCTGGATGAAGCGGCGCAATGGCTGGAACATCGCCAAAGAGTGGATCTGCTACTCGCCCGGCGTCGTTCCGGCCCTCAACTTCGCCGTCCAGGCCGTATCCAACCCTGGCGACAAGATCATCATCCAGCCGCCGGGGTACCACCCCTTCGTGAGCGCGACCCTGTGCAATGGCCGCCAGCTTGTCGAAAACGAGCTCGTTTTCGACGGCGGGCGCTATGTCATGGATTACGAGGCCCTCGAACGATCCATCGACGGACGTACCAAGGCTATCATCTTTTGCAGTCCGCACAACCCCGTAGGCAGGGTCTGGGAAAAGATCGAGCTGGAAAAGCTCGTCGATATCTGCCATCGCCACGGCATCGTCATTATTTCGGATGAAATTCACTCCGATCTCATTCTGGGCGATATCCGCCACTCGCCCATTGCCTCCCTATCCGAAAAGGCCGCGGCCATCACCATCACGCTCACCGCTCCCAACAAGACCTTCAATATGGCCGGGCTTACGATGGGCAATGCCATCATTTCCGACAAAAAGCTTCGCGACGCCTTTCAGAACGCAGTGGAAGACTCGGGTATCGGCGTGTCGAATGTATTCGGCAACGTCGCCCTCGAGGCGGCCTACAACGAGGGCGAAGCCTGGCTCGAGGAACTGCTCGTCTACCTGCGGGGGAATTTCGGCCTCGTTTCGGATTTCATCGCCAAGAAGTTGCCCGAACTCAGTATATTACCACTAGAAGGCACCTATCTCGGCTGGATCGATTGCCGGAGGCTCGGGCTCTCCGATGCCGGGCTCAGGGAATTCTTCACGAAAAAGGCCAGGATATGGCTGGATGAGGGAACAAAGTTCGGCTCCGGCGGTTCCGGGTTCATGCGCGTAAACCTGGCCTGCCCGAGATCGTATCTGGCGGAAGCGCTCCTCAGGATGGAAAAAGCTCTCGAGGAACGAAGGAGGGGATGACATGGATTTTATTCTCGACGAAGTCGCTCAATTCTGGCGGATCATCACGCTCAAGCCGTTCAGGAAAACGGAAGGAGTTTCGTTCGACATCCTGCCGATGAGGTACCTTCCGAAGATAGACGGCGTGGACCGTGTCGTGCACAAGCACGGAGCCTTGTCGCCGGGCTCGGTGGGAGACGTTAAGCGGCCCTGGTACCTTCATCCCCAGCAGGAGGACAATCTTCTCGTGCTTCAGGGCGTCCGCATGGTGGACATATATTCCCTGAAATACAGGCGCCTCGAGCACTTCACCGTGGAGCCCGAAAGAGTGTTCCACAACGACAAGCTCGTGTATGAAGGACCGGCCATGGTCGTGTGGCCGACCAACGTGTTCCATCGCATAACGTCGGGCGAAAATGGCTCCGTGTCTCTCAATTTCGCCGTCAGGCTGCCCGGATTCAATATCGACACCAATTTTTCCGTCTACGATCTCGATACGAAGACGGGGGAATACAAAGTCATCAGGGAAGGAAAGCTGGATCAGTTCGCGTAACGCGTTGCGCAGAGTGCGATTTCGCGCAACGCGGGGTTTTCATTCCTCTTCCGCGTTGCGGTTCACTTCGTTGGTTCTGCTCACCATGACCTTGTCTATTCTGTTGCCGTCCATGTCCACTATTTCGATATGAAAGCTGTTCCATTCGCAGGACTCGCCCACTTTGGGGATCGAGCCCATGCATTCGAGCACGAGGCCGGCCACGGTATCGTAGGCGTTGGCGTCGAATTTTTCCTCGTCCAGCTCCATGGATTCGGCGAACTCCGCTATGGCGAGGGTGCCGTCCACGAGGAATGAGCCGTCTTCCCGCTCGACGACGCCTGGCACTTCGTCGGAGTCGTTCTGGGCGAGTCCCGCGACGACGGATTCCATGAGATCGCTCATCGTTACGAGGCCGGAAACGCCGCCGTATTCGTCGACGATCAAGCCGGTGCTCGCCGCGTTGTCTTTCAGTATGGAGAGAGCGCGCAAGGCCGATATGGTCTCAGGTATGAGGACGGGCGGGCTCAGGTGGGCCCTGATATCGATGCTGCCTTCGCGCACGAGGGTGGCGAGGGCTTCCCTGACGTTGAGCATGCCCACGATCCTGTCGAGGTCGCCTTCCATGACGGGCAGGCAGGCGAAGTTGGCGTTCGCCACCAGTTCTTCCTTGGTCGTTTTATTCCCGTCTTCCAAATCCAGGGCCAGGACGTCGGTGCGCGGCGTCATGAAGGTCGTGACCCGCCTGTCGTCCAGGTTGAGGACGCCCTCCACCATTTCCTTTTCCGAGTTCTCGAAGATGCCCGATTCCGCGCCCTCGGCTATGAGGATCTTGACTTCATCTTCGGTGACGTCCGGTCCCGGGGCGCGCGCGAAGCCGAGGGTTCTGACGATGAGCGATGTCGCGCCCGACAGGAATCTGACGAGGGGATCGAAGATGATGCTGATGATGGAGATAGGGCGGATGATGGCCGCGGCGACCTTCTCGGGGCGAGAGAGGGCAAGGCTTTTCGGCACCAGTTCCCCGAGGATGACAGAGAAGAGCGTGGTGAGGATGACGATGATTACGACCGAAAGCGGTTCGGCGATGCTGGCGACGAGGGGAAAGCCCGAAAGCCAGAGGCTCATGCTGCGCGATATCGTCGCTCCGCCCACGGCGCCGGTCAGAATGCCGATGAGGGTGATCGCCACCTGTATGGCCGACAGATATCTGCCGGGCTGCTCCGCAGCGCGCAGGGCAAGCAGATAGTTTTTTCTGCCCTCGTCCGCCTCGTGGCGGAGTCTGGCCTTTCGGGAGGATACGATCGCCATTTCCGAGAGAGAAAAAAAGCCGTTGAGGAGAATGAGGGCCAGAATGAGTATGAGTTCAGCGATCATGGCAGGCCTCGAGGCTGTGCTTGGAAGAATATGGCCGGCGCCTCAGCGAGGCGCCGATGTGACTGAAGGGATCGGTTTCCGGAGACGGGGGTTCCGCGGTGTCGGATGCGTGTTCGTTCATGGGTCCAGAATACCAAATAATCGAGGCCTCGTCGAGACCGGCTTCGCTATCGACGTCGATAGCGACGACGCTCCCTACCGTAGTGAAAAATAAAAACTTGTTGTATAGTTCCCGCATGCTGAACCGATTCGCCGTCCTGATCTGCGCCCTGGCCTTCTGCCTGTTGGGCGCATCCGCCCAGAACGTTGACGCGGCATTTCCCGCTGACGATACCTTCAGGGTCATAGCCGACTCGATCTCCATCGGCAGGGAAGAATTTTCCGCCCGTCTCGACGAGATCCGCGCCGAAGGACGCGAGCCTCTCGGCCTCGTCCTCGCGGGCGGATCGGCCCGAGCATACGCTCATATCGGCGTCATCCAGGTGCTTGAAGATGCCGGCATCAGGCCTGACTTCATCGTCGCCAACTCTATGGGCGCCGTGGTCGGCATGCTTTACGCCGCCGGAGTATCCCCTGGCACGATCGCCCAAATCGTAGGAGCCGTTCCCCCCGAATTCTATTTCAACCTCGTTCTCCCCACGAAAGGCGGCATAATCAACGCCGATCCCTTTGTCGGTGCCGTAAAGGAAATGGTGGGAGATCTGGATCTCTCCGATACTCCGATCCCTGTCATCGTGACGGGCGAAGACCTGAGGACCAGGCGGCTTGTGGAGCTGTCGGCTGGAGAATTCTCCAAGGCCATGACGACAACCTTCGCCATGCCGGCGATTTTCGAGCCGGTTCCCTTCGGGGAATTCCTCCTCGTCGACGGCGGATCGACCAACTTGGTGCCGGTCGAGATAGCCGCGAAGTATTCCTCTCTCCTTATCGTTTCCACCGCCTTCTACAACAAGAGCATGAACTACGGCAATCTTCTGTCCGTGCTCAGCAGGACCTTCGATATCGGGAAAACGAGATCGGGCATCGAGGCGCTGCTCGCGGTCTCGCCCATCGTCATCAGAAATAATGTCGAAAATATTTCTTACATGCAGTTTTCCAGCCCAGCGGCCATCATCGAGCGGGGAAGGGAAAGCGCCTTGGCTTCCATCGACGAAATACTCGGCGTACTGCCCGCAACGTCCAAAAATAGGCGGATGCCGCCCGAGCTGATCGAAGCCAGGGCAAGGTATGACCTCTCAATTCCGCGTACCCTCGCCCGGCTGAGGCGGGGGGCCTTGCCCGACGTTGTTCCTTCGGTGCGATACAAACTCAGATACAAGCTTTTTGATATGTTTGAGCGTTCGGCGATGGAGCTGGACAGTCAAATGTACGGCGGGCTGGCGCTGTCGGCGGCGGCCGGCATGGTCAGAGCTTCGGTTTCCTCGATAATGGGGCTGTCGGGAGACCCCGGGCGGCAGTGGGCGCTTACGATGGGCATGCGGGCCAATCCCTTCGATACCTTTCTCGCCGAGGCCGAGTTGAGACTTTGGGGCGATTTCAGTTCACTGCCCGCGTTTTTTCTCGAGCCCGACAGCCTCGAATTCCTGGCCGATCTTTCCTGGTCCTCGAAGGGCGAGGATCTCGTACTCCGGCCCTCTCTGAGCGCCTCCCTCGATTACGCCTTCGACTCAGGGGCTCTCGGCTGGGAAACAAGGGCCGAAGTGGCTCTCGACGCGGGACTCGGCGACAGGCCTCTCCTCCCGGGAACCTGGGCAGGGTTTGTCTCGGTAAAAGCGGGCGCCTTTGCCGACACGCTAGCCGAGCCGGCGAGCTCGCCACGCTATGGTCCCGAAATGACGCTGAAGACGGGCATTGCCTATCTTGGCGGCACCAATTTGGGCGGCGCCGCTTCTGGTAGCGCCAATTCTGGCGCCGCCAGTCCTGGCGGCGCCGCCTTGAGGGGAAGGGTGACGGGGCGGTTCGATATGTCCGGCAGGGGGCTCTCGCTCGAGCGGGGCGAAGCCTATCGGGGAAACGCCCTAGCGGGCGCGGCGCCCATCGTCATCGCCGCTAACATGGAACTCGTCTGGCTGGCGAAATCCCTCGAGTTCGACGCGGCCGAGCTATTCCTCGTCAAGAACATGGAATTGGGTCCATATTTCGACGCCGTCTGGCTTGCGGGCGGCGGCTCCGGTTCAACCCTGAAGCCTGATGCCTTCAGTCTCGGGCTCAGCTACGGCACTACCCTGAGTTTCGCCGGCTTGACGCCCATCGATCTGTCGCTTTTCCTGGGCTTGGACAATACGGGATATCCGGTTTTCGGCGTCAGGGCGGGAAGGCTTTTCCCCGCCGTCAAGTGATATTCTCGTCTTCGCCGTAGGCCGCGTCGTTCTGCGTCAGGGGATTCTTGAAGCGCCAGAGCAGAAGGGCGATAAAGACCAGGTTGATGACGCTAGCCGCCGCGAAAAGGTTCCATTTCGGATTGCCCGAGGCCACCGACCCTACATAGCTGTGAAGCTTCACCCCAATGGTGTAAAGCCTGTCGTCGGTGAGAAAAACGAGAGGGACGAGGAAGCCGTTCCAGGCGGAGATGAAGGCCGTCATCATCGCGGCGGCCAGGGCCGGGGCGCTCAAGGGAGCGATGATCTTCAGCATATAGGCGAGGGGCTTCATGCCCTCGAGCGCGGCTTCCTCCTCATAGCTCGGAGGCAGGCGATCCAGGAAGGCCTTCAGCGTAAAGAGTGAAAAAGGCAGGGCGTGGAAGATATACACCGTAACGAGCGGGACATAGCCGCCCAGCAAGCCCATAAGCCTGAAGAGAATGAAGAGCGGAATGAGGGAATGGACGCCGCCCGTCATTCCTAGCGCCTGCAGGAAGGCGAAGGCCTTCGCCGAGCGCCTGGCCGTCGTCCGCGACAGGGCAAGGGCCGCCGGCAAGGTGAAGATCGGTACCAAGAGGGCTGTGGTCGCCGCTACCAGGAAGGTGTTGAAAAAGTATCGCAGTATTCCCTCTTCGCGCAGAATGGTGGCGTAGGGACGAAGCGAGATGAAACGCGGAAGAAGCCCGTCTATATAGACTGCCGACAGATCCGAGAACGAAAGCCACAGGACAACGTAGATTACGAGAACGGCGGAAGCGACGGCGAAAATTCGCGCCGTCCAGCAGGCCGCTTTCCAGGCGAAGGCTGCCGCTTTGCCGCCGATGTTCGGCCGTACCGTCCTCTCCTTCCCTTCCGGCCGCTTTCTGAGGCGAAACCACAGCCCAACCAGCAATATGACGAGCATTCCCACCGCGACGGCGTATGCCGAAGGTATGCCGTAGTCATTTTCGTTCCTAAAGGCGTCATAGAGAAAAATTTCGAGCGTGGTCGTCGCCCCGACAATATTTTTTTCGGTGATGCCGCCGGTAAAGGGCGGTCCTCCGGCCGTCATCAGGAAGGGCACCTGGAATTCCTTGAACGACCTCACGAAATCGAGAGCCCACATGACGATGAGCGTTGTGCGGGCTTGCGGCGCCCTTATCCATCGCGCGATCGTCCAGGAATCGGCCCCGTCCATACTGGCGGCTTCTGTCATGCCGCGGTTCACGGCGCGGAGCGACGCGTAGAGGGCAAACACGACAAGGGGAATGCTCAGCCATACGTCGACGGCAAGGGCGGCGACAAAACCGGCCGCTGGATCGGTGAGAAGGTTCAGCTCTCTCCCCAGCAAGGCCGAAAGTATCGATTTCCCGCCGCTGCCGTGGATGATCATCCGCCAGATGGGCACCGAGATGAAGGATGGCACTCCCCAGGGCACGAGAATGGCCGCGAAAACGATCTTGAAAGACTTTCCCGCGTCCAGGAGGACGGAAGCCAGGATGAATCCGATGAGAACGGAGAGGCTGGCCGAGAGGAGGGCCCATCCCAGCGTTATGCCCAGGGAAAGAACGAATGCCCTGTCCTCGACGAGGGCTCTGAAATTTTCGAGACCGGCCCAGGCGGCCTGGCCGTAGCTGTCGTGGTAGAGGGAACTGACCGCGGCGGTAAAGAAGGGTAGTATGCCCGCGGCCAGAACGAGAAAGGCGAGAGGAAGGATGGCCAGTTTCGCCGCCCTGGATCCGCCGAGGATGGACGCCTTCATTCCTTCCCTAGAAAACGAGATTGATAGACTGGATCTGCTTTACGTTCTTGATCCCTTCGGGCAACCTGGCGATGTTCTTGTCCCAGACGAGGACGAGGGGGAATTCGCTGGGATCGAGGCCAGCCCCATCCTTGTACATGGCGAGTATGACTTCGTCGTTGGCGTCCAGTTCGCGCGAATCGAGGGTGATCTTGTAGCCGTCGACGGCGGTTATCTCGACTTTGTAGCCGGCCTTGGCCGCCGCGCTGTCATAAGCATGGATGCTCGTGTCCTGCTTGTGCGGCTGGTAAGCGGGGTCGTCGGCGTAGCCCAGCAGAAGGTGGAGGGGGAAGCCGGTGTAGCTGCCGCTTATTCCCTTGCGCTCGAAAACGACTTCCTTCTTGTGGCAGCTCACGCAGGACTGCACCGTGGCGCGATCCATCGTTCCGTTCATTTTCCCGCCGTAGGAGACGGCGAAATCCTTGAAGTCCTTCTGTTTCACGATGATGCGCTTGATCATCTTGACCGAGGTGTGGCCGTCGATGTTGGGATCGTTGGGACCGATTTTCACCGTCCTTATGTAGCCCGGATCCTTGGGGAGCCAGTCGCCGTCCATCCTGAAGGCCAGTATCCAGGTGCCGTCCGCCTCGTCGAGCACTTGCTTGCCGGAATAGGTCATCTCATAGCCGTCGGTGGCCGCGAAGGTTATGGAATCGTCAGCGGAAAGACTCATGAAACGGGCCAGGATAGCCCTGAGGCCCACCCCGCCATAGACATTGGAGTACTTTGTCCCGGCGCTGGTCGTGAAGCTTCCCTTGTTTTCCATATATGCCTGATCTTTTTCCAGGTCGGCGAGGGTGTAGGAGGCTTTCACTCCGTTTATATCCAGCTCGAGCGCGAAGGAGGCGGCTTCCGAAACCGCCTTGGACGCTGCGAGGCTCGTGGTTATGGAGGCGATCTGCTTGACCCAAAGGCCCTTGGCCGTGTCGCCGACGACCATGGGTCTGTCGAGGGGCTTGCCGGCTTCGGTATCGGCGAGGATCAGCGCGTCCTGGGCGACATCCTTCGTGGAGAAGGTGGCGGAAAAACCGTCGGCCGCTGAGAGGGTGACTTCATAGCCCTTGGCCCAGAGTCCGGCGTCGAAGGCATAGGGATGGGAAGAGTCGGAACCGTCGATCATGGCGATGGCGAGACGGAGGGGAATGCCTGAATAGGTTGTCGCCACGCCTTTTTTATCCACCGTTTTCTGGACATAGTCCTTGCCCGCGGCCTTTATCTTCTGGTAATAGGACTGGGACAGGCTGTCCTTCCTCGCGCCCGCCAGTTCGATGCTCCAGCCCGTCTCCGCCGCCGAGGCGGCCGATGTCGCGTCCGCCGCTTTCCGCGATACGCATCCGGCGAGAACGAACGCGATGGCGACCGTGATGGCGAGAATGGTCCTCATTCGTCTAGGCATGGTGTTGCTCCTTTCGCATATTCATGATTACGGCTTCGAGCCGCCGCTTATGGTTCCCAGGTTGGCGTCGATGAGACGGCGCGCTTCCGCGAGGGCCGCGTCCGGCTTCATGCTGCCCGCGAGTATGAATCGAAGAATTTTCCACATAGTGTTTTTATAGGTGCTATAGCCTGAGCTTGGGGGTATGACGGCGCCTATCTCCGCGCTTCTTGCCAAGATGGCGTGATAGGGGCCGTCGCCTTCCGTTACCTCCCAAGCGTCTGAATTCGCCGGGAGTTTGGAGAGGGCGGTCGAAAAGCGCTGCTGAACCCCGATGCCGGACAGGTGCTCGAGGAACCTTCGCGCGGTGACCGGGGATTGGGTGGAGCGCGTCATCGCGAAGCCTTTGAAATCGAGGAGGGGCGCCATGGGCTTGCCCGTGGACGAAACCACCGGATAGGGCGCGACGCCGAAGTCCAGGCCTATCCGTTCGAACTCGGGGATGGAATAGGACCCGCTCAGGATCATGGCGATTTTGCCCGAAGCGAAACGCGCCACCATGGCGTCGCGCTCAAGGGGCTCCAGGTAGCCTCGGTCGATCATCGAGAGAATCCAGGATATGGCCTGTCTGGTTCCACGATCGTCGGGACGGACCCCGCCGTCGGCATCGGCGATGGAAGGTTTTCCGAAGCCCATGGCTATGGGTAAAAGCCAATACGCAGAATAGACATTCCAGGAAATCGGCGTTCCGCCGCTCCGGCTTATCCGCGCGGCCATGGCTTCCAGATCGTCGGTCGTCCAGGTCAGGGCGGGCGGAACGGGGACTTGCTTTCTGTCGTAGAAAACCAGCTGCGCATCGAAATAGAAGGGAATCGCCCAACGTCGGCCTTCGGCGCTGAAGGCTGTCGCCCCATTCTCCACGATATGAGAGACGTCGATTCGATCCAGGGGCTGGAGGGCCTGCGCCGCCACGAGGTCAGGAACGTTGTCCGATTGGATCATGAGGAGATCGGGCGTGCGCCCGCCGCCGCGCTGGACGGCCAGAAGCTTGGACCTCGTATCCGGTACGTCCACCGCTCTGACTTTCGCGCCGGAGAGCGTCGCCCAACGTTGGATTTCCGCCTTGAGTTCGGGGACGCCCTCCCAGGAGAGCCAGATTTCCAGTTCCCGCTCGCTGGCCCGGTCTCCGCTGATGCTCACGGAACTGATGGAGGCCACCCTGGCATCCGGCGCGAGCAGGTCCCATCCTCCGGAGGACGATTCGACGATATAGAATCCGGAGAGTCTGTCCGCGAGGTTGTCTCCTGTCCATATTTTTGCCCCGGCCGAGCCGGCGCACTCGATCCTCCAGGCTTCCACGAGGGGAGGAAGCAATTCGGAGATGGCGAGGCCGCGTTCCATGGAGTTCTTCGAGGGGATGGAATATGAAAGCGCGCGTAGCGCGGCGTCTGAGGGTATGGTTTTTGAGCTGCCGTTAAGGCGCAGATCGAACGCCCAGGCAGAGGCGTGAAGCGCGAAGGCGAGGCCTAGGGAGAGAACAACCGTCCGGAAACCAGGTCCCGGCGGGTTTGAGCGAGTCATTATTCCCCCTTTTCAAGCATGGAAGGCTGAACCGTTTCCGGCGCAACCCGATGGCTTTTAGTCCATGGACTTCCGAGGCTCATTGTCATGATGCCGCGTATCTTTAGGAGCTAAGGCTCGAAGGAATTCTATGGCTGATTCTATGGCGCCCATTCGCAGGCGTCAAGCGGATGAACCTGTCTTGACGGACAGACCCGAGCGCGGGGCGAAAAAAAAAGGCGCCCCGGATGGGCGCCTTTCGTATCCGATCCGAATCCGATCGGGATCCGACGCTACAGTTTCAGGAGGACGCCGATATAGGAGGCCTCGAGGCCGGTTTCGGCGTTGATGGCGAAGTTCTCCGAAAGGAAATAGCTCGTGCCGCCGATCGTGTTGAAGCCGACGCTGGGAAGGATCGAAAGACCAAGACCAAAGTACGAATCGAAGTTGCCGATCCAGGCGAGTTCGCTGGGCAGGTCGAGGGCGCCCCAGTTGAAGTGGAGGGTGCCTACCGCGCCTACCGCGACGTCCAGGGTGCTGCCGATATAGAGTCCGGCGCGGCCGGCTACGCCATAGGTGAAGGGGAGTTTTTCGGCGATCGTGAACTTGCCGATGGCGTATTCAACGCCGCCGCCGACCGAAAGGCCGTACCAATAGCCAAAACCGATGCCGACATTCGCGTTTATAGAACCGGGATTAATGAGCATGCCATTTTTGGAATAGTTAGTGGTTTCCGCGGACGCGAAACCAACGACGACGCAGAGAAGCGCGACAAGCACCGTGAACTTCTTCATTTCCCTCTCCTTTTGCGTGAGACGATCAGGTTGATGCTTCGTCCGGAATGTATCGAAGAATCATACGATTCAAGCCGGGCAGGACAATATCCATTCATAATTGTATAGATGATTCCCGAAATTTGCAAATAGTAATTAACTTGATTCATATGGTTTTTACCCAATCGCCGTGCCGCCGAACTGTCGCTATGCATAAAAATACCAATAGCATGCGGCTTTTATGTCTTGACATTGCGACGCCCCCTGTTGTACCGTCCCGTAAAGGATATTCACATGAGTTATATTAAAGATTCCTTATGTTTCATGCGAAGCGGCCGGAACAGGCCGCATTACTCAACCCTCTCGTACTAGTCCAGACTATTCCCCATTTGACATCGCCAGTTCCTCCCACTAATTCCCCGGCTTTAGCCATAAGGGATATCAGTAAAAGATTCGGTCCTCACGCGGTTCTGGACGGCGTTTCGCTCTCCATCCCGGCTGGAAGAATTTACGGCATCATCGGACGGAGCGGAGCGGGCAAGACCACCCTCATCAGGATCGCCTCGCTGCTCGAGCGCGCCGACGGCGGCGAGATTTTCTATTCCGGGGTTTCAGTATCCGGAGCCAAGGGAAAGGAACTGATAGAGGCGCGCAGAAAAGCTGGGTTCGTGTTCCAGAACTTCAACCTTTTCTCCTCGAGAACCGTCGCGGGCAATGTGGCTTTTCCCCTGGAAGCGGCCGGCTGGAATAAAACGGCCATTCGCGAAAGGGTGGAGGAGCTCGTGGAGCTCGTCGGGCTCTCTGACAAGGCGGACAGGCCGGCCGGCCGGCTTTCGGGAGGCGAGCGTCAGCGCGTCGCCATCGCCAGGGCTCTCGCTAACAGACCGCAGATACTCTTCTGCGACGAAGCTACCAGCGCTCTGGACCCCGAAACAACGAGGTCCATCCTGGATCTGATCCAGTCCCTGCGCCAGCGTTTCGGTCTCACCGTCATGATGGTTACTCACCAGATGGAAGTGGTCAGGAGAATCTGCGACGATGTCGCGATCATCTCCGACGGCTTGATCGTGGAGAGCGGCCCCGTGGCTTCCGTTTTTTCCCGTCCAAGCAGCGAAACCGGACGCCGTCTCGTGGCGGAGGTCAATCATGCGTGAAATCTTTGACCTCATCGCCAGGCCGGTTCTGGAAACCATCCTCATGGTGATCGCGTCCACGACGATCGCTGGACTGTTCGGCGGTTCCATCGGTCTCGCGCTCTACTTCATGTCGAACGAAAGGCTTTCCGAACATTCGGGTCAGCTTTCGATCGTGAAGAAAGTCGCCGACCGGGTGATCAACACCCTGCGGTCGTTTCCCTTCGTCATTCTCATGGTCCTTGTGCTTCCTCTTTCACGCCTCATCGTGGGGACAAGCCTTGGGACGGTGGCGGCCATCGTGCCTCTTTCCATCGCGGCTATGCCCTTTGTGGCGCGCATCGTCGAATCGTCGTTGGCCGAAATCGATGGCGGCATCCTCGACGCGGCTCTCTCTTCGGGAGCCACGAAGGCCAGAATTCTCTTCGCCATTCTCGTGCCTGAAGCCCTCCCTTCGCTTATCGCCGGTCTCACGCTCACGATGATCAACCTGGTGGGTTATTCCGCCATGGCAGGGGTCATCGGAGGGGGCGGTCTCGGCGATCTGGCCATCAGATACGGCTACCAGCGTTTCAGGACCGACATCATGATCGCATCGGTGCTCTCGATCATCATACTCGTCGAGGGAATCCAGATGACAGGCAACAGGATCACGAGGAATCTGAAGCTCAAGCGCTGACCAGACAGTCCCCAATGCCCCCTATGGCGGCATAATCTCATCGCAGGAGGTTCGCTATGAACCGGAACAACCGTACTGTATCCTTTATCCTGGCGACGGCATTGGCAATCGCCGCCGTCTCCGTCCCGGCCTTCGCCCAGACCGCTCAGAAGCCCGTGACGCTCAAAGTCGGCGCCAATCCCATTCCCCACGCCGATCTGCTCAACCTGGTGAAGGCGGATCTTCTCGCCCAGGGCATCAAGCTCGAGATCGTCGAGATCACCGACTATGTGACGCCCAACCTTCTTCTCGCCGAAAAGCAGCTCGACGCGAATTTTTTCCAGCACACGCCCTATCTCAACAATTTCGCGGCGGAGCGCAAGCTGGCCCTGGAACCCGCCGGCCAGGTATTCGTCGCGCCTCTCGGCCTCTATTCCAGGAAATACAAGAAGTTGAACGATCTTCCCGTCGGCGCCGTCATCACCATACCGAACGATCCGACCAACGAAGCCCGCGCCCTCATACTTTTCCAGAATAAGGGGCTCATAAAGCTGGCCGCTGGCTCTGGGCTGAAGGCGACGATACGCGACATCACCGAGAATCCCAAGAAATTCCAGTTCAAGGAAATCGAGGCTCCGCAGCTTCCGAGAACCCTGGACGACGCCGCCGCCGCCGTCATCAACGGCAGCTTCGCCACCCAGGCCGGTTTCTATCCCTCTAGGGACAACCTGATGATCGAAGGCGCCGAGTCTCCCTATCCCAATATTCTCGCCACCCGCAAGGGCGACGCCGACGATTGGCGCGTAGTGGCCCTGCTCAAGGCCCTACAGTCCGAAAAAGTGCGGCAGTATCTCGAGAACAACTATAACGGGAGTTTCGTGCCGGCCTTCTGATATCCTATGGTTTGACAGCATGGCGCCTTCATGCGATAGTGGCCTGATTTTGCGGCCGCGACTATCTGAAGGCGTCTTTTTTTTTAGCCTTGTTCCGCCGCAGGGAAGGATGGAGCAAGTATGATTTCCGCGAAAGGAAAGCTGGGGTTCATAACAGGCCAGCCGAAGAACTGGAAAGTCACCGCGACCCGCGCCTCTCTCGACAAGCTCATCTATCAGATGGTCTTCCCCTACCTCGGCGTTTATCTCGTCGGCCTCGGCGCCACGGGCACAACGCTGGGGCTGGCCAATGGCTTGGGCATGGCCTTGAGCGCTCTCTACGGCCTTGTAGGCGCTTCTTTCATAAAGCGATCCGGCACCAGGCGCATGTATCTTCGCGGTTTGGCCATAGTCGCCTTTTCCTATCTGGTTCTGGGGCTGGCCGGCGGGTGGGTTGTGGGCATGGCGGGCGTGATGGCCTGGTGGCTGGGCTCGGCCGAGACCGGTCTCTGCTGCAATGTCGTCTGCGGCAGTTCCCTGGAGAACAAGGGGAGGGCGACGGCCATGGGCACCTGCGAGAGCGTCGCGCAGGGGACGATGAGCTTCATCGGACCGGCGATCGGCGCCGGCATCGTCGGTCTCCTCGGCGGCCTTAAGGTCGCGACGATCCGCCCGTTGTTTTTCCTGGCCTTCGCGGGTGAAATCGGCTGTCTTTATTTCGTGAAGCGCAATCTGACGGACTGCGGGGCCGCGGCCCGCGCCGCGACGCGCACAGGCCCGGATGCCGGCCTCGCCAATCCATTTCATATTCTTAAAGGAAGAAAGCATCTCGGCAGGTTCATCGCCGTCTCCTGCCTGACCAACCTTCCCGTCGGTATGATTCTGCCCTTCACCCAGCTTTTCGCGAGCGAAACGAAATCCGCCAGTCCCTACATTCTCGCCGCCATGGTGACGGGCTCCGCCTTGGTCAGTCTCGCGGTCGGGCTACCCATCGGGAGAGTGGCCGACAGGATAGGCAGGAAAAAAATCCTCTATGCGCTCGCGCCGCTCTTCTTGGCGAGCAATGTCCTGCTCATCTCCAGTTCGGCTCCTGTTTTTCTGATTCTTTCGGGAATTCTTCAGGGCGTCTTCCCCGTCACGCTCGTCATTTCCGCCGCCATGGCTTTCGAGCAGGTGCCCGCGGAGGATATGGGCGACTGGATGGCCATACTCCGGTTTTTCAAGATGGCCATGGGAGCCGTATTGACGATTCTCTCCGGACTGATCTGGGATCACCTGGGACCGCAATGGGTCTTCATCTTCGCGGCCGGCATCGACGTTTTCGTGAGAATCCCCCTGCTTATGAGCATCCCCGAAACCTTGGAGAAGAAGGCTTAAGTCGTCGGATCAAGCTGCCCGACCGGGGCGATTAAACCGTGGCGCGCCCTTTCCCCCTTGCCGATGAAATTAGTATTTTTTTATCGAAAGGAGCGCTTCGATGAAATACATCATCATCGGCAATGGAGCGGCGGGCATGGCCGCCGCTGAATCGATACGCGACAAGGACCCCGAGGGCGAGGTTGTCATCTATACGAACGAGGATCGGTATAACTATTCGCGCCCCAGGATCATAGAATACCTGAACGGAGCTTTCCCCGGCGAAAAACTGACGATCAGGGGGAAGGAATTCTATGAAAAGAAGAACCTGCGACTCGTGAAGCCGGCATCGATCGAGGCCATCGATCCGCCAGCCCGCGCCGTGTCGCTTCGCGGCGGGGGCCGGGATCATTTCGACAGGCTCATCATCGCGACCGGGGCTTCGGCCTTCAGGCCATCCATCGAGGGCGCGGACCTCGACTCCGTCTTCACGCTGAGGACGATCGACGACGCCGACAGGATCCTGGCCCGTTGCGCCGGCGGTAAGGAAGTCGTCGTTTTGGGCGGCGGGCTTCTGGGAATCGAGACGGCGGCCAATCTCGCGAAGACGTGCACGAAGACCACTATCGTTGAAATGTTCGACCGCCTCCTTCCCCGCCAGCTGGACGCCGAAGCCGCCTCGGTGCTCCAAGCGATGCTCGAAAAAGAAGGTTTGCGATTTCTTCTCGGGAAACAGACCTCTGCGATCCGGAAAAAGGGCGAGGTTTCGGCGCTGATCTTCCGCGACGGTTCGTCGATCGAAGCCGACATAATCGTCTTTTCGGCCGGCATCGTGAGCAACGTCGAGCTTGCCCGCGGCGCGGGAATCCTCTGCGATCGGGGCATCGTCGTCGACGAACATATGGAGACCAGTATTTCCGGCATCTTCGCCGCCGGCGACGCCGCCCAGTTCAGGGGCCGGGTATATGGCCTCTGGCCAGTCGCCAGGGAGCAGGGCGGCGTCGCCGGCCGCAACGCCGCGGGCGAGGAGGCGACGTACTACGGCAGTCCCGTATCCGTCAAGCTCAAGGTGAAAGGGATCGAGCTCGTCTCCCTGGGATCGATCGAGGCGGGAGAGGGCGTCTCCGTCGTGACGAGACGCGGCGACGAGCGCTTCAAGCGCCTTTTCCTGAAGGATGGGCGGCTGGCCGGAGCCATCCTCATCGGCGACGTATCGGGCTCCGCCGGGCTTCAGAAACTCCTGATGTCAGGGGAAATCGTCGGGAAGCCTGAATCTTTATAATCCATACTCTGGCCTCGCCGTCCGGGGAACACTATAATCGTGCTGAATGATATCAATTCCACAGGAGGATATTCATGAAGAGAAGACTTTCCGCGATTCTGACCTTGGCGATATTCGCCGCCGCCGGCGTCTGGGCCGCGCCCGGAGCTTTCGGACCCTACGCCTTCAACGCGATCGCGGTGAGCGTACCCTCACGCGGCGTCAGCGTTCCCGCGCTGCTTACGCTCCCGCAAAAAGAAGGAAAGCTCCCCCTCGTCATCATGGCCCATGGGCACGGCGGCAGCAAGGAAGAAAACGGCGGCTTCACCGCCATCGCCGAAGCGCTCGCGGTCCGCGGCGTGGCGAGCATCAGGATGGACTTCCCCGGCTGCGGCGCGAGCGCCGAACCTTTCACCGCGAATACCCTCACCAATATGCTCGCCGATATGGAAGCGGCGCGCGCCTACGCGGTAGGCCGCACGCAGATCGATCTCTCCAACATGGGTGTCTTCGGCTACAGCATGGGCGGCCGACTCGCGATCCTTTCAGCCTCGAAGGGCTACCGCTCCCTGGGCCTTCTCGCGCCCGTCGGCACCGATGGCCCCGACGCGATGTATGTCTTCATGGGAGGGAAGGGAAAATACGCCGAATACGCCGCGAAGGCCAAGGCCGATGGCCATGTGCTTTTCACGACTCCCTACGGTCAGGTACAGGATCTGAGCGCGAAATGGTTCAGCGACAACGAAGCGGCCAAGGGTCTCTCCGCGGTATCCGCGTTCACCGGTCCCATCCTCTTCGTGACGGGCGGCGCCGACACCATTATCCCGGCGTCCGTGATCCAGGCGACGGCTGGCGCGGCGGTGGCCAGCTCGTATATCGAAATCGTGCCCGTGGCCGGCGCTGATCACGGCTACGGCTTCTACGGCGGCGACTCCGCTCTCAAAGCCCAGACGGCCGAAGCGATCGCCAGCTTCTTTGCCCTCACGCTGCGCTGATCCGTCGGCGAGGGGCCGCGGCTCAATCAGCGCAGCGGCTCCTCGCCATGATTCTGGCCGAGGAACAGTCCCATGCAGACGAGGTCCTCGTATTCTCCCTTGAATTTTCGCTTTTTTCTGAGACAGCCTTCTTCGGTAAAGCCCGCTTTCAGGTACAGGGCTCGGGCTGCCGTATTCGTTTCGAATACTTCGAGCTCCAGTTTCTCGAGGCCAAGCCTCGTGGCTCCTTCGATGCAGGCGCTCAAGAGTCTTTCGCCCAGTCCTTTTCCCCGGTGCTCAGCGGCTACGCCCATTCCGACGGTCGCCGTGTGGCGGATCTCCTCGAAACCGCCTATATTGATGTCGATCCAGCCGACGAGCTCGCCAGAATCGGTGTAGGCTCCAAGCATGGGATTGCCTGCTTCGTTGTGCGCTTCTATGTACTTTCTCGTGCTGCCGGCTTGAAAGCGCAGCGAGAAAAAGAGGTATTTCTCCTCATCCTTTATCCTGTTGATGAGCGAAAAAAGAATGTCTGCGTCATTGGGCGATACTGGTCTGATCTCGTAGTTCATGAGGGCCTCTCTGCCGACCACAGCATCTTGTTATCTTCGAAGCCGTACCGAACCTTGCCTTCGTTTTTTAGGTAGGAGAGGAAGGAGCGGAGCGTGCTGCCGGCGAGGACGTATTGCCCATGATCCAGCCTTATCCCGTAACGTCTCGATATTTCCGCGAAAAGGTCCTCGAAGATGAGAGGCCTTTCGAGCGCCTTCAGGATGCTGGCCTCGATCTTCTCGACCCTGTCCCTGTTCGCTTCGACGAGAGGCTTGATGGAATCGTACACCTCGCCGTGAGAAGGGACGAAATAGCGTGCATTTATGTCGCCTAACGTT
>Ga0074195_1000338_pt1 | contig 100786 bp, 93 predicted proteins | sample EPASupsiteHSE623_FD_64525 | JGI IMG/M metagenome (GOLD analysis project Ga0074195, IMG submission 64525) | Bioremediated contaminated groundwater from EPA Superfund site, New Mexico - Sample HSE6-23 | ecosystem: Environmental > Aquatic > Deep subsurface > Groundwater > Contaminated ... | reverse complement strand
AGGAGGGGGTATACCCGAACCCATTCCGAACTCGGAAGTCAAGCCCTCCTTCGCCGATGATACTGCATATCCTTGTGTGGGAAAGTAGGTCGCCGCCAGGACTTTTTTTAAAAGCCCTTCTGCTTCAAAACAGAAGGGCTTTTTTTTTTCCGACGCTCCGCCAAAACACCACAACGCCGCCAGCACCCTCCCCCTCCCACAGAGGCTCCACCTTGCGCCGGCCCGCCGACCCAGGCCGCGGGTCGGCCCGCAAGGCCCTTGCCCACTCACGAAAACAGCCCCCCCGAAAACTACCCCGAGAAGCCGGCCGCGAGAACCGAACCGAGCAGAAGGGGCCACAAAGCGATCACTGCGCTGCAATGGAGGAGGCGGCAGACGGCCGCCCAAAGCAAAACGACAAAAAGGCCGGAAACCTTCTTCCCGCCACCGCCGGCGAGGCCGGCAACGGCGCGTGATCCCGAAACATCGCCCAGAAGTCTTGCGACGCCTTCAGACCGCTTGCCGAAGCTTTCGTCAACTTCACCAACAGGGTGCAGCCATCTGACGCCGGCTGTCAGGCCTGCGGCGGCGGATTCGTGCAGAATTTCTTTCTCATGTATTGACAAATCGATTGCATATGCTAAAAGGGAAAAACTCACTTTGCCGGCTGCCGGGAGCTAGGTTTGCGCGGCCGATTGCCGCTCCCGGCCCAGGCCGCCAGACTGTGTGGTGTCGGCGCGTCTTTGCCCGCCAACGAGGCGGTTTTTATCGTAACCAAAGGTGCAGTGGTGGCGACTTGAAAAATATCGGCGTTGCGGTCCGTGAGGGCGGCCGTCTCCGGCCAGGATGCGAGGGACACGCGTGCCCCGGCCAAAAGGTCACGGTCGCCTGGGGGGCAGCGCAGAATGTTCCTGGCAGGCCCGAGGCGGACAGACGCGTCCGGGTGGATAGGCAGATTTCGCCGCGTCGCGGGCGCGTGCGCTTGGCTCCGGGAGGGGCGAGACGAGTGGAGCCGCCGGAGTGGATGTGCAATGCGACAGGAATTGGGGAAAAAAAGAGGCCCCGCGGGGTGGACACGGGGCCTGCTTTACAGGTGTTGGCACATGCGGCTGGACAATACGAATACCCCTCTCACCTCCCTGGCAGGGGGCTTCGAGTTGTGCGGCCGCACGCCGCTAGACTTTCATGTTGAGCTTCGTCCCGACATGCGGACGACGGGCCACGCTTTCGGTCGTCTGGGAATTGAGGGTATCGCGTCCGCTCTGGCCGGATTCGAAGACGCGCTTGAAAAATTGTTTTTCCCGGCTCGAAAGGATGGATTCCGTGACATTGCTACCGAAAACGCCGATTCTGGAAACATCGCTCATAACAACTCCTCTCCTTCATCTCGATTACGTTCACAACCCTGACAAGCAACCGGGCGCCCGTGCCTTTGGGCCGCCTCGCCCGCGGCATCAAGCACCTAGACCTGATTCCGCGTTCGATTCACCGCTTTCGCGCTATAAGATTCCACCCCTGAAACCCGGCATAGCGCGGCCGCATGTGATCCTGCCGCTGTCAGCGCCCCCTGGACATGCCCGTAATCCGTTGCAGAAAACGAACAGCCATGGGGACACACTTTTTCAGGCGAACGCCCCATAAGGGCCTGGTCGCTGTTGGTTCCTTGGGACCGTACTCTTTCGAGACACCCTCGGTCCTGTGGAACACACCCCGCAGCACAGGTGATCGCCCGAAACATTTTGTCAGCCCTTTGCCGGGACACCTTTTGCAGTAAAACCGATAAGGCTTCGATTTTGCTGTTGTTCCTTCCTTCCCTGCTTCCCCCGAGGCGAGGAGCGGAAGAGACTTGGCATCCGACAACGCGTAAGCTGGATGCCAAACCCTACTGAAAGAACGGTCCATTGTCATCTCTTTCAAACCGGCCCCGATGAAATTGTTAAAAAGTCAAACTCGGGGGGCGGACCTCTCCCGCCTTTTCGACCTCTCGCTCGTGAGAGCTCTTAGCAAAACATGGGCCACTCAAGAGATTTTATTGCATAGGATTCGTGCGAGATAGCAAAATTGTTGAGTATAGAGAGGAATTGACTGAAGTGAAAGATATTTTTTTGAAATTCAAACTGAGAAAATATGACAGGATGATTGATTCGTGTCCTTATTATTGTAAAACTCATGAAATTGTTTAAGAGTAGTAATAATTTTTTATGATAGTATTTTATAGTAATGGATTTGCGTAGGGCATTTGCGGCATAGTCTTGGTAGTTATGGTTGGCTCATTTGGCTATTTATGGGTAGTCTAAGCATATTTATGGCATATGTGACTATGTATCTGTATATTCTAAAGCGGTATTTCAGTAAGATTCTGGACTTACTCCTCATGTACTGTAAAATTGCAAGAGGTATTTTGCCATGCACTGAGAGATTTGCAACGTATCAGATCGGGCAGCCACCGCTTCGCCTCAGCATAAAACCAGTTTGTTGCCGCCTTACGCCAATGCGGTAGTATTTTACGAATGTGCGGTTGAAGTGCAGCTCTTGCCTCCGGGCTCGGCTTGGGCGGGCTTCGGGAAGCGTGTTTGAGGGAGTGAAACACCCTTCCAGGGGGGCGGCGGGCGTGCGTTGGGGAAATGGGCACGACAAGGCCGGGCGCTCGCCCTGCCCGCCGACAAAATTTCGACGGTGGATGTTGAAAGCCGCTTGGGAAAAGGCCTGCCTGGGCAAAGGCTGAGTCAGAAAACTGGCGATGCCAGAGAAATTGACGCAGGGATGGGCTTAGCGCTTCGGCGCCGGGGTGGTCATGGCGCGAGGCGGTGCTGCGGCAAAGGTTGTAAGAAGTGTGTTCATCCAAAGAGTTGGCTGAAACTGACGAAGGTGTTCGCCGCGCCGGCCGTCGTGGCCGGGTTGTCGGCGGCTTCCCCTCGGACCGAGTCCGATATCTGGGCGCTGTCTCCTGTCAGAGTGCCGACGCTTCCCCGGGAACAAGGCCCATTTGACGCCCGGGGCGGCATCCTCTAATGCATCCGCCATGAGTTCATGCGTCACCTTGCGCGCCGTCGCCAAATCCTACGGCATCCGGTCGCTCTTCACGAATATTTCCCTGACAGTGTCCGAAAAGGAGCGCATCGGCCTTGTCGGCCCCAATGGCTCCGGCAAATCCACGCTGCTCAAAATCATGGCCGGCCTTGTTGCGGCCGATTCCGGCGAGCGCACGTTGCGCCAGGGCGTGCGGCTGGCCTATGTGGCCCAGGAAGACCGCTTCGATCCCGGGGCCACCGTGGAGTCGGTCCTGATCGGGGCCATGGTCGAGGCCTTCGGCCCAGGCGTCGCCGAGGCGGAAGTCGCCGGCCGCGTGGCCGTGACCATGGGCCGGCTGGGCTTTGAAGATCCGGCCGCGTTGGCGGAATCCCTGTCCGGCGGCTGGAAGAAGCGTCTTTCCGTGGCCCGGTCCCTGGTGGCCGAACCCGATGTCCTGCTGCTTGACGAACCCACAAACCATCTGGACCTGCGCTCCATTCTCTGGCTGGAACGATTTCTCGTCAGCGCCCCCTTTGCCTTTGTGGTGGTCAGCCACGACCGGTTTTTTCTGGAAAACGTCGCCACCCGCACCGTCGAACTTTCGGCGGTCTATCCCGAGGGCTGCCTGGGCGTTGACGGACCATACAGCGCCCTGATCGAAGCCCGCGAGGCCTTTCTGGAGAACCAGGGCGCGCTTGAGCAGACGCTGGCCAACAAGGCCCGGCGCGAGGTCGAGTGGCTGCGGCGCGGCCCCAAGGCCCGGGCCACCAAGGCCAAGGCCCGCATTGAGGCGGCCGGCGTGCTGCTCAAGGATCTGGCCGCCACGCGGGAACGCAATCGGGCCACCGCCCGGGCCGCCATCGACTTTTCCGGCACCGGCCGCCAGACCAGGCGCCTGCTGGTGGCCGAGGGGCTGTCCAAGGCCCATGGCGGCCAGGGGCTTTTCACCGGCCTCGACATCGTGCTGTCCCCGGGCGTGCGCCTGGGGCTGGTCGGCCCCAACGGTTCGGGCAAATCGACCCTGCTTCGGGTGCTGGCCGGCGAGGAACGCCCCGATGCCGGCAAGGTGGCCACGGCTCCGGGGCTTGACGTCGTCATGTTCGACCAGAAGCGCGAGCAGCTCGACAAGAACCAGATCCTGCGCCACGCCTTTGCCCCGGACGCCGACAGCGTCATCTTCCGGGGCCAGCCCGTGCACGTGGTCACCTGGGCCAGGCGCTTCGCCCTGCGCCCGGAACAGCTCGACCTGCCCGTGGGCCTGCTCTCCGGCGGCGAACAGGCCCGGGTGCTCATCGCCCGGCTGATGCTGCGCCCGGCCGATGTGCTGCTCCTTGACGAGCCCACCAACGATCTGGACATCCCGACGCTGGAAATGCTCGAGGAAAGCCTTGTGGATTTCCCCGGAGCCGTGGTCCTGATTACCCACGACCGGTCGCTGATCGACCGGGTGTCCACCGTGCTGCTCGGCCTCGACGGGGCGGGCGGGGCCACGGTCTATGCCGACTACGCCCAGTGGGAAGAGGATTTTCTGGCCCGGGAGCGGGCCGAGGCGCGCGAAGCCAGGGGACGGCAGGACAAGGCTGCCAAGCCCAAACCGGCTGCCGCCACGCCCAAAAAGCTCACCTTCAAGGAACAGCGCGAATACGACGGCATGGAAGCGGCCATCCTGGACGCCGAGCAGGCCAGGGATGCGGCCCGGGCCGCCCTGGACGATCCGGCCGTGGCCACCGACGGCCACGAGCTGGCCAGACGCCTGGACGTCTTCCAGGCCGCCGAGGCCGAAGTGGAACGTCTTTACGCCCGCTGGGAAGAACTGGCCGCCAGGCTCGCATAGGCGAAGTCGGAGCATGGCGGGGGGGAGCGGACGGAACGTGCCTGCGGCGGCCAGGAGGGGCGTTGCCCCTCCTGGGCCACTCCACCGGGGGAGAATCACCTCCGGCCCCCCTCGGGCGGAGAGGGCAGGACCGAGGCCGGCGGTTCGGTTCGTGCGAGGGGGGGGGCTGACGGCTCAGGGCGTTGGCGCGTCGGACAGGGCGGCCAGAAGATCCACATAGGCCGTCTCGATGAGCTGGTCCGGCGAAACGCCGAGGCGGGCCAGCAGCGCATAAGCCTCGGCCTCGCCCGAGGCGGCCGGTTCGCCCTCGGCCAGCACGACCTCCCGCTCCAGAAAATCCCCCAACCCTTCCACCCGGTCCAGATGCAGCCGGGTGCGCCCGATCATGGAGAGCAGCCGGCGTTTGCGCACGCGTCCGGCCTGCCCATGGGCCAGGGTCAGGACATGGCGCAGGCTGTCCGGCGCGGCCGTCGGGGCAATGACGTAAAAGGACTGTGTTGGGCCGGCCTGATCCGGCCGTTGGTAGAAGATCAATTCCCCGGCGCCGTCGGGAAAGGCCCGCAGTTTGAGCCGTCCGTTCGGGCAGGTGAAAAAGGTGTCGTCCTGCCGGATTTCCGTCGGCCCGGCCCCGGCCAGACGGGCCGCGACCGCCGCCATGGCCTCGACGCTGACGATGCGGGCCTTGATTTCGATATTGCGCGCCATGTCCGCGTCCCCCTTCCTCTCGTTTCTGGTGCAACCGTTGGAAAAGCCTGTCTCTACGGCAACCGGGCCTTGTGCGCCAGCGCCTGACGGCGGGCTCCCGCCGGGACAGGGCTCGCCTGCCGCGTCGCTGACCCCGTAGGCCGGGCGACCGGCGTCGACGGGAACAGAAGGGAAGCCTGGTTGCGATGCACAACAGATATTGACAGTGATTTTCATTTTCATTAAACAAAGGACAACAACGGCCGGGGCCAAGGTGGCAGCCCGGCGAAACGGCAACGGAAACGGAGCGTGTCATGGCAAAGGCGCTTGTTGTGTTTGGTTCCACCACCGGCAACACCGAGGCGGTGGCCGGATATGTGGCTGAGACGCTTGTCGGCGGCGGCATGGACGTGGAGGTGAAAAACGCGGCCAAGGTCTCGGCTTCGGGGCTTGCCGGCGATTACGACATCGTGCTTTTCGGCTGCTCCACCTGGGGCGACGACGAGATCGAGTTGCAGGAGGATTTCGTGCCGCTTTACGAGGAGCTGGAAAAGGCGGCGCTTGCCGGCAAGAAAGTGGCGGTCTTTGGCTGCGGCGATTCCAGTTACACCCATTTCTGCGGGGCCGTGGACGCCATTGCCGAAAAGGCCGGGCAGCTCGGGGCCACGGTGGTCGGCATGCCGCTTAAAATCGACGGCGACCCGGACAAGGGCGAGGCCGTGGCCTGGGCCAGGGACGTGTTGCAAAGCGCGGCCTAGGGCCTGTTCCCCATTGCGGTTGACGCGAAGGGGAAGGAACGAGGGGAAAGGAGGATGCCTCCGGCGGCCGGGGGGAATCATTCCCCCCGGACCCCCTGGATAAAGGGGGGTAAAGGGTGGGAAGGGACGGCGGATGGGCGCGGAAGAGCACTGTGAAGAGATCCGGCCCTTGCCCTGCCTTTCCGTCCGGGAGGGTCCGGGAGGGGGTGACCCCCTCCCGGCCGCCGGAGGCGCTATTGTGAACAAACCCTGGCGTTTTCGCTGGAGATGCGGGAGGCGTCGGGCGGCAGGAGGCAGGCGTTATGGCGTGCAAAAATGGCAAATGCGAATTGTCCGGACAGATCCGACGCCTGCGGGAGGCGGGCATGGCCGCGTTTCGGGCTGGCGAGACGGGGCAGGCCGAAACGCTGCTGCGTCAGGCTGTGGACGCTGCGGAGGCCGGCGGCGGCATCAACGTCGTGACGGCCCAGTCGACCTATAAACTGGCCCTGGTGCTCCACGAGGCCGGCCGGCACGACGAGGCGGCCGAGCAGTTCGAAAAGGCCCTGGCCCTGGTGCGGGGCCGGGCTGGTTGCGGCAGCAAGCTGTATCGCACGATTCTTGGCGAGTTTGCCCAGGCGCTTTCCGTCCGGGCCTGCGCTGTCGGGCAGTAGCCCCGGCGCGGCCGCGTCCTGCCTGGCTTGGCGGTTTCCGGCGGGACGCGGTTTTTGCCTAAAAAAAGCTTACCCGTGTTTCCTTGAGGAACTTTTCCTCCAGCACCTTGCAGATCCGCTTGATGATGTTGCGCCGGATCTCCAGGTCGATGGGCAGGTTGGGGTCCTGGTGGGCCTCGTTGATGCGCGCGCCGACCACGAACTCGATGGAGTCGCTTTCGACCAGAATGTTGTAGAGTTGGGTGGCCGGGTTTTTCTCGCGCGGCGTCTCGTCGCTTTCCAGCAGTCTTGCCACCCGGGTCAGGGTCAAAATGCCCTCGGTCACGAGGTCCACGCCCTCCATGCTGGCCCCGGGCGGGATGTCGCCGCCGTCGCCGCCGTGCAGGTCGTCGTGGATGGCCCGGCCCAGCTCCCGGGCCACGATGTTGGCCGTGGTGCCGCCGCAGATGATCTTGCGGCCGGCAAATTCCTCCAGCATTTCGGCGAATTCCTTGTCGCGGTTGGCGGCGTAGGGCGGCCCGGTCAGGACGATGGCCCGGCGCGGCCGGCGGAAATAGATGACCGCCGCCGTCATGTCGTCGTAGGCCCGCTGGAAGGGTTCCTGGCGCAGGGCCTGCCCCAGGATTTTCTGGGACAGGACCCGGGCCGAAACGGAGGGGTCCCGGGCCACGGTTTCTTCCACGAACTCCCGGCAGCCCTTGATGCGCCAGCCAAGGCGCATGCGCTCGGAGCCCAGCCCGGCCTGGGTGATGCCGTCGGAGGTGAAGATCAGCCGGTCGCCCGGCTGCATGCCCAGGTTGTAGACCCGGATGACCCGCTCGTTGTAGCGCGGCGAGGACACCTCCTCGAAATCGAGGTTCACGGCGCGTCCTTCGCGCAGCAGGATCACCGGCGGATTGTCCATCTCCACCACCCGGGTGGCCCCGTCGGCCAGGATGTCCACCACGGTGAAGGTGGCGTAGCTGATTTTCCGGACCTGGCACACGGGCAGGGCGTCCATGATGACCTCGGCCGCCCGCACGATGTCCGTGTCGTTGGCCGTGTATTTGAGCGCCATGGTGGCGGTCATCAGCGACAGGATGCTGGCCTTGACCCCGTGGCCCAGGCCGTCGGAAAGCACGGCAATGACCCGGCCCTCGTCGGCGATGCGCAGCGTCTTGAAGGCATCGCCGCAGATGTCCTCGCCAAACCGGTTGCGCTGGGTGGCCTCCACCTCGACAAAGACGTCCTCGGTCATGGCCGGCGACCCCGCATGTCCTTGTCGGAGATGGCCCGGGCCCCGCTGGCGAAACCTTCCGACAGCGAGCGCAGCAGGATTTCCGTGTCGGCCATGTTTTCGCCCAGGCGGCAGGCGATCTCCTGCACGGTCTCCAGGTTCTTGCGGATGATCTCCCGGGCCCGCTTGGCGATCTCGTCGCGGCGAAGCTCGGCCCCGGTCACGTCGAAGATGATGCCGCCCAGAACGCTTCGCGGCTCGATGGTGAAAATGGTGACGCTGAACACCCGGTCCTCCTGGCGCAGGGCGTCCCGGTGGATGTCGGTTTCGGTGTCCAGCGCCCGGCGAAACAGGGCGATGAACGGCACGATCTTGTCGAGCGCCGCCCCTTCCATGCCCGGGCTGGCCTCGAAGGCCATGAGCGCCTCCTCGCCGAAAAGCCGGGCAAAATGCTCGTTGCACTCGATGATCTGCAATTTCGCGTTGGCGATGACCACCCCGGCCGGAATGCAGCGCAGCAGGGCGTTGGCCTTGCGCGTGGCCCGCTTGCGCAGGAAGTGCACGCACATAGACGGTTCGGCCAGCCCCTCGAGCATGGCCCTGGCCAGCCCCCGGCAGGTTTCATGGCCGCAGCCGCCGCAGTTGATCTCGTCTTCCGGGGTGAATTTGCCGATCAGGCGCAGGACCTTGGTGTACTGGTCCTCGCTGTAGACCGGCAGGTCCACCGGGGAGGGGTTCTTGCGTTCGGCGATGGAGACGGCCGGGGCGCGCACGGGCTGGTCGTATTCGGGCTTGGCCGCCCGGTCGAAGACGTCAAGCTGGTCGAGCAGGCGCGGCCGGCGGCTCTGGACGCACGGCCCCCGCACGCAGCCGCCCACGCAGGCCAGCATCTCCACAAAGACCGGCCGGGGCAGCACATGGTTGTGGATGCCCTGCAGGGCAGTTTCGATGGTGGGAATGCCGGAGAGCGTGGTGAAGCACACCCCGTCGCTGCCGGTGTAGGCCTTGACCGTGTCGGACATGCCGCCTTCGACAGGGTAGAGCGCCCCTTCCCGGGCCGGGTGGGGCATGAACAGGTCGGCCGGGCCGGGCATGAGGGCGGCGGGCTCGATATTTTCCTGGCGCAGCATGGCCCGCAGGTCGGTGAAGGTCAGCGCGGCGTCGAGCAGGCCCGGATGGTTGTCGGATTCGGTCTTTTTGGCCACGCAGGGGCCGAAAAACACCACGCCGACCTGCGGGCCGTAGGCCTTTCGCAGCATGCGGCAGTGGGAAAGCAGCGGGGACAGGATCGGCGTCAGGTTGGGGACCAGCTCCGGCATGTAGCCCCGGATGAAGTCCACCGCAGCCGGGCAGGCCGTGGACAACAGCAGCCTGGGGCCGCCCTGGGACAGGATCTGGGCCACGGCGGCCGAGACTTCCTGGGCCCCCAGCGCCGTTTCGGACACGCCGGAAAAGCCGAGCTTGCGCAGGGCCGCAATCATGGCTTCGGGCGAGACGTCGGGGAACTCCGTCACCCACGACGGGGCCAGCGAGACATAGGCCGGCCGCTGGGAACGCAGCAGCTTGAAGACCGGAAACAGATCGCTGCGCACCTGTTTGGCATGGGACGGACAGGCCGCCACGCACTGGCCGCAGGCAATGCACAATTCCGGCACCACCGTGGCCCGGCCGTTCTCCACCTGGATGGCTTTGACCGGACACTGGCGCAGGCAACGGTAGCAGTCCTGGCACTCGGCCTCGATGGTATAGATGGGATAGTGGTTGAGCATGGCGTCTCCCTTCGGCATCCGTCCCCGGGATGCCCGGGGGCATTGTCGCCGCCCTGGGACGCGAAGGCAAGGCCCCGGGCCGGGGCGGGCAGGGATGGCCGCCGCCTTGCCCGGCGGGTCAGGTGGCGAGGTGGCGGCTAAGGATTTCCAGCAGGCGTTCGCTGTCGATTTCGCCGTAGAGCTGGCCGTCGATGCGGATATTGGGGCCGGTGCGGCACTGGTCCTCGCAACGGCTGCCCGAGAGGACGACGGAATCGGAGAGCCCGTGGTCGGCCAGATACTGCTCGATCATGAGCAGGTGCTTCTTGTTGCCTCTGGCGAAACACGAACTGCCCATGCAGATGACGATTTCATGTTTCATACGACTGCGGGCCTCGAATTGATACTTTTTTCACAAGTTAGCCGCAATAAAAAGGACACGCAAGCAGGAATTTCCCTGCCAGTTGCGAAAATGCCACAGCCGGAGACAAAAAAACCGTCGACCGCTGCGTGCCGCCCGACGCCGGGCCGGCTTCGGGCCGGACGCCGGCCCCGGGTCAACGGTCCCGCTCCTGGAGAATGGGGCTTTCTTCCATAAAGGCAAGGACGATTGCGGCGCATCCCCCGGCCGGGGGATGCGCCGCCCGGCCCGGCGGCCAATGCCGGATGACCGGGCATACCCGAGGCGGCGCCGTGCCGCAAGCCCGGGGCTGGCGGCACGGCGGGAGAGGCGGCCCCATTGTTCGCGGCGGCCTCCCCCGGGCGGGCAAAGGATGCGGCGGGCCTAGATGACGGCCACGGCCTCGACTTCGACCAGGAAGGCGGCGTCAACGAGCCGGGACACCTCGACGATGGTGGTGGCGGGCCGGATGTCGCCGAACACTTCGCCGTGGGCCTTGGCCACCTCGTCGAAATGGCCCATGTCGGCCAGGAAGAGCCGGGTGCGCACCACATGCTCCAGGTCGGCGCCGGCCTGGGCCAGGGCGCCGCGGATGATCTCCAGGGCGCGGACGGTCTGGGCGTAGGGGCCTTCGGGGATGGTTCCGTCGGCGCCGGCGCCCACGGTCCCGGAGACGTAAACGGTGTTGCCGGCGACCACGGCCCGGCTGTAGCCGAGCAGCGGTTCCCATTTGGAGCCGGACGAAATATTGCGGCGTTCGGTCATGCAGTGCTCCTTGGCAGGGGCCCTTGGGGCCTCTGCCAGAGGAGATAGCCGGTTGGGGCGCCGGACGCAACCCGGGGCGGCCGGCCTACTGGGCCGGGCCGCCAAGTTCCGTCAGGGACCGGGCCAGACTGGAGAGCCCCGAGGACCGGGCCAGGATCAACGGCTTGAGGCAGCCCTTGCAGGCCTGCTTGACCAGGGAGCAGGCCTCGTGGCTGACGCAGTCCACCGGGCAGACCACGGCGTCGGCCGCGCCCAGAAGCTCCCAGAGGCGATGGGCGGATTGTTCACGGCCGCCGTCATGGTGGAGCAGTTCGCAGCCGAATCTTTCGGCCAGTACCTTGTAGTGGGACACCAGCGACGACCGGCCGCCGACGTAGAGCACCCGCTTGCCGGAAATCGCGCTGTGCACCGGCAGGCCGCGCTCCAGGGCCGCCCGGCACGAGCATCCCTCGCTGCCGGCTTCCGGGCAGTTGCCCGGGCAGGGATGGGCATGGCCGTCAAGACCCGCCGGATCATCAAGATGGTGCTCGGCATGGGCCAGATGGGCGGCGGCGGCATCGCCCAGGGCGCTGAACAGCGAGGCTTCCAGGGCGGCCACCTCGCTGTCCCGGTCAGCCAGTTCCTGCCGGGCCTTCTGGAGGTCGGCGTGCATCCGTTCGAGCAGGACCGCCTGCCGGCCGGCTTCGGCCTCGGCGCCCTCCAGGCGCTCGGAGAGTTCCAAAAGCTGGCCGCGCATGACGTCGCGGTCGCGACGCACGGCGGCCACGGCCGAGTTCTCGATGGCCTCGCGCAGGGAAATGCGCTCGCGCTCGGCCTGCCGGCGTTTGTTCCTTTCGGCGGCCAGCTCTTCCATGGCTTGGCGGCAGCGGGATTTCCAGACCGAGACGGCTTCGCGAAGCACGGTTTTGCTTTCCTCCAGGGCGGCCGTCGCCTCGCCCAGCCTGTCCTCCAGGGCGGTCAGCCGCGACAGGTCGGCCCGGTTGGCCGCGCCCACCCGGTGGGAGAGCATGTGCACCTCGCCGTAGATCTCGCGCAGCAGCGCGGCCGGGGCGCTCGGGTGGGACATCAGGGCCCAGAACGGTCCCGGGACGTCGCCGGCCTCGGCCCGTTCCCGCCACAGACGGCGCAGTTCCGCCTCGTCGCTGACCTTGAGAAAGGCCCGCAAGTCCTTGCGGTACTTTTTGTCCAGGTACTTCTGGAGATATTTGGCCGGGCCGCCGCCCGGCGCCTTGGCCTGGCCCACCAGGAAGACATGGGCCTCGTAGTCCGTGGCGGAATCCGGCACGGCATCCCCGCATTTGCGGCAGATCCGGCGCAGTTCGGCAATGGTCAGGCAGGTGCCGACGATGGGGCAGGCAAAATCGGCATTGTCGTGAAGGGTTTTGCGTTCCATGGAACCTCCGGGCCGCCGTCTGGCGGGCGCTTGCCCTTCTCTTAGACGAAATTGAAAATCATTGTCAATTATGATGGAAGAAATATCCGGGCTGGAAACACGTCGTGCCCAGGAAGGCGGGGCAGAGGGAATCCGCCCATCCGCTGTCCCTTCCCGCTCCTTTACCCCCTTTTATCCTCCCATCCAGGGGGTCCGGGGCGTTCACGGAACAGCCGCCCTGAATTTCCCAGCGACCTTCCGCGTCCGACTGCGACCGCGCCGCTCCCTTTTATCCTCCCATCCAGGGGGTCCGGGGGCGTTCACGGAACAGCCGCCCTGAATTTCCCAGCGACCTTCCGCGTCCGACTGCGACCGCGCCGCTCCCTTTTATCCTCCCATCCAGGGGGTCCGGGGGGAATGATTCCCCCCGGCCGCCGGAGGCAGCTTTTCCCTCCGTTCCCCTTCGCGTCAACCACCATTTGGATCAGCCTAAGGCCTGCCGCCGGGATGGCCGTCCCGGCGATCGTAGATGATCATATAGACCTGATCGATCTGGACATAGAGGTCGGGCAGGGACCAGATGGTCTGGATCATGGTGGTCATGGTCGGCGGCCCGAAGCGTTCCGTGGCCTTCTGCACGAGTTCCGGCACGGCCAGCAGGTCGTGGGACAGGACCACCAGCGAGAAACGGTCCGTGGCCTTGTCGCAGCCGTAAAACACCCGTCCCAGGGGCACGCCTTCGAAATTGGGCTTTTCGTCCTTGTCGTAGCGCAGGATAAAGGGGCTTTTGGCCTGGAGGGCGGGATCGTATTCCAGGCCGAACATCTGGACTTTCTCGTCCCACACGGGCCGCGCCCGCTCCTCGGCGAACGAGGGGCCGGCGAAAAGCTGCCGGCAGGACTGCCCGAACCGGTAGTTGCCGAAGCCCTGTCCGGCGTCTGCGGCAACGCCCCGGGGCGCGCACGACAAAACGATCAGACAGGCAAGAAAAAGGCTTCGCATCGTGTTCCTCCCGGCGCGCCGGGACCTGGCCGGAACGCGCCAGCCAGCCTGTTAGGCGCAAGGCCCCCGCTTGTAAAGGCCGCCCGGGGACAGGGCGGTTTTCCATCCCGGCAGGGCCAGGGCAGGCGGCCGGCCAAGATAGAAGCCGACGGCCTCGGGCGGCACGCCGGCCCGGGCCGGCAACAGTTCCCGGAAGGCGGCGTCGAGGCGTGCGATGCGGAGGGCCTCCTGCCGGGCCGCGGCGTCGCCGGCGGCGGCCCGGCGCAGCAGGGCGGCAAGCCGGGCGAGGTTTACCTCGGCCTCGTGGTGGGCGCACAGCTCGGCCAGGGGGCCGCCGCCCGGGAGTACGGCCAGGATGTCGCGCCGGGTGAGGCGTTCGCGGCGATACATCGCTTCCAGAGCTTGCGGGGCGTCGCAGAAAAGGATGCGACACTCGGCCGGGCGGTGGTCATGGATGGCGCAGGCGTCCGGTTCGGCAAAAAAACGGCAGGCCCGTCCGTCCGCCGCCGCCAGTTTGACCAGCTCCTCCGGCGAGGGGCCGACGCCGCCGGACACGTTGTCCGCGACGTATTCCCCCCGGCGCAGGGTGACGAGGTGGACAGGCGTCAGCCGGCCGGCAGCAAGCAGCGGCAGATCGGCCGCATGCAGGGCCGGACCGCCCAGACGGCAGCAGGTCCCGCAACGGCGGCAGGCGGTGGTTGGCGCATGGGAAGCGGACATGGGGGATGCATGGTGGAAAACAACGGTCTTGGCAAGGGGCGTTGCGGTGCGGCGGACCGGCCGCCGCAGACGCCGGCGCGCCTCCGGGGCAGCACGGCTTGGGGGAAATAGGCTTTGCAACGAGGGGGCGCGCATGATAGAAGGTTCGTTGCAGGCTCAACCAGCCTAACGCCGTTTTCCCGTTGACATAAAGCTGACGTCATTTTAGGACGGGAGCGATCGTTCAAAAGTTCACGTATTGTCAAGTCCCCCAAGTGAATAACACCCCGTCCGCCGGCGAGCAGGGCCGGCCGGAGGGGATGGCGCCCACCAAGGCGGCGCACGAGTCCGCGTGGAGCGCATGTTAGCTGGTTAAGGCGGTAACTCTTCAAACCCCACTGGAGGAAGCAAATGGCGAAACACCAAACCCCCTTGTTGGACCAGCTCGAAAGCGGGCCGTGGCCCAGCTTCGTGTCCGACATCAAACAGGAAGCCGCCCACCGGGCCGCCAACCCCGATGGCCTGGATTATCAGGTCCCTGTTGACTGCCCCGACGACCTGCTCGGCGTGCTGGAACTCTCCTTCAAGGACAAGGAGACCCACTGGAAGCACGGCGGCATCGTCGGCGTCTTCGGTTACGGCGGCGGCGTCATCGGCCGCTACTGCGACCAGCCCGAGATGTTCCCCGGCGTGGCCCACTTCCACACGGTGCGCCTGGCCCAGCCCTCCGGCAAGTACTACACCTCCGACTACCTGCGTGACATCATGGCCATCTGGGACCTGCGCGGTTCCGGCCTGACCAACATGCACGGCTCCACGGGCGACATCGTCCTGCTCGGCACCACCACCCCGCAGCTGGAAGAAATCTTCTTCGACGTCACCCACAAGATGAACACCGACCTCGGCGGCTCCGGCGGCAACCTGCGCACCCCCGCCGACTGCCTGGGCAAGTCCCGCTGCGAATTCGCCTGCTACGACACCCAGGACCTGTGCCACACCCTGACCAACGACTACCAGGACGAACTGCACCGTCCGGCCTTCCCCTACAAGTTCAAGTTCAAGTTCGACGGCTGCCCCAACGGCTGCGTCGCTTCCATCGCCCGTTCCGACTTCTCGGTCATCGGCACCTGGAAGGACGACATCCGCATCGACCAGGATCGCGTGAAGGCCTATGTCGCCGGCGAGTTCAAGCCGGGCGGCGGCTCCCACTCCGGCCGCGACTGGGGCAAGTTCGACATCGTCAAGGAAGTCGTGGACCGCTGCCCCACCGGCTGCATGAGCTACGACGGTTCCAAGCTCTCCATCGACAACAGCAACTGCACCCGTTGCATGCACTGCATCAACACCATGCCGGCCGCTGTGAAGATCGGTGAAGAGACCGGCGCCTCCATCCTGGTCGGCGCCAAGGCCCCCATCCTGGACGGCGCCCAGATGTCCTCCCTGCTCGTGCCCTTCGTCGTGGTCGAAAAGCCCTACGACGAGGTCAAGGAAGTCATCGAGAACATTTGGGACTGGTGGATGGAAGAAGGCAAGAACCGCGAGCGCGTGGGCGAGACCATGAAGCGTCTGTCCTTCCAGAAGCTGCTCGAGGTCACCAACACCAAGGCCATGCCGCAGCACGTCAAAGAGCCGCGCTCCAACCCGTACATCTTCTTCAAGGAAGAGGAAGTGCCCGGCGGCTTTGCCCACGACGAGACGGCCTATCGCCAGAGACACATGAGATAAGCGGGGGGACTAAAGACATGGCATTCATTTCTTCCGGATACAATCCTGACAAGCCCATGGAGAACCGGATCACGGATATCGGTCCTCGTCATTTCGAGGAGTTCTATCCGCCGGTCATCAAGAAAAACAAAGGTCAGTGGGACTACCACGAGATCGTCAAACCCGGCGTGCTCAAGCACGTGGCCCTGTCCGGCGACGTGGTCTACACCGTGCGCGTCGGCGCCGCCCGCCTCATGAGCGTCACGCACATCCGCGAGATCTGCGAGATCGCCGACAAGCACTGCGGCGGCCACCTGCGCTTCACCACGCGCAACAACGTGGAGTTCATGGTCGACGCCGAGGCCGCCCTCAACGGCCTGCTGGCCGATCTGGCTTCCCGCAAGTTCGCTGGCGGCAGCCAGAAGTTCCCCGTCGGCGGCACCGGCGCCTGCGTCTCCAACATCGTCCACACCCAGGGCTATGTGCACTGCCACACCCCGGCCACCGACGCCTCCGGCCCGGTCAAGGCCGTCATGGACGAGATGTTCGAGTACTTCCAGACCATGACCCTGCCGGCCATGGTGCGCATCTCGCTGGCCTGCTGCCTGAACATGTGCGGCGCGGTCCACTGCTCCGACATCGGCATCGTCGGCATCCACCGCAAGCCCCCCATCGTCGAGCACGACCGTCTGGACAACATCTGCGAAGTCCCGCTGGCCGTCTCCGCCTGCCCCACCGGCGCCATCAAGCCGGCCAAGGTCGAGGTCGAGGGCAAGAAGGTCAACTCCGTTGCGGTCAATCCCTCGCGCTGCATGTACTGCGGCAACTGCTACACCATGTGCCCGGCCATGCCGCTGGCTTCCGGCGAAGGCGACGGCATCGTGCTCATGGTCGGCGGCAAGGTGTCCAACCGCATCTCCATGCCCAAGTTCTCCAAGGTCGTTGTGGCCTATATCCCCAACGAGCCGCCGCGCTGGCCGACGCTGACCAAGATGGTGAAGCACATCGTCGAAGTCTACGCCGCCAACGCCAACAAGTACGAGCGCCTGGGCGAATGGGCCGAGCGCATTGGTTGGGAAAAGTTCTTCGAACTTTGCGACCTCGAGTTCACCCACCACTGCATCGACGACTTCCGTGATCCGGCCTACTACACGTGGCGCCAGAGCACCCAGTTCAAGTTCACCAAGCACGTCGAGGCGTAAAGCCAACAACTTCCGGGCGGGGAATCCTCCCCGCCCGGATCAACCAAAGAGGGGACGGTATGTCTTCCGAGAAAGAGCAGATTCTCGAGTTCCTTACGGGGAAGACGGGCAAGTCCAAGTTCTACTTCAGCGACCTGTGCAAGGTCTTTCCGGACAAGAAGCAGCGTGAAGTGAAGAAAATCCTCACCGAGCTGGTCAACGAGGGCAAGCTCGAGTTCTGGTCGAGCGGCTCGACCACCATGTACGGCCTCACCGGCGCCGGCAAGCAGAAGGCTGAGGAAGAATAGTCCGTCGGGCGTGGGGCGTTTCGCGATCCGGACCACGAGGCCAGAACGCTCCCCGGGCGACATCGCTGATCGGGGATTTGACCGGAATGGGACCGTTTCGTGAGACTCAACCGCCATGCCGCGCCGCTACCGGGCGCGAACGCAGACACGCGCCGTGAACGATCGCCCGCGTCTTGTCCTGGCCGGGCTCTCCGGGGGCGCCGGCAAGACCATCCTGACCCTCGGAATCTGCCGGGCCTTCGCCGCCGCGGGCCTTACTGTCCGCCCTTTTAAAAAGGGTCCGGATTACATCGACGCCGCCTGGCTCGGTTTGGCCGCTGGCAGCGACGCCACCAATCTGGACCCTTTTTTACTGCCCGAATCCCGGCTCCCCTCGCTTTTCCTGGAAAAATCCCAAAACGCCGACGTCAGCGTCATCGAAGGCAATCGCGGCATCTTCGACGGCATGGACGTGGACGGCTCCTGCTCCACCGCCGCCCTGGCCCGGCTGCTCGGCGCGCCGGTGGTGCTCATCCTCGACGCCACCAAAATGACTCGGACCGCCGCCGCCATCGTGGCCGGCGTGGCCGCGTTCGAACCCGGCCTCAACCTCGCCGGCGTGGTCGTCAACCGCACGGCCGGCCCCCGCCACCGGGACATCGTGCGCGCCTCCATCGAATCCCTGGCCGGCGTGCCGGTGCTCGGCATGCTGCCCAAAATCGCCGAGAATCCCATTCCCGAACGCCACATGGGGCTCGTCTCCAACCGCGAGCACGGGGCCGTGGCCCCCATCCTCGACAATCTGGCCGGGATCATCCGCCAAAACGTCGACCTCGACCGCCTGCTGGCCATTGCCCGCAGCGCCCCGGCTATGGCCGCCGTCCCATGCCCGATCGTCGCCAACGACAGCCCCGGCCGTGCCCCGGGCGCGGGCCGGCCGGTCATCGGCGTGGTGCGCGATGCCGCCCTGTGGTTTTACTACCCCGAAAATCTCGAAGCCCTGGAACGCGCCGGCGCCAAACTGGCCTTTGTCAGCCTGCTTGACGACGCGCCCTGGCCGACCCTCGACGGTCTTTATCTTGGCGGCGGTTTTCCCGAAACCCTGGCCGGGCCACTGGCCGCCAATGCCGCCGTGCGCAGCCGCGTGGCCGCCCTGGCCGCCAACGGGCTGCCCATCTATGCCGAGTGCGGCGGCTTCATGTACCTGTGCCAGGGACTCGTCGTCGACGGCGCGCTGTATCCCATGGCCGGAGTCTTCCCGGTGACCACGACCCTGTGCGCCCGGCCCCAGGGGCTGGGCTACAGTCTGGCCCGGGTGGTGCGCGGCAATCCCTTCCATCCTGTCGGCGCCCTGCTTCGCGGCCACGAATTCCACTATTCCAAATGCCAACCCGCCCTTGACGGCTGCCAGGGACCGCCGCCCGGACTGCCCGGTCCCGAATCGTTCGCCCTGGCCATGGAACGCGGCGTCGGCATGCTCGACGGCCGTGACGGGCTGGTCTGCGGCAACACCTTCGCCGCCTATACCCACATCCACGCCGAAGGCGCGCCCCATTGGGCGGAAAATTTCGTTCAGGCCGCGCGGCGATACCGTGAAGGCAAGGAAAAGATGCCTCCGGCGGCCGGGCGGGGGTAACCCCCTCCCGAACCCTCCCTGGCGGAAAGGCAGGGAGGGGATGAGATACTTGTCTGGCAAAATGGCGGTTCAGGGCGGTCTTTTTGTCTGAGGGTCGGGGGCGCATCGTCTCACCCGGGGCGTGCCCTGGTTTGCCAACTTGTTGCAGGCGCGGCAGGCTCTCCGGCGTTGTTTCGGAGGAGGCCCGGACCGCCGAAGGTTGTAGAGTCGATGCATATCGTACGTGAAATCGCGTCCCCCGCCGGGGCGCTGGCGTTTCAGCCGGAACTTGGGGCCGTGCCCGTCGAAGGCGGCGACGCTTCCCTGACCTATGCGGTCTATTTCGAAGGGTTGGAAGCGTTTGTGTCCCAGGAGGACTTCGCTCCGCTGCGGGTCGCCTTCGAAGCGGCCGGGCAGCCGGAAGCCTTGGCCGGGGCGCGGGAAATCGTGCTTCGAGCCGAGAAGCACGGGGCGCTGTATCATCCGGCCAGCGTCACAGTCCGGCTTCCAGGGGCGGAGGCGAAACTGTGCGTCAATGTGGCCGCCGCTCCGGTGGCGGTGGCCTGTCTGGAGCAGGAAGCCGGATTGCTGGCCGGGCTTCGCGACCGGTTCACGCCGGAGTTTTTGCCCTACCCCCTTGCCTTTGGCCGGGAGGGCGGGCTGGCTTTTTTGCTGGAGGAATGGTTCTCCGGATTTCACGAATTCCACCAGGACGGCGCGGGCAATGTGCGCCTTTGGGACTATGACGCCGGGGAACGGACCCTTTCCGGCGACGAAGCCGCCAGGATCTATCGGGAAGCGGCCAGGATCATGACCCGCTATTGCGACATGGAGACAGGCGCGGCCGTTGGGCCGTGGCACCATGGGGCCGGGGATTTCGTGGCCCGGGTCGATTCCGGCCGGGTCGACGTCCGGCTGGTCACCGTGCGCGGCCATAGCCCGTCGCGGTCCTTTGCCGAGGCCGGTCCCATGGCCGGCCGGCTGGCGGCCCTGGCCTTTTTCACCAACATGACCATGCGGATGCGCCTTGACCGGGCGGCCGGCGTCGGCGACCTGTGTCTGGCCGACGAGCGGGCGGTCCGGGCCGCTGTCGAGGGCTTCGCCCTGGCCCTTGGCGAACGAGGGGATGTGGAGGACAGGGGGCAGGGCGTCCTGGATTTCCTGCGGTCGTTTTCCGCTGCGGAACTGGCCGGGGCCGGGGAGCAACTGCTGGAGCCCTGTCCGGCCGAGGAAGAAGCCCTGGTGCAGGCGGCCTGGCCGCGGCATGCCGCCGTGCTGGCCGAGGCCCTGGCCAGGGTTTGCTAGGGTCTGTTCCCCATTGCGGTTGACGCGAAGGGGACCGAAAAGCTGCCTCCGGCGGCCGGGGGGAATCATTCCCCCCGGACCCCCCGGATAAAGGGGGTTAACGGACCTGCGCAAAGGCGATGCGCCCGTTCCCCCTTGTGCGGAGGGTCCGGGAGGGGATCATCCCCTCCCGGCCGCCGGAGGCATTCCTCGCCAACGAAAGGGGCCTTGGCGCGTCAGGAGGCGGACGATGCGGCGGGCTGGGCGAGTTTCTTGTCTGCCTGGGCCTGCACCCGCTTGGCGTCGTCCAGGCGCGGATCGGTTTCCAGGGCTTTCCGGGCGGCCTGCCGGGCCTCGCTCCAGTTGCCGAGCCGGGCTTCCACCATGGCCAGGCACTGGAGAAACTGGGGATTGACGCCGACCTTGGACTGGAGATCGTGCAGGATCTTCTGGCTGGTCTTCCATTCGTCGCCCTTGGTGGCGGCGGTCACCACGAAATCATACGCCCGGGGGTTGTCCGGCGACTCTTCTATCGCCCGTTTGGTGTATTCAAACGAGGCCTTGTAGTGCCCCGCCTCGATGAGGCGGGTGGCGATGAGGGGAAAAAGCCCCTTCTCATCGACATAATCCTCCACAGCCGCCCGGAAGTTGCGCTGGGCCTCGAGCAGGTTGCCTTCGGACAGGAGCTTCGTGCCCTGGATGACGGACTTGTCGATACGCAGCTTGCGTTCGCGCATGGCCTCCAGGTCTTCGCGGCGGATGTCGGCCTCGATTTTTTTGGCCAGCTGGATCAGGTAGGCCGTCAGCTTCTTTTCCTGGCCCTTGGCAAAGGGAATGCCGTTGGGGGCGTAGTGCAGCACGCGGGGGAGCTTGCCCAGATTGGCGAAATTCTCGCGCAGCAGGCCGTCGATCATGGTGCGGTCCTGGCTTGGCAGCTTGACGGTCAGGGTGGCGCGCATGGCCATGGCCACAAGCTGCACGCAGCGCAGGTCGTCGTTTTTGGCGAAGGCGGCCTTGGCCCTGGCCAGATCCTCGCGGATGGATTTCGGGGTTGGCGGCATGCCGTAATTCCTTCAGGTTCGTTTCCGGGACGGATTGCGCATTGCGCCGGATGACGCTGTGCGAAAAACGGATTCCCCAAGCATACGTGACTTTTTTGCCGATTGAAAGCCCTGACTGGCCTAATGGGCCTCGCCCCAGGTGCGGCCCGCGCCCCAGTCCACCAAAAGGGGCGTGGACAGGGCGACGACGCCGGACATCAGGTCGGCCAGACGCTGCCCGGCTTCGCGGGACGCTTCGGCCGGGGCCTCGATGAGCAGTTCGTCGTGGATCTGCAATACGAGCCGGGCATCGAGTTCCCGCAGCCGGGCGTCGCCGTGGGCGGCCAGCATGGCCATCTTGATGATGTCGGCCGCGCCGCCCTGGACCACCGTGTTGATGGCCTGGCGTCTGGCCTGGGAGGCGAGCTGGCTGTTGCGCGAGTCGATGTCGGGCAGAAGCCGCCGCCGGCCGGCCAGGGTGGTGACAAATCCCTGGCGTCTGGCGGTTGCCACGATGCCGTCGTAGAAGGCGGACAGTCCCGGCAGCCGTTCAAAATACTTCTCGATAAAGGCCTTGGCCGCATCGAGTTTGATGCCGAGGTCCCGGGACAGCTTCTGGGGCCCCATGCCGTAGAGCAGGCCGAAGTTGATGGTTTTGGCCTGACGGCGTTCGTCCGGGGCGATGTCGGCCTGCTCCTTGTCAAAAAGCAGGGCGGCCGTGCGGGCGTGGATGTCGGCCCCGGCGGCAAAGGCGGAAAGCAGGGCCGGTTCCCCGGACAGGTGGGCCAGCACCCGCAGCTCGATCTGGGAATAATCCGCCGCCACAAGGGCCATGCCCGGGGCGGCAATGAAGCAGTCGCGCATGCGCCGGCCGAATTCGCCGCGAATGGGAATGTTCTGGAGATTGGGGTTCGAGCTGGACAGGCGGCCCGTGGCCGTGGCCATGTTGTTGAGCGTGGTGTGGATGCGTCCGGCCGCGTCGGCCAGCTTCGGCAGCGGGTCCAGGTAGGTGGAGCGCAGCTTTTCGAGCTTGCGGAATTCCAGGATGCGGTCGACCAGGGGATGCTCGCCGGCCAGCCGTTCCAGGGCCTCCTGGGAGGTGGAGGCCGCGCCGCCCGGGGTTTTGCCGTGGGGTTTGAGGCCGAGATCGCCGTACAGGATTTCGCCGAGCTGCTGGCTGGAGCGCGGGTTGAAGGGCTTGCCGGCCAGCGTGTGGATGGCGGCCTCGATGGCGGCCAGACGCGAGCCGACCTCGGCGCCGAAATCGGCCAGGGCCGCCAGATCCACGCCGATGCCGGCCCGTTCCATGGCCAGCAGCACGGGCACAAGCGGCAGTTCGAGCCGGGCCACGAGCCCGGTCAGGCCGGCCGTCTCCAGGCGGGCGGCCAGGGTCGTGGCCAGGAGCGCCGCGGCCCGGGCCTCGTCCGTGGGGGCGATGCCGGCCGCGTCCACGGCGGGATCGGAAAACAGGCTGTCGCGCAGACGCTCGAAGGAATAATTGCGCTGTTCGGGATTGAGCAGATAGGCGGCCAGCCCCAGGTCGAACCACAGGGAAAGGGGCAGGGTCGCAAAAGCCGGGTCCTGGGCCAGGATGGCCTTGACCGAGGGCACGGCCACCCGGCGTGCCCCGGCCAGCAGCGGGGCCAGTTCGCCGGGCGTTGCCTCGGTGAACCACTGGTCCTGGCCAAGGGACAGGGAAAACCCTCTGGGCAGGGGCGCCAGGGCGACCTCGCGGCCGGCGAGAGCCGGCAGCCGGGCCGGCGGGGTTGGAGCCGCCGGCGGGCCCGGGTCCGGAGTCGGGGCGGGGTCGTCGAACAGGGAAAGGCGGGTTGTTCCGGAGTCCTTTTTGGCCGGGGTTTTGACCGGGGCCGGCATGCCGGCAATTTCCCGGGCCAGGGAGCGGAATTCGTAGGTTTCCAGAAATTCCCGCAGCTTGTCGATGTCGGGCGGGGCCAGGGCGATGTCGGCGAGTTTCGTGTCCGGCAGCAGGTCGGTGCGAAGCCGCGTCAGCTCCCGGTAGGTGAACACGTCCTCGATAAAGGGCTCGATTTTTTTGCGCGCCGCCGGCTTGATCGCGTCGAGATGGTCGCGCACGGCTTCCAGGGTCGGCAGTTCCTGCAGAATGCCAAGGGCCGTCTTGGGGCCGATGCCCGGCACGCCCGGAATGTTGTCGCTGGCATCGCCCACCAGGGCCTGCAGGTCGGGCCAGGAGGACGGGGCGATGCCGCATTCGGCCGTGAAGTCTTCCAGAGTGGTCAGCTTTTCCGCCTTGCCCGAGGGGTCGTAGAGCACCACCTGGGCGTCCAGGCACTGCTTGAGGTCCTTGTCCGCGCCGACCACCACCACCGGGCGGACGCCGCGAAACCGGGCGGCCAGACTGGCAATGCCGTCGTCGGCTTCGGCGCCCTGGGGCACCACCACCGGAACCCCGAGCAGGCGGATGCCTTCCAAAAGCGGCGCCACCTGCCTGGCCAGCGGTTCGGGCATGGCTTCCCGGTGGGCCTTGTAGTCGGCGAAAATGGCGTTTCGAAAGGTGGGGCCGTGTCCGTCGAGAAAAAAGACGACATGTTCCGGCTCCTGCTCCTTGAGCAACTTGAGCAGAAGGCGCAAAACCATGAACAGCGCGCTGGTCGGAAACCCGTCCGACCGGGAGATGTCGCGGAAGGCGTGGTAGCCCCGGTAGAGGAATGCGCTGCCGTCAATGAGAAACAGGGGATTTTTCGTGAATCCGAGACGTTTGGCCAGGGTCATGGGGCTCCTTGCCGGGCGGCCTGCGCGCCGCTTCCGGTGGCAGGTTTGTACGGCAGCGGTCGGCCGGATGCAACCGGATGCCGCCCGCTCTCGACAAGGGGGGGCAAGAGGGGTATGCTCTCAAGGTTGGGTGGCATATGCGCCGGCAAAGTGAATGCTTGTTCACAACGGTGACATGCATCAATAATCATAGTATCGGGAACTGCCCTGGTTCAGGGAAAACGCCCGGCAGAGAGAGGAACGGCATGACCGCGAGCGCGAAGCGACGGCCCTTGGTGGCCTTGATGGCGGGAGTTGTACTGATGGGCCTCATGGCCGGCCAGGTTGGCGCGCAGAGCGCGCCGGCGGGCGACGTCAAGGACCGTGTGGCCAAGCGGTACAACGCTTCGGCCAAGGCTGCGGATGCGCCGGCTCCGGCCGACGCCGGCCTGGACGCCAAGATTGAAAAAATTCCCCTGCCGGATTTCGTCAAGGAAAGGCAGACAGACCCGGCCCAGACGCAAAAGGCCGCAGTGGGCGGCGCGCCGGCCCAGGCCTCCGGGCAGGCCTTCAACATGGAGCAAAGCGTCGTGCGGGGCCTTGAGGCCAACCCGCAGATGCAGTCCGCCCGCTCCGCCCTTTCCGGCTCCGAGGAGAGCCGGCGTCAGGCCCTGGCCAATTTCGGCCCGGTCGGCACGGTGAGCTACGCCTTCCAGCGCACCGACGCCCAGACGATCGGCACCAACACCGAGACGATGGCCGGCAACCAGATGCTCAACACGCTGACCGGATCGAGCCTGTCCACCTCCCGGTACATCCACTCCCGGGAAGGCTATTGGCAAAATCTCTACCAGTTGCAGTTGCAGGTCACCCAGCCTCTGTTCACGGGCTTCAAGCTGCTGAGCACCTATCAGAAGGCGGCTCTGCAAAAAGACTATTACAAGGCCAATATCGACTACACGGAGCTGACCCTGGTCAAGGCCGTGCAGCAGGCCTTCCTGACCCTGCTCCAGGCCAGGGGCAATGTGCGGAGCAACAAGGATTCCGTGGCCCGGCTGGAGTCCCAGTACAAGGTCGCCCAGGCCTATTATGACGTGGGCCTCAAGCCCCGCCTGGACGTGTTGCAGGCCGAATCCGATCTGGCCGCTGCGGAGCAGAGCCTGCTTTCGGCCGAAAACACCGTGCTGGTCCAGATCGCCCAGCTGAATTCCCTGCTCAATCTGCCGCTTAACGAGCAGACCAACTATGTCGGGGAGCTTTTCTACATCCCCTTCTCCATGAGCATTGAGGATTGTCTGGACACCGCCTACAAACAGCGTCCCGATCTCTACATGGGCGTCAAGTCCGTGCAGATGGCCGAGCGCGACGCCAAGATCGCGGCCAGCCCCCTGTATCCCCAGGTCCAGGCCCAGTTCACCCACACCAGGCAGGGCAACGCCCCGGATCTCGATCTGCGCGACATGTCCGGCGCCACCACGCCGGAAAGCACCACGGTCGGCGTCACGGCGTCGCTGCAGGCCTGGGACTGGGGTTCGACCTACTTCGGCTTGCAGGCGGCCCGGGAAAACGTGAAAAAGCTGCAGGCCGATCTGGCCAAGCTGCGCCTTGACGTCGGCTATCAGGTCAAGACCTATTACCTGAACATCCAGGATGCGGCCAAGCGTATTTCCGTGGCCCGCACGGCTGTCGAGGCGTCCAAGGAAGCCTACCGCATGGCCGAGGCCCGTTATCAGGCCCAGGTCGGCACCAGCGTCGATGTGCTCACGGCCCAGTCGTCGTTGAGCACGGCGGAATACAACCTGACCCAGGCGCTGACCGATTACCAGAGCGCCCTGGCCGACATCTACGTGGCCATGGGCCTTAAAAATCTGAATCTGGCCGCCGGCGGCGTCGGGCTTGCCGCTGTCGACAGCGCCAAGACCACCGCGATGCAGTAAGCAGCGACCCTGTCCCGGACTGCGCCGGGACAGGAGGCGCTTCATGAAGAGAAAAGGGCAGGACCTTGCGGCTCCTGCCCTTTTCTTTTTGTCCGATGCGCCAGAGACTGCCGGAAAAAATGCCGCCCCTGTCCAAGGGGTTTTCCAGGCGGGGGCCGGGGGGAGGGCTTTTCCCCGGTTCCGGGGCGGCGCTCCGGGTTCCCTCCCCCTGGCTTGTCGTCTACCGGCCCTTGCGCTTGTCGATGGCCCGGCGGGTCAGCACGGCAAAGAAGCCGCCGATCAGGCCGAGAATGAGCCCCCGGCGGATGTCCATGAAAAACAGGCCGCCCAGGACGCCCACCGCGCCGCCGATAAGCAGGCCCCGTTTGAGGGCTTCCTTGAGCTCCTGCCGCTTGTTGTCCCCGCTCATGCGCTTTTTCCCTCCGGTTCAAGCACCTCGATGCCCCCCATATAGGGGACGAGCGCCCTGGGCACGACGACCGAGCCGTCGGCCTGGACGCCGTTTTCCAGAATGGCGGCCATGGTGCGGCCGATGGCCAGACCGGAGCCGTTTAACGTATGCACGTAGGCCGTCTTTTTGCCGCCCTCGGGCTTGAAGCGGATGTCGGCGCGCCGGGCCTGGAAATCCTCGAAATTGGAGCAGGAGGAAATCTCCCGGTACTTGGCCTGACTTGGCAGCCAGACTTCCAGGTCGTAGGTCTTGGCCGAGGAAAAGCCCAGGTCGCCGCTGCACAGGGCGATGACCCGGTAGGGCAGTTCCAGTTTCTGCAGGATGGCCTCGGCGTGGCCGGTCAGCTTTTCCAGCTCGTCATAGGACATGTCGGGATGGACGAAACGCACGAGTTCCACCTTGCCGAACTGGTGCAGGCGGATGATGCCCTTGGTGTCCTTGCCGTAGGAGCCGGCCTCGGAGCGGAAGCACTGGGTGTGGCAGGTGTAGCCGAGCGGCAGGGCCGATTCGGGCAGCGTCTCCCCCCGGTGCAGGTTGGTCACCGGCACCTCGGCCGTGGGAATGAGATAGGCGGCCAGACCGTCGAGCTTGAACAGATCCGCCGCGAACTTGGGCAATTGGCCCGTGCCGTAGAGGCTTTCCTCGTTGACGATGTAGGGCGTGGCCACCTCGGCGTAGCCGTGCGCGGCAATGTGGGTGTCGAGCATGAAGGCGGCCAGGGCCCGCTCCATGCGGGCAAGTCCGCCCTTGAGCACCACGAAGCGGGCCCCGGACAGCCTGGCCGCCCGTTCGAAGTCCAGGCCGCCAAGGGCCGTGCCCACGTCCTGGTGGTCCCTGGCCGGGAACTCCATGGCGCGCGGCGTGCCGACATGGCGCACCGGCACGTTGTCGTTTTCCGTGGCTCCGTCCGGGGTCGTGGCATGGGGAATATTGGGCACGCCGAGCAGCCACTGGGTGACTTCGGCGTCAATGGCCTTGGTTTTCTCGTCCAGGGCCTTGATGTCCTCGGAGAGCGTGCCAAGGCCGGACAGCACATGGGCGGCGTCGCCGCCCTGGCGCTTGATTTTGGCCACTTCGGCCGAAGCCGCGTTGCGTTGGCCCTTTTTTTGTTCCACGGCCGTCAGATACTCGCGCCGACGCTCCTCCAGGGCCAGGAAGGCGTCAAGATCGAGGGGAAAGCGCCGCCGGGCCATGCCGTCGGCCACGGCCTGGGGATTTTGGCGTACGAATTTCATATCCAGCATGACTCGCTCCTTGTCGTCTCTCGGCCAAGCCATGTACGCGTCCGGCGTTTCCCGCGTCAAGACTGCCGGGAACCCGGAGCCGCCTTTGCCGACGGGCGGGCCGCCGCCGTCCGCCGGGCCGGGAAGGCTGCGGCGCAACGCGCCGCAGGGCATGGGGGAGCGAATTGTCGCCGGCCCTGTCGCCGGGGGGATGGCCATTCCCGGGACGGTGAAAGAAAGAGACTGGAAAATCGGTGGTCTTGAGGGGACGGGTTGGGGGAAATGACAATATTGGCAAAGAAAGCGGCCGCCGGGACACCGTGACAGCGGCAATGAAGTCGGGTAGTTGGGCGGAAATGGGACAAGGAGGACGGTCATGATGGAGGAGGGGTTGCAAAAACTGGCCGGCGAGCTGGGCGGGGCGCTGGCAGCCCGGGGATGGATGCTTGGTTGCGCCGAATCCTGCACCGGGGGCCTGCTCTCCAGCGTGCTGACGGACGCGCCCGGCGCATCGGCCTGGTTTGCCGGCTCGGTGGTGGCCTACGCCAACAGGATCAAGCGCGACGTGCTTGGCGTGGCCAACCAGATTTTGGAAACCAAGGGGGCGGTCAGCCGGGAAACCGTCCTGGCCATGGCCCGCGGAGCCCGGGGCGTGCTTTCCGCCGATATCGCCGTGGCCATAAGCGGCGTTGCCGGCCCTGCCGGGGGCACGCCGCAAAAGCCGGTGGGCACGGTCTGGCTGGCCTGGGAAGCGCCTGAGGTCGTGGACGTGCGGCGTTTCCAGTTTTCCGGCGACCGTCTGGCCGTCAAGCGGCAGGCCGTGGCCGCCGCCATGGAGGGGCTTTTGGCCCTGGCCCGGCGGGAAACGCCCGCTCCGGCCTGAACCGGCCGGGGGCAGGCACAATCCCATGCGCCTGTCACCGTCTCGTCGTCGGCCGGTCACGCGGCCGGGGTAGGCGGCGTCATGGCCGCCTTCAGGCGGCCGGGGAGGGGGCATGGGAACGAAAACAACGGCCCGCCTGGGCGGGGTGATGGGCGTGTGGGAGGCGGCGGATCGCCTGGAGGCGCTGGCCCGGGAGCTTCGGGCCGGCAGCCTTGGCCTGGCGTCCGGCCGGCAGGCGGTGCGGCTTTCGCCGGCCGTCATGCTGGATGTGGAAATCCGGGCCACCAAGGGCCGCGATCGCGAGGGCCTGGACGTGCGCCTGTCGTGGAGTCCGCACCGGCCGGAAGCCTCGACGTTGCGCGGCGAGTTCTGACCCCGCTCCGGGATTTTTCCGGACCCCTTTCGGACGGCTGTCCGTCCGGGCGCTTGGCCTGGGGCGGCAGTCGCCGGGATCGGCGGCGCCAAGACCGGCTGCCGGTCTTGGCGGCTACGCCTGGGGGGCCGCCTGCCCCGTCGTCGGCGGGGGGCCGGCCGGGGTTCCGGCCAAAGCGCCCGGCGCGGCGGTTACGGCCTGGCGCAGGGCGGCCAGCCCTTTGTTGGAGACGACCCACCCCTTGGCCTTGACCGCGCCCTTGAGGCTGATGCGCAGCAGGTAGCCGTGCAGAAACAGGTCGCGCAGGTCGTCGGCATCGTAGTCCCGGCCCAACTCCTTGGGCATCATGCCGGGATTCCTGGATAGACGCGAGTAGTGGTAGACGTCGGAAAGGATGCGCAGATGCTCGGGCGCAAGCGGCTCGTCTGCGGCCGCGCCGGGCGCGGGCAGGGCCAGCCGGCCGGCCTGGGTCAGCCGCCAGCCGGCGACGGACCGGCCGCAGGGGAAGGAAAGCTTGACCCGCTCCAGAAATCCGGCATCCTCCAGGGCGGCCAGATCCTCCTTGCCATAGAGCATAGCCTGCCTCTTGGGCAGAGTGCCCTGGTAGCGCTCGACTGCGGCGAAGGCTGCGGCCGCGCGCAGGATGTCGATCTGCGTCGACGTGGCGTTCATGGGACCTCTCGTGTTTTTCCGAAAATAGCAAAATTTCCGCCCAGCCCGCAAGCCGTAGCGTTTCCGGGATGTTGGCCGTGCGGCCGGCGGATTTCAGAACTTTACAAATCGTGCTTTTCTGGTAAGGAACCAGCGTGTTAAGCATTTGTGAAGAAAGGGACATTTGAGATGCTCAAACTGGTGGATTTCCTGGTCCTTGACCAGCAGGCCGTCCTGGACGCCTGGTTTGATCTGGTCATGGGAACGTATGCCGAAAATACGGCCACACTCTGGAAAAAAAGGGACGACCCTTTTGCCAATCCGGTGCGGCATCGGTTTGAAAACGGCATGCGCGGCATCGTCGTGGCCCTGGCTTCCTGCGGCGACCTGCCGGATGCGAAAACCTTCACGCCGCTGCTTGACGAGATCGTCCGGGTCCGGGCCGTCCAGGACTTCACCCCGTCCCAGGCCACAGCCTTCGTCTTTTTGCTCAAAAAGGCCGTGCGCGAAACGCTCTGGCCCAAGGTGATCGAGCACAACCTGTTCGTCGAACTGCTCGCCCTGGAATCGGCCATCGACGTGCTGGCCCTGCTCGCTTTCGATATCTACTGCCAGTGCCGCGAGAAAATATCCGAACTGCGGATCAACCAGATCAAGAAACAGTATGACCGGCTCCTTAAACGAGCCAATCTCGTCTGCGACTTCTCCGCCGAGGGAGAGGAACCGTGAGGCGCGTTTCGGGCTAACCTTTAACGAGGTGAGGGTACATGGCAGCGTTTTATTCCTTACTCGCGGTATTGGCGCTCATCGTCATCCCATGGCTGGGCGTCGGGATGGGGATGGGTGCGCTGTTCGGGATAGTGCTCCCGTACATCGCAATCATCATTTTCATGGTGGGATTCGTCATGCGCATCATGGACTGGGCCAAAAGCCCGGTGCCGTTTTGCATTCCCACCACCGGCGGCCAGCAGAAATCGCTGCCCTGGATCAAAAACAGCCCCTGGGACAACCCCTCCACCAAGGGCGGCGTGTTCATGCGCATGGTCCTTGAGGTGTTGACCTTCCGGTCCCTGTTCCGCAACACCTCGGTCAAGTTGCAGCAGGACGGCCCCAAGGTCGGCTACAGCTCGGAAAAATCCCTATGGCTGTTCGCCCTGATCTTCCATTACTGTTTCCTGGTCATCCTGATCCGCCACCTGCGCTTTTTCCTGGCCTCGGTGCCCGGTCCTGTCGCCGTCACCGAGTTTTTTGACTCCATCCTCCAGATCGGCCTGCCGGTCATGTACCAGACCGACGCGCTGATCCTCGTCGGCCTGCTGTTTCTGCTGGCCCGCCGCGTGTTCGACGGCAAGGTGCGCTACATCTCGCTTATGCAGGACTACTTCCCGCTGCTCCTGATCATCGGCATCGTCGCCACCGGCATCTGGATGCGCTACGTGGTCAAGGTGGACGTCATCGCGGTCAAGGAGCTGGCCATGGGATTGGTCACCCTGCGCCCGCACATGCCCGCCGATCCCATCGATCCCTCGGTGTACGCCCACTTGACCCTGGTGTGCGCGCTTTTCATCTACTTCCCGTTCTCCAAGCTCATGCATATGGGCGGCGTCTTCCTCTCTCCCACCCGGGTTGTGCCCAACATGAGCCGCCGGGCCATGTGGGTGAACCCCTGGAACGACCCGAGCATCAAGCCCCATTCCTACGAGGCCTACGAGGACGATTTCCGCGAAAAGATGATCGAAGCCGGACTCCCCGTGGACAAAGAGGCCTAAAAGCGGGCCGCAACCAATCTATTCTGGAGAGAAGTGAGGAGCGATCATGGCCAAGTATCCACCACCGGAAGAACTCATCAAGATTAACTACTCCACGCCGGTCAAGTCGTGGATGGATTCCAAGACGCCGTTTAAGCCGGGCAATTTCAGCTATCCGGGCAAGCCCGACATCCTTAAGTATCTGGGCATGCCCAATCCCCGCGTCTGGTCGCCTATGGACGACGACTGGCAGCTTCCGCCCGACTGGAAGCGCATCGTCATGGAGAAGTTCCGCGAGAAGCTCAAGAAGTACCGCTCGTTTAAGGTGTTCATGGACATCTGCGTGCGCTGCGGGGCCTGCGCCGACAAGTGCCACTTTTTCATCGGCGGCGGCGATCCCAAGAACATGCCGGTGCTGCGCGCGGAACTGCTGCGCTCCATCTACCGCGGCGAGTTCTCCACGGCCGCCAAGGTCCTCGGCAAGCTGGCCGGCGCCCGCAAGCTCGAAGAGGACGTCGTCAAGGAATGGTTCCTGTACTTCTATCAGTGCACGGAATGCCGCCGGTGCTCCCTGTTTTGCCCCTACGGCATCGATACCGCCGAAATCACCATGATGGCCCGCGAGCTGCTCCACGAGCTGGGCTGCAACATCAACTGGATTCTCGAACCGGCCGCCAACTGCAACCGCACCGGCAACCACCTCGGCATCCAGCCCCATGCCTACAAGGACATGATGGATTTCCTCCTCGACGACATCGAGGAGATCACCGGCAAGCGCATCCGTCCCAATGTGAACAAAAAGGGTTGCGAGATCCTTTTCATCACCCCTTCGGGCGACATCTTCGCTGATCCGGGCATCTATACCTATATGGGCTACCTGATCCTGTTCGACTACCTCGGACTGGATTATACCTGGAGCACCTACGCGTCCGAGGGCGGCAACTTCGGCCTGTTTACCTCGGACAAGATGATGAAAAAACTCAACGCCAAGATGTACGCCGAGGCCAAGCGCCTGGGTGCCAAATGGATCCTTGGCGGCGAGTGCGGCCACATGTGGCGCGTCATCAACCAGTACATGCTGACCATGAACGGCCCGGCGGATTTCATGGAAACCCCGGTCTCGCCGATTACCGGCACCAGGTTCGACGCTGCCGCCGGCACCAAGATGCTGCACATCTGCGAGTTCACCGCCGACCTTATCAAGCACGGCAAGCTGAACCTCGATCCGTCGCGCAACGACAACTTCGTCACCACCTTCCACGATTCCTGCAACACCGCACGCGGCATGGGCCTTCTCGAAGAGCCGCGCTACATCCTCAAAAACGTCTGCCGCCAGTTCTACGACATGCCCGAGAACACCATCCGCGAGCAGACCTTCTGCTGCGGCGGCGGCGCCGGCCTCAACAACGAGGAGTTCACCGAGACGCGTCTGCGCGGCGGCCTGCCCCGCGGAAACGCGGTCAAGTACGTGCGTGATCGCCACGGCGTCAACAACCTGGCCTGCATCTGCGCCATCGACCGCGCCACCCTGCCGCCCCTTTGCGACTACTGGGCCCCGGGTGTCGGCGTCTCCGGCGTGCATGAGTTGGTGGCTAATGCGCTCATTCTCGACGGCGAGAAAAAGCGCACCACCGATCTCAGGCAAAACCCCCTGCCGGGGATGGAGGACGAGGAGGAATAATCTATGTACAATGCCAAATATATCATACCCGGCATTTTGTTCTTCCTGGCCCTTATCTTCACGCCCGTCCTCTACAACATGGGGAAGAGCTTCGAAGTCAAGCCGGAACTGCCCAAGGATCAGAAAGACTGCATCGAAGATGCGGCCACCATGCGCGACAAGCACATGCAGATCCTGAACGAATGGCGCAATGAGGCCGTGCGCGACGGCAACCGCATCTACATCAACGCCAAAGGTCAGAAGTTCGCCAAAAGCCTGACCAACACCTGCATGAGCTGCCATACGGACAAGGCCAAGTTCTGCGACCGCTGCCACGAGACGGTAGGCGTGGCCCCCTATTGCTGGGATTGCCACAATATCACGCCGAACCAGAAGTCGCCCATTCCCCCCGTTGCCCCGGGCAACACGGGCGGACACTAGGCCGGCGCGCCGGTGACACCTACTTTCAAGGGGACCATACCATGAAGAGCAGCAGACGAGAGTTCCTGAAGCTGGCCGCCGTCTCCGCCATGGGGATTGGCGCTGGTCGGCTCGGCTTCCTGGGCGACGCTCCGGCCCACGCCGGTTCCGTGCCCACGGTAGCCAACTTCGAGGAGGGCCTTACGGCCAAGCACTGGGGCATGGCCATCTTTACGGCCAAATTCACCCCGGAGCTGGTCGCCGCGTGCCGCAAGGCCTGCCATACCGAACACAACGTGCCCGACATCAAAGGGCCCAAAGAGATCAAGTGGTTCTGGGGCGGAAACTTCGAGGAAACCTTCCCCACCGAACACGGCCACTACATCTCCGAGGAAATCGAACACCGCCAGTTTCCGCTTCTGTGCAACCAGTGCGAATCACCCATGTGCGTCAAGGTCTGCCCGACCCAGGCCACCTTCCAGCGTCCTGACGGCATCGTCATGATGGACCTGCACCGCTGCATCGGCTGTCGCTACTGCATGGCCGGTTGCCCGTTTGGCGCACGCAGCTTCAACTTCCAGGACCCGCGTCCGTTTATCAAGGACTTCAACCCGCTGTTCCCCACCCGCATGCGCGGCGTGGTGGAAAAGTGCAACTTCTGCGCCGAGCGGCTGGCCATCGGCAAGCTGCCTTCGTGTGTGGAAGCGGCGGAGGGAGCCCTGGTCTTCGGCGATCTCGGAGACGAAAACTCCGATATCCGCAAGACCCTGCGCGAGCACTTCGCCATCCGCCGCAAACCGGACGCCGGCACCTCGCCGAGCGTGTACTACATCCTGTGAGGTAAGCCATGCTGGAAAAAGCGCTCAAAGGAAGCCCCAGATATTGGGGAACGCTCGTCGGCCTCGGCTGCGTCATGCTGCTGGGCCTGGGCTTCTGGCTCTACCAGTTGACCAACGGCATGGTCATCACGGGGCTCAGCCGGGACGTGTCCTGGGGCTTTTACATCGCCCAGTTCACCTATCTGGTCGGCGTCGCCGCTTCGGCCGTCATGCTGGTCCTGCCGTACTACTTCCACCACTACAAGGAATTCTCCAAGATGATCATCCTGGGCGAATTCCTGGCCATTGCCGCAGTCGTCATGTGCCTGGGCTTTATCGTGGTGGACATTGGTCAACCGCAACGCATGCTCAACGTGCTGCTCAACTCGACCCCGCACTCGGTTCTGTTCTGGGATATGGTTGTCCTTAACGGCTATCTGATCCTGAACATCCTGGTCGGCTGGACGAGCCTGCAGTACTTCAAAAACGACATGACCCCGCCCAAGTGGGTCAAGACCCTGGCCATGGTGTCGGTCATCTGGGCGTTTTCCATCCACACCGTCACGGCCTTCCTGTACGCCGGCCTGCCCGGACGCCACTACTTCCTGACGGCCATCATGGCCGCCCGGTTCCTGGCCTCGGCCTTCTGCTCCGGCCCGGCCATCCTGCTGCTGCTGGTGCTGCTGCTCAAGCGCCTGACCGGGTTCGATCCCGGCAAGAAGGCCATCGACAAGCTGGCCGTCATCATCACCTACGCCATGTGCGTGAACATCTTCTTCTTCCTGCTGGAAGTGTTCACCTCGTTTTACAGCAACATGCCCGGCCACATGGCCCCGCTCATCTACCTCTTTACGGGGATTGACGGCCACACCATGATGGTGCCCTTCATGTGGACCGCCGTGGTGCTGGGCCTGGGCTGTCTGGTGATCCTGATTCCCACGCCGGTGCGCGAAAAGACCCCGGCCCTGGTCCTCGGGCTCATCATGCTGGTCATCGCCTCCTGGATCGACAAGGGCCTGGGCCTGTTGATCGGCGGTTTCACGCCCAACCCGTTCGAGACCGTCACGGTGTATTCGCCGACGGTGCCTGAAATCATGGTTTCGCTCATGGTCTTTTCCCTGGGCGGCATCGTGCTGACGGTGTTGTGGAAGATCGCCATCGAGGTGCGCTGCGAGGTGGAAGGCGGCAACCTGTCCCTGGTTCCGCCCCCGGCCGAATAGCCGCTTCGTCTGATTGCCGCGTCAAAGGCCCGCTTCCGCAAGGAGGCGGGCCTTTTTGCTGCATGGCGGACTGACGACGCTGCGGCGTTTTGCAAAGGGAAAAGGCAGGCGTTGCCAGCGGGGAGGGCGGGTGGCCCGGGTGAGCGGACCCGCATCCGGGGAGAGTTCCGGCGTGGCCGCCGACGCCGGCTGGCGGCAAGGCTGCTGGGGATAAATCCAAGCCGGAAAGGTGGGGGCGCGCCTGGGCACGCTCCGGGGACGGGACACGGGGCCGGGGGAGGCCTACTCGTCGTTCGCCAGCATCAGCTCGCGGCCTTCGCCCGGGTAGATGCGGCGCTCGGCCAGCGGGGTCGGCCGCTGCGGCTGCGGCCATCTGCCGGGCTGGGGTTCGGCCCCTTCGGCGGTCACGGCCGAGGGGCGGCGGTCGGCCATGACCGGGTGGGACCGGATGTCCACCCCGGGCACCGGGCAGCTGAATTCAATGGCAATATTGTTGGGATCAAAGGAATAGAGCGAAAAGATGAAGCCGTGGTCGATGATCTCCGAGGCCCAGAAGCCGGCGGCCTCCAGGGCGTCCTTGACGGCCCACAGGTCGTCGCGGCCGCGCACGCCGATGGAGACGTGGTCAAAGGCGTAGGGCCCGGCCACAGGCACGCCGTGGTCCTTTTCCGCGATGGGCTCGACGCGGGGCCATTCGAAAAAGGCGATCATGTCCTGCTCGGAGATCTCGAAGAAATAATGCCGGTAGCCGGGGCGGCCAAGCCCCGCCACCAGCCGCATGCCGAGCAGGTCGCGCCAGAAGCGGACGGTGGCGTCCATGTCGCCGGTCGCCATGGCCAGATGGTTGATGCCGGTGTAGTGCATGGCGCTGCTCCTGGCGCGTCCGGCGGACGGTCGGGCGGACCGTCCGCCGGCGCGGGGATCTAGAGGTCGAGTCCCAGGCTTTGCGGGTAGAATTCGCCGCGGAAAACCAGTTCCGCCGCGCCGCGCAGAAACGGCTTGCCGTCCTTGACGGCCACGCCGAGCTCCTCGCCGCCGGTGGTGGTGACGACGGTTTCGCCGCCGGAGGTCAGGCCAAGTTCCCGGGCGATGATGGCCGAGGCCACGGCCCCGGTGCCGCAGGCATAGGTCTCGTCCTCCACGCCGCGCTCGTAGGTCCGCAGCGACAGCTCGGACGGGCCGGTCACGGCGATGAAGTTGACGTTGGCGCCGGCCGGGGCGAAATGCTGGTGGGTGCGGATGGCCCGGCCGAACTTCCAGACGTCCAGGTCTTCCAGGTGTTCCACCACGACCACGGCATGGGGCACGCCGGTGTTGACGAAGTGCAGGCCAAAGGGCTGGCGTTCGAGTTCGATTTCGAAATTGAGGCGCAGGTCCGTGGGCGGCGTGAGCTGCACCGTGACCTGGTTGGAGTCCGGATCGACCACCGCCTCGATGGGGCCGGCGTCGGCGCCGAAGACGTGGCTGGCCGGGGCGATGCCGAGCATCCAGGCCAGACGGGCGGCGCACCGCGAACCGTTGCCGCACATCTCGGCCCGGGAGCCGTCGGCGTTGAAGAAATGCCAGATATAGCTCAGGCCCGATCCGGCCGGGGCGTGGTCGAAAAAGATCATCCCGTCCGCGCCGACGCCGAAGGCCTTGCGGCACACGGGCGCCACGATGTCGGGCATGGCGGCGGGATCGAATCCGAGTTCGCGGTTGTCCACGAACACGAAATCGTTGCCGCACCCCTGCATCTTGTAAAACGGAACGGACTTGCCGCAAACGGCCTCAATATCCATGCCTTGCTCCTTCGGAAATCTTGAGCGCAAAAACTAGCAGATCGAAAACCCGGCGTCGAGAGGGCCATGCCCGCCCTTACCGGCCGTCCCCGGGGGCGTCGGCCAGCACTGCCGGCAGCCAGAGGCGCACGGAATTGATCAGCCACAGACGTTCGGCCCGGGCCAGATCGGCCGGGGTGAGCGCGGCTTCGCTGATGACGCCGCGCCGCAGCAGCCGCCGGCGGTACGTTCCCGGCAGCAGGCCGCAGGACAACGCCGGCGTCAGCAGCCGGCCGCCGATGGCGGCCACGACGTTGGCCCGGCAGCTTTCCGTCGCCTGCCCGCGCGTGTTGCAGAGCAGCACGTCGTCGCAATCGGGCCGGGCGGCCAGGGCGCGGTCGTAGAGCGCCCGGCGGGTGGTTTTGTGGAAAAGGGCCGCATCTCCCGGATCGACCGGCGTGGCGGCGATTCCCAGGCGCAGGGGGGCCGGCTGGCGCGGCCCCAGGGCGAAAGACTGGCAGCGGGCCGCGCCGTCGCAGGAGACAAGGAGGCGCACGCGCCGCCGTTCCCGGGGATGTTCCCGCCGGGCCGCGTCCAGGGCGTTCGCCACGGCTTGGGCGTCGAAGACGAATCCGTGGTAGCCGGCCGAGGCCCGGAGCCGGTCCAGGTGCTCCGGCAGAAAGGCGTAGCGCCCGCGCTCCAGGCGCAGGGTTTCCAGCAACTCGAAGGGCTCGGCCGGGTGGGTGAGAAACCGGGCCTTGACGGCGCATTCCGCGTATTCGTCGGCCTCGCGCGAATAATGGGTCACGCCGCCGCCGACCCCGAACCGGCATTGGCCGGTCTGGCGGTCCAGGGCCACCGTGCGGATGGCCACCGAAAACGTGCAGTCCCCGCCAGGGGCGATGACGCCCAGGGCTCCGGTGTACAATCCCCTCGGATGGGGCTCCAGGCGGCGGATGATGGCCATGGCGCTTTTTTTGGGCGCGCCGGTGATGGAGCCGCAGGGGAACAGGGCGGCCAGCAGCGTTTCCAGGGGCAGCGCATGGGGCAGGGCGGCCGTGACCGTGGAGGTCATCTGCCAGGCCGTGCCCAGGCGCTCCACGGCAAACAGATCGGATACGGCCACGCTGCCGGGCCGGGCAAGGCGTCCCAGGTCGTTGCGCATGAGGTCGGTGATCATGCGGTTTTCCGCCTGGTTTTTGGAACACCCGGCCAGGGCGGCGGCCATGGCCCGGTCTTCGTCCGGGGTGCGGCCGCGCGGCATGGTGCCTTTCATGGGCCGCACCGTCACGGTCCCGCCCTGGCGCGAAAAGAACAATTCCGGCGAGAAGGACAGCACCTGATGCCGGCCGAGATCGAGGCGGCAGGCGTAGCCCGCCGCCTGATCCCGGGCCAGGGCCGCAAACCAGGCGGCCGGATCGCCCGTGAACCGGCTGGCCAGGGGAAAGGTGTAGTTGACCTGATAGACCTCGCCCTGGCGGATGTTTTCCCGGATGTCGGCCAGGGCGAAGCGGTAGCGCTCCCGGCTGACCAGCGGGCGCCAGGGCGTGGCGGCAAAACGGCCATCAGCGGTTGCAGCGTCCGGGCCGGGCCGGGGACCGGGCGCGGCATAGGCTGCCGCAAAGGCCAGAGGCGGCTGGTCCGGGGCCTGCCCCGCAGCCGTGACGGGGAGACCGGGATCAAACGCCGGGGCCGCCTCGTAGGCCAGGGCCAGAACGACCCACTGGCCGTTGCGGGCGCGGTCGGCGGCGGTTGCAACGACTTTCCGCACCGCGTCCGGGGTGTGGGCGGACGCGTGCCAGTGCGGGTTGGAAAAGGCCTGATGCCAGCCCGCAACGCGGCCGGCATGGGAAACGAAACAGGCATCGCCAAGCATGGTGGTAGTCCTGCCGAGCATGTGGACGGTTATTGAAAAAAGGCCGCTCTGGTCGGGCCGGCCGCCTGCAAAACCATTGTCCCGGATGGGCCGGCCCGGACGCAGCCTTGCTGCCGGCGGCCGGCAAGGCCCGTCAGATTGCGGGACCGGCGCGGAATTGCGGGACAGTGGCCTTTTGCCGTGAATGCGGATAATCCTGAGCGCATCCGGCCGCAAGACCGGATGCTGGACCCATGATGAACGCAACGCCGGCGCACGGCCGGTTTGTCCGGGAGGCTTGCATGCGCGGACGACTTTTCAAGGTCCTTATGGTGGTCCTGGTCCTGATTCCCGTGGGCCTGACCGCCTATCTGGCCAATAATCTCTATCATCGCAAGGGCGTGCCCGAAGCCCTGGAAAACCTGACCAAACAGCTCTTCAAGTCCAGGGAGGATGAGCGCAAGGCCGAAACCCGGGCCGTGGAACTCGAGCGCAAGGCCGGGGAATTGCAAACCGCTTACGACGCCCTGGTGGCCGATCTGCAAGGCGAGGTGGACAGCCGGGAGATTCGGGTGCGCCAGTTCCGGGAAAAGCTCGAAATCAATTTCGTGGACAAGGTGCTGTTCGCTTCCGGCAGCGCCGAGATCACGCCCAAGGGCCGGGAAATCCTGTTCAAGGTGGCCGGAGTGCTGGGCAAGGTCAAGGACAAGGGCATCTACGTCGTCGGCCATACCGACAACGTGCCCATCCATTCCGGGCTCTATCCTTCCAACTGGGAGCTTTCCGCCGCCCGGGCCTCCTCGGTCATCCGCTACCTGTCGGAAGCCGGCGGCCTCGTTCCGGAACGCTTTACCGCCATGGGCCGGGCCTTTTACCAGCCCGTGGCCAGCAACGCCACGCCCGAAGGGCGGCAGGAGAACCGCCGGGTGGACGTGATCGTGGCCGAGGCGCCGCAGCTTTTCGGGGAAACCGGGTCCGAATCCATGCGGGGCACGGCGTCCGGTCCCGGCAAAACGCCGGGGGGGCCGGTCGCGCCTGCCCCGGAGGCCGGACCCATCCGGGAAACCGCCCCGCCGCCTCCGGCTCCCGAACCCGGCCCGGCGACGCCGGCTGCGCCGGCGCAGAGCGCCCCGACGCCGGAATCGGGCTCCTTGGAGCCGGCAACTCCGGCCTCCCCGGCGAAACCGGAAGCCCAACGCCCGGAGACGCCGGGGGAACCGTCTGCCGCCGCCAAGCCGGAAGCGCCGGCTGGTGCGGCCGCCTCGACGCCTCCGGTCCAACCGGCAGGGGAACCGGCTGGCGAACCGGATAAACCCGGGGCGGAGGCTTATGCCCCCCATGTGGCCAATCCTTTTGCGGCGCAGCCGGAGACGCCGGGAGCCGGCAACGGCCCGGCCGGCGGAGAGACCAAAAGCGGGGAGTCGGCGCCGGCCCTGCCGCCGCCGCTTCCCGACAGGCCCGGGGGCAGGTCGCCGGACAGCGGCAGCTAAAACAAGAGCAACGGGCGGGGGCCTGCCCGTTGCAGCCCGTCGGCAAACCATGGCGGGGCTTTCCTGCCAGCCCGCTTTCGCCGGCAGGCCGATCGGGAAAATGCACCCCTCCGGTGTTTTCCTGCGGCGGGGCCCGGGGCAGCGCCCCGGTGCTCTTCTCCTCCCGCCTTGTCCCTTTTCTCCCGCTACCGCTTGCGGGCGGTCATCAAGAAAACGGTGAACGGGCGCACGCCGCCTTTTTTGGTCGGCCGTTCGATGGTGGCCGCCGTTCTGGCGTCGATGTCGGTCCAGCCGATGCCGGCCAGCGTGTCGGCCAGCTCGATGCGGTCGAAGCCGAAGTGGTGCACGCCGGCATTGTCGTCGTGAAACGCGCCGCCCTCGCTGTCGAGATCGGCCAGGGCCAGCCGGCCGCCGGAATTGGCTGCCGCGAAAAGCCGGGCCAGCGCCGGCGTCAGTTCGGCCACATGGTGCAGGGCCATGGCGCTGGCGATCAGGTCGTAGGTCCCGGGCAGGGGATCGCCGGCCGCCAGATCGGCCAGCACGGTGTGGACGTTTGGCAGGCCGGCCCGGGAGACCTTGGTCTCGAGCTCGGCCAGCATGCCCGGCGAGGTGTCCAGGCCGGTGACGGTTTGGGCCCGCTCGGCCAGTTCCAGGGTCAAAAGGCCGGTGCCGCAGCCGAAATCCAGAGCCGCGGCCACCCCGCCCGTAAAAATGCCGGCCGACGTCATGGCGGCGGCAATGTCCCGGGCGAGCCTTTGCCGGTGGGGGTTGGCGTCCCAGGCGGCGGCCCGGGCATCGAAGCGCGCGACGTCGTCATCCATCTGGTGTTCCTTTCGCGTGTGCGAGGCAACATGATTTTTAGGGAAGCAGGTCTGGTTCGACGCCGGATTCCGCGGTGGTCCGGGCGTCAGAAGTCCTTGGCCGTCCGGCAGGTCCCGGCCGGGAGACCTTCGGCAGCGGCGCGGGCGACGGCGGCCGTGATTTTCCCGAGCAGTTCGTCGATGTCGCAGGGCTTGAGCAGGTAGTCGTCGGCCCCGGCCTTGAGGCCGTCGCGGGCCGCTTCCTCGCAGGCGTGTCCGGTCAGCATGACGACGGGCAGTTGCGGCACCATTTTTTTAAAGATCTTAAGCACCTCGAGGCCGTCCATGTCGACCATCCGGAAGTCCAGCACGGCGGCGTCGAAATCGTTTTCGCGCAGGACCCGCAGCGCCTCGGCCCCGCACTGGGCCACCGCCACCGCAAGGCCCCGGTGGCGCAGGCGTTTGGCCAGGACCTCGGTGAAGCCGGCCTCGTCGTCGACCAGCAGGATTCGCAGCGGGTGGGGCATGCTCGCTCCCAAAAGCCGTCAGGCCGCGTTCGGCGTGGCTGGGGTGTTGGACGGGGCGGCCGCGGCCGGCAGGCGCACCCGGAAGGCGGCCCCCTGTTCCGGCGCGGATTCCACCGTGATTTCGCCGCCGAGCTTTTTCACGATGCCGTAGCAGATGGAAAGGCCGAGCCCTGTGCCTTTGCCCACGGCCTTGGTGGTGAAAAACGGTTCGAAGATGCGGCCGATGACTGCCTGGGGAATGCCGTGGCCGGTGTCGGATACGGCCAGTTCCACCGCCCCGCCGACAAGGCGGGTGGCGATGGTCAGGACGCCGCCGTTGCGCTCCATGGCGTCCATGGCATTGTTGATGAGATTTAACAGCAGTTGCTGCAATTCCGAGGGCGACCCGGCCACATGGGGCAGGCCCGGGGCGAGGTCGACGGCGATGCGCACGTTGACGTAGCGGGCCCGCTTGTCGGAAAGCGCGGCCATCTCGGCGGCCAGTTCATTGAGATCCAGTTCCTTGATGCGCGAGTCGGTCTTGCGGGCGAAACTCAACAGCTTGTGGGTGATCTCCTTGCAGCGCGAACCCTGCAGCCGGATCTGCTCCAGGGCCCGGCGCATCTCGGTCATGTTTTCCGGGGTCGCGTAGTCGTCGTCGGTCAGGATGTCCGTGACCCAGCCGGCCTCTTCCATCATGATGGCCACGGGATTGTTGATTTCGTGGGCAATGCCGGCGGCCAGCTCGCCAACCGAGGCCAGCTTGCCGGTCTCGATGACCTGATCGTTGAGCAGGTCGCGTTCGGCATCGGCGGCAGCGATGCGCCCGACCATGCGCCGGGCCAGGAAAATGGCGGCAAAGGCCACGATGCAGCCGCCAACGGCCACGATGGCGAACACCAGATTGCGCGCCTGATACAGCGGGGCAAAGGCGTCGGCCTCGTCCTGCTGGTAGACCAGGGCCCAGGCGCCGCCTTTGAGCGGCGTGACCACATACACGGCCTGACGTCCCGTGGCCGGGTCCTCATGGAGGAAGACCGAGGCCGCTTCCGGCGGGATGTCCGGCGCGCCGTCCGGGCCGCCCCAGATTCTGTTTCGCAGGAAGGCGGCATCCAGGAGCGGGCCCCGTTTGGGCGTGGTCTGCAGTTCTCCCCGGGCATTGACGATGTACGCCTGTCCGGTCGCGCCCTGGCCGATGTTTTCCACGAGCTTGTTAAACGCCGCGAAATCGATGGCGGAACGGACGATATAATCCCGGCCGTCGGTTGTCCGCCGCACGGCCACCACGAAATGGGGCAGGCCCCGGAGCCCCAGAAAAACGTCGCTGACGCTTGTTTCCCGGGATTTGGCCTCGCGGAACCAGGACGCGTCGGCATAATCCGCCCGGCCCAGGCGGAACGGGCCGGCATAGCTGGCCAGATGCCCGTCGGCCTCGATCAGGGCCAGATCCACGAACATGCTGCCATGTTCCTTTTGCATGGTGGCCAGAAGTCCGGCCAGACGACTTTCGTCGGTGAAGGCGGAAAAGGGGGCGAGATCGGCCAGAATCCGCAGTTCGGCCGAGGATTCGCCAAGAAAGGCGTCGATGGATTGCTTGTGTTTGAGGACCAGCTCCCGAAGATGGGCCAGAACCTTGGCCCGGTAGGCCGTGTGGAACTGGTGGCCGAGCACGGCCGCGCAGACCAGAAGCGGAGCCAGGGAAACCGCCACCACCCGGGCCACCATGGAGCGGGTGAGGGATTGATAATACTGTTGGTCGCTCAACGGAAGCCTCCGGCGGGCAGTCGGATCAAGACGGTGGCGCGGCGCATGAAAAAAGCATACGTCTCTGGAAAATCTTTTACAAGGCGGGATGGGGAGTCCGACACGTCGCCGCGAAACGGGGGGCACCATGGCCGAGGACGTCATCGACCTCAAGCGGCAGTTGCGGGAACTGAAGGCCCACGAACACCTGGCGGGGTTTGCCGGGTTTTGCCTGGACCTCGGCCTCGGCGGGCCGCCAAAGGACGGGGTGCTCAAGATCGCCGAGTTTGTGCGCCCTGACGGCTCGGGCTACATCACCCTGACCTTTCAGACCGATCCCGATCCGCAGCCGCAGTTGCGCAACGCCCTGGCCGCCGTGTTCGACCGTTTCGGCCGCCTCGCCCGGGGGCTCGACGCCGCCTCGGGCAGCGGACGGTTCGGCCAGGGGTTTGACTACCTCATGATGGTCAGCGATGGGCTGGCCGACGGCGATGCCTGGTATCTGGTCGATCTCGACCTCTACTACAAAATTCTTCGGGATCGGCTGCGCCCGTTGATCGAGGAATCGGTGCTGCCCGGTCTGGCTTCGGCCATGCCCGTAACCTTTGAGCCGGTCAATTGGTGGGAACCGGCGGCCCCGTAGGGCCGCTGCCGGACGATCATCCCGGCGGGGCGTTGCCCTGAACGGACAAATGACCTATTAGGAAACAGCGTTCCTGCGGGAACGCTTTGGCGAGAGCATGCATTTCATACTGCAAAACAAACGTATCGCGACCGCTGCCGTTGGTCTGCCGGTCCTGGCCGCAGCCGTGTATTACGGCGGCTGGCCGTTGCGTCTTCTCGTTGCCGCCGCTGCCGTGGCCGGCATGCGGGAGTTTTTTGTCCTGGCCGGCCAGCCGGGGCCGGTCCTGCAAATCGTCGGCCTGATCCTTGGCGTCCTGGTCGTGGGCGCCACGGCCTACGGCGGCTTTGCGGCTCTGCTCGGGCTGCTGCTGGTCGCCTTCTGGGTCGAACAATTCGATTTTCTGCGCCGCTTTGCCAGCCAGGGCGACGGGGCCCCGCCGCAGGGCCGGCTGGTGGCCGCCATGCTCTATGTGCCCGTGACGCTGCAGTTCCTCTGCCTGTTCTCAGCCCTTGAGACGGCCTTTGTGCTGGCCGTGGTCATGGCGGCCGACACCGGGGCCTACTACGGCGGCCATCGCATCGGCGGCCCCAAGGCCTGGCCGGCGGTCAGCCCCGGCAAGACCCGGGCCGGCTGCCTGAGCGGCCTGGCCGCCTCGGCCGGCGTGGCCGCCTGTTTCGGGCTTTTCGCCGGTCCCGGACCGGGCATTCTGGCCGGACTCGGCGCAGCCATGGCCGTGGTTTCCCAGTTGGGCGACTTTTATGAATCGGCCCTCAAACGGGCCGTCGGCATCAAGGATTCGGGGAGTCTGCTGCCCGGTCACGGGGGCATGCTCGATCGCGTGGATGGGCTGTTGCCTGCCATCCTGGCTTATGCAGCCTGCCGGCCCTTCTGGGGGCTGGGGTAAAGGAGCGCCAAGCGCCTATGGAACCTGACGCGACCACGCCGTCAAGTGATCGGGACGAACGGTTCGCCGCCTGCCTGGAACGGCTGGAGGAACTCAAGGCCGTCAAGGCTTTTCGGGAAGTGCTCGAAGAACGCCTGTTCCTGGAGTTGTTGCGGGCCAACAGGGGCCGGCTCAACGAATTCCCCTTGCTCGACACCGAGCAGCAAAGCCTCATGGACATGCTGCTGCGTCGGGCCGACGGGCTGCACCCCGGCTTTGACTATATAAAAGACCGCTTTTCCGCCTACCTCATCGAACTCAACCATTACGGCAAGGCCAGGGCCCTGGGCGACGCCGTGCAGCAGGAAGCCCTGGCCCAGAGCCTGGAACGGCTGGAAACCGTCCTCGTCAAATGCCTGCAAGGCGCCATCTACGCCTCAAGCGTCGTCAAGGACAATTTCAGCGACGCCATTATCCGCCATTTCGGCGAAGTCTCCTTGATCAAGATCGAGGAGATCACCGCCACCATGGATTTTGACGAGAACTACTGGCGGGCCTACATTGAGCGGTTCATCAAGGAAGAGGTGCGCGGGGCCTATGACGACATCCTGGCCGACCGCCGCTACCGCCTGGCCCGGGAAGGGCAGATGCTCGTCATCGCCTTTCCCTTCGACGCCGTGCTTGCCAAGCTCCAGGGCACGACCAAGGCGATTTCCCCCACCCGCGTCCAGAGCGCCTTCGAGGAAGGAGCGACCACCGAAGACGGGCGCGGACGCGTCGAAACGGCCCTGTCCCTGTTTGCCCAGGCCGTGATCCCCCAATGGGAGAAACGCACGGAGCGCGACGAACTGGCCTTTGCCGCCCGGGTGGCGGCTATGGACGTCGTGGTTTCCGAATACTGCGCCTCCGTTGGCGAGCCCGGAACCAGACGCGGACTAATGGCCGAAGACTGCGCCACCGTTGACGAGGAAAGCGCCGAAGCCAAAACCAGACGCGAATTTTTGGCCGAACTGGCCGCCGCCCTGTGCATCGGGGCCTGCGTCTCCCTGCGGGTGGTGCGCGAGGACCTCGCCAGGGCCCTGCGGACGTTTTCGGCCAAGGAGGCGGCCTGGATCGTCCAGCTGGCCGGCATCTTTGACGCCGCGCGCCTGGGCCTTATGCTCGAACATATCATGGAACTCGATTTCGCCTATCTGCTGCGGGAAAAGGGCGAGGCCGACGCCGGGCGTATCCAGATCAGATCCGCCAGGGCGCGGCGCGCCGGCAGGGAAGTCGTGGAAGCCTTGGCCGGAGAGGGGCTGTCCAAGGTGCGGCGCAAGCAGTTTTTCGACGACGATCCCGAAAACCCGGGCTTTCTGTTCTTTGTCCCGAAAAATCCGGCCGAACTGGAAAGCAGGCTGCGCCTGTTCCAGATCGAATCCGAACTGACCAAGGCCCTGGTCCGCCTGTGGGAGAACGCCTCCTTCAAGGTCGACCTCAATGTCTGCATCAATCTGGCGGCGCTCGGCAAGGTATCCACCAACCTTTCCGCCCGCGTCGCCGATATTCTCGGCCGTTACGGCATCGCGCCCCCCGGGGCCGCCGCCCCGGCAAGGACGCGCGCCAACCCATGACCCCGCTTTCCGCCTCCCGCGCCAAAGGCCGGCCTGCGCCGCAGACAGGCTATATCTCCTCCCTGACCGTCGCCTCGTCCGCCCGGCCTCGCCGGATGGCGGTGCTCGGCGCCACCGGCTCCATCGGCGTCAGCGCCCTGAAGGTCGCGGCCGAGCACCCGGACCATTACGCAATCCTGGGATTGGCCGGGGCCACCAACGTCGCCCTGCTGGCCGAGCAGGCGGCGGCCTTTCGCCCCCCCGTCCTGGCCGTGCTCGACGCCGCCCGGGCCGAGGCCCTGGCCGCGCTGCTGCCGGCCGGCTACCGTCCCGACATCCTGACCGGCCCCGAAGGCTATGCCGCCCTGGCTGCCATGCCCGAGGCCGATCTGGTCCTGTCGGCCATTGTCGGCGCGGCCGGACTGGCCCCGACCCTGGCCGCTGCCGCCGCCGGCAAGGTGGTGGCCCTGGCCAACAAGGAATCCCTGGTTCTGGCCGGCGACAAGATCCGGGACGCCGCCCGGGCCTCCGGGGCCGTCATCCTGCCCGTGGACTCCGAGCACAACGCGATTTTCCAGGCCCTTGGCGGGGCCGGACTGCCTGACCTGCCTCTGGTCGAACGGCTGGTGCTGACCGCCTCGGGCGGACCGTTTCGCTGCGCCGACCGGGCCTGCCTGGAGTCGGTCACCCCCGAAATGGCGCTCAATCATCCCAACTGGTCCATGGGGCCCAAAATCAGCGTGGATTCCGCCACCCTGATGAACAAGGGCCTGGAGGTCATCGAGGCCTGCCGGCTGTTCGGCCTGCCCGTGGCCCGGGTGGACGTGGTGGTGCATCCCCAAAGCATTGTCCATTCCCTGGCCCAGCTCCATGACGGCTCGCTTCTGGCCCACCTCGGGCCGCCGGATATGCGCGTGGCCATCGCCTACTGCCTGGGCTATCCGCACCGCCTGCCCCTGTCCGTGCCCCGGGTGGATCTGGTGAAACTGGCCTCCCTGACCTTCGAGGCCCCGCGCGAGGACGATTTTCCCTGTCTGGGACTGGCCCGGCAGGCCCTTGCCGCCGGCCCCAGCCATACCGTGGCGCTCAATGCCGCCAACGAGGCGGCTGTGGCCCTGTTTCTCGACGGGCGTCTGCCGTTCCTGGGCATCCCGGCCGCCATCAGGCAGGCCCTCGACGCCCACCAGGGCGAAGCCATCGCCGACGTCGAGGCCATCATGGAGCTTGACGGCCGGGTGCGCCGGGACGTCGTTGCCTGGGCCGGGAGCCGCCTGTGACATTGCCTTGTCGCCATTATCGCTTATTATCAAGCATCGGACGGCGCATGCCCGGATTCTCCGGGCGTCCGTCGGCCGTCCAAACCCGATGCCCGGCCGCCGACCGTGGGGCCGGAGCCAATGAGAGCGCATGATCCAAAGCATCATAGCCGTGGCCCTGGTCCTCGGGGGCCTGATCTTCTTCCACGAACTGGGGCATTTCCTGGCCGCCAGGGCGTTTGGCATGGGCGTGGTCACCTTTTCCCTGGGCTTTGGCCCAAAAATCCTGGGATTTACCCGGGGCAGCACCCGCTACCTTCTGTCGGCCATTCCGCTTGGCGGTTACGTCCAGCTCGTGGCCCAGGACCCGGATGATCCCGTCCCGGACGGTTTCCCTCCCGAAACCCAGTTCCGCCTGCGTCCGGCCTGGCAGCGCATGGTCGTGGTGGCCGCCGGCCCGGTCTTCAACTTCGTTCTGGCCTGGCTGCTGTTCTGGGGCCTGCTCGTGGCCGAAGGACGCTACGAGATGCTGCCCGTGGTCGGACAGGTGCAAAAGGACAGCCCGGCCGAAGTGGCCGGCGTGCGCCCCGGCGACACCGTGACCGGCGTCAACGGCGCGCCCGTGGCCAGCTGGGAAGCCCTGTCCGCCGCCATCCGGGGCGGCGGGGGCAAGCCTGTCGCCGTCACGGTCGAGCGCGACGGCGCGCAGCAGACCTTCACCCTCACGCCGGCCCTGCGCACGGTCAAAAATCTTTTTGGCGAAGAGGAAACCGCACCCCTGGTCGGCATCGTGGCCTCGGGAAAGACGCGCACCGTGCCCCTGGGGGCGGGATCGGCCGCCGGGGAGGCCGTCAGGCAGACCTGGAATGTGGTGGTCGTCACCTATACCGGCCTGCTCAAGCTCATCGAGCGGGTGGTGCCTTTGGACAGCCTCGGCGGCCCCATCATGATCGCCCAGATGGTCAGCAAGCAGGCGTCCGAAGGCCTGGGCAACGTGGTGGCCCTGGCCGCCCTCATCAGCGTCAACCTCGGCGTGCTGAACCTGCTGCCCATCCCCGTCCTCGACGGCGGGCATCTGCTTTTCTACGCCATTGAAATCGTCATCCGCCGTCCCGTGAGCCCCCGCATGCGCCAGCTCACCACGCGCCTGGGACTGGCCTTCCTCATCGGGCTGATGATCCTGGCCACGGTCAACGACATCCGCCGCCAGTTGAGCGTCATCGATGGCTGATCGCGCCGCTGCTCCGGGCCCGGGGCCGCTTCTGGTCTTAAACGGGGTCTCCTTCCGGCTGGGGGTGACCCTTGGCCGGCCGGGAGCGCCGGTCATCCACCGGCAATGCGACATCGTCGGCCGCAGCGCCGAGGTGCTGGCCCCGCTTGTGGCCGAGGTCCTGGCCGAGGCCGGCGTCGCGCCCCGGGATCTCGGCGGCGTGGCCTGCGTGCGCGGCCCCGGCAGTTTCACCGGCCTCCGGGTGGTCCTGGCCACGGCCCTGGGCCTGTCCTTCGGCGCGGCCATTCCCATGGCCGGCCTGGACCATCTGCCATTGCTGGCGGCCTCGGCCGCCGGTCAGGCGACAGGCGTCATCGTGGCCGTCACCCATGCCCGCTCCGCCCAGGTCTACCTGCAAACCTTCCTGGCCGACGGCGACGTCATGCCCCTGGGGCCGCCGGCGGCCCTGTTTGTGCCCGACGCCGCCCTGCGCGCCGCCGACGCGGCGGCCGTCGGCCCCCTGGCCTTCGTTGGCGAAGGCGCCGAGCGCCACCGGGCCGTCTTGGCCGCCGCCGCCCCCATGGCCGCATTTCTCGGGCCGCAGTTTTACGAGCCAGATCCCGAAACGCTTCTTGCCGCCGCCGCCAGGGCGGACTACGGCTTCGCCCCCATTGATCCGCTTTACCTGCGCCCCTGCGACGCCGAGGAAAACCTCGCGGCCTTCGCCGCTGGCCGCGGCCTGTCGGCCGCCGCCGCCGCCGCCATGTTCCACCGCGCGACAACGGAATTGTAAGGGGCTGTTCACAAGAGAGCCTCCGGCGGCCGGGAGGGGATCATCCCCTCCCGGACCCTCCCGGACGGAAAGGCAGGGCAAGGGCCGGGGGCGTTTACGGAACAGCCCGGCCAGATCTCTTCGCGGCGTTCTTCCGCGTCCATCCGCCGTCCCTTCCCACCCTTTACCCTCCTTTATCCAGGGGGTTCGGGGGGAATGATTCCCCCCGGCCGCCGGAGGCATCCTCCTTCCCCCTCGTTCCCCGTCGCGTCAACCGCAATGGGGAACAGGCCCTACGCTACGCCCCGAGGATTTGTTTGAGGGTTGCCAGGACTTCGGCGGCCTTGAGGGGCTTGGCCAGGGTGAAGCAGGCGCCGTAGCTTTTGGCCCAGCCGAGGGTTTCGGTGTCGGTGAAGGTGCTGCCGGCGCTGATGGCCACGATGGGAAGACTCGGGGCGATTTCAAGCAGTTCCTTGATGGTGGCCAGTCCTTCCTTGCCGGGCATGAAGATGTCGACGAAGGCGGCCTGGGCCGGCTGTCGGCGAAAGGCGGCCAGGGCGGCGTCGCCGTCGGCGGCCTCTTCCACCGTATGTCCGGCTTTTTCCAGAATATCGCGCAGCATGGTGCGTGTGATTGCTGCGTCGTCCACGACCAGAATCCGTGCCATTGGGGATGCTCCTTTCGGCGTTGTCGTTTGCAGGCGCGTCTGTCTCGGGGCGTCAGGCCGGCAGTTGCCGGGGAGCCGTTTCGTCGCCGGCATGGGCGGACGTCTGCATGCGTTCGATCAGTTCGCTGAGTTCCCCGGCCTCGTCGTTGAGTCCCCGGACGGCGGCCACCGAGGCGTCCATGCCTTCCCGGATTTCCTCGGCGATCCGGCTTACCTCTTCGGTTGCCCGGCTGATCTGGGTGGCTGTGGCCGATTGCTGTTCGGCCGCCGTGGCAATGGCCCGGACCTGATCGGCGGTGTTTTCGACCATGCCGACGATGGCGGTCAGGGCCTCGCCGGCTTTTTCCGCCAAGACCGTGCTGCGGGCGACGGCCTCGGCGGCGCGGATGGTTTCCTGGTTGCCGCGCCGGGCGCCTTGCTGCACGGCCTCGATGGCCTGTCCCACCTCGCGGGTGGCGGTCATGGTCTTTTCGGCCAGTTTGCGGACTTCGTCGGCGACCACGGCGAAGCCACGGCCGGCGTCGCCGGCCCGGGCCGCCTCGATGGCGGCGTTAAGCGCCAGCAGATTCGTCTGGTCGGCGATGTCGGAGATGACATCCAGGACCCGGCCGATGCCTTCGGCTTTTTCTCCCAGTTCCGCCATATCGCGGCGCAGGGTTTCGGCCATCTTTTTGACTTCCTCGATGGCTGCCATCACCTGCCGGACCATGTCCAGGCCGTCGCGGGCCCGGGTTTTGGCCTCGTCGGCGCTGCCGGCGGCCAGCCCGGCGTTCTGGGCCACTTCGAGCACGGTGGCGTTCATCTCCTCCATGGCGGTCGCCGTTTCGGTGGTGCGCTGGCGCTGGTAGGACACGCCCTCGTTGGTGCGTTCGATCCGTTCGGCCAGATCCCTGGCGTTGTCGGAAACCCGGGCGGCAATGTCTTCGGCCGTGCCGGCCGCTGTGGCGATGAGTCTGTTTTGTTCGGCCAGGGCTTCCTGTTGCAGTTTGACCTTGGTCAGGGTGGCGAGCATGGCGAAGACGCCGAGGATATGGCCCTGGCTGTCGGCGATGGGCGCGGCGTCGATCTTGACGAAGAAGCGTTCGCCCCAGGCGTAGGCGCCGTCGTATTCCACGTTGGTCATGATCTCCCGCCGGGCCAGCACGTCGGCGAGGACCTTGGCCACGGGACCGTGGCTGGCGAAAACGTCGCGCTGGTCGCGGGCAAGGTAGGCCTCGGGTTCTTTTTTCTCGCCCAGGAAGTGGGCCAGCCAGCGGTTGACCAGGATGATGCGGCCGGTGGGATCGGCCACCACGCAGGGCATGGTCACGGAATTGAGAATGCCCTTGGCAAATTCCAACTCGTTCTTGAGTTTGGCCACCATGGCCCGGATCGAATCGGCCAGATGGGCCATCTCCGCCGTCAGATCCGCTTCCACGCCGGCTTCGAGGTCTCCCTCGGCGACTTTGTCGGCGTAGGCCACGATGGCCTGGATCGGGCGGTTGAGCTGGCGGCGCACGAACAGCAGGCACAGCCCGGCCATGGCGGCCAGGAGCACCACGGAAACGACCACGAGCTTGGTGACGATGGCGGCGATGGCCTTGTTGAGATTGGCCGCTTCTTCGGCCACGGCCTTGTCGATGCCGTCGACGTAGTCGCCCATGCCGACGATCCAGTTCCAGGGCGCAAACAGCATCACGTAACTGAGCTTGGGATAAACTTCCTTGGTTTCCCCGCCGCCGGGCAGCGGTTTGGGCCAGGCGTAGCTGATGAAGCCTTCGCCCGAACCGGCAACCGCCTGGAGCATGGCCGAGGCGATGTTTTCCCGGCCCGAGGGAAATGCGGTCTGAGGGGCGTCGATGCCGGCCTGGACGCTCGTGGCCCGGTTGAACTCCGGCAGATCCGCTGTCTTGCCGTCAAGCTCCGGGCGGATCGGATGCATGACCGTGTGGGGGATGGGCCGGGCGGTGTCGTAGATAAAAAAGTAGTTGCCGTCGAGAAGCCGCATTTTGGACACCTGCGCCTTGGCTTCCTGCATGAGTCTGGACGTCTCGTCCTCGACCCAGGCCCCGGAGCCGAAAATCCAGCCCAGTTCCGGCAGCAGGCGGACGTAGGAAACCTTGGGCCTGGGGTCGTTCTTTGCGCCCGGCTTGTCCCAGGAATAGGCGACCATGCCCTGGCCGTTGGCCTTGACGGCCTTGACCATCTCCTCAAACAGCACCACGCCTTTGGGATCGCGGTAGCCGGTCAGATCCTTGCCGTCGAGGCCGGGTTGGACGGGGTGCATGACCATGCGGGGGGTCATGTCGTTGATCCAGATGTAGTTGCCGTCGTCGAACCGGGCGTTTCTCACCATCGCCTTGATATGCGCCTCGATTTCCTCCCGGGGCAGCCGGTCCTTGTTGGCCTGATAATAGCTTTGGGCCTGATGGAAGACGGCGTCCACCACGCCTTTGAGATGGTCGTGGGCCCGTTTCTTCAGGGCCGCGTCGTCCCTGGAAATGTCATAAAAATAATTGATGATGCCATAGGCCTGCCTGACCGCCTCGCGTTGGCGGTCCCGGGCCTGGGTTTCGAGCCGCTGGCGCAGCTGGCGGCCGTTCTCTTCACGGTAAACGGCGAGCTCATAAATGAAATAGCCCATGGTGAAGGCGGAAAGGGCTGTAAGCATGCAGATGAAGGCGAGGGCGATCTTGAGGCTGATGGACCAGTCCCGCAGTTTTTTCATGATGCGCGTCCCCGGTGTTTTTTTCGCCCTGGAGGTCGCTTTCCCGGCTGCTCCGGGCGGCGGTTGGGCGAGCATGCTATGGTATGACCCAACGGCGAATCCTTGGCAAGGGCGGCGGACACGGAAGGCTTTTCATTTCATCGTGGTTGGGGCATAAACAATCGCGGAAAAACCATGATGACATTTTACGAATTCTCCACCAACCTCTTCGATCCGCTGCACAGCTTTTGGGAACACCCCCAAACCCGGCGGATCGTGGCGGCCATCCAGGTCGTGGCCTTTCTTGTCGGCCTTGTCGGCATCGAGCTCAACATCCGGGGGCTGTTGCCGCCGGAGCTGGCCCGCATGACGCCGACCTCCCATTTTTACGCCATCAACCTCGCCTTCACCCTGGTGCTGATCCAGGAGGTGGTGGACCTCATTTTCGTGCTGCCGTGTTCCGTGACGAAATCCCTTGGCAAGCAGTTCGAGGTGTTGTGCCTGATCCTTTTGCGCGACGCCTTCAAGGAACTGGTGCACCTGCACGAGCCGGTCGTTTTGACCGAGGCCATCCCCGTGCTGTTGCCCATGCTGGCCGACGGAGCCGGCGCATTGCTGGTTTTTTGGGGCCTTGGCCTGTATTACCGCCGGTACCGAAGCCGGACCCAGCAGCGCAAGGGCCCATGGCTCTATCCGTTTGTGGCGCTCAAAAAATTTCTGGCTTTTGGGCTGCTGCTGTTTTTCCTCGCCTTTGGCGTGTGGGTGGCCTGGAGCAGCGCCAGGGACGGGCAGGTGCACGCGTTCTTTTCCGTGTTTTATACGGTGTTGATCTTCACCGACATCTTTATCGTCCTGCTGTCCCACACCTACCAGCCGGCTTTCCGGTCGGTGTTCCGCAATTCCGGATTTGCCCTGGCCACGCTGCTCATCCGGTTTGCCCTGGCCGCGCCGGCCTATTACGCGCCGGTGCTTGGCGTTTCGGCCATGCTTTTTGCCTACGGCGTGTCGGTGGCCGGCGACGTGTTCGAAAAGGATATGTAAACCGCCCGACGGGCGGCCACGGGAGGCGGGCATGCCTGAAACATTTGAGCTTGTCCCCATTGGCGTCATCCGCACGCCGTTTGCCAGTCTCGAAGGCATGCCCATCCAGCCCGGCGGGGCGCGGGATGTCGTCGGCACCGTGGAGCTGCTGCCCGAACTGGCTCCGGCCCTGGCCGATCTGGACGGCTTTTCCCATATCTATCTGCTGTACCGGTTTCACCGCTCCGAAGGCTTTTGCCCGGTCGTGACGCCTTATCTCGACAACATGCCGCGCGGCCTTTTCGCCACCCGCGCTCCCAGGCGTCCCAATCCCATCGGCATGTCCCTGGTGGAGCTGGTCGGGGTTGCCGGCAATGTCGTGACCGTGCGGGGCATTGACGTCCTTGACGGCACGCCGCTTTTGGACATCAAGCCGTATGCCCCGGCTTTCGACGCGCCGGCCGGCGAGGTGCGCAGCGGCTGGCTGGCCGGCGGCGCGGCTGCCGTGTCCGCCACCCGGTCCGACGGCCGGTTCGTACCGGAAATATAGGCCGGGCATCCGCACGCCTGCCATAAAAAACGGCCGCGCCCCACAAGGCGCGGCCGTTTTGGCATTGCGATCGGTGTGCCGGTCAGGGCCGCCGGCGGGCAATCGCCCCGCTGGCGATTGCCGCCAAGGCCCCGGCATAGGCGGCAAAGCGGTCTTCGCCTGAAATGCCGGCAGCCCAGGCAGCCCAGGCAGCCATGGCATTTTTCGCGGAGGGGCTACCTGGCCACGTCGGCCTGCAACTGTTTGGCCAACTCGGACAGCTTGGCCATGGCGTCCTTCTGGGTGTCGGTGTCAAGCCCGGCGGTCAGGCGTTCGGCCGTGGCCGCCATGTCGGCCAGACGTTCGGCCACCAGCTGCTTGCGCATTTTGGCCGGCAGGCTTTCAAACGCGGCCACCTTGGCGTCCAGGGCGGAGACCCTGGCCGGCAGGTCGGACACGGACTGGGCCACGGTGGTCAGTTTGGCGTCCAGGGCCACGTAAACGCCAAGAGCCAGGATGATGGCCAAAAGGCCAAGAGCCAGGCCGGCGCGGGCCGAATTGGCGGTTTCTTTCTCGCGCACCAGGGGGTTGTCGGCCTGGCTGCCGACCTGATCACCATACAAAGCCCGGACTTTCTTCTCCATGCCTAGCATAGGGCGTCTCCTCCAGGGAAAATTAGAATTCAATTGGAAATACCCCAAAGTGATTTTCCTCACAATGGGAAAGAGGATGTCCTGTGCCGGCGAAGCCATGTTTTTTTTCTGTGTTTTCAGCTTGTTCAGGATGACTGAGCGATCAGTCGGCAATACCCGCTGTGCCCGGACAGCCGCCTTGGCCTCGGGTCCTTTGTTTTCCGCCCGGTTTTGTCCAGGAGAAGGCGGGTTACCCCTGGCGGGCCTTTGCGGCGGGGAACGCTTCCGGCCGGGCGGCGCGCCGGGGAAATAATGTCGCGGACTGGCTGGTTTTGGTCCGCTTTTCATGGACTGATGGGTCTTGTGGGCGGCGGGCACGACCGCCGCGAAAGGGGAGACCAAACATGATCCTGCGCTGCCGACTCTGCCATGCCGCCATTGCCGCTTTTGATCCCGCCGACGTGACCCCGCCGATTTCCGGCGCCATGTTCGGCCCCCTGACGCCCGGATTCCCGCCGCCCTTTGCGCCGGACGCGGCCTGGGATGCGGCGCGTTGCCCGTTTTGCCGCCACCATCCCCAGGGCTACGAGCCGGCCGGCCGGCAGACGCTGGCCACGGACGCAGGCGAATTCGTCCCGGCTTCCGCCAGGATTGTCTCCAATACGCGTCAGCGCAAGCAGGGGAACCAATGACCGACGCCATGCTGCATCACTCCGAAATCCTGCCGTCGGCAGACCGCCCGGATCTGGTCGGCCGCCGCGTGTTCGATCTCCTGGAAACCGTGGTCCGGGAAAAGGCCCGGCTGGGCCTGCACGACAAATGGACCCGGCACTACCGGCTGGGCCGCAACCGCCCCTGGCAGGAACCGGCCCGGCCGGGCCTGCCGCTGGTCAGCGCCAACCTGCTGCACCTGCACCGGCAGCGCACGGTCAACACGCTCACCGACAACAACCCGACCTTCAACGTCAACCGGGTGGGCCCGGGCGGCGACGAAGAGCTGTTCCGGGTGCTCGAGCGGGCGGCGGCCTGGTGGTGGGGCGAGCAGGAACAGCAGGCCGTGCTCGAACGCTCGGTGATAAACGGCGAAACCTATGGCGTGGCCGTGGAGAAGGTCGTTTTCGACCCTGACCTCGAATACGGCCTGGGCGAGGTGCGCACCCTGGTGGTTGATCCGTTCGCCTTCGGGGTCTGCCCGACCGATTGCCTGGACATCCAGGAGGCCGAGGCCGTGCTGCACTTTGCCCCCATGCCTCTGCGGCAGGCGGTCCGGCGTTGGCCCCAGGCCGCCGGGCAACTCCGCAGCGACGCCGAGCTGCTGGCCGACCTCGGCGACGGCCGCCGCGAGATGGCCGCCGGCGACGGCCGCCGCCACGGGCTTTTCGCCCGCTTCGGCGCGGTGGTCGGAACCCTGCTCGCCGCGGGCGGCGGCGCGAAGCCGGCCGAAGACGCCGTGCTCGTCTGCGAATGCTGGGTGCGCGACTACACCATGACCCCGGACGGCCCCCTGTACCCGGGATGCATCCGCTGCGTCACCGTGGCCGGTCCCGGCGCCCTGGTCCTGGACGACCGGGGCAATCCCTCCGTCAATCCGGGCCTGTCGCCGGACGAGGCCATGGCCACCTACCTTTACGACCGGTTTCCGTTTGCCCTGGCCAATTCCCTGACCGATCCCGTCAGTCTGTGGGGGGCTTCGGATTTCGAGCAACTGGCCGAACTGCAACAGGAAATCAATAAATGCCTGTCCCAGTTGACCTACCACAAGGATCGTTGCGCCCGGCCGAAAATCGTCAATCCCCGGGATTCGGGCGTGGCCAACGCCGCCTTTACCAACCGCCAGGGCATTCTCAACCCGGTGTCCTCTCTGGCCGGCCAGGGCATCCGCTATCTGGAATTTATAAACAACACCAAAGATATTGAGAGCGTTCTGGAGATCTACCGGGAACTGTTCAGCCAGATATCGGGCATCGGCGAACTGGAGCGGGCCACCGGCCCGGACCATCCCGTGGCCGCCTACAAGGCCATCGCCGCCCTGATCGAGCAGGCCGCAACGCTCATGCGCGGCAAGATCCGCAACTACTCGCGGCTGGTGCGCGAACGCGGCCGGATGTTTCTCAGCCACATGCAGAACTGGTACACCGAGGATCGCTGGATCAGCTTTGCCGAGGACGGCCGCATCGCCGTCGCGGCCGTCAACGGCTCGAAATGCCGTGTGCCGGCCCGCCTGACCGTCGTTTCCGGCTCCACCATGCCCGTCTCCCGGGTGCAGCAGCGCGAGGAAGCCCTGGCCCTGTACCAAATAGGGGCCATCGACCGGCGCGAACTCCTCGACGCCCTCGACTGGTCCGGCCGGGCCGGCGTGCTGGCCCGGATGCAGGAGGGGGAGGCCGGTGGGGAAGGGGGAGAGGCACGACGCAAGGGGAAAAACCGGGGCGCTGCCCCGGACCCCGCCGGGAGCAATACTCCCCTCCGGCCCCCCTTGGCGGAAGAGGGGGGAGGGAAGGTTCCCGGGAGGAGGGAGAACGCGGGCGGGCAGGGACAGCGCCAGGAGGCCGGCTATGCCGCTGTATGACTTTGCCTGCCGGGCGTGCGGCCGGACATTTGAAGCCATGGCCCCCATGGACGGCGGCGACGCTGTGTGCGCCTGCGGCGGAACGGCCGCACGGCTGGTGTCCGTGGGCCGGGCCTACCGGGCCGATGCGGATTGGCTCGCCTCTGTCACGGCCGTGGTTGAAAAGGACAGCGGCAAGCCCCATGTCCGGGCCTTTCTGGCCGAGCCCTGCCGGGCGAACTACCGGCGGTGGCTGCGGGCCGAGGGGCTGCGGCCCATGGAGGACGGGGAGTTTCGCCGTGCGCCGGCGGATCGCCAGGATGGGATGCGCCGCGAGGTGCGGCAACGTTTTGCAGCCCGGCGCGGGCTGGCCTGAGGAGGCGTCCATGCGTTTTGCCGGCGTTGAGGACGCATATGGCTGGTACCGGGCCCGGCGGTTCGAGTTGCAACACCCCGGGGCCTTTTCCCGAAGGCTGTATCACGCCCGGGGCGCAGCCGACGCCGTCATCGCCCTGGCCGATCTGGAACGCCTGCTCGTCCGCCTCGGCCGGGCCGGGCAAAAGGCCCTCAAGGAGCGAAACTCCGGCTATTCTGACGCAGCCGCCCGTTTCGAGGCCTTGATGCGCGAGGCGGACTACCTGCAATAGCGGCCACTCTTTGTGCTTTTTGAAAAGGCCCGATCGCCAGCCGGCGGTCGGGCCTTTTGCGTCAACCCTAACCGGAAAAGGGGAGGTCATGGAACCCGAAATCACGCAGCAGCCAGCAAGGGACGACGAGGCCCGGGAGCCCGGCATCGCCGGGTTGGAAGCGGTGTTTGCCGACCTGGAAAAGCGTCTGGACGAGTTGGTTGCGGCCCGTCTCGACGCCGTCGAGGACCGGCTGCGCCAGACCGAACGGGACGCGCTCCTGGCGCGTTTCGCCGACGAACGCCCGGATTTTCGCGACCTGGCGGCCAACGGGACCCTCGCCGCCGAAAAACGCGCCAATCCCCTGCTCGACGACGTGGGGGCCTACTATGCCCACTGTCTCGCCGTCGAACGCGACGGGCGGGCCGGTCTTCTGGAGGAAACCCGGCTGATCGCTGCCGCCGAGGCCGAGGCCCGCACCATGGAGCGGTTTCGCGCCAAGCGGCTGGCCCGGACCCTTGGCGCGTCGCCGGCCGGGGCCGGGCGTGGCGGCGGGCGTGAGCCGGAACTTGCCGCGCCCGAGAAGTTCGGCGGCATCCACGCCGTCCTGGCCGCCCGTCTGGCCGAGCGTCGCAAGACGGCCGACATCTAACCCGAGAAGGAGACTGCATGGCGCTTTCGCTTTCCGAAATCGAGTCCATCACCAGCGACTATTTTGCCGCAGCCGACGGCCGGGCCGTGGATATCTACTTTCGCAACTCCTTCCTGCTCGATTTGCTCATGAACCGGCAGGCCGGGTTGTTCGAGCGGCCGGCCGGCGGCGGGAAGATCCGGGTGCCGCTGAACTATTCCGACGCCGAGGGCGGCTTTTTCACCCGCTCCGACACGCTCTCCAGCGACGACCGGGTCACCATCAATGCCGCGGCCTTCCAGTGGAAGCACGCCTACGGCAACGCCACGGTCTATCTGACCGACGAGGTGGCTGCCGCCGGCGATTACGCCGTGGTCCAGTTCGTGACCCAGAAGCTCGAGACGGCCCAGCGCACCTGCGCCAGCTGGCTGGCCTCCACCCTGTACTCCGCTGCCGGCGACGAGGCCCCGACCCTGACCGGCCTTCGCGCCCTGACCTCCGTCGATGCCGACAAGGCCTACGGCGGCATCGCCGAAAACGATCTGGTCGCCGCCGACGGCGCCAAGCCCTGGAAGGGCGTGACCAACGCCGCCGCCGAAGCCATGAGCCTGGAAGTCCTCCAGGAACTGCGCAGCGCCGCCAAGGTCTCCGACGGCCGCGACGGCAAGCCCAACATCGCCGTGACCACCGAGTCCCTCTACAACAAGATCTCCCGCATCCTCCAGGTGCAGCAGCGTTTTGTCACCGACGACGGCGTGGCCACCGCCGGGTTCACCCACCTCGTCTACGAAGGCATGGTGCTGGCCGCCGACGACTACTGCCCGGCCGGACACTGCTTCGCCGTCAACACCAACTACCTGGGATTTGCGGTCCACCAGAACGGTTTTTTTGCCCGCCAGCCCTGGGTCGATCTGGCCGGCCCGGCCGGCCGCTCCATGAAGATCCTCTGGCACGGCAACCTTATCTGCTCCAACCGCAAGGCCCACGCCTGCCACGCCAACCTGTCCTGACGGACGCTTTTGAAAGGGGGAAGAAATGGCCCAACCCATGAAACTGAGCTTTACCCAGGACGTCGGCGAAACCTCGCCGGCCAAGCGCGAGGCTGTCGGCGCGCTGCGCATCACTGCCGACGGACGCAAGTTCCGCTATGCCCGGGCCGGTTCCGCGCCGATGGCGGCCGGCACCCTGGGCATGGCCCCGGCGGCCGTGGCCGCCCACGGCAATCTGGCCGCCACGCCTGCCGCTGTCGGCGACCGGGTGCTGCCCCTGGCCGTCGGGGCGGCGGCCGTGACCGAAAACGCCTACGAGGACGGCTATCTCCAGGTGGCCGAGGCCGACGGCAAAGGCCGCCAGTACCGCATCCTGTCCAACACCGCCTGCCCGGCCGGCGGTTCCGTGGTCCTGACCCTGGCCGAACCTGTCCGCGCCGCGCTGACCGTCGATTCCCGGGTGTCGCTTGTGCCTTCGCCCTGGGCCGGGGTCGCCGCCTCGGCCACGGAGGAGAACCTGCCGGCCGGGGTGGCCCCCTGCGACGTGGCGGCCGGGCACTACTACTTTGCCCAGACCGGCGGGGTGGCCTGCTGTCTGGCCGGCGACGCGGCTCCGGTCGGGGCCATGCTTGTGCCCGGGGCCACGGCCGGCTCGCTGGCTCCCATGAACGCCGCCCTGGACGTGGACCAGCCTGTGGCCGGCGTGGCCTTTGCCGCTGCCGCTGTCGGCGGCAGGTTCCAACCCTGTTTCCTGACCCTGGACTAGGGCCGGGCGGCGCCGACAACAGGAGACGCGCATGGCTTTGGCCGAAATCACCATGCCCCGGGCTGTGGCCGAGGGGCGAAAGACCGCCGGGCCGGACACGTTGGCCGCCCTGGTCGCCGAGGTGGCCGGCATCGTCGGCGATCCGGCCGTTGGCGAAGCGGAGATTGTCCGGTGCTGCAACAGGGGCCTTTGGGCGGCGTCCGGCCTGGCCCGGCTGCCGGGGCTGGCGACCTGGCGCCGGGTGGCCCTGGCGTCGGGGCAGGGCGATGCGCCGTTGCCGGCCGATCTCCAGCATGGACCGACGGATGCCTTCCTCCTCCCCGGGCGCGGCCGGGTCCGGGTGGCGACGGATCTGGCCGCGTTGCGGCGGACGATACGGTACGGGGCCAGGGGGCGGGTGCGCTTTCTGGCTGCCGGGGCCGGCCGGTTTTTCGTGCGGCCGGCGCCGGAAACGGCCGTGGAAATCGAACTTGGCTACTACCGGCTGCCGCAGCCCCTGGTGGCGGCCTGGGACAAGCCGGAGGGGTTGCCGCCGCATCTGGCCGGGCCGTTGTTGGTCAATTTTGCCTGCCGGGAGCTGTTTGAACGCCTGGAGGAGGGCAGTGACGGGAAAAAGGTCCAGGCTTCCGCCTACGGCCGCCGCTACGAGGCCGCGCTGGCCGAACTGCTGGCGTTTTGCGGCCCGGCGGCGAGGCAGGACGAGCCGGCGGATATCGCCGCCGGCCCGGGCGATCCCTGGACCTTTGGCGAGGATTGGCCGTGAGCCGGGCGCTGCGTCTGACCCAGTGCCTGGGGCTTGGCCCGGCCTGCGCCGGCCGGGCCCTGGTCTGCGATGCGGCCACCGGCCGCTACGAACTGGCCGAAGCGGTCAATGTCGATGTGGCGGGCGGACGGATCAGGCGTCGCCCCGGCCTGGTCCGGATCGGGGAAACGGGCTTTGACGCGCTGTTTTCCGATGGCCCGAACCTCTACGGGGTGGCTGGCGGCGGGTTGTTTCTCGTCCCCGGCCAGGGCGCGCCGAGGTTCTTGCGCGACGGTCTTGCGCCGGGCGCGGCCATGGCCTTCCTGGCTGTAGGCGGCACGGTCTACTTCGCCAATGGTTCCGAATCCGGGCGTATCCGCGACGGCGTGGCCGCTCCCTGGCGCGGGGAACGCTATCCCGGCCCGGACCGGACGGCGCGCTATGGCCCGCCGCCGGCCGGGCATCTGCTGGCCGGCCATGCCGGGCGCATCTGGATCGCCCGGGAAAGCCTCGTCCACTTCACCGAAGGGGCGGGGCTTTTTGATTGGGTCGACGGACTGGGCGGTTTCCTGCCGCCCGCTGTCGGCCGGGTCCGGCTGTTGGCTCCGATTGCCGGCGGCCTGCTTATTGGCGACGAGGCCGGCGTGGTCTTTGCCGCCGGGGCTGATCCCAAAACCATGACCTTTGCCCGGGTCTGCCCGGACCCGCCGATTCCGGGCAGCGCGGTTCGGCTCCCGGCCGGCGGCCGGGAGGCCGTGGCCGGCCGGGAAATTGCCGGCGACGCCGCCATCTGGGCCGGGCGGGGCGGCATCTACCTGGGCCTGCCGGGCGGCCGGGTGATCCGGCTGCTCCGGTTGGCCATGCCGCCGGCGCTACGGGCGGCGGCGGTGGTCACCGGCGGGCGCTACCTGCTTTTTTGCAACGACGGCGCGTAGCCGCCACAACCCTGCAACAAGGAGAATTCCATGGCCCTGCGTCTTTCCACCGGCCTTCGCAACATGCTGCTTGGCACGTCGAGCTTCAAAACCATCATGCAAAACGGCGTCATCCGCCTCTTCCCCGGCGTCCAGCCCGCCAGCGCCGACGATGCCGAGGGGGCCAGCCATCTGCTCGAGATCACCGTGTCCTCGGGGGCGTTCACCCCCGGTACGGCAGCCAATGGCCTGAACTTCGCCGCGCCCGCCAGCGGAGCCAGCGCCAAATCGTCCGGCGAAGTCTGGTCGGGAGCGGCCGGCTCCACCGGCACGGCCGGCTGGTTCCGTTTCTACGCCAACGACCGCACCACCGGGGCCGACGCGGACCATGCCCGGTTCGACGGCTCGGTCTCGACCTCCGGAGCCCAGCTCAACATGTCGAGCACGGCCATCACCGCCGGGGCCACCACCACCATCGACAGCTTCATCGTCACCATGCCCGCCTCCTAAGACCTGTTCCCCATGGCGTTTGACGCGAAGGAGACCGAAAGGCTGCCTCCGGCGGCCGGGGGGAATCATTCCCCCCGGACCCCCTGGATAAAGGGGGTTGGAAGAGACCTGGCTTGGCTGTTCCGTGAACGCCCCCGGACCCCCTGGATAAAGGGGGCCAAAGGCGGGAAGGGACGGCGGATGGGCGCGGAAGAACACCGTACGCGGCATAGCCGACATATGGTTTTCCGTTGCGGAGGGTCCGGGAGGGGATCATCCCCTCCCGGCCGCCGGAGGCGATTCAGGCAGCCGGCGTGCAACCTGCGACGTAAACCGGGCAGCCTCCCGGCGGGTTGGCGCGCCGGGGGATCGCCGGACCGCGCGTCCGGCCGGGAAGGACCATGGCTGAAATCTATCCGCTCTCCATGCATTGCCGCTTCGAAGGCTTTCCGTCGCGCATCCGGGTGATCTGCGGCCGGGCCTTTGCCGAGGCCCGGGCCACGCCCTACAGTTTCGGCAGCCGGGTGACGCTGTCGCAAACTCCGGCAAGCGGCGGCATGGCCGGCGACCTCGTGCCCGGCGAGGCCCTGCCCGCCTATGAGCTGGTCTATTCCGACACCGGAAGCGACGAGGTCTTTGATCTCAAGGTGGCCTATTACGGCTACGGGCGGTTTTATCTGCCCGGGGCCGACTCGCCGTACTACGCCCTGGCCGTGGTCAAAGGCATCCGGATCGAGGCGGCCGGCATCAACCGGTCCTTTGAAACCCTCGATCTCTGGGACACGCTGATCCCGGCCCCGACCGACCTGACCCGGCCCATCGGCGCGCCGGACGGCATCTGGCTCCAGGACGCCGACGACGCCAATCGCGTCGGGACGACCTGGTTCGCCGGCTCCCTCCCCACCGGCGGCCGGATCGTCTCCGGAAGCCTGCAACTTGGCGGCGATGTCTGCCTCCAATCCTAGGAAGGCCCCATGGCAAGCTCCGTTGTCTACTACCGGACGGGCGATCAGATCGTTTCCGTGCCGCCTGATCCGTCCGGGCCGGCCTTTTACCGCGATTTGCTGCTTGTCCACCGATTCAGGGACGTTTTCGGCCATGTCGGGGGCGGGACGGACGGGTTGGTCATGGTCCCGGGCGAGGTGTTCTGTTCGACCAGCGGCGTGTATGAGCCCGAAACCATCCGCGATTTTTCCGTCGGCAATGGCGACGGCGTCAACGGCTGCTGGTCGCCGAATCCGCGCAATGCCGTCCCCGAGCATGTGGGCGTGCGGTTTGCCGCGCCGGTCCGGATAACGGGCTTCCAGTTTGCCACAGCCCTGCCGGCGGCCTCGTTTTGCCAGAACAGCTGGGCGCCGTGCGGCCATCCCACGGATTTCGCCCTGGAGGCCTCCAATGACGAGGTCAACTGGACGCCGCTGCTGTCGATGACGGGCTTTGCCGGCATGCGCGTGGCCGAAGACAGCCCCTATCCCGAAGAGGACTGCTCGTGGTGGGACGACGGGGTGTTTTTGTCCGACCGGCTCGATGTGGCCAATGACCACTTTTTCTTGGCCTATCGCATGGTGGTTGCAGCCTTCAAGCCGGACAGGAAGGGAAATTACAGCGTCGCGGAACTGGTCTTTTACGGCGCGTTGCAGCAATGACGCGCCGCGCCGTTCCGGACGTTTTGAGAAGGGGCAAGACGATGGAGCAATCCCAAGAACCCGGGCCGCAGCCGGTCCCTGCCCTTGTGCCGCCGGCGATGCTCGGCAAGGCGGGCGGGGAGGCTTGCGTCGCGGCCGAATGTCGGGCGGCTGGGCAGAAACGGCCTGCGCCTTTTGCCGCGACCTGCTTCCGGTTCGTGGCGGAGCCGCCGGTTGCCGGGACCGCTCCGGGGAGGCCGCATGGCAAGCCTTGACGACTATCTGTTCGATATGGAGGCCGTCGAAGAGGAAGCCGTGCTGGGGCAGGGGGCGGTCGCGCCCGCCCTTGACATGGCGGCCACCGGAACCTGCGGCGTCGTGACCCTGGGCGAGGGGCTTGCCCTGCCGGCCCTGGCGGTGGCGGTCGAAGCCTCCTGGCTGCCGGTCGGCGTCTGCCGTCTGGCCCTTCCCGAAGCTGTGGCGGCGACGGCCGGCTGGCGTCCTGCCTGGGGCGGCATGGCCCTGCCTGCGGCGTCCGCGTCGGCCCAGGGAGCAGGCGCTGTCGGCGTGGACGTTGTCCTGACGCCGCTCTTTTCCCTGGCCATTTCCGGCATTCTCGGCGCGGCGGCCTGGCCGGCCGTCAGCGTTGACGGCCTGTCGCAACTGTCCTCCGTGGGCGAGGGGGGAGCTGCCCTGCCGGTCGTCTCGGCCCTGGCCTATGCCTGCGGCCTGGACAGCCCGGTCACGTCCGGGGCTGGTTCCGCTGCCGTGGTGGCCCTGCTTGGCCAGGGCGATCCGGCCCTGGCCCGGGCGTCCCTGGCCTTGGCCGGCGGCGCGGCCGGCAGCGACGACGCCGTGGCCTCGGCCCTGCTCGCCGCCGTAGCCGGCTCCCTGGCCTATGTCGAGGACGCCGGCGACGTCTGGACCTGCGCCGCCGGCGCCTACTTTCGGGGCACGGGCGACTGCGAGGACGGGGCCATCCTGCTCCACGCCCTGCTTTTGGCCGCCGGGGCGCCGCCGGATCGGCTGGTCACGGCATTTGGCCGGGTGGGCATCGACCGGCAGGGCCATGCCTGGGTGGCCTATCGGCGGCATGGCGACGGCCGCTGGGTGGCTCTCGACTGGACCCTGGGGACGGGGCAGAGCGGTGTGGACGGATTGCCGGTCCTTGGCGAGTCGCCTGTTTACGCCCTGGTCGATTACGCCCTGACCCACGCCGCCTTTTTCGCCGTGCGCGGCACGGCGGCGGCGTTTTTCAGCCGGCTTGCGGCCGAATTCGTCATCCTGCCCCCCCTGGCCCTGGCTGGTGCGGCTGTGCACGGGGCCCGGGCTGCCGTGTCCCTGGATGCCGGCTGGCTGGCTGCCGCCGGCCGGGGCGGCGGCGCGGGGCGGATTGCGGTCTCCCGGCCCGATGTCGCTGCCACGGCCGGATCGGCCGGCGGCGCGGCGGCGTTTCGTCCGCTTGTCGCCGGGGCTCTGGCCGGGGCAGCGGGCGGTGTGCGGCTGCCGGCTGCCGGGGCTTCCGGCGGCGGGGCCGCAGCCGGACAGGCGGTCTGCCGGCTGGCCCGGCCGGAAATGGCCGGACGGGCCGTGACGGCGGCCCTGGCTGCGGCGGTTGTGGATCTGCCCTGGCTGCGTCTGGCCGGGCAGGGAATCCGGGGACTGGCCGGGTGGGGCTCGGGGCGGCTGCCTCTGCCCGGGACAGCCGGTTGGGGCCTGCCCGGCGGTCTGGCCCCAGGCGGGGCGGCGCTGCCGTGTTGGCGTCTTGAGGGGTTGGGCGGACCGGTTTCCGTGGGGGAGGCGGCGCTTGTCGTTTGCCCCTGGCGGGTCTGCGGCCAGGGCTGCCCATCCTTTGTTGCGGCCGGGGCCGGCGTTTGCTGCGGGGAGGAATGGCGATGACGGTTTGCGGTTTTTCCATGGAGCTTGACAGCGGGGCGCTGACCAGGATCGCGGACATGCCTGTCCGGGCTGCCTGCCGCCATGGCGGGGCTGTCGTGGCCAGTGACGGGGCGCGGCTCTGGCGGGTCGGCGGGACGGACGACGACGGCGCGCCCATTGCCGCGCGGGTCGTCCTGCCGGCCACGGACTGCGGCGATGCGGCCCCCAAACGTCTTGTCGGCGTGGCCCTTGAAGGGGTGGTCGAGGGCGGGATGGGCGTCGTGGCCGCAAGCGACTCCGGGGCCTGCCTGGAAGGCGCGGCCGGCCCGGCCGGGGCGGCAGGGGCGCCGGGGCGGAGCGTGGCCCGGCTGGGCCGGGGCCATGGCCGCGTGTGGCAGGCCACGCTGGCCGGCCTGGACGGAGCGGCCTTTGAGCTGGGCGCGATTGCCCTGGAAATCCTTCCCCTGGACCGGAGAGGGGCATGAACGAGGATTTCCGCCCTGCCGTGCGGCTGCGCTATTGCGGCGATGCGGCCGTTTTGGCCCCGCTTCGCCGGGAGGCCCTGCAGGCGCTTGAGGCCATGCGCCGGGAGAACGTCTTCGGGCTTGCGGTGTACGGCCGCGAGACGCGGTTGCCGTCCGGAGGACGCATCGTCTGTCGCCGGGTGGGGGAACAGGACGTCATCGAGATCCATGGCCCGGCCCGCCGGGAGTCCGGGCGTCTGCGCCGGCCGGCGGTCCGGCCGCGCCCGGAGCGGGACGGAACGTTTTACGCCATCCCCGGCTGTCTGGCCCGCTACGAGGGCCTGACGCGTTTCGCCAACGCCATCCCGGACGGCGATCTGGCCGGCTGGGAACTGGGGTTGGGGGCCGGCGTGACGGTGGTCGAACCGGCCCTGGCCGGGCTGCCCGAACCGTTGGGCCTGCCCGAAGCCGGCATCGACCGCGAAGTCGGGGTGTTCACGCTGCCGGGCGGCGCGGCCTCGGGACTGCTTTACGGCCGGGCGCACATTCCCGACGCGGCCCCCTTTTCCGTGAGCTGTCTGGTGCGGCTGCGGGAATACCTGGAATACGACTACACCTACGACGCCCGAAGCCTGCCCAACCCCATCCGGGCCTATCTGCTGCAGGGGACCGGGGACGGCGTCTTCGCCTGGGACTGCCCGGGCGGCATTGCCCCGGTCATCGGCTTCTGCTCGCCCCATGTCCATCCGGACTGGGTGGAGACCGTCACCTACCCCTGGACGCCCTGGAATGCCAATTACCGGAGCAAAACCGAGCAGCTTCTCGGCGCGAAACGGGCGGCAAGCGCCTGCCCGGGCGCGCCGTCGCTGGACACGGCCTATCCGCGCGACGCCGCCGGCAACGCCTACCCGTACCCGGACGGCTTCGTCATGGGCCTGCAGGCGGCCGGGTTGTTCCTGGCCAGCGGCAACCGGCTGCTCGGGGTCCGGCTGTCGCACTTCGAGACCCAGACCGGCTACGTCCCGGCGGTCACCGATCCCCTGGAACTTGGCCTGTGGCACCATGTGGTCATGACCCACGAGGCCGACGGCGCGGTGCAGGTCTACGTGGCCCGGGAGGACGCGGCCGAGGCGGCCGTGTACGGCGGCGTCCAGCCGCTGTGCGCCATGGACGCGGCTTGCGTCTATCAAGCCAGCGGGGTCAATGCCTGGACCCTGCGAAACGGCCTGACCGGGGCGGCCATCGGGGCCTACCGCATGAATCCGGCCATGGACGTGGCCCTGCCGCGTTTTTTCCACTACGCCCTGTCCCCCGTACAGGCCTGGCTGCTCCAACTGGAGGCCCTGGCCGGGCTTTTTGTGGCCGATGACCACGAGGCGGCCCAGGGCGCGGCCCTGGGGTTTGTTCCCATCACGGTTTCCAAGGAGGCGTCATGACCGACAACACCGGCGCGGCCGGCATTGTCCGCAACAAATTCGAAACAGCCCAGAACTACGCCAACGACGCCTGGCTGTCGGCCATCGGCTTTCTCGACCGCCTGGGCGGCGTGGCCCGGCTGACCTATCCGGACGTGGGCGTGCCGTCGGCGCCGGATGCCCCGGCCTATCCCGGTCTGCCGGACGCGCCGCGACTGGAGGCGACGGCGTTTGAGGCCGTGGCCGGGCCGGTCGTGCCCGGGTTGTCGCCGCTCTCCCTGGAAGGCCTGGATATGCCGTCATTCGGCGTTCTGCCCCCGGATATCGTCCTGCCCGCGATGCCGGATCTGGATTTGCCCGACACCCCGGGCGCGGCCCCGAATCTGCCGGATGTCGAGCTGCCGGCCGAACCGGCCCTGGTCCTGCCCGATCCGCCGGTCTTCGACGCCGTGCCCATCCCGGAACTGCCCGGTCCCGTGACGCCGGCCTTCGAGGGCGAGCGGCCGCCGCTGCCGGCCCTGGTGGCTCCGGGCAACCTTTTTGTCCTGCCGTCTGAAGGGGCGTACGACTCGCCGCTGCGCGCGGCCCTGGCCGAGCGTCTCCTGGGCGAGGTGCGGCGCGGCGGGGCCGGGCATGGGCCGGAGTTGGAAACGGCCCTGTGGGAGCGGGCCAGGGTGCGCCTGGAAGACGAACTGGCGGCCCGGTTGGCGGCCATTGCCGACGAATTCGCCGCCCGGGGCTGCGAGAGCCTGTCCGGCCCCATGGCCGCCATGCTGCGGCAGGCCCATGCCGATGCCGCCGCAACCATGGCCGGCCAGAACCTGGACATTCTGTCCAAGCAGGCCGATCTGGCCGTCCAGAACGGCCGGGCCGCCGTGGAGCACGCCCTGGCCCTGGAAGCCCAGGGCATCGAACTGTTCAACCAGTCGGCCGCCCGGGCCTTTGAAGGGGCCCGGGCCCTGGCCCAGTTCGGCTATCAGGCCCTGGACGCCGAAGTGGCGGCCTACAATGCCCAGCTTGCCCGGTATCAGGCCGACGCGGCCGTGTACGAAGCCCGCATCCGGGCCTCCCTGGCCGATCTTGAGGCCTACAAGCTGCGTTTCGAAGGGGCGCGGCTGGCCGGCGAGGCCCAGAAACGGGCGGCGGACCTGTATCTGGCCCAGCTTTCCGGCGTTTCCGCCCTCATCGGCCTGTACAAGGCCAGGATGGACGGGGCGTCGGCGAAATCGGCCCTGAACCGGGATCGGCTCAAGGCCTACGAATCCCAGGTCCAGGCCTACGTGGCGGCGGTCAATGCCAATACCTCGCGCTTAAACGCCCATGCCGCCGCCCTGGCCGGCGAAGAGGCCAAGGCCCGGATTTTCACCGAACAGGTCCGGGCCTACGGCGAGCAGGTGGCGGCCGCCAAAACCGCTGCCGATGCGGCCCTGGCCGTGGCCGGCCGGACCAATCAGGACCGGCTCGAGGCCTACAAGGCCGACGTGTCCCGCTACGACGCCGAATTGCGCCAGTCCCAGGCCCGGGCCGAGGCCCTGCTCAAGGACAAGGAGCTGGCCCTTCGCGGCTACGAGGCCGGTCTGCGCGCCCGGGAGGTCGAAGGCGATTTGCTGTCCAAGGACCATGCCGCCCGGGTGGACGCCTACCTCAAGGCCGCCGAGGTCTCCATCAAGGAGGCGGACATGCTGTTGCAAAACTCCCTTGGCGAACTGCGCCTTGAGTCCGAGAAGATCCGCTCCGGAGCCCAGGTCTCGGCCCAGATGGCGGCCAGCGCGTTGAGCGCCGTCAACGCCTCGGCCCAGATCGGCTACAGCGAGTCGGTGGGGCAGCGGACCAATACGTCCACAACGGAATCCACCCAGCGTTCGGTCAGCGAATCCACGTCCAAATCCACGGGATTTCGCGAGAGCTACAATCACAACTACAATTATCGCGTCTGACGCCTTTTAGGAGGGACCATGGCGGATTTGATCTACACGGGCTTCAAACGTGGATTGGGGCTTGGCCATTTCGATTTGTCGGCCGACCCGTTGCGCTGCGTTCTGCTGACAAGCGGCTATGTGCCGGACGCCGGGCATGCCGTGCTGGCCGATGTGGCCGGCAGCGAGGCGGCGGGGACCGGCTATGCTGCCGGGGGGGCGGCGCTTTCGGGCGTGTCCTGGGACGGCAGCGGCACGGCGGCTGTGCTGGACGCCGATGATCCCGTCTGGAGCGGGGCGACGGTTACGGCCCGCTATGCGGCGATCTATGCGGCCAAGACCGTGGACGGCCAGGCCAATCCGCTCGTCTGCCTGCTCGATTTCCAGGAGGAAAAAGGGGTTGTCGGCGGCTCGTTCACCGTCGGCTTTGACGCTGCCGGCGTCCTGACCCTGGGGTAGCCATGGCTGCTTTTTGGGCAAACGGCCCCTCGGCCTGGGGCGATGGGGATGCGGCCTGGGAGGGCGGCGGCGATGCTGTGGTCGCGCCGGTTGGCCGATGCGCCGCGTTGCCGGGGGGCCGGCCGGTTGTGGCGACGGCTGCGGCGACTGGGGCGCCGGCTGCCGTGGATATTGGCTGCATGGCGGCCCGGGCGGCGGCGACAGCGGACATGGTTGCCCGGGCGGGCCGGGCGGAAGGGCGCATCGCACCGGGAGACAGCGTCGCGCTGCCGCTGGCCGCAGGGCGGATCGGACGCGTTTTGGCCGGGGTTGCGGCGCGCCCGGCAGGCCTCGCGGCCATGGCGGTCGCCGGGACGCGCTGCGCGGCCCTGGATTGCCTGGTTGGCGGGCGGACGGCGGATGCGGCGTCCCGGAAAGCGTTGCGGCTGTCTTCGGCCATCACGACGACGCGGCGTCTGTCGTCGCTGCCGGCAACCTCCATGCGGCTGGCTTCGCCTGTCGAACCCGTAACGTTGTGAGGCGACGCGTATGACGACTGTCCATCAAGGCGACGTCGGCCTGGAACTCCTGGTCGATTGCGGCTGCGACATCGCCGGGGCCGCCAATGCGGCCCTGCTGGCTCGGCTGCCGTCCGGGATTGTGCGGACCTGGCCGGCGGCCGTGGCGGCAATCGACAACCGGAGCCGGTTTCTGCGCTACGTGACCCGGCCCGGCGACCTGGAGGAGGCCGGGACCTACCGCGTCCAGGCCTCCCTGTCGCTTGGCGGCTGGTCCGGAACCGGCAAAACCGCGCTACTGCTCGTGCGCGCCAGATTCTCCTGAAGGAGGCGGTATGCCCATCGCGGCACATGTTCTGACGGCTGTTTCGTTTTCCATGGAAACCGACCGCTCGGCCGAGTTCGCGCCCGGCGTGCGCGTGCTGGCCGACTGCGGCGACGACGGCGAGCGCCTGGGCACGGTTTCGGCCTGCAGCTACGACAGCGGCGCGGGACTGACGGCGGTGACCCTTGCCATGGACGCGGGCCAGACGCTGACGGACAGGCTGTCCGGCGTGCGGCACGGCATTGCCGTGCCGCTGTCGTTGCTCTCGCCCCCGGGGTGTTTCTTCCGGGACGCGCGGTTTGCCGCCAGGCCGGTCAGTCTTGCCGCCGACCGGTGCACGGTGCTGACCCCCAGCCGTATGGCCGTGGACGTGGGCGGGGCGTTGTTGTGCCTTCTGGCGCAACGGTCCATTGATATATCCCAGGCTGCGGCCTGGGACGGCACGGCGGCGCATTACGCCGCGGCGGCCAACAGGGCCGGGCGGGACTTTTATATTTATGCCTGCAACGACGCCGGATCGCTCCGGCTCCTGTGCTCGGCCGACGCGGTTTGTCCGGCCGGCTATACGGTTGCCGCGTCCCGGAAAGTGGGAGGGTTTCATTGCCTGTGCGCATCGGTCGGGACCATCGGCGGCCATGCGCTGTCCGGCTATCTGGCCGGCGACATCCTGCCCGATTCGGTGTGGGATTTGAAGTTTTGCCCGGTCTGCGCCCCGGAAGGCATGGTTTACGTGCCCGCCCTCGCCAAATGGGTGGATATTTATCTGGCTTCTGTTGCGGACGGCAGGCTGGTGTCCGCAAGCGGCGGGACCATCGCCGACGGCGCAAGCAGCCCGGCCTTTCATTGGTATAAGTTCAGTCAATGGCTGGGCGCTGCCGGCAAACGGCTGCCCACCCAGCCCGAGTTCGTGGCGGCGTCGCTTGGTGCGAGCCAGGGCGTCAATATCGCCGGTTCTGCCGATCCCGGCACGACAGGCGGCCATGTCGATACCGCCGGCCGGCGGATGCTCTCCAATGCCGGCTGCGAGGATTGTTGCGGCGTCATGTGGCAGTGGGGCGCGGAGGCCGGCGGCAGCGCATCTGCCGCATCGTATGCCAATGCTTATGACGGCAACGATAGCGGCGTGGCTGGTCAGCATTACCAGGCCCCGAACCGGGCGAGCTGGGGCGGCGCCTGGGCTGGCGGTGCGGCTTGCGGCTCGCGCAGTTCGACCTGGGCCAACGGTCCGCTGAAGCTGGCTGAGTATTTTGGGGCGCGGGGCGTCGCCGACGCCAGGGCCGTCCTGGAGGACGCGCCATGATGCCTGCCGCGTCTGCCTGGTGACCGGGGCAGACGGGGACGCTGGCGGGTGCTGGCGCCGCCGCCGGAGAAACCGGCCTTTGCCAAGCTCCTTGATGGTTGACCGGTTTTGCGCCACATTGGGCTGCGGGCGTCGGCGAAGATGGCGGCACACCGGGGTGTGCCCGTTGGCCGCCATGCTGGTCCGATCAACACCAATCCGGCAGGGCCATGGACGCAGTACCCTCCACGCACGACACGCCGGAAGGGAAACGGCGCAAGCCTTTTCGCGGCGTGTTTTCCTCTCAGACTTTTTCCTATGTTGGTTTCGGTGCGACCAAACGCAAGGTGAAGCAAAACGTCTTCGTCTTTGTCGAGGAGCAGGCGGACGGCTCTTATCGCTCGCGAAATCTCAACAAGCACTATATCCCGAGCGGCGCGGTCACGGCGCTGACCCGGGAGACGCTGCTTGCCGACTACCTGCCCGAGCCCGACATCTACATGAACAAGGTCATGCCCATGTTGCGCCGGCTCCGTAAAACCGTGGATGCCGCCGACGCGCATCGGGAGCAGGGCGAGTTGATGTCGGCGGAGTTCGAATATAAAAACGCCCTGCGCGTGGATGAAGAGCATATCCGGGCCACGTTCGGTCTGGGACTCACCTACCTCGACCGGGGCGAGATCGACAACGCCAATCTGGTGTGCCGCCGCATCATCACGTTGGATGCCTCCTTTGATGAGGAACATAAGCATGTTTTCAACGAGTTCGGCATCAAGATGCGCAAGCACAAGATGTACGCGCAGGCCTTGCGGTATTACTTCAAGGCATATCGTCTTGCCAAAAACGACGAGAACCTGCTCTACAACATCTCGCGGACCTACTACGAGAAGCGCAAGATCAAACTGGCCAGAAAGTTTTTGGACATGGCCCTGGTCGTCAACCCTGCTTTTGCCGAGGCCGAGACGCTGTCCGACGCCATCGACAGAAAGGCAGGGCGCAGCGCCCCCCCTGCCGACACCCCCTGATCCGGTGGTCCGGCGTGCGGCAATGCCTTGTGCGGCCGGCCGCCGCAAAGGAGCTGTATGAGTTTTCTCGGGCGATTTCTCGTGGAGCAGGGCGCCATTACCGAGGCGCAGCTGGCGGACGGCCTGCGCCACCAGCAGGAAACCAATCGCCGCATCGGCGAAGTGGCTGTCGACCGGGGGGTTTTGACGCCCGGACAGGTGCATGCCATTTGCCAGCGGCAGGTGGCCGATCCGCGCCTTTTCGGCGACATCGCGGTCGACGGCCGGCACTTAAGCCGGCGCGACCTGGACGGGCTGCTGTTTTTCCAAAAAGTCCAGCATACCTATCTCGGCGAGGCCCTGCTCGTCCTTGGCCACATCAGCAGCGACCAGTACCAGCAACTGATGGGCCGCTATTGGCCGCTTCGGGACGAGGGGCGCGTCAGTCTGCGCTATCTCCAGGATTTCTTCGCAGAAAACAAGGTCGTGGAAACCCTTTTCGCGGCCCTGGCCCGTGAAGTGCGCCGGTTTGCCGGCGAGGAGCTGGCCGTCACGGGGCTTGGCGTCGCGGATGCCGTCAGCGATTTCCCCAGGCGGGCCCTGCTGACGGGCACGGTCCTGGACGGCCGGCGTCTGGCCGCCGCCATCGGCCTGTCCGAGGCCCTGGCCGGCCGGATCGCCCATGGACTGGCGGAAAGCGCCGGTGCGACCGGGCCGGCCGGCATCTTCGACACGGTGCTGCGGTTTTTCGGAGACATGCTCCGGGATGGCGGCCTGCGGCTCGAACACGGGCGGGTGGCGCCGGATGCCGACGGCAGCCTGGGCGGCCGGGAGACGCTGGGCATCCGGGGCGCGGCGCCTTCCGGCGGGGCCGGCATGGTGTTCTGGCTGGAGGAACGGTCCGCATGAACCGGCCTGCCGGGGACGGGGATGCGTCCGCCGACCGGCGGCAGCCCTATTTCGAGGCCTTGTTCGACGCCCTTGACGTCGGCCTGCGCCTCATGGACGCCGCCCAGGGGGTGGAGGCCGCCAATCCGGCCATGGGCCGGCTGGCCCGGCGTTGCCGGACGGCATGGCGCGTGCTTTCCAGGGGGAAGAGTGGTACCCTGGGCATTGTCCGCGACGGGCGCCGGGATTGCCGCCCCGGCCGCCGTGCCCGGGCGTTTCGGCAGCGGGCCGGCGCGGCGGCCGGGGGCAGCCGCCCTATGGCAATGGTTTTTTTGTCCGATGAATTCGGGTAGGGAGTGCCGGGCAGGGCGTGAAATCGTGTGATCCGGCCGTTGCGCCGGCACCGGTCCCGCAACGGCAGAGGTGCATGCGGATGGGCGTGAAACATAAAATTCTGTTCGTTGACGAAGACGCGGAGTTGCTGGCCGCGTTTCGACGTTCGCTTCGCCGCAAGTATGCCGTGTCCACCGCGCCGGGCCCTATCCGGGCGTTGGAAGCCGTGGCCGACGGCGGCCCCTTTGCGGCGGTGGTTGCCGACATGCACATGCAGGGCCTTGACGGCAACGAGTTTTTCAGCCGGCTCAGGGCCGCCTGCCCGGACACCATGCGCATCATGCTCACCGGCCAGGCCGATCTGGCCACGGCCATGGAGGCCGTCAACAAGGGGCATGTGTTCCGGTTCCTGGTCAAACCCTGCCCCGAGGAGACCCTGGCCACAGCCCTGGACGAGGCGGTTGTCCAGCATATCCAGGCCACGGCGGAAACGGCGTTTCTCAAGGGGGCGCTGCGCGGCATCATCAAGGTGCTCACAGACCTGCTCGCCCTGCTCAATGCCGAGGCCCTGGGCCGGGCCTCCCGGGTCCGGCGGCTGGTGTGCGACATGGCCCGCTATCTGGAAGCGCCCGATCCGTGGCGCATCGAGCTGGCGGTCATGCTTTCCCAGGTCGGGGCCATGGTCATGCCCGAGTCCATGTTCGCCCGGCTGCGCGCCAATGGGGGCCTGGACGGGGACGAAGCCCTGCTGTTCGACCGCCATCCGGCCATTTCCGGGGAGTTGCTGGAGAGCATCCCGAGGCTTGGCGAAGTGGCCGGGATCGTCCGGCTCCAGGAAGCGCATTTTCTCGGCAGTCCGGGCCTGCCGTCGGGGGAGGACATCCCCCTGGGCGCGCGCCTGCTCAAGGCCGCGTTGGATTACGACCGGCTGCTCACTTCGGGCCGTCCCCGCGACGAGGCCCTGTCCGTCATGGCCGGCCGCCACGGCTGGTATGATCCGCGGATTCTGGAGCTGCTGGGGCTTCTGGCCGGTTCCCGGGAAGGCTACCGCCGCGGCGAGGTGACGGTGGCGTCCCTGGTCCCGGGCATGGTCCTGGAGGAGGACGTCCGCTCCTCCACCGGGGAGACGGCGGCCATGGCCGGCCAGGTGGTGGACCGGGCCCTGCTCGAACGCCTGCCCCGGCTGGACATCAGCCCTCAGGCGTCGTTGCGGGTGCTCGCCCCCGAGGCGGTGGAAACGCCTTCGGGCCTGTCTGATCCCGAATTGCTGGCGTTGTTGCGAAAAGTCAGGAACGCATCCCCGGATTCCCACGGTTGAGGTAGGTACGCCAGCATGCCCATGCCCACGTCCAAATCCAAGTTCATGAAGGTCAAGCCCAACACGGCGGCCGAACGGTACGAGCGCATCGTGCTCGACTATTTCGCGGCCGGCGGTCTGGCGCTGGCCGTCACGGACGACTTGAGCTTTTCGCGCATCCTGAAGTTCACGCTGACCGACATCAAGCTCGACTACAAGGTCGTCTACCGCGAGACGTCGAAATACGACGACGCGGTGACCTTTGCCAGCAAGGTCGTGGACCGGCTGAGCGCGCCGCTGCTGATTTTCCTCGAACGGCGCATCCGCAATCGTTCGTGCCTCAAGCCGGTCAAGGTCTTGAAGAATTTCTACGGCGACCGGGTGCGTCTGTTTGTGGTCAGCGGCGAGGTGTCCAAGGCCGAGATCCTGCTGGCCCACGAGATCGGGGCCGACAGCTTCGTCACCAAGCCCATTTCGGCCAACGCCCTGATCGAAAAGATCGCCTTTGCCATCAAGCCCAACAACAAGCTCGGGGTGCTGCTCGACCGGGCGGCCTCGCTGATCGCTTCCGGCGACCTGGACCTGGCCGAGCGGGTGGCGGCCAAGGCCTTTGAAATCAAGCCCGACAGCCTCAAGGGCCATCTGCTCATGGGCGACGTGGCCATGAGCCGGGGCAACTACGCCAAGGCCGAGAAGCATTACATTGCCGCTGGCAAGGCCGAAAAGGTCTACATCGAGCCCCTGGGCAAGCTCGTCAACCTGTCCCGGAAGTCCGGCGACACCAACAAGCTGCTGACCTACCTAAACCACCTGGACCGGCTGTCGCCGCTGAATTTCGAGCGCAAGATGGAAATCGGCGAGGTCTATCTGGACCGGGGGGACACCGAAAAGGCCAGCAGCTATTTCGAGGAGGCCCGCCGGGTGGTCGGCAAGGTGGCGGCGGATCTGGTCAGCGACTCCCTGGTCGAGATTGCCGCCAAGATCGGCGAAAAGGACGAGGCCATGGCCCTGCGGTTCATCACCGAGGCCATCGAGACCAAGGGGTCGACGCTGACCCGCGAGGACCTGTGGATGTTCAACAAGCGGGGCATCCTGCTGCGCCGCCAGGGCGACTGGACCGAGGCGGTGGAGAATTACCGCAAGGCCCTGCTGATCGCGCCCAACGATCCCGGCCTGCTGTACAATCTGGGCGTGGCCTACGCCGAGGGCAAGGACCAGTACCGGGCGGTGGATTATTTTGAAAAAGCCCTGGAGCTCGATCCGACCCTGCCCAGGCAGGACCCTCAGGTCGCCTACAATCTGGCCTCGGCCAACCACCGTTGCCGCAACATGGAGGACGCCCGCAAGTATCTGGCCATAGCCCTGGAACTCGACCCCGAGTACGAGCCGGCCAAGCGCCTCAAGGGCTATATCAGCTGACGCCCCCCATGCCCGTTTCCCCCCTCGTGCGCCGGTTGGGCGCGGCCCTCCTGCTGTTTCTTGCCTGGTCCGGCGTCCCCGGCCGGGGGCTGGCGGACGAATCCGTGCGCCTTGAGGCCTGCGCCGCCCTGACGGCGGAGCCGGGGCTGGATGCGGTCTGGCCGGCGGCCGCCGGCCTGCGCCCGGGCGGGCTGGCGCTGCCCGGGGACAAGGGGCTTGGCTGCCGGTTTCTGCTGGCCGGGGAACCCGGGGGCGAGGCCGTGGCGGTCGAGGCCCGGTTGCGGCGGCCGGCGTCCCAGGGCCGGGACGAGGCGGCGGATCGGTGGTTTGTGCCCGTGCGCCGGGGCGAGCCGGCCGTGGCCGCCTATGCCTTTGCCGGGCCGGGCGGGCCGGCGGCCGGGACATGGACGCTGGAACTCGTGCGCGACGGCAAGGTCCTGGCGCAGACGCGCTTCGAGGTGTCCCCGGCCGTTTCCCCGGCGGCGGATGGGCCGTCCGCCGTTTCCCTGCCTGTCAGGCCGCCGTCCGGGCCGGGGGACGGGCAGCCGGCTGCCGGCCCGCCTTCCCCGTCTGCGGCGGCCGCGCCGTTGCCGCGTCCGGCCGGGCCGCCGGCGGCGGCCAAGCGCCTCCCTCCCGTTGCGGCCGTGTCGCCGCGCGCCGCCTATGCCCTGCAGACCGGAATTTTCGCCGATCCGGGCAATGCCCAGGCCCAGGCCGCCCGGCTGCGGTCCCGGGGAATTTGGGCCTGCGTGGCTGTCGAGGGCGCCGGGACGGGCCATCGTTACCGGGTGCTGGCCGGGCGTTTTGCCGATCGCCAGGCCGCCCTGGCCGGCCGCGACAAGGTGGCCGGCATCGCCGGGATTTCGCCGCTGCCGTTTCCGCTTGCCGGGCCGGGCCTGCCGTCTCCGCCCTGCCGCTGACCGCCTCCCCCCTTTGCCGCCTGCCGGGCGGGCCGCCATCCCGGCCGAGGGGCCTTGCGCGACGGGCTTTAGCCGGGCGCGGGCGGCGGCCTGTTTTTTCCGGTTTCTTCCGAAAGGCAGGCTAAAGAAGGGCTGCTGCGGCGTCGATAAGACATGCAAAGAGGCAACGCTCCGGTTGGCCTGATCAAAGATCCGCGATCGCAACCGGAACCGTCACACGTCAAGGGCAAGGACGCCCGCACAATTCACGGAGGAATTCATCATGTCGCTTACGATCAACCACAACAGCATGGCTTCCGGCGCAGCGCTCAACCTTTCCAAGTCCTATAGCGCCCTGGCCACGTCCACGCAGCGTCTGTCGTCCGGTCTCCGCATCAACTCCGCTGCCGACGACGCCGCCGGCCTGGGTATTCGCGAGCTTATGCGCGCTGACATCGCCGCCCTCAACCAGGGCGTGCGCAACGCCAACGACGCCATCTCCCTGATCCAGACCGCTGACGGCGCCCTCGGGATCATCGACGAAAAGCTCATCCGCATGAAGGAACTGGCTGAACAGGCCGCCACCGGCACCTACACCTCGGATCAGCGTCTCATCATCGACTCCGAATATCAGGCCATGGCGTCGGAAATCACCCGTATCGCCAACGCCACCGACTTCAACGGCATTTATCTGCTCAACGGCAACCTGTCCGGCGCGACCCACAGCGGCGCCGGCCTCACGTCCACCGGCAAGCTGAAGGTCCACTTCGGTTCGGGCAACCTGAGCGCCGAAGACTACTACTACATCCAGGTCGGCACCTCCACGGCTTCGGCCTTCGGCCTCGGCCTTGGCGCCGCCTCTGGCAGCTCCGGCCGCAGCATCTCGACCCAGGCCCTGGCCCAGCAGGCTTTGGACGCCATCAATACCGCCATCCTGTCCAAGGACAAGATCCGCGCCAACCTCGGCGCCCTGCAGAACCGTCTGGAGAACACCATCTCCAACCTGCAGGTCCAGGTCCTGAACCTGCAGTCCGCCGAATCCCAGATCTCCGACGTCGACGTCGCTACGGAGATGACCGAGTTCGTGCGCCAGCAGATCCTGACCCAGTCCGCCATCGCCATGCTGTCCCAGGCCAACTCCCTGCCCAGAATGGCCCTGAACCTCATCCAGGGCTAACAGGGTCCCATGTAAAGCGCCCTCTGATGGTCGGACCGCCCGGGCGGTCCGACCATTTTTTTTGGTACCGGGTTTGCAAGGACGGGAAAAACTCCTTCAACCAGCAAAAACTTCCCTCGGGGTCGTGCCATGTCAAGCGTCAGCACATACACGCCTGTCACCAAGTCCGGACAGATTACCTATACCGGTCTTGGCAACGGCACGAACTTCACGCAGCTGATCACCAAGCTGGTCCAGGTCGAGCAGGGGCGCATCACCACGCTGCAGACCTGGCGGCAGTCCTGGACGAAAAAGCAGACGGCCTTTGACACGCTCACCACCGAGTTGAGCTCCCTGCAGACGACGCTCACGGGGATGGACACCGAGAGCGAATTTTTGGTGAAGTCGAGCGTGTCGAGCGATACCGCCAAGCTGACGGCCACCGCCGTCGGCGGTTCCGACAACGGTTCCCATGAGATCGAGATCGGGCGGCTGGCGACGGCCAAGGCCATGGCCAGCCAGGGCTATGCGACCACGACGGAGGACATCAATACGTCGGGTTCCGACGTGACCTTCAACTATATCTATAAGGGCACGACCTACGCCAACACGGTCGGGGCCAACTGCTCCCTGACCGACCTGTGCAGCATCGTCAACAATGATGCCAACAACCCCGGAGTCAAGGCGTCCATCGTCTATGACGGCAGCCAGTACTATATGCAGTTGCGGGGCATGGACACGGGCGAGGCGGCCTCGCTGGTCATTGCCAGCAACTCCACGCTGGCCAATTTCTCCGATGCCGATTTTTCGCTGATCACCAGCAACGGCGACGCCAAGCTCAAGCTCGACGGCTGGCCGACCGCCTCCAATGCCTGGATCACCCGGTCGACAAACGCCGTGACGGATCTGCTCGCCGGCGTCACGCTCAATCTCAAGAGCACGGGCACGGTCACGGTCACCACGACCACGGACACCGACGCCATCAAGACCAACATCCAGACCTTCGTCGACAAGATGAATTCCGTCCGCACCATGCTGCAAAGCCTGACCAAGGTGTCCACGACAGGCGACAAGACCGTTGGATCGCTTCTGACAGGCAACTACGGCCTGCAGATGATCGACGCCAATCTGAAGAACATCTGCGCCAGCATCGGCGTCGGCTTCGACTACACGAAGGACACGTACGCCACGCTCTCCACGCTTGGCATCCTGACCGACGCCAGCGAGGGTTCCGCCACCGAGGGCCTGCTCGTCATCGACGAAACGAAGCTCGACGCGGCCCTGGCCGCCGATCCCGACGCCGTGGCCGCGCTTTTTGCCACCAAGTACGCCGGGCGGACAAGCTCCAACGACTTCGCCATCTCGTCGTACATTTCGGGAACCACCGAGTGCGGCACCTACAAGCTTTCCTACACCACCGACGCCGGCGGCAAGATCACGGCGGCCACCATCAACGGCCACCCGGCGACGTTCCATAGCAATTCCAACCTGATCACCGGCATGCACGGCTACGGCGAGGCCGGTCTGGTCATCAAGGCCATTGATACGTCCGCCGGAACCCACACGGGCACGGCGTCGCTCAAAGAGGGCAAAGTAGTCCAATTGGTCAGTGCCCTTAGCGAGCTCACGAACGTCAACAGCGGGCCGTTGGCCGTTCTTGACGATAACTACCAGGATATCGTCGACATGATCGATGATAAGATTGCTTATGAGGAGCGTCGGATCACCAACTATGCCGCACAGTTGCGCAGGAGGTTCGCCCTGGTCGACTCGCAGCTCTCGGTTTACGACAAGATGCAGAGCCAACTTGAGTCCCAAATCGAAAAACTCTCTTCAGATTAATTGAAAGCGGCCGATAAGAAGGAGAAACAGGGAGTATCTCATGCAAGCTGCCGCCAAGTCGTATTTCCAGACCCAGGTGACGACGACCACCCAGGGCGATCTGCTCATCATGCTCTTCGACGGGGCCCTGAAATTTTTGCACCAGGCCAAGGAAAAAATTGCCGAGAGGAATTATGCCCAGAAAGGCATCCTCATCTCCAAGGCCATCGACATCCTAAGCGAGCTGCAGGGGTCGCTCAATGCCAAGAAGGGCGGCGAGTTGGCCGACCGGCTGCAAAAACTGTATTTTTACTGCAACTCGCGGCTGGTCATGGCCAATCTCAAGCTGGACGTGGCCAGAATCGACGAAGTCATCGACATCCTCGGCGGGCTGCGCGAAGCCTTTAACGAGGCCAACGCCAAGGTCGGCTCCAAGGCCGTGCCGGTGTCCGCCTCCCAGAGCGCGCCCCGTCTGGCCCCTGCCGGCAGCGCCCCCACGGCGACGGTTTCCTCCTCGGCCTATTCCCTGAGCGCCCAGGCGGCGGGCGTGCCGCCGCGTCCCACCGGCCTGCCGACGCCCGCGATTGCCACGGCCCCGAAGGCCCAGCCGGCGCTCCCGACGCCCGCCCTGGCCGTTGTCCGTCCGGCTGGGCAGGACGCCGCCCCGGCTGCGGATGCCCCGGCGGCGTCCATCCCGTCGGAGGCTCCCGAGGCTGCGCCCGCGCCCCGTCCGCTGGCGTTTGAAACGGTCGTCACGCCGACCAAGGCGCCGGTGCGCCGGGCCATGGCGGCCTACGCCGCGGTCCACACGACGGAGTAGCGGCCCGCAGCCGCGTGGCGAAAACATTTCCGGGCGGCCGGGCGGGATCGCCTTGGCCGAGTCCTGAGGATCTCCTGGAAGACAGGGAGCGTTTTCCAGGGGGGCCGCCAGCGGAACCTCTGCGCCGGCTGGCGGGTTCCTTCTCCTGGATGATCCCCGGTTTTGCGGGGAAACCCCTATTGTTCCCATGCCCGGGCCGGTATACGAAATCCCATGGCCAAGGCGCGCGTCACCCCATCCCATCCCTTTTTTGTCTATACCTCCGAAGTGTTGTCCTGGCGGCTCGGCCGGCCGGACGCTTCCGGGGCCACGCCTGCCTCCCTGGCATCGCCCGCCACGACCGGGGCCAGGACGGAGCGCGTATTGCGGGCTGCCGCCGGGCGTCCGGGCGTGACCCTGCTGGGGCTTGGCTCCGGGGCGTTGGCTGCCGCCCTGGCCGAGCGCCTGCCCGCCTCCCAGTCCCTGTCCGTGCTTTCCCTGGACCCCGAAGCCGCCCGGCAACTGCTTGCCGCCGGCGGCCTCCCCTGGTTCGGGCCTGCCGGCCGATGCCAGTTGCTGGCGGACGCCTCGGTGCAGGCCCTGGCCTGTCTGGCGGCGGCCACCGGGTTTTCGGGGGATACCCAGTTGCTGACCGTCAACCCGGAAACCGTTTCCCCCGGGGAGCGCGAAGGGCTGTCCCGGTTGCGCCGGCTGCTGGCCGGCCTTGGCGGGGCTCCGGTTTCGGCCGGCCGGCCGGCGTCGCGGACCCTGGCCCTGATGGCCCGTCCGGACGAACCGGATCTGCCGGCGTTTTTCGCCGCTGCCGTCGGCCTGGCCGATCGGGCCGTGGTGCTCTGGGACGGCCTGGAGGTGCCGGAGGCGGCGCGGCTGGCCGGGGTGCTCGGCATCCCGGTCGATCATCTGGCCCGGCCCCTGGCCGGGGATTTTGCGGCCCAGCGCAACGCCATGCTGACCGCCTGCCCGCCGGGCTGGGTGGTCTGCCTCGATCCGGACGAGCGCCCGGGGCCGGGTTTTGCCGCGGCCGTGGACCGGATCGTTGCCATGCCCGGGGTTGGCGGGGCCTGTTTTCCCAGGCTCACCCTGTATCCCGACGCGGACACGGTCAAGGTGGGCCACGGGCTGTGGCCGGACCTGCAATTGCGGCTTTTCAACACGGCCCCGCCAGCCCGGCCGCGGTTTGTCCGGCCGATCCACGAGCGCCTGGAAGGGCTGGCCGGCGAGGCGGTCCTGGCCCTGGACGCCCCGATCCTGCATTGCAACCGGCTGGTGGCGGACGATGCGGCCGTGGCCCGCAAGCTTCAGGCCTTCAGCCGTGTTCCGGGAGCGCCCGGCCATCGGCTCAGCCCGGAGTATCCGACGTTGCCTCGGGCCTTTTTCGCGGCTTTGGCGGAAAATCCGCCGCCGGGAAGGCTGCTGCGGATGCCGCCGCCCTGGTGAGCGGCGTCCGGCCGCTGCGGCCGGAGGTTCCAGGCCCGGTTGCCTTGCCGCCGGGGAGGGGCTACACTGGGACCATGCGGATTCGTGCCCGGCGGCGGCGGCCGGCATTTTGCAAAGGTACATGATGCGCATCACCTGCCCGCAATGCGGTTTTTTTCGGGAACTGCCGGACAACAAGGTTCCCCTGAGCTCGACCATGGCCACTTGTCCCAAGTGCCGCCATCGCTTTCGTTTTCGCCCGGAGCACGACGCATCGTCCCCGGAGCGCGCGTCTTCGCCGAGGGAGGACGGGGGGTCCTCCTGGCGGCGTCCCGGACCCGCCGTCAGGCGCGATCGCCAGGCGTCGCCCGCCGTGTCCCGGGACGTGGCCGGGCCTGTGGAGGGCGCGGCCGAAGACGGGGCCTATGCCGACCCGGCCGGCGAAGACCGGCGCGCCGTTTCCCGGGACATGGCCCGGGAGGCCCGGTCCCTGGACCGCGTGTCCCCCGGGCGGAGTCCTTTGGATGTCGATCCGGATTTGGACGAGCCGGGGTTTGCGCCGCTCCCCCGGAGAGGGCAGGCGGACACGCCGCCAACCGCGGCGGCTGGACGCCGGATGCCCGCTGATCCGGATTTCGGGGACGAGGCCGATGACCAGCCCCTGCCTCCGGTGGATCATTGGACGGATCGCGGCTGGCAGCCGCATAACCCGTATCCGGAAACCGCCGGCAGCCGCCAGGGGGCGGCGGATTGGACGCGTCGGCCCGAAGGCCCTGATCCGCAGGACGATCCGGAGCCGGACGCGCCTCCGTCCCGTGTGCGTTTTTCCGAAGAAATGGCCGCCCGCCACGAGGCGGCCCGCCATCCGGCCGGGGAGCCGCCGCCGTATGACGACGGCCCGGAGTCGGACGAAGCCTTGGACCGCGTGCGTTTTCCCGAAGAGCTGGCCGCCCGCCGCGAGGCGGTCCGCCAGCCGGCCGGGGAGCGACCGCCGGACGACGACGGTTCGGAGCCGTATGACGATGGCCCGGAGCCGGACGCGCCCCCGTCCCCTCGCCGGGACGACCCGGTTGTCCGCCCCAAGGCGGCCCCCCGGGCCGGCGGAAGCCGGGAGCCGCACGCCGACGCCCCGGGCGGCGGCCCTGCCGCGTCCCGCCTCCCCGGGGATTCGGACGCTGCCGCCAGGGCGGCAGGCCGTCCCGCCGACGCGGCCAGTCCCCAGGAGGCCGAGCCTCCGTCCGGGGACGTCTCTTCGCCCCCGGACGACGGCGACGGCGTGCGCGACATCTGGGCCCGATTGCAGGCCATGGAAGACGAACCGCTGCGCAAGCGTCGCGAAAAACCCCAAAAAATCCGCAAAGACGACGATGCCGGCGATATTGCCGAGGAGGGTGAAACCATCACCGACCCCATCCCCTGGGAACGCCAGGACGCTTATGGCTTTTTCCGCGGGCTGTTGCTGACGCTGCGGCTGATTCTTTTCAGGCCTGCGGAATTTTTCCAGTCCATGCCGGAGGGGCGGCCCAAGGGCAAGGCGCTGGTTTTCAACCTGCTGATCAGCGAATTCCTGCTGGCCATCGATTTCCTGTGGTCGCTTTTTGGCCTGAGGGCCAGGCTCGGCGAGCCCGGCCAATCCGATGTCCTGGGGGCGTTTGCCGCCACCCCGAGCCTGGCCTTTCTGGCCGCGTTGCTGCTGGTGCCGGTGGTGTTGTCCGTGGGTATTTATCTGGACGCCTGGCTGACCCATCTGCTGTTGCTGCTTTTTCGCAGCGCCAAAAAAGGCTTTAACGAAACGTTTCGGGTCATGTGCTACAGCGCCGCGCCGACAGTGCTGTCTGCGGTGCCCGTGGCCGGGCAGCTTCTGTCGCCCATCATTCTTGTCTGGTACATGGCCCTGCAGGCCATCGGCTTGAAAAAAGTCCATGACGGGGCCTACACGCAGACGCTGGCCGCCATCTTCATCAAATGGTCGCTGTACCTGTTCCTGCTTCTGGCCATGTTGCAGAGCATTGCCCCGGGCCATTGACGCCTTGACGCCGCCGTGATGAAACGAGACAAGCCCATGACGCCAAAACGCGGCGCCGTGAAACGGTTCCCGTGCGGCCGCCGGACACGACGGCCGGCGACGAGGTAGACCATGTTGACATGGTTGCGGACAAAGATGCGGGCTTTTGCCGAGTCGCGGCGCAAGGCCCGGGAAATCCATCCGGAAACGTTCCGGTCCATGGCCGGCGAATTGGCCGAGCTGGCCGAGCTGGCCTCCAAGGTCCGTCCCGAGGAACAGGCGTTTTTGCTCAAGGTCCGGCGCATCCGCCAGGAAATGCTGGATTTGGCGAACATGACCTCGCGTCCGGAATTCCGCCTGCTGCCGTCGAAAAAACGCCAGGAACTGCGGGAAAACCTGCTGTCTTCCCGCGCGCAGTTGCTCAAAACCCTGTCCGACGCGCCCGTGGTCACCACCACGCGCCAATAACCGGTCCTGCCCCAGGAGGTCCCCATGCGCCACCGAGTCCCCGCATTCAGCTCCCCATCCGGTCTGGCGGCAGCCCTTTGCGCGCTGCTTCTCCTGGCCGGCTGCGCCATTGAGCCCAAACTGTCGGACAAGCACACGGTGTATATCGACAGCTGGACCAAGCGGAACAATCCCGAGGTCTATGTCGAACCCATGCATTCGCCGCCCGGGCCTGTTTCGGCCCTGATCGTGCCGTTCCAGGTCACCCAGGACATCGCCTATTCCCAGGACCTCGGCGAACAGCTCACCCGCGTGGTCTGGCAGGCCTGGACCCGCGACCGCGTTTTCCCCAAGCTCCTCTACGAAGCCAACTTCCGCAGCGCCTCCACGCCCCAGGCCGTGGCCCTGGCCAGGAAGATGGGCGTGGACGTGGTCATCGTCGGCCGCTTCACCTACGTCATGTCCGGCGGCACCCGGGGCGACTCCGGCGTGTCCTTCACCTTCGACGTCATCGACGTTCGAAACGGCGAGCGCCTCTGGTCCATGGCCCACGCCGGCACCATGGAAACCGGCCTGACCGAGGACTACATCATTTTCGCCCGCAAAAACCGCATGCCGCTCGATCCGCTCTCGGCCATCACCAGCACCCTGGCCGCCGACATGGGCGGCCCCATGACCAACTGGAACTACAGCGCCAAGACGCCGCCCCCGGCCGGGCCGAACCCGGCCCCGCCCGCGCCGCCCGCGCCGGGGCAGTATTAGGGTCTGTTCATAAGAGCGCCTCCGGCGGCCGGGAGGGGGTCACCCCCTCCCGGACCCTCCCGGACGGAAAGGCAGGGCAAGGGCCGGGGGAGTTCACGGCTCTGGTGTCCATCCTGCCCGTCTTCACCGAATTTCCGCGTCCATCCGTCGCCGCGCCGCCCGCTCCCTACCCCCACCTATTCAGGGGGTCCGGGGGGGATGATCCCCCCCGGCCGCCGGAGGCAGCCTTTCCTCTCGTTCCCCTTCGCGTCAACCGCTGCCCCGGTTAGCGCAGCCCCTCGCGCAACTGGACCACGGTCCAGCCGGCGGCCTTGAGCTTCGTGGCCGCCAGCGGGCTGACCTCGCCGGAAATGACGAGTTTTTTGGCCTTGGCCTTCTGGGCCTTGGCCGCGTCGCCGAAATGGCCGGCGATATCGGCCATGGTCGGGGTCCAGGCCAGATAGTCCAGCGGGAAGGCGATGAGGAAGCCGTTGTCCTCGGTGACGGCGGCCAGGAATTTGCCGACCGGGATGAACCGGGCGATGCGGTCGGTGGCGGCGTTGACGTTGGCGTACAGCTCGGCCATGCGCATGCGGAAAAAGGCCAGATCGTCGTTGTCGGCCAGAATGGCCAGCTTGAGGAAGAGCGGCCGGTTGCCGACGCCGTGCAGGCGGTCCAGCGCCAGGACAAGGCGGGTCTGCTCGATGGGGTCGAAGTGGGGATTCTCCACGAACAGGTCGGCCATGTCGGTGGTGGCCCCCATGGATTTGAGGCGTTCGCGGTTGGCGGTGAACAGGTCTTCCGGAGGCGTGGACACGTCCACCGGACTTTGCGGCGTGAACGAGCCGTTGGTGATGGCGGCCAGGGCCGCGCCGCCGGGAATGGCGGCGGTGGCGGCAAACGAGCCGAAAAATCCCGCGCCGGCCAGACGCTTGAGGCTGGCCTGGAGGATGGGGTTTTTGGAATAGGGGTCGACGCCGTAGCTTTTGGCGTAAAGCCGCTTGGCCTTGTTGTAGCCGAGCATCTCGCCGACCGCGCCCTGGTCGTCCCTGGGCCGTTCCTCCTTGAGGCTGGCCTGGGCCCGGGAAAAGGAGCGGCCGACGCCGGAGAGGCTGTCCACGGGGTGGACGAGCAGGTTGACCGCGCCGGTGACGGCGCCAACGCCCGCCTGGGCCACGGATTTGCCGATTTCCGTGCCTTTGTTGACGTCGTCCATGGCCGCCGCCGCATTGAGCTCCTGGATGCGGGCGTAGAGCAGGGCCGTGGACTCGGCCTTCAGATCGCCTTTGGGCGAATGCAGGATATAGGTGTTCATGTAGCCGTCGTTTATGACCTTGTCGTCCACGCGGTGGTTGGGGCCGGACAGGGCGGCGGCCGGCAGCAGGGCTTTGGCGGACAGCGCCGGGGCGGCCTCGGTCTGCTGGCACAGGCCGGCGGCGGGGAACAGGGCGATGGCGAGCAGGCTGGCGAGTATGGACACCGCGGCAAACAAGCGGCGTGGGCTGGGCATGGAACCTCCTGTGCAAGACGCGTCGTTGGGATGTTGCATCGCCTGCGGCGGCAGGGCATGGTCCGCCGGCAGGGCGTCAAAAACGGGCGCGCAAACCGTATCCTTCCGGCGGGGAAATGTCATGGCCGGCTTTACAGGGCGGCGGCCTTTGGATTAGAGCCCGCGAAACCGCAAGGAGGCTTGCCGTGGATATTGTCGCTGCACCGGCGATGTTGCGGGAGCGTTGCAGGGCCTGGTCGCGCCAGGGGACAACGGTCGCGCTGGTCCCCACCATGGGCTGTCTGCACGCCGGCCATGAAAGTCTTATGCGTCTGGCCCGGGAACGGGCCGAGGTGGTGGTGGCGAGCGTGTTCGTCAACCCCACCCAGTTCGGGCCCGGCGAGGATCTGGACGCCTATCCCCGCGATCTGGAACATGATAAGGCCTTGGCGCGGCAAGCCGGCGTGGACGTGCTTTTTACGCCTTCGGCCGGGGCGATGTATTCTCCCGGGCCGGCCACCTGGGTGGACGTGCCGGAAATGGCGCGCCATCTGTGCGGCGCGTCGCGGCCGATCCATTTTCGCGGGGTCTGCACCGTGGTGGCCAAGCTTTTTTTGCTGGCGCAGCCGACCCTGGCCGTCTTTGGCCGGAAGGACTGGCAGCAGCTGGCCATCCTGCGCCGCATGACGGCCGATCTCGGCTTTCCGGTGGAGATCGTCGGCGCGCCCATCGTGCGCGAGTCCGACGGGCTGGCCCTTTCCTCCCGCAATGTCTATCTGACGCCGCAGGAGCGCATCGAGGCCGTCCACCTAAACAAAGGCCTGGCCCTGGCCGAAAGGCTTGTGGGCGCAGGGGCCCGGGATGCGGCGGCCATTGTGGCCGAGGCCCGGGAGTATATGGCGGCCAACATGCCGTCGGCGTCGGTGGAATATCTGGCCTGCGTGGACCCGGACACCATCGAGTCGGCGACGCATCTGGCCGGTCCGGCGCTTTTCGCTGTGGCGGCGCGGTTTTCCCGGGCCCGGCTCATCGACAACCGGTGCGTGGACGCAGCGCCGGCGCCACAGTGACGGCGCGGCCGCGCGCCTTGCTTTTTTGACCGGTAACGAGTATCGAGCCAAGGCTCTATGCTCCAGCCTGCATATCTTTTGCATATGACCAGTCCCGCGCCAAGCAGGCGACTGGCACAGGGAGGAAACCACATATGATCAATGCCAAAGGCCGGTATCTTTTCAGCTCCGAATCCGTGACCGAAGGGCACCCGGACAAAGTCGCCGACCAGATCTCCGACGGCATCCTGGACGCCATCCTGGCCCAGGACCCGGAGGCCCACGTGGCCTGCGAAACCCTGGTCACCACCGGTCTGGCCTTTATCGCCGGCGAGATCACCACCAAGGCGTATGCCGACTTCCCGTCCATCGTTCGCGAGACGGTCAAGGAAATCGGCTACAACAGCTCGACCATGGGCTTTGACTGGGAAACCTGCGCGGTCGTCTCCTCCGTGGACAAGCAGTCGGTGGACATCGCCCAGGGCGTCACCCGCGACAAGCCCGAGGAGCAGGGCGCCGGCGACCAGGGCATGATGTTCGGGTTTGCCTGCGACGAGACCGAGACGCTGATGCCCGCGCCCATTTACTGGGCTCACAAGCTGTCGCGCCGGCTGACCTATGTGCGCAAGAACAAGATCCTCGACTTCCTGCGCCCCGACGGCAAGACCCAGGTGGCCGTGGAGTATGTGGACGGCAAGCCCGTGCGCATCGACAACGTGGTCGTGGCCTGCCAGCATGACGAGAACATCTCCTACCAGGATCTGGCCGACGCGGTGCGCCAGGAAGTCATCTTCCACACCCTGCCCGAATCCCTGGTGGACAAGAATACCAAAATCTACATCAACACCACCGGCCGTTTCGTCATCGGCGGCCCCATGGGCGACTGCGGCCTGACCGGACGCAAGATCATCCAGGACACCTACGGCGGCATGGGCAACCATGGCGGCGGGGCGTTCTCCGGCAAGGACCCGTCCAAGGTGGACCGTTCCGGAGCCTACATGGCCCGGTACGTGGCGAAGAACATCGTGGCCAGCGGCGCCGCCAACCGTTGCGAAGTCCAGATCGCCTATTGCATCGGCGTGGCCGAGCCGCTGTCGGTGCTGGTGACTTCCATGGGCTCGAGCGACATCCCCGACGAGCAGCTGACCAAGGCCGTGCGCGAGGTCTTCGACCTGCGCCCGTACTTCATCACCAAGCGTCTGGACCTGCGTCGTCCCATTTACAAGCCGACCTCGTGCTACGGCCACTTCGGCCGGGAGCGCCCGGAATTCACCTGGGAACGCACGGACGCCGCCGCCGACCTCAAGACGGCGCTCAAGCTGTAACCGGAACCGATTGCCGGCGGCGTTTTCCCGGGATCTGCCCGGACGCCGCCGGATTTTTCCCCATGCTGCGCCCGCTCGCCGACAGCCTTGGCCGGTTCATGGCCGAACGGGAGGCCGCCTCGAGGCGCTCCTTTGTCGAGGCGTGCCGCCGCTGGTCGGAGATCGTCGGCCCGGAAACCGCGGAACTGGTGCGGCCCCTGGGGCATCGCCGGCGCGATCTGTTTTTGGGGGCCGATGATCCGGTGGCCATGCAGGAGATGGTTTTTGCCGCCCCGGAAATTTTATTGCTGGTCAATGCGGCTTTGGGCCAGGAAGCCTTTGACAGGGTGCGGTTTGATCTGCTAGGAGACCGGGTTCCTTTGGATGTGTTGCGAGCGACGCCGCCGCGTTTTTCCACGCCGGCCGAGACGCGACCGGAGCAGCTTGGCGGCCTTGTCGGGAAGCTTGATCCGAACTCGCCCGTTGGGCGATGTTACGCCAAATACGTTGCGTATTTCGATGCCGGGACGAAGCCGTCCGGCGACACTGGCGCTGCCCCTGCGGGCCGGAGCCGGCGGCGGAAGACGGCACGATAAATTTTTGTGGAGGCGATTATGAGCGAAGGGTTGCAGCTTGATCTGAAGAAACCCCTGGACAAGATGACGGCCAAGGAACTGCGCGAGCTGGTTCTGAAGCAGGTGCCCCAGATCACAGGCGCGTCCGGCCTCGGCAAGGACGAGCTTCTGGTCCAGATCAAGGAAGTGTTGGGCCTTGGCGGGGAAGAAGGCGCGAAGGTCTCGCCGTACAAGACCAAGATCCTGTCGATGAAGAGCAAGATGCGCGAGCTTCGGACGAAGCGGACGGAAGCTGCCGGCGACGGCGGCCGCAAGCAGAAGGAAATTCTGCGTCGTCAGATCAACAAGCTCAAGAAGCGGACGCGTCGTCTGGCCAAGGCTTCCTAGCTTGCGGGTGCAAAAAAGCGAGCAGAAAGTTCTTGACGGTCTGGCGGGATTCGCCTATATATGGCCGCTCTTGAGCTGAACCTGCTGGGGGATCGTCTAGCGGCAGGACTGTGGACTCTGACTCCACCAACCTAGGTTCGAATCCTAGTCCCCCAGCCAAGCAAGCACAGAGATTCCGTCCCCATCGTCTAGCCTGGTCCAGGACATCGGCCTTTCACGCCGGTAACAGGGGTTCAAATCCCCTTGGGGACGCCAAAGAATTCAAGGACTTGCCGCAGGGTAAGTGTGTAAAGCCGGGGCGCGTGTAAAACCACGTGTAAATGCCCCGGCTTTCTTTTTTTCTAGCCAGCCACCGCCGTCTCGCGGGCGGTTGGTTCTTCCCCTTCAAAGAGCCCTTCCAAGGGGTTTTTGGTGTAGCCAAGCCGCTGGATGTAGCCGTTAGTGGTCGTCATGGCGCGGTGCCGGAGCACGAACTGAATCTCGGGCATGGCAACCCCCTTGGCGGCCATGAGGGAGGCGGTCAGGTGCCGTAGGGCATGAAAGCCGAAGTACCTGACCCTAGCACGCTTACAGAGCCGTTTCATGAGGTGCTGCCGCCATTTGTAGGGCTGGCCGTCATCGGTCCTCGGGAAGACGAATTCCCCCCTTGCCGACCTTTTCAAGGCCGCGAGCGCATGGGTCAGCTCCGGTGACATGAAGATCCAGTCATAGTGCATGGCCCCGCCTTTGCGCTTGCGGGTCCCAAGCCGGATTTTCCCACCTTCCAAGTCAACATCATCCCACTTGAGCCGGCAGACTTCCCCCCGACGTGCGGCGGTATGCAGCAACGCCGTGAGAAAAACCCGGTCTTCTTCCGTATTGGCAGCGGCAATGACGCGGTTGGCCTCGGCAAGGCTGGGGATGTACTTCGGCTTCTCGTCAACCGGGTGCTTGTCGGTGAGGACAAAGGGATTTTGCATCGGCAATCGCAAGTGCTTGATCCCCCAGTTCCACGCCGCAATCAAGTTCTTACGGTCCTTGTTGGCCGCACAACCAGTCCGGTTTTTCGCTTCCCGGTCCAGGTATTTCATGGCGGCAAGGCTGGTCAATTGCCCCACCCGCGTGTCTGGTCCGACAAAGCCGATAAACCGCCTGAAGACGGCCAACTTCTCCTCCACGTAGGTCTTTGGTGCAAGCTTGGGCTGCATGTGGTCGAGGTAGGTGTTGAGCCACTCAAGAACGGACAAGGAGTCCGTGACGATTGGCGTCGGGCTCTTGGCTCGGTCCTTTTGCTGGACCTCCCACTTTTTGGCCTCCGCCTTCGACGAAAACCGCTTCGTAAAGCGGGCTCCATCGACCATGGTCGTCGCTCTCCAGACTCCTTTCTTCTCTTCGTAAGGCATGGGCGTTCCACTCCAGTCTTTGCGCGAGCAAGTTTTCAAAGAACAGGAGGCGTCCGCGCTTAGTGAGTTGGCGCCCGCCCAATTCGTGTTTCAGACGATACACGGTTTTGAGGGAGCAGTTCAAGGCCTTGGCGACCTCTTGGGCCGTCATGATTTTTCCAAGGTTCGCAAGTCCGCCAGCTTCACTGGGCATGTCGTTTCCCCGGGTCTTTGCGCTGCATGGCGCACAGAGGGGCGGCGAAAAACCGCAGGTTTTGCCTCTGCGGGAAGTGAAAACGATTTTTCGCTATGGCGTTATGAGCCCACTCGCGATATGAATTTCCCCTAGAAAATGGCCGGCAAAAGGGAATGCAGCCATGGGATTGACTTAGAAATGCTCTGAGAATTAGCCAATATCTCGTTATTCCACTCGAATTAATGACTAATTTTACTCTTACGCTATTCTCGGAATGAATCTCAGTCGTCAAACAACTCTAAGAACCAAGTCTTTGCGCATATCTTGAAGGACTGCACTCTGAACTAAAAATATCAATAAGTTTAGACCGTTGTCAATATCCTAAGACAGATCTTAAGGCGGATCATAGTGTCTTGAGGAAAGACAAGGAATAACGCCCATGGGGAAACTTCCAAAAGACCATGAAACAAATATATAGAATAAGTACGAGCGTTTGACAAAATAAAAAATTGATGGCAGGGATGTTGCTAAGATCAAATTGTGCAATTTTCTTAGCCCCACTCTAAGAATAACACACAGTCAAGGCGCTCGTGGCACACCGTGAAGCATATGCACCCAAGAGAAATTTTCAGACTTTACCTCGAAAGGAAGTGTGTTCGGGTCGGTAGGAAGCGCTGTGAGCTACTCCCGGGAGAATCGCCAGCACCGAAGAAAAAACAGAAATTGTCCTCTAACCTCAAGCTTTATAAACGCGCAAAGCGGGTTCACTCAAAATTGAGGTTGACCCTATCGAATATTGATCCAAGGCCATTTTGGTTTATTACCATCACATTCCCAGACTATACTTGGGTGGAGACCCTCAAAGCTTCGACACCATCGAAAACTCTAAAGTTATTGTATCGCCTTCATCGGGCATTCAAACATAAGTTTCCGAAAGGATATTTGGTCTGGTCTATCGAATACAAGGATCGCAGGGGGGTGCATGTTCATTATGCATGCAGAACAAGAACAAAAATTTCAAAGAAAGAAGTTCAAGACTGGTTTTTAAAGAAGTGGCATTCAATATGTGATTTTGACGATGAAGATGCTGTGCGTGTAGATCACTATGACTATAGGACAAAAGATGGTGTTCACGACAACTATGTGACCACAGAAGAAAAGCTAATAAACAAAGCAAAGTTAATTAAGAACTTCGCAAAACAGCGCGTTTTTGGGACAGTAAATAAAAAGAATATTCCAGAGCATGATACGATCGTGTACTCTCTCGGAATGGAACAAGTAGATGTTTTGAGACGCATGCTTATTAAAGACATAGTAAGGCAGCGCGACAAGATTTTAAGCGCTAATCTTAAGAAAACAGAGGAGAAGGCTAAAATAAAAAAACTTCGAAACCACTTTGAAATGGTAAAAAGCGACTATTTCAGGCACTATTGCGGGAAAAGCTTGAAGAAAAGAATAGTGAAAACGCTGGAAGAAATGGAAGCTCTGAATATCGTGCAACGACGCTCGTGGTAACTACAGTGAAGACTTTTAGCTCCCTAAAAGTGGGCTGTTTTTGCAAAAAATATACTACTAAAGAAACATTACGCGCCTAATGTGATCGCTCGATGTGCTTAGGCTGCAAACACACGGATCAACGCATTCCCATTTGGCGTATCAATATACGAAGATTCAATTGGTTTCATCGCGTAATGCTTGCGGTTTAGACCATCATCTAAGTGGCTTTGCGGTACTCCCACGGCTGCAAGCGTAGACTTGTTCGCCTCTGGCAAGCGTTCCACGAAATGGGCTGCGCCAAGAGCCAAGCCGCCATGGAGTGACGCCGAAGCCACCGCTACCCCGTGCCGTTGCCAATACAGATCACGTCCCGGCAGGTCGAACTGGTGAATAGCCGCCAAGCCGACCGAAACATTTTCCTGTTTGAGCATGTCAGCCCACTCGCGAACCAGCCTGTCACGCGCCTCGGCGTGCCCTGGTTCGTCCGTGTCGGCCACGAGCCTATTCCCCTCACCAACATACTTGATGTTCTTAGTCCGCTTGGTAGGATGCTCAGGGGACTCGGCAATGCCGAACATGTCGTAGCAGGCGCACAAAACCGCCTTTCTCCCGTCCGCCAGTTGGACAACCCGCGTTGGCTCCCTGAAGTCGCCCGCGTAGGCCACGTAGTCGAAGAGTTCGTAGTCGTCAGGGAAGATTTTTCGACCGATGCCGACTACCCCTGTATTGTCGAAGGCGACGCAGAGTTGGTCGCCGTTGTCGGCTGAACAGCCTTGGCGTGCTTTCTTGGGCGAATCAATGCCGACCACAAGCAGAGGCCCTGGGAGGGGGGTATTGAGCAAGTTTAGCCCCTTTTGGCAAACTTCACCGATGGAGGTTGCTTCAATAACTTGCTTCCGGTCTTCAAAGCTCAAATGGCCGATATGTTGACTGAGGTAGAAAAAGCCACCTGGGAAGATGATAGCTTGGGGCTGGCTGGTTAGTTGGTTGATTTTTGACATTACTTCGATGAAGTCTGCCTCACGCTTTTCGTTGCCAGTTTTTGAGATAGTCTTTTTGCCATGAAAACAAACTGTCGCAAAACAACTTTTCATATGCACTTTCCTCCGTAATTGATGATACAAGATATTTGTTAATTAGTCAAAGGGTATTAATTAACGCCAATAAGCATAGCTTGTTTTAGTGGTCCAGCCAAATGACGTCATCGATTGAGTTCAAGTTAAGATCATTGCGAAAAGATTTAAATAGTTCAAAATATGTGTTTGATGAAGTTATTTCGAGTCCGCAGTGTTTGCACAAATAATAAACAAAAACAGGTCTCATGCTTCCGATCATTTCTCTTGAAAAGTCGCCGTAGTTTTGGGCGTATATTTTTACAGCTAAACGCAAAATCCAAAGATCAAGAGCGCCGAAGTCAGGCACCATAAGCGGACTTGTCGTAATGATCTTTCTCAAAATATTTTTAGCGTAAACATAAGAGCGCGATCCCACGGGAAACGTAGAGACTTTTTGCAGTGAGTAGAAAAAGCATCTGAACAACACCAAAAATAAATCAGACGCATTTTTATCACGTGTATTTAGAGGGTAAAAAACAACCCCTGTCCGCATGTTGTCAACTTCTTCGGCAGAAGCTCTTCTAATGCCAAATCCTTTGTGCCACCAAGCGTAGTAGTATCTTAGTGCGTCTATCGCCTTCTTTTGGTCTAAGCAGGCATCTTGCGTTTGTTTTCGTAATAACCTTCATCGTACAGGAAGTAAAAATCAGATAATATGAAGGATAGTGTTTTGCTTGTTTTGAGGAGCAAAAGAAATGTGTTTCCTTGAGCCGCGCATGATTTTCGGGCACAATCAATAATGATGCTGTTTGAGGTGAACTTGTGCACTTCCTCGGAGTTGCTTGTTTGACAAAATTTTGATTGGATAAATTTCGCCACAAACAATTCTCTCAAGCCTTCATGTTCAACAAAGTCACAATTGTCGGGAACTATAAATTTTTCTTGATAAGCCTGGGGAAGTTCTAGTGACCCGTTACTTCCAGGTGATTCAATCGTTACTTCTTCTATATCGAAGTTAATGTCGTCCGCCTCGTATGGGGCTGTGTTTTGTGCATCTAGTCGGTGAGAAGACAGCCCGTCCGATTCTTTGAAGTAGTTGGCAACGAAGCAGTAACCGCACATAACTGCACCAATTGATTTATATTAATGCAAGAGATGGTGCCGATACATAACAAGCCCGTTCGTCACTGAAGGTGTATTCCCTGGACAATCATCAGTGACGAACGGGTGATTAAGTCGAAATAAATATATTATGCAAAATCAGTTGAGCCTTATGTAATACCAAGAATTGCCGCGCTTAATCAGCCCAAACACGTTATTGTTTGGCTCAAAATCGATACTCTTAAAGTTTGAAGCAACACCTTTAGGCCCTAGCTTCATTTTAAAAGTTACCTCGTAAACATTGACAATCTCGCCATTGATGTTTTTTGTATAGTTATTGGTTATTTTGTAAGAGTCAATCTCAAGAGATTTTTCTTGAGCTGGATAATAGAACATTGTCCCTTTAAGGAGGCTTTCTCTCATAATATCGTCAGGCGGAGATGACGCACAACCTCCTACCATGCAACATAAAGATATTATAAAAAATAGTACCACAGAATAATAATTTACTTTTCTTCCCACCATATCAATCAACCCTCCTCGCTATTTAGCCTTACGTGCATTGGGCCTTCCTCTGACATGCAAGCCGTATCAACCGGCTGCGCTGCCGAGAATAAGGTATATAGTACCTATTTGCAAGAAATATAGGCATATAATCTGGTTCGCCCTCTGCCTCGGGTTGCGTATTTTTACTCAGGGGGCGAAATGTCTAACATACACGAAATACTAGGGAAAAGGATTCAGTCTTTCAGGAAGAAAAAGGGCCTGACGCAACTTCAATTGGCCGAGATGGCCAACCTGTCGCTGAAGCACTTGGGAGAGATTGAGCGGGGAAGGGGAAATCCTACCCTGGAAAGTCTTCACAACTTGTCTGTGTCGCTTGGTGTTTCCTTAAAAGAGTTATTCGACGTGGAAACTGACAAACTGACAGCTGAAGAAGCTGAAAACCTCGCAGTAAAAATAATTCAAGCTTCATCGTCCAGGGATAAGTCAAAAATTATTAGAATTTTGAAGATTTTATCAGAATAGCTTGTCTTTAGATCGTACAAATTACAGTTGATTTTTGTGGTCGGCAGTGACTTCATCAAGACATTCCCTAAGATTAGCCGCCAAGTACATCCCTATTTCCGCCCATCGTCGCACAAACACGCCCTGCACACCAGAATCAGCGGCCCCCATTACATTGAAAAGGTGGTCGATTGGCTGGAAGCGTATGAGGATTTCCTCAACGATTTCACGCAACTTATCGTTTCCTGCTGGCATGCTTACCTCCTGTCAGGGGGACTTGGCTCCAAGAAAGAATAGCATCGGGCCAGGGCCAGGTCACGAGCAATGGGGGTGAAAGTCCGTCCCGGAAATTCATGATGCCGGCGACACCGTAGGCGTCTCCACGACCAACACTCTGTCGGGTGGCGCGGTGTGGTTCGGGCTTATGGGCTCCTGGGAGGCCGTAAAAGAGGCGGAAAGAGCTTCGGAGCTAAATGTGGCTCCGGGAGGTGGCGAAAGCCTCCACGGGGCTTAAATCGGCTTGCACGGTGGTGACAAATATGCCAACATGTCTTACATGAAAAACACGCGCCCAGTCTCCTGGATCAAAGCCGCATGGCGGGATTTCCAAGACTTTCCCGACGAGGTGCAAAGCGACATGTTAAGCGCCCTCACGATTGTCGCCGAGGGCGAGATGCCGGACAAGGCGAAACCGTTTAAAGGCGTCCTTGGGGGCGTGTTCGAGATTGCTCTTCAGCATCGCGGAGATGCTTTTCGAGTTATCTATGCCGTGAAGATAGGGGCGGAAATTTGGGTCATCCACGCCTTTCAAAAGAAATCGAAGACGGGGATCAAAACACCGCAAATGGAAGTTGACCTTATTCACGAGCGCCTGAAACGGCTTAAGGAGGCATTGCAATGACTGAACATACTGACGATTTTGAACTTGTTCACGGCAGCGGAAATGCATTCCGTGACTTTGGACGCCTTAATGCCAATATTGAGCAAGTACGTGCTCTTCTTGCGGCAAAAATTATACATATCCTCAACGAACGAGGGCTTTCAACCCGTGAAGCGGAAAGACTGACTGGTGTGGCCCATACTGAATTTTCGCGTATTCGGAATGCACGGCTCTCACGCTTTACGCTTGATCGTATGATCTCTATATTGGGAAAACTTGATAATGATATTGAGGTGAATCTCTCTTTTCAACAGCGCCAACATGCTGCACAAGACAGAATGCATGCTTGAGCGTGTTTGTTTTTCAAGGCTTGGAGCGTGATGTTCAGCCGATTGCGTTCATGAAGACGTTCCGCACCTCCTGTTCACCGATTCCAAGGTACTTGAGGGTTTGTCGCTGGGTGGCGTGGCCGAAGGCGGTCATGAGCGTCGGCAGGTCAACGTTGAAGGCGGTCCGCTGATGGAAACCCCAAGTCTTGCGAAGTGTGTGCGCCCCGTAGTTGCCGGGAAGGTTCAGCGCCCTGCACCATCCTTTGACCAAGCCGTTGACGCAGATAGGGGTAATGGCCTTTCCGCCGCGCTGAGAGAGGAAGAGCGGCTCTTCAGGCGTGGCCTCTGGGCGGGCGGCCAAATAGCCCTGTATCGCGCTTGTGCAATCGCTGTTTAAGACCACTTGCCGTGCCTTGCCCGTCTTCCGCTCCCGGAGGTCGAAGGACTCGCCGGCCTTGATGTCGCGGACTTGCCCCACGGTGATCCTGGTGAGGTCGCTGGCGCGCAAGTTGGTGTTGATGCCCACCACGAACAAAGCCAAGTCGCGTGGCTTGCCCGCCAGGAGCTTTTTGATGGAACGGATATGTTTGACGTCACGGATGGGGTCAACGGCGATTATAGCGCCTTTTGGGGGGTGATTTGGGTTGGCCATAATTCTCCCACTTCACTAACTTATATGAATATTATTGCATAAAGTTAGTGAGTTGTCAAGGTAGGGGCAAACGAGGCAGTCAGCGAATAGGCCGCAACATACTTATATCACAGGGCTTAACTGGCTTTGCGGCTCGCTAACTTCTGCACGAAAGTTAGCGAGTCTGAAGTGGGTTAGCCTGCGACGACGAGGTTTGCCCTCGATTTCGTCGGAGTAAAATTGAGCTAGACGGGGTGCTCCGTTAGCAGATATTTGTTTTTTTTCCATTGGGATGATCTCGACAGCTCGCGCGGGTAAAATAGGCCTTAGCTAGAAGCGGGAAATGCTCGGCATGTTCTAAGTGTCGCATTGATGCAGCTTTGGTTTATATTTATGCGAAAACGCGACCAATCGAATTTTGTGGACCAACAACCTGCGAGCATTTGTTGCGTTGTAGATGGGTTTTAGGGAAAACATTGCTATGAATATCGCAAATGTAAGCGATCATGCTAGGGCGTGTCCTCAATTAAGCCAAATGACGGTGGCGGCGAGATGGATAGCTGCGAGAAAATTTCGAGCCGTTTTGTCATAGCGCGTCGCTATGGCACGGTACTGTTTGAGACGGCAGAAAAAATTTTCAATCAAGTGTCTGGCCTCATAGAGAGCCTTGTCGTAAGGGCGCTGTTGCTTGCGACATTTTCTCGACGGGATGACGAATTCCTTGCCGGCCTCGCGTAGTGGT